>Ga0182024_10001353_pt1 | contig 63598 bp, 61 predicted proteins | sample P32metaG_FD_120480 | JGI IMG/M metagenome (GOLD analysis project Ga0182024, IMG submission 120480) | Permafrost microbial communities from Stordalen Mire, Sweden - P3-2 metaG (Illumina Assembly) | ecosystem: Environmental > Terrestrial > Soil > Wetlands > Permafrost | place: Sweden: Stordalen...
AATTCGCGTCTCCAATATCGTCTACAGCTGAATTCAACGGCCTTCCGAAAAAGGCCGTATCTCATTGATTATATTGGTCGGGGCGGGGCGATTTGAACGCCCGACCCCCTGCGCCCAAGGCAGGTGCGCTACCAGGCTGCGCTACGCCCCGACATTAGCAGGTTGCTTCAATTTTATGATCTGGCTCCTCAATCCAATCTCAGAAAAACAGAAAAGGGTCGTGCCAAACCAACGCGAAACCCACCAGTGTAATTCTACACCTTCCTACAGATCGAATGTGCGTTACCAGCGAACGCCGACACAGATCGGAATATAGTCCATGTGTCCCAGGGAGCCCATGAAGACGTGATTGTATTTCCCTTCGGCGTAGAGCTTGAAATTCCACTTCACCTTTATGGAAACACCGACGCCGATATCCACACCCGGTTTATATACCGTATAGGATAGGTTTGTCTCGCTGGCCGGGTAGCCGGGGGTATTGAAGCCGAAGAATGGATTCGACCCCGTTGCCGTGGCAACCGTCGGTCTCGTCAACACCTGCTGACGTTGATAAGTCCCGCCGCCTCCGATGACGTAAACATCAAAACTCCCTTTAGGACGGAAGTGCCAGACCGGATCGAGCGTAATGGCTTCATTGCGGACACTGCCTCCCGGGTATCCCTGGGGGGTTCCCAGCGTGTTCAAGGCGCCGCTGGTAATCCGGAGCTTGTCATACTCAATATCGAGCATCAAGCCGAGATGCGGAGTGAAGTTATAACCCACGCCAACCTGCGCATTCCAGTTGCCAACAAGTTCCTTATGTGTGGAGAGAACCGTCTCCGCGATTCCGCCACCGACGTTAAAGGCAAACCGGTCTAGAATACCCTGGGCGTGGATCACACCCGCGAAGAAAAATACCCAACAGGATGCGGAAATAAAGATTTTCAAGTGACGCAAACTCCCTTTAACCGCCCTTTGAGTTCCATCCAGTAGGAGCGGCATTCTATTTAGCCGGCGCCTTGTTGTGTCGCCTCAATTGATTATTACCGGCCGAAAACTGAGCGGTCACGCTCTCGGGTCCGGTCATCGTGACTTGGCAAGGACCGGTACCCGTGCAGGCACCCTGCCAACCGGCGAAAACATATCCTGCCGCGGGCGTTGCGGTGAGCGTCACACTTGTTCCGGCGGCCTCGAAGCTGGACGACTGGGACACGGTCCCGCCGCTGCCGGCTGTGATGGTGAGATAGTACTGGGTGGTAAACGCTATGCTTTCAGACGCTCTTGGCGCGCCGCAAGCTACGGAGATGGACTGGACGCTGGTGCTCACGTATTGCGTTCCTGTCGTTCCGCTCTGCGGACTGAGCGCATTCAACTGATGCGAGGTTCCGGGCAGCCAATTCAGCGTGACCGGAGTCGAAACCGTCTGTCCGTCCGCAATCACCTTAAGGCCGGGTGGATTCGTCGTCACGAAATACGCGACCGCCGGAAACACCTCGCGGATCCGCTGGTTCCCTGTGTCAGCCACCAATATGCTGCAACCCGAACCGATGGCGACTGCGTTCGGCTGGTTCAGCGAATAGCTGGTGGCGGGACTTCCGTCGCCATTGAAGCCGGCTACAGGCGTGGTCGCCGGAATCCCCGCCACGGTGCCGATGATGCCGTCGGCGCCAACCTCGCGAATAACATCGTTCCTGGTATCCGCAATAAACAAATTGCCGAAGGAATCCACCGCGACCGCCGTCGGGCTTCGTAGCGCCGCGGATGTGGCTGCGCCGCCGTCTCCCGTATACCCGGACGCTCCCGACCCCGCCACGGTAGCGATCTTGCCGTCCGTCGTGACTTTTCTAATCAGGTTGTTCCCGGTGTCGGCGATATATAACGCTCCCGTGGTATCGACCGCGAGCCCTTGTGGAGCATTCAACGGCTGCGACAGCGCGACCCCGGTCGGCGATGAAGGCGCTCCTGGCAGACCCGTTCCCGCATACGTTGCAATGTTCCCGTTCGGGGTAATCACACGAACCTTATTCCCCTGCTGTTCAAGAATGTATAAATTGCCGCTTCCGTTCCCGGCTATCGCGACATCCACCGGCCCGTCCACTACTGCGGCAGTCGCCAATCCGCCATCGCCGGCGTCGATCGTGGTTGCATTCCCGGCCAGGGTGACAAGCGCCCCTTCAGGAGTGATCTTGCGGACGGCGTCGTTCTTCGAATCGGCGAAATAAATGTTTCCCGCGCCGTCCATCGCAATACCCCGGGGAGCATTTAACCTGGTAGTCAAGGCGACGTCATCGCCTGCGTCGAAAGTGGATTGTCCGTTCCCGGCCAGGAGCGAAATGCTGGAGGCGCCGGCGGTGATGCTGAATTGTCGAATCCGATTGGCGTTGGTGTCGGAGAAATACAGCGTATCTCCATTGCGGAGCAAATTCTGGGGATTGTACGTGATCAGGCCGTTGCCGCCAATGGTAGCGATGAACCCGCTCGCAGCCGACACGAATCGTACCCGGTAGTTGCCGCCATCCGCGATCAGCAGGTTGTTCTGCGGATCGATACCGATGGCTTGTAGATTGAGATTGGCTGCGATCGCGTAGCCGCCATCTCCGCCAGCGCCTACGGTCCCGGAGCCGGCGTAATTCGAAATCACGCCATTGGGGGCGATGCGGCGGACTCGGTCGTTGCCGATATCCGCGATATACAGATTCCCGGCGGTGTCGAACACCAGGCTTCCTGGATTGTTCACCTCGGCGGTAGCGGCTTGACGGCCGTCTCCGAAGGCGCCTTTCTGGCTGGCGAAGCCCGCAATCACGCTGGTGATTCCGGCCGTCGAGATCATTCGGACGAGTTGATTGCCGGTATCGGAAACATAGATGTTCCCGGATTGGTCGACCGCGACGCCGGTAGGCCCGGAGAACGCAGCGGTGGCCGCCGTGCCGTTATATCCGTCAAAAGCGGCATTGCCGGTACCCGCCACCTTGGACATAATCCCGCTTAGCGAGACCATGCGAATCTCATTATTTCCGGTGTCGGCGATCAGAAGATCGCCTTTCGCATCAAAAACGATGGCGGTCGGCGTGTTTAGGCTGGCGCTGATTGCTGGACCCCCATCGCCCCTGTTGGCATTATTTCCGTTACCGGCAAACGTGTGGATCATACCCTTGGTGTCCACCATCCGGATACGATTGGAGCCGGCGTCGGCGATGTACAGGTTCCCGGCCGAATCCAACGCCAAACCCAGAGGCACGGAAAGTGTCGCCGAAGTCGCCGGACCTCCATCGCCGGAGGGCCCTTGCGTTCCGAACGCTCCCGTTCCCGCCACGAGCGATAGGATGCCTGTTGCATCGATCTTTACCACTTGATGATATCCACGCAGGGAGACGTAGACATTCCCTTTGCCATCGCTCGCGACGCCCGTGGGTAGATTCAGACTGACGGACAAGGCCGGCACCCCGTTTGGAGCGCCCGGTGTCTCACCGAGTATCGTCGTAATCGCGGATTGGGCGCGGCCGGAGGCCGCTACCACTGCCCCTAAGAGAGCGAGTTGAAAGGATCTGAACTTCATATTCATCTTCCGGGAGTTCATCTACGCAATCAGTAGGTAAAACTCAAGCCAATCTCCACTTGATTCTTTGTCGACACGTAGGACGGTCCTTGAAAGGTAGTGCCGAACCACCGCGTATAACGTCCCTCGGCCATTGCCTTGAACTTGCCGTACTCAAACAGCTTGTATCCGAACCCTCCGGTGGCCCCGACCAGATTATTGTGGAGCGCCTTGGCGGCTATTTCGTTATAACTCGTCGAACCATCCGGTTCGGCCGTGGAGGTTCCGGTCCTGATATTGCTGACATGACGATAGGAGCCGCCCCCCAGTACGAAGGCCTGCGCCAGCCATCCCAGGCCGCGCGGGCTCTTGTTGCGAAGGCCGTAATACCGCACCACCAGTGGTATATCCCAGTAATCCGCGCGAGTGTCTTGCGTCACGGTTGTCAGCGGGCGGTTGTCGTAGCTCGAGTTCGGATCCCGCAAACCGCTCTTAATCTGTGAGAGCTGCGTATATTCCTCCTGATGGCGAAAAAAATCCAGGCCTAGAAAAACGCGGTGGTTCAAGCGAAATTCGCCCGTTACGCCCAAAGACATCTTGGAGCCGGCGGAGGTTCCAAAGGAACCGGTGCTCAGAATCGGATTGGTGGTGTTTACCGTCACGTACCCCGTCTGAAAGAAGCGCTCCGGAAAGTATTCCACCCGAACCCCGAAAGCATAGCGAGGGGTCTTCACCGTCGCGTCGGCCGTCGGGGTGTTGTCCTGGCTCACGGTAGGAGTCACGCTGGGGGCGGCGGGAGCGGTTGCGGGAGGCTGTTGCGCCGGGTTAGCGCTTTGCGCGAACGCCGGGAGGGCCAGCAGCGCGAAAGCGCAAAACGTGAATCGAACATGCTTCAAGATGTTGATCATTTCTGGTCTCAGAACCGTAGCCGCACCGAAATCTCGATCGACCGCGGTCCACCCGATCGGAATAAGGAATTTACAGCGCCGCCAAACGACTGATTCAACATCTGAGTCACCACACCGAAGTTCGGGCTCGCCAGATTGGCTCCTTCGAGCGGCGACGGGTTTGCAAAGTTCGGATGATTCGAGACGTTGTACGCCTGCACGGCAAGGCTCAAGACCAGGCGTTCGGTAATGGGGATTGCCCGCCGCAACCCCAGATCCAACTGCTGCGCTCCGAAGCCGCGAAGCGCGTTTCGTCCAAGATTTCCCTGGCTGAATCCGCTCACGATATCGAAGGCGGCGATGTTCAGTTGTTGGTGTCCCGGCGCGAAGCTGTTCGGGATCCATACGGGAAGTCCGTTGTAATTGGGGCGCACCTGCGCGAAAAGGCCGACCGAGGAGTTGATGTCGCCGTTTGTGGAAGTCGTTGTCGTGACCGTGGTGCCGTTGATACTGACCGCTCCGCTGGCGTTCGAGCTGATCGTCGAAAGATCGAAGGGAAGGCCCGTACGCGCGCTCTCCACAAAATCGACGTACCAGTGGCGCAGAGGGCTCCAGAACCAACCGCTCGCCGGCGCCGGAAGCCGGTACGATCCGGACCAACTGAGATTTTGACGGATGTCGTAATTGGAGTCGCCTTTCTGCGCGCCGTTTAGAGTGGCGAAGCCGCCGCCGCCGCCGCCGTCGCTCGACGCGGTGTCTGTCGAATGGGACCAGGTGTAACTCAATTGCGTCTGCAAGCGGTCACTCAAACGCTTGCGAAACTGCGCCTGCATACCGCTGTAAGAAGACGCGGCCCCGTTGGTCGCCTGCGACACGATGTCGTAGGCGTCGGAGTAAGTCGGCGACGTCTCCACACGCAGCAGATTATTGCCTCTGGTTGCCGCGTAGCCGATGCTGAGCACGGATCCGGAACCGAAGTGCTGTTCCAGGGTCGCGTTCCACTGAAGGATCATCGGCGTCGTCAAGCCGATCGCCGCTGTCGTGATCTGTCCGTACGGACGAGTGGGTGGCAACAGGGGCGCCGTAAGATAGAGCGGCGCCAGCGGAAACGGGACTTGCGATACCGTGACTACGGACTGATAGGGCGCGCCGCTGAATGCACCGGGAGTCGTGCCATAACCAAGGTCGTAAAAAACACCAAAGCCGCTGCGAAACATCAGCTCGAATCCCGGCTTCGTATTGATCTCATAGGCCAGCCCGAGGCGGGGAGCGATATCCCACCATCTGGTCGGGTAGATCGGGTCATTCTGCGTGACGCCGGCAATCTGGTTCTGCGCGAGAGCAAAGGGCTTCTCACCCTGGCGGGCAGTCGGGGCGGGATTTACATCCCATCGGAGTCCGTAGGTAACGGTGGCACGCTCGGTAAGACGCCACGTATCCTGGCCGTACAAGGAGAAATTGAGATACGTCGGATAGACCGCCGGCAGGCTCGATGTGACCACCGCGTTCAGCGCGGAACCGGAGGTCAGGGCGTAAGTATTCGCCGCGATTCCGTTGACGCTGTTCGCCGCGATTCCGTTAAACGATACGTCTTCGCTATACGGCACCCGGTACGTCGTTACCAGGATTCTGCGGATGTCGACACCCGCTTTCTCGTGATGATTTCCCACCACCTTGGTAACCGAATCCACTACGTTGTACTGCTGTTGTTCGCTGGCGGAACTGCCGCCATAGGAATAGCCGGCTACGCCCAACATATTCAGATTGAAAGAGCCGGTCAGGCTCGTGATTCCTTTGGGAAACACCTCTGAGTCGACCAGCGGAACCGCGCCGCCGAAGTTGTCCATAATGGAGTAGCTGGACGCGCTGAACCGCGAGTAATTGACGCGCAGATCGTTCACCAGACCGCTTGAAAGGATGCTGCCGAGGCCGGCGGTGTATAACTCCGAGTGTGACGACTGGTGAGTCAGAACATTGGCTGCGACGGTATTTGAACCTCGGCTCTGGCTCGACGAAGGCGAAATCGAGTATCTCAGGAACAGGGTGTTTTTCGCATTGACAATCTGATCCAGACGCAGACTGGCGGCCTCGCTGCTGGCTGGATTGGAAATCACCGCATTGTACTGCGCCGCACCGTTAATAAGGCCAATTCCGTTCGGAACCGGAAATGCCCGCAGGAAAGGCTGTAGCGAAGCCGATGTCGATTGGCGCGTCGTGATCGAGGGCACGTCGGCGATATCCGTCGAGGGAGCAGCGACGCTCAGTTGATCGAAGGAAGCAAAGAAGAACGTCTTTCCTTTTCTCAGCGGTCCGCCAAAGGTGCCCCCTGGACGATCTTCGCGCTCCGCGCCGCGCCCTAATGCGAGAGAGTTGGCGAACCAATCGTTCGCGTCCAACCGTTGGTTTCGGAAGTAGTAATAGAGCGACCCATGAAAATCGCTCGTGCCGCCCCGGCTCGTCATGGCGATTTGCGCGCCCGGTGACCGGCCAAATTCTGGTGCAATCGACGCCGTCTGCACACTCATTTCCTGCATCGACTCGATGGGAATCAGCTCCGTCGACCCGCCGGCTCCAGGCAGCAGGCCAGCGCCGCCGCCCCCTCCGCCAAAGCCGCCGCCAAATCCACCGCCACCCCGCCCACCACCGGCGGCGGCCACCGCGATATTCAGGCTCACGCCGTCGAGCGTGTAGTAATTCGTATTGGACCGCAGCCCGTTGGCATTGATCCCGCCGTCGCCCGTGCCTCCGGCCGCGGAGGTGACGCCCGGGGCCATCAAAATCAGCGATTCGGCATTTTGCCCGTTGAGCGGAAGGTCTTGCACATAGTTGTGCTCCAGCGGAACCCCTTGCGCGGTGTCATTTGAGATAAGATCGGCCTTGTCTTTGACATCCACGGCCGTCGTCTGCGCTTCGGCAACCTTCAATTCCACAACCATGGTCTTGCGATCGCGGACACCCATCACCAGGCTCTTGAGTTGATATTTTTGAAAGCCCGTTTTTTCAATCTCAACCGAGTAGTCGCCCGGCGTCAGCGCATCGAAGATCACATATCCGCCGGTGGGCGTCTGCTGATGGTAGATCGTCCCCCGCTGGGTATTGACCAGGGTGATGCTCGCATCCGGCACCATGGCGTCGGTGGAGTCGGTAACGGTAATCGTGAGAGATGCGAAGTCCTGGGAAAAGAGCGCGCCGGCGAAACATACCAGCAGGAAAGGAAACCCTCTAAGCATGAGTGGCTTCACCACCGGCGATGCATAGGCACACCACGATTCCAAGGAGAAAATAAATTAATTTCAAGACGAAAAGTCTCCCACCATTCTGCACCATACACAGTGCATCCGGTGTACTCCATTTATTATATGTTCCAAAGACGCTCGCCGCATTCAATTCGGTTCTTTCCAATTGTGAAGAAGTGTAACACAGGCGCGCTAGGCGCTTGGCAGCGAACGAATCTGATAGCCCGTCCCCCGCACACTGAGAATCATCGCTCGTCCCTTCCCCATCTTGCGGCGGATGCGGCTCACATGGGTGTCGATGGTCCTGTCAAACGGGGCCGACAGCCGATTATAGAGTAGAAGGCATAGCCGGTCGCGCGATACGGCCTTCCCGAAAGAGCGCATCAGGCATTCCAGGATCTCGACCTCCATGGGGGTGAGATCGATCAGCATGTCCCGGAAATGCACTTCGCGGGAGGTAGGAAGCAGGCGCAGTTCCCCAATCTGGATTTCCGCAAGCAGCGTCGCGGGATCTGCCGTGTTCAGAGTCGCTCTTTGCGCGGATGCGCAGATTCTTTTGGACCGGCGCAGGATCGCCTGCACGCGCGCGAGCAGCTCCTCCGGATAAAAAGGCTTGGGCAGGTAATCGTCGGCGCCCGCCCGCAAACCGGAGACCCGGTCGTCGCGATCCGCTTTTGCCGAAAGCATAAGGACCGGCATTTGCGAATGCTCGCGGACACGCTTGAGCAGCGCAACACTGTCGAGAATCAAAAGGTCGTACGGCTCTATTTGTGCTCGCCGCAGGCCTCGCTCGGGATCGGGTTCAGTTTCCACCGCGTAACCGGACTCCTCAAACAACTCGCGGAGCGTCGCGCAGAGCTCGCCATCCTCATCCACCACCAGAAGTTTCATGCCTACTTTTTCATTGTCACCCGGACGCCGGTTGGACGGATATCGATGTGGTCAATGTTGTATCCAATCTCAAACTTCTCGCCGATATGCGCCGTTGGATAGAGTGGCAGGAAGAACGTCTTGACTAGAAAATCGAGGACCGTGCCCGTAGCCACGACTCCTGAAAGTTCGACGCGGGTGAGATCCACGACGCATTGACCGCCGCCCGATTGCAAGTGGATGGAAATAGTGACCGGGCGCTCGCCCTCAATCATCCGCTCCATGATCCATCCGGTCGCCTTGCCTTGAGCGTGGCGCATCTTCAGGAAATCCATCAGCGCGTAGGCGGTGCCGGCGTCGGTTCCGAGCGTCACCCGCTGCTTGCGAATTCCCTCCGGCACGATTTGCGGGACCATGTAAAGGGCCCAGGAGTTAATCTCCTGCAGGGAAAATACGATAACGGACCCGCGTTTTGCCTCGCTGTTCTCAATCGTGTGAAGTTTCGCCAAAGCGCTGCGAAGATAGGCGTCGCCCGCCGTAAGCACCGGCGCGCACAACATCGCGATCGAGAGCAACCGGCGCATGTCACCAGTCTAGTGCTTATAGCTCGCGTTGATCCACTCGTCGACATCCTTATGCAGTTTGTCGTTGGCCTTTTTGTCGATGTACATCATGTGGCCGCCCTCGTAGTAGGTGAAGCTCACATTCTTGCGAACCGACGGTTCCAGGCCCATGTGGTTGACCGTTTGCTCGATGCCGTTGAACGGAGTCGCGTGATCGTAATAGCCGCAGATCACCAACAGCTTCAGGTGCGTCTGTTCGGTCATCGCGGAGCGCAACGCCTCGGCCGGACCTCCCGGCTGGCCCTGATCCCAGGGCTGCACGCGAGCCGTCACGGTGTAAAACATTTCAGTATTCCACTTGAGATCCCGGCGCACGTAATCCTGGAACGTGGCGACATAGGCGCCCTCATAGGAAGCCTCGCTCGAATCGTATTCGTTGCGCTCGCCCGCGGCATCGTAATCGTAACCGGTGAAACGAGCGTCGAGCCTTCCGACGGTCTCGCGCTTATCGCGTAACAGTTCCTTGAACCAGCGCTGCGGGCTGACGCGTAGATTCGTCTCCTCGATATACTTCGGCGAGAGGCCGGTAAAGCGGCTCAGATCCTTCACGATCTGAGCTTTCTCCGCCGCGGAGATCATATCGCCTTTTTCCAGCGCCGCCGCATACGGACCGTGCGCGAATTCGCGGGCCCGCTGCGCCACCTGCTCGATGGTCAGTTTCTGCAGATCCGGAGTCAGCAGCTTGTGAAACCAGCCGGAGCAGATAATCGTAGGAAGAAAGAACTTCGTGCGATCGTCCGCGCCCCAATTCCCGAATCCGACGGAAGAAAGCAGCGCGACACCGTTCAAATACATCTGGTGACGCTGTTGCAAAACATTCGATAACTGCGCCGAGCGGGTGGTACCGTAGCTTTCGCCGATTAGAAATTTCGGCGAGAGCCACCGCTCCGTGCGCGTGACGTATTGATAGATGAAGTCGGAGAACCAGGTTGCATCCTGCACTACTCCATAAAACTGCGAGGCGGCTTCTCCGGGAACGGGACGGCTGTAGCCGGTGGAGACGGCGTCGATGAACACCATGTCCGTCGCGTCCAGGAACGAATCCTCGTTGTCCTCAATCGCGTACGGAGCCGGTCCCAACCCATGCCCATCGGGGGAGAGCACCACGTGCCTCGGTCCCAGGCCCATGTGCGTGAACGACGATGCGGAGCCGGGGCCGCCGTTGTAGACAAACGATAGAGGACGCTTGCCGATATCGGTGACATCTTCCTTGGTATACGCGACGTAGAAGAAAGACGCCTTCGGATTACCCGCATCGTCTTTGATGACGTAGGTGCCGGCAGTCGCCGTATAGCCGATCTCGGTGCCGCCAACCATGGACTTGTGATGCGTTACGACCGTTTTTTCTTCCGGCGGCGGCAATCGTGGCGTTGTCGCAGGGGTCGGCGCGGGCGTCGCCGCGGCTGGTGGAGCTTGTTGGGCGTTGGCTCCTCCGCGTCCACCACCCCGGCCTTGCGCGGCTGCGACACAGGCAGCGATGAAAAGACCGGCGCCAAGTGTCGCGATTCGATCCCTTGTCATTTCAGTAGAGACGAACCGAGGACCGGCTTAGTTACTGGCCGGAACCTGCTTTTCGATGTCGGCCAGCAACTGTGTCACACGATTGCGATCCCCGACCGTGTCCGACTTCAGGTATTCCCGCAGGCATTCGGCGGCGCCTTTATAATCCTGTTTTTTGGCAAGAATTACGCCCAGCACATAATTGATCTTCGGATTCCTGCTGGCTGTGCCCAACGCCGCCGCTTCTCGCGCGCTCTTCTCCGCGACGTCGAGCTTTCCCAGCTCCAGATTCGCTACTGCGTTATAGTAGACGGCCATCGGAAAGTCGTACGGATTGAGGCGCATGATGCGCTCGGTGGTCGCGGCGGCATCTGCCCACTTTTCTTCATTGATCGAGAGCACGTACAATCTCTCATACGGATTGATAAACTTCGGATCCGCGGCGATAGACTTCGCATAGGCGTCGCGCGCCTCGAGAACTTGAGATCGCTGTTGGTAAACGCGCCCCAGTTCGAGCCATGCGGAGGCGTACCTCGGATAGAGCTCGGTGGCTTTTAGAAAATTGTCGAGCGCCTCGTCGAACTTCGATTTTTTCGCGGCTTCGACACCTTTATCAAAAGCCCTGCGCGCTTCCTTGGGCGCCAGAGCCGACGTAGCGCTGGTTGTTAAACCCTCGATCTTAAAGTACGGGTGCAGGAAAATCGTGCCGACATTCGGATCGTCGACGTTCTTGCTGGAGAGCTGAATGACATCAGAGCGATAGCCCGCCAGCGATGCGCGCAACTCGCAACCGGCAAGAGGAGTCGTGTTCGCTTGCGCCCTCTGCCCTTGGGGCCCGGAGGAGGAGTCGGCCTCGTCGGGAAGCATCGCCTTCGTATCGCCTACCTGAAAACTGAAGTTGCCACGTGTGTCCGCGTAGGCCTGCGGCCGAACTACGCTGCCGCAGACGCGCTGAATGACCACTCCAACGGGTGGGTCGGCGCCATCGGCCATCGCCACTTTGCCGAAGTAATATGCTCCGCGGTTGGTAAGACCGGGATTCGCCGTGCTGCTCGCCGAACTGGGCGTCGTCGGAAGACTCCCTATAGGCGGCGCTCCCGGGATTCCGGTGCCACTGGCAGGACCTCCAGCGGTGCCTCCGGGGTTTCCGCCTTTCGGAGGATTCGCCTGTGCGGGCAATAGTATCGCGGCAACAGCAGCGCTCGCCAGGATCATCGAAACACGCGAAGTTCGCATGAGCGTTCACCCCGTCCTTGCCATGATTATACGCCCGTTGTTGACACGCCGCACTTCTCCAGCCGAAAGTAGAGGAGATGAAGATCTGGTTTCCTCTGGCGGCAGCCCTTTTGCTGAATGCCTGCTCCGATGCGCCGGTAACAAAGACTTCCGAGAAGCCGCCGGAGCCGTTGACCGGCCGGCAGGCGTTCTACCAGACGTACGGACCAGCGCGCGCGTGGGCTACCGACGCGGAGCCTCTCCGGGTTCGCAGTCTCGATCTGGAAGAGCTACAGGGCGACCACGGGAAGGCCGCGGCTTGGGAAGCGACCTATGTGTCGCCGGCAAGGGGCCGTTCCCGCATCTTTACCTGGTCCGCGATCGAGGCGGCTGGCAACTTACACAAAGGCGTGTTCGCGATCCAGGAAGAATCCTGGCGCGCCGGTGGAGCGGACAAGCCATTCTTGATCCAGGCGTTGAAGACAGATACGCCGGAAGTGCTCCAAACCGCGATCGCGCACAGCGATACTTATTTCAAGAACGTTGGACCGAAGCCTCATCCAAAATTCGTTCTGGAGTCGACCGCCCGCTATCCGGATCCTGTATGGCGGGTTTATTGGGGCGATTCCGTCTCGACGGCCCAGTGGAGCGTCTTCATCGATGCGGCCACGGGCGCGTATTCCGGGCGTTAATAGCGACAGAAAAACGCTTTCGCAAGAGAAGAATTACTCGAAAATGAGCTTCGTGGTGGTGCCGGCGATGGTGATGTCCTTGATCTGGTGGCCGTCGCCTTCTTTATAGCCGATGGTGGTGTATAGATACTTGGCATTTGCCGTCTCCACCTTTACGGAGGCTTCGACGCTGGTCTTTCCCTGTTTCACAATGGCTTTGTTATCTTTAACTTCAAGCTTTGCTTCGCCGATCTTCAGAGTCGTCCCGTTCACAACGGTGGGCTGGTAGAAATTCAAATTGAAGTTGCTGGCGGCGCTGGCCACGGCGAGCGAAACCACGGACACGAGCAGCAGAAAACGCTTAATCATCATAATCTCCTTATCGGGCAAATTTCACTTAACGCTGTACACTCATTTAACGATGTGGATGAGGCAAAAGTTCGATCGGATGCAAAAAACTTTAACGAGGGAAAGATCTGCAAGGAAGGGATGCGGACGGGGCAAAAAATCAAACCGCGCCCGAACCATCTTCCAGGAAGAGGCTCCGGGCGCGGCAGTTAAAAACTCAACGAAACCAATTACTTGGTGGCGGTGGTCTTCTTGGTCTTCATCTTGGACTTCTTGGTGGAGGTGGTCTTCTTGGTGTCCTGGCCGAAAGCAAAGCTCGCGGCACCGAGGAGGAGCGAAAGGCCTAGCATCGTGGTCATGATCTTTTTCATGGGTGTTTCTCCTTGATTATGTCGACGACTCAAGGCCGTCTTGCAGAACCATCATGTCAACCGGACATGAAGACACCCTTAAAAGGCGATTAAAATGGCTTCATTGACCGGAGTGACGGCCTACAATCGGCGGTAAGTGGTTTATTGACAATAAGATTAATCTTCGTTTTTCTGTCGAATCCGAAGATTTCAGTCCGGCTTCGCTTTCCAGTTGAGTATCTGCACGATGTTGCTGTAATCGTCGGTCCAGGCGCGGAAGCTTGGTTTGGCTTCGGAGGGCTGCATGAAAGCCTGGTCGAAAGCATCGTCTTGAAAGATGGTGTCATCGGACGTCACCAGCACCCAGGTGGACGCGGAAAAATAGGGTTCTGCATAACCATCGTCGGTCACCGTCATGGCTTGTTTGGCGAAGTACTCCGCGCCGCGGGCGCAGACCGGCTCCAGATCCAGGTAGCGATTCGAGATGTGCAGCGCCAGAATGCCGTCCGGTTTCAAATGCCGGAAGTAGACGGCGAGCGCCTCGCGGGTGAGCAGATGGACTGGAATGGCGTCGCTCGAAAAAGCGTCGACGGCGAGAAGGTCGAGTTGAAGGCTGTCCATTCGCTCCATGGTAAGGCGGGCGTCGCCCAGGAGAATGCGTTTATCGGCGGGGGAATGGGGATAGAAGGTGAACTCGGACTGGGCGATTTTTTCGACCAGGGGATTGATCTCGAAAACGCGATAGAAATCGCCGGAGCGGCCGTAGTTCGAGAGGACGCCGGCGCCGAGGCCGACGACGCCGACGCGCACGGGGCCGCGCTTCTGAACGGCCCGCATCGCACGACCGACGCCGGAATAAGCGCCGTAATAGGACGTCGTTTTATAGCGCAATGCCTCATCCAGAATCTGGGCTCCGTGATTAATGGTGCCGTGGAGCAAGGTGCGCAGGCTGTACTCGTCCTCGCTGGCCGCGTTATCGTCTTTGACGTGCAAGACGCCGTAGAAATTGCGCGCGATCAGGCGATATCCTTGTGCGTTGCCGAGTTCCTTTCCTTCGAGGAAGAAGAGAAGAAATCCGACGCCGATCAGCAGGGCAGCGCGCAGGACCCACTGTCCGATCCTGTGCTCAATTCCATCCCACATCGCAATTCCACAGAGGAGGGCGCAGGCGCCGATGGCTAGCGGGAGTTCGAGATTCGACTTGAATACACGCGGAGCGATGAGCGCGACGAAGATTCCGCCGAGCGCGCCTCCGAGCGAGACCATCAAATAGAACAGCGTCAGGTACTGCGGCGCGGGACGGCGGCGGGCAAGCTCGCCATGACACATCATGCAGCACAGGAAAAGGCCGCCGGAAAAAACGGGAATCAGGATCCTGATATGCAGATTGCCGGAGTCCTCGTAGAGGTCGCGGGACAGGTAATAGAACGTGGGAATCAGCAGAACGAGCATCACTCCGCGGTGATAGATTTTGTCGCTTTCGAACGCGATCATGAACGTGGCGAGGTAGAGAGCGAGCGGTAGAACCCAGAGGAGCGGAATCGGGGCGACGTTCTGGCTGAGGTGCGTGGAGATGGATACCAACAGGACGGATGCGACGGCGGCGAGGCTCACCCAGAGTGCTAGATCGGCTGCGCTAGGGCGGGGTTCGTCGGACCGCTCCTTGTGGTCGCGGCTCGATGCGTTGCGGGTTGACCAGGCGGCCAAGGCGCAGAGGAGGGCGAAGGCGACGTAGCCGAAACTCCACGAGTACGCCTGATATTTCGAAGTGAGGCGAGGTTCGACCAGGAAAGGAAAGCTGACCAGCGCCAGCAGCGATCCGAAATTCGACAGCGCGAAGAGACGATAAGGCATGCCGCTACCGGAGCGCCGGACATACCAGGCTTGTAGCAAAGGGCTGGTGGAGGAGAGCAGGAAATAGGGCAGGCCGATCGTCGCGACCAGGAGCATGAGAATGCGGAGGGTGGGGTCGCCCGATTCCGAGGGTTTCCATGACTCCGACGGGAGAATGGGGAGCAGGGCGCAGCTAACCAGCAGCAGACCCACATGGAGCGCCATCTGCGCCTTGGCTTTCAGGAACCGGATGGAACAATGCGCATAGGCGTATCCGGCCAGCAGGACGAGCTGAAAAAACAGCAGCGCCGCGGTCCAGACGGCGGCCGATCCGCCGAACCAGGGCAAAATGATTTTGGCGATCAGAGGCTGCACCTGGAATAGCAGGAAGGCGCTCAGGAAAATGGTAACGGCGTAAAGGAGCATTATTGGAGAATCTGAATGATGTTACTGTAATCGTCCGTCCAGCCGCGAGCGGGCGCATATTTCGAGGCTGCGTTATTCTGCACGCGCAAGACACCGTAGAAATTGCGCGCGGATAGCAGATATTCGCGGGATTCCCGCACTTGGAGCCGGATAAGGTAGGCCGCAAAAGCGATGGTGAGGACGGCGGTTGCAGCGCGCGTCGCCACCATCCAGGCAGGCCTGCCGGGTAACGCACGAACGAGCCGCCTGAAAGGCGGCTGCCGCCAATATCGGCCGTCCCACAAGACGGGCGGCTCGGGCTTAACGGTGTCTTTGCTGAGGACAGAAAAGCTGACTGGATGATGGGTGTTCCAGAGGGCGCAGGTGACCAGGGCGGCACAAAGGACCATTCCGACCGGGAGCTCGATATCGGAGTTGAACAGGCAGGGCGCTGCCAGGGCGACGAATAATCCACCGACGGCACCGCCGATCGAAACCATCAGGTAGAACTGCGTCAGGTAGCGCGGATGGGGGCGGCGGCGGGCGAGCTCGCCGTGGCAGACCATGCAGCACACGAAGAGCGCTCCACAGAGCGCGGGGATCAGCTTGGAAACATCGGCATTATTCCGATACCAGCTATCGCCCTTGGTCAGAAGATACAGCGAGACGGCGAGGAGCGGGAGAAAGATGGCGCGGTTGTAGATGCGGTCGCTCTCGAACGAGAGAATAAAGCTGAGCAGGTAGAGACTCAGCGGCGCCACCCACAGCAGGGGAATCGGGGCGACATTCTGGGTCAGATGACTGCTGACGGCCAGCAATAAAATGGAGGCCCAGGCGGCGAACCCGATCCAGAGGGCTCGATCAGCGGGGCGCGGAGGAGGCGGAACGTCTTTAAAGGGTTCCGGATGTTCCGTGCCATTCACGCTGCGCCATGCGACGAACACGCAGACCATTACGAACACGCCGTATCCGCCGGACCAGAACAGAGCTTGCCTGGAGAGAGCGAAGCGAGGTTCTACCACCAATGGATAGCTGAGCAGCGCGAGCATCGAGCCGAAGTTGGAAAGGGCGAAGAGCCGATAGGGAATCGCGCCCTGGCGGGTTCTCAGATACCAGGCTTGCAACAGAGGACTGGTGGCCGCGAGGAGCGCGCAGGGCAAACCGATGGTGGCGCCGAGCAAGAGAAGGATGCGCAGCGTCGGATCGCCTCCGCCGGATGGTTTCCAGATCGCCGAGGGAACGATGGGGAGCGTGGCGAGGCTGGCGATCAGCAGCGGGCCATGAATCCAGAATTGCTGTTTTGGCCTGAGATAGCGGATGATGCAGCGCGCGTAAAGATAGCCGGCCAGCAAGAGGAGCTGGAAGAAGAGAAGCGCCGCGCTCCAGACTGCGGCCGATCCGCCAAACCAGGGGAAAATGAATTTCGCGACGAGGGGCTGAACTTGAAAGAGAAGAAATGCGCTCAGAAAAATCGTCGCGGCGTAAAACAGCATTGACGGCTTAGGATAGCGTACTGTCGCCAAGACTGGCGTCGGCAGGAGTGTCGACGCGGCACGCACGAGTGCGTGCGCCACGAAGACCTAGGAGTTACGGTCCAGATGGATATCGCCCGCATCGGTCTTTAGACGGAGGATTCGGCGCGAACGGCCGACGCGTCCGGAGGCCAGCATTCCATGGCCGGCGTTGCGCATCGAAAGACGAAATTCCGAGGTCACACGGCCTTTCGCGCTCTCGGCGCGGACTTCGGCGCCCTGTCGCACGCTGAGATCGACACGCACGTCGCCCAGCACGCTGTGCGCTTCCACATCCTGCTCCAGCATGTGGGCTGAAATATCGCCATCGACGGTGCGGCCGATGAAGCGCAGCCGCTTCGGGAGACGCACTACGAAATCGACGCGCAGGTCGTTCAACTTTACGTCGCCACCGCCGCCGTTATCCCAGCGAACGCGCGCCATCGAATCGGAAGTGGAGGCAATGCGGAATCCTCCGCCATGGCTCGGCCGGCAATCGAACGGATGGCCGGAATCGGCGTCGGGATAGACGGCGCAGATGGTCACTCCGCCTTTGTGCTCGACTACTTCGATCGCCACCTGGGCAGGGTCGCCGTAGCCTCTCTTCGTCGCGATGACCTCGATTTCGTCGCCGCTGGCAGGCTCGGCGCGCACGTTGCCGTGGACATTGTTGACTTCGACCACCTGCCCGGCAGGAATCCATCCGTGCCAGCGGGTTTCCTCCTGGATCACCGGCTGGGTCATCAGGTTCGTGCGGTTGGTCGGACTGGCGACGGAAGCCAGTGAGGCAGTTGCAAGAATGGCCAGCAGCGTCATAGTCAGGCAGAGAGGGCAAGTCGAGGGCCCCGTTATTTCCTTGTATTTGAGGGATCAGGATGCGCTTGAGTGTCCGGCTTTGGGACGGCTGGGGTGAAATCGGACAGGGCAAGGCCTGAGTTGGCAGATGCCTAATCGTTGGTGATCCAGCCGTCGACGATCTTAATTATCCGGTGGCCGCGGGCCGCGTTCACCTCGGAATGGGTCACCTGAATGATGGTGGTGCCGCTCTCGTTCAGTTTCTGGAACACGTCCATGATCTCCTTGGCCTGGTTGGAATGCAGGTTGCCCGTGGGTTCGTCGGCCAGGATCACTTTAGGATTCGCGATGATCGCGCGGGCAATCGCCACCAGTTGCTGCTGGCCGCCCGATAGCTGGTTTGGGAACAGATCTTTCTTGCCTACCATCTGGAACCGGTCCAGCACGTCGCACACGATGCCATCGCGGTCGGACTTCTTCACATTGCGGTAGGAGAGAGGAATATCGAGGTTCTCATACACCGTCAGTGAGTCGAGCAGATGATAGCTCTGGAAGACGAAGCCGAAATACTTCTTGTAGACCTCATCGCGATCCTTCTTTTTGAGCTTGTGGATGGGGTGGTCGAGAAAATTGTACTCGCCGGTCCAACTGGAATCATGCATGCCGATCAGATGAAGGAGCGTGGATTTGCCGGCGCCGGAGGGTCCCATGATGGAAACAAACTCGCCCTCCTTGATATCCACATTGATGCGGCGGAGCACGAACGTTTTCGTCGGCCCGTGTTCGAAGTACTTTTCAATATTACGGAGGGTAATCATAGTCAGACGATGCCAGCATAGCGTAGATTGCACGTGTAGGCCCAGCCCAAGTGGCTGAGGATACGTGCTATGTTTTCAAGACAATGTTCGTTCCTGGGAATCGATGTGCCACCGCGATGCTCTTTTTGGGCGTCTTCCTGACTGGTTGTGTGAAGCGCGAGAAGCTGGCGGCGTCCATTCCAGCAGCACCGGGACAGATGCGCACACAATACACGATGCACTATGTTGACGTGGCGATCGGAACGGGGAAGCTGGCTGAAGCGGGGAAGGTGTTCTCGGTCCACTATACCGGGTGGCTTCTCGATGGAACGAAGTTCGATTCCTCGCGTGACAAGGAGAAGCCTCTTTCGTTCGAGCAAGGGAAGCGCAAGGTGATTCCTGGATGGGACGCGGGATTTGAAGGGATGCGCGTCGGCGGGAAGCGGAGGCTGTTCATCCCTTATCAACTGGCATATGGCGAGAAAGGTCGCAGTAAGATTCCGCCCAAAGCCGAACTGATCTTCGATGTCGAGCTGATGGATGTGACCGATCCTCCGCCGGCGGACGCGGCAAAATAGCGCTCAGACCGCTTCGCTGATTTGAAACTGGGGCTGGATGTCGGTGAAGTTCGGGATATCCGCTTGCAACGCGGGGCCGTGCGCTGTCATTCCTTCCTGGAATTCGCTCGCGGTATTGAAATAGAGGTTTCCGATGCAGGCGAACATCGGTTCAGACCCCGGTCCAAGTCCCGACAAGCCTTTCTGGATTTCATAGCGCGTGATTCCGTGGCTGGCAAGGAGGTCCATCACCAGGGGCCGGTGCTTCCGCTCATAGTAGGCATGGTCAAAGCGCTTGCCGGACGAATGTGGGTAGAAAACGGAGACGCAGATCATGTGGCTAACAGTTTACTCTTAAGCAGCGTATTCACGGCGGCCGGATCGGCTTGCCCCCGGCTGGCCTTCATCACTTGACCGACCAGAAACCCGATCACGGCTTGCTTGCCGCCGCGATATTGCTCGACCTGCTTCGGATTCGCGGCGATCACCTCATCCACGATCTTTTCGAGCGCGCCGGTGTCGCTGATCTGATGCAAACCCTCACGCGCCACGATCGTTTCCGCGGTGCCGCCGGAGGAAAACATTTTGGGAAGAATTTCTTTCGCGATTTTTCCGCTGATCTTTCCTTCGGCGATTAGTTTGATCAATCCACCGAGGTTTTCCGCACTCAGGGGAGATTCGCCGATCTCCTTGCCGTGCTCTTTTAATAGCGCGGCGAGATCGCCCATCACCCAATTTGCGGCGGTTCGCGCATCGCCTGAAACAGCCGCGACCTTTTCGAAATAATCGCCGGCCGCGCGCGTCGCGGTCAGCACACCGGCGTTGTATCCGGTCAATCCGTACGTATCGATAAAACGCTGGCGGCGCGCCGCTGGCAGTTCCGGCATCTCCCCGCGAATGCGAGCCATCCATGCTTCGCTGACTCGCAGCGGAATCAGATCCGGCTCGGGAAAATAGCGATAGTCGTGGGCGTTTTCCTTGCTGCGCATGGAAACGGTCTCGCCTGTCTCGACGTTGAACAGCCGCGTCTCCTGCGTCACGCGGCCGCCGGTTTCGATCAGATCCACCTGGCGTTCGATTTCATGATCGAGCGCCATCTTCAGAAACCGGAACGAGTTGAGATTCTTCACCTCGGCCTTCGTCCCGAATTTTTCCGCTCCACGCAGGCGCACACTGACGTTGGCATCGCAGCGAAGATGGCCTTTTTCCATATCGCAGCTGGAGATTTCCACGTATTGCAGGATCTGCTTCAGCTCGGTGAGAAATGCGAACGCTTCATCGGAGCTGCGAATATCGGGCTCGGTGACGATTTCGATGAGAGGCGTTCCGCTCCGGTTCAAATCGACGTAGGTGTAGCGACCCGAGTCCTTAAAACCGTCGTGAATACTTTTCCCCGCATCGTCTTCCATGTGAACGCGCGTGATTCCGATGCGCTTGCCGACGCCGTCGACCTCAATTTCGACGAACCCATGTTCTGCCAAGGGCCGATCGTACTGCGAGATCTGATAACCTTTCGGAAGGTCGGGATAAAAATAGTTTTTCCGAGCGAAAATCGACTTCGGATTCACTGTGCAGTGGAGGGCGAGGGAGGCTTCGATCCCCAGTTCGACCGCCTGCCGGCTCAGCACGGGAAGAGCGCCGGGAAGTCCCAGACAAACGGGACAGACGTTGGAATTAGGCGGTGCACCGAAGCTGGTGGGGCATCCGCAGAAAATCTTCGTGCGCGTCGCGAGCTGGACGTGCACTTCGAGTCCGATCACAGGTTCATATTTGGCGATCAAATCGGGCGCGATGCTGGCAGGCATTGGATTTTTTCATTATAGCGGCGCGGTTCCGCCGATTCATCCAAAATTTTCTTTTCTCAAAGATCAATCCTACGTAACGCTGCTCCCGCGGCATATCCAAAAAAACTTTACAGGAACCGGTCCCCAACCTCTCGATATCGCAGAAAGGCAAGCGGCTGTTTAGAAAAACCTCAACAGCCCGGCATCACACTGTGGCTCGCGACACTCCCTGACCGGTTCAGCGTTGGGCTGTATGGAGGAGCCTAGGAGCTTCCTCAGCCGCGGCGGGTTGGAAGTCGATCAGGACCCAACCTCTCTGTGCTCAAGATACGCGGGAATCTTTTAAGACTCTTTGGGTAAAAACGCTAAGTGACGGAAACAAGGGGGAAAGACCTGTGCGATAATTCCGGGAATTGGTTTCCGATATTAAGTTCGCTATTCGGCTGTTATTCCGGACACCGGCGTTCAGTTTCACGGCCGCTTTGGTCCTCGCGCTGGGCCTGGGCGCTACAACTGCGATATTCACACTAGTGGAGCATCTCCTTCTGTCTCCTCTGCCTTATCCGGAGGCGGATCGCCTGGTGTGGATCTGGAATGTCCCCCCGCGCTCCGGGGCCGGGCTGCGCGGCCTTTTCGTCAGCGACATCGATGAAATTCGCCGTGAGTCGCGGCTTTTTGAGCGCGTCGGAGGAGCTTTTCGAGGAAGTTGGAATGTGACAGGAGTTGGCGAGCCGGTGCGCCTCGCCGGGGCTCGGGTGACCTCCGATTTCTTCCCCACACTGGGGATCCAGCCTCGGATCGGGCGGCTTTTCCTGCCTGGTGAGTATCGCGTAGGACATGAAATGGTGGCGATTTTCAGTTATTCATTTTGGCAAAATCGCCTGGGTGCGGACCCGAATATTGTTGGCCGGCGCATTTCAATGGATGGAGTTTCCTTTGAGATTGTCGGTGTGATGCCACCCGAGTTTGCATTATCCGCCGACTACGACTTGTGGGCGCCGCTACCGCCTGAGTCTCCTTACTCGATGGGGCGAGTCTGGCGCTGGGTCCAGACCTGCGGGCGGTTGAAGCCGGGGGTGAGGCCGCAAGAAGCGCAAGCGGAATTGAACGGCATCGCCGCCGGTCTCGCCTTCCAATACCGGGAGGATCGCGGATTCGGGCTCAGGCTGGTGACGTTTCTCGATCAGGAAGTCGGCTCAGTCCGCCATACCCTTTGGATCCTCGGGGCCGCGGTTGGGTGTGTCCTGCTGATCGCGTGCGCGAATGTGGCGAGTCTGTTGCTGGCTCGCGGCGCGGTCCGCGTCCGGGAGATGGCCGTGCGCGCCGCCGTGGGCGCAAGCCGTGGCGGGCTGATCCGGCAGCTTCTTATCGAAAGCGGTTTCCTCGCGTTCGCGGGAGCCGCGCTCGGCTTGCCACTGGCAATTTTCGGAATAAAGCTGTTGATCGCGCTCGATCCACAGGCGCTCCCGCGCGTTCAGGAAATTCAGGTGGATGGCCGGGTCATGCTGTTCTCGTTTCTTCTTTCCCTCGCGACGGCGTTGATTTTCGGGATTGTTCCCGCCGTGCGGGGATCTCGAGCGGGCCTTCGGGGGGTCTTGACGGAAGGCGGGCGAAGCGGCAGCGGCGGACGAAGCGGGAATCGGTTGCGCTCGGCCCTGGTGGTGACCGAAGTGGCGCTCGGTGTGGTGCTGCTCACTTCCGCAGGATTGCTGGCGCGCAGTTTCCGCCGCCTTACTGAAGTCCGCCCCGGCTACGATATTTCGAGCGTCGTCACGGTGCAAGTCGCGCTCAGCAACGTTCGCTACCGGGAAATGGCACAGTGTGGGAAATTCTTCGAGCGGGTTCTGACGCAACTGGAACAAAGCCCGGGTATCGAAAGCGCCGGGACCACGAATTTCCTTCCTTTGGTGAAGGATAAGCAGACCGCCGGCATCTGGCTCGATTCGCAGCCGGTCCAGACCAACGAGACGAAAATCGTTCTCGATAATCGCGTCGTGTCGCCCGGTTACTTCCGCACCATGGGCGTGCCGCTCCTCTCCGGGAGATTCTTCGAGTGGACCGACCGCACCGACTCAGCCAAGGTGGTGATCGTCAACGGCGCGTTTGTGCGGCAGTTCTTCCCGCGTGGCGACGCATTGGGAAAGCGGGTCACGATGGACCTCGGCTCTTCAAAATGGATCGGTGAAATCGTCGGCGTGGTGGGCAGTTTCCGGGAAGCCGAACTAGCGGAGGAACCGCGCCCGGAGGTGTTCACCTCGTATTCGCAAACCACGATTTCCGCGAGTACGCTGGTGATGCGCTCGACTGGCAGCACAGCCGATGTCCTGAACGCGGTGCGCGGCGCAATCGCCGCGGTGGATCCGGACGTGCCATTTTATAACGCTCGAACCATGAAACAACAGGTCTCGGATGCGGTGGCGCAGCCGAGACTGCGGACTGCACTGTTTGCGGTCTTCTCGATGGTCGCGTTGATCCTCGCCGCGCTGGGAGTTTACGGCGTGATCGCCTGCTCCGTCGCGGAACGAAAACGCGAAATAGGTATTCGGATTGCGCTGGGCGCCCTTCCGTCCGAAGTTCGGCGCATGGTGCTGGGGCAAGGGTTAAAACTGACGGCAATCGGCCTCGCGCTGGGTCTGATCGGCGCGGCGGCAGCGACAAGGTTGATGGAAGGATTCCTGTTCGGCGTCCGTGCAAGCGATCCCGTCAGCTATATTGCGACCTGTGCGGTGTTTATCGCGGTGGCGCTGCTTGCGAGCTATCTTCCCGCGCGACGTGCGATGCGCGTCGATCCGATGACGGCGTTGCGCGAAGAGTAAATCACGCCAGATCGTCCAGATCGACTTTCAGCGCCGCGGCAAGCTTCTTCAAGGTGGCCACTCCGCCCTTTTTGTGTTTCGCTTCCACCGCCGCGATCATCGACCGTGACACCTTGGAGGTCTTCGCGAGGCCTTCCTGGGTGAGCCCTCGATACTCACGCCAGATTTTGACCGTGCTTTCTCCCGCCAGTCGCCGCTCGTCGATTTCCAGCGGTATCAGCTCCTCCTCGCCGCTCTCGACACGCGCCTTCGCTGCTTCATAGGCTTTGACATCGGCAAGCATCTCCGCATCGTCCAGGAGTTTCTTCAACAGGTCCATGGGCAATACGGCGAAATCCCGGCCGTTACGCGTGATCTTTTCGATTCGCATCAATATATTCCTCCCCTTGGGCCCACTTCCAAAACCAGCATGACAAGGCGGTCATCCTGCAGTTCATAGATCACGCGCCAGTCGCCGATTCGGAGCCTGTACCCGTCGTGGCCCTGAAGCTTCGTGAGGTTGTTATTCGGTGCGTAAGGGCTCATTGCAACCTCCCTAATTTTCGCAAAAATTCGCTTCTGCCAATTCGCGGGAAGCTTGGCAAGAGCCTTACTGAACGATTTGGTTCTGACAATTCGATACACGGCGAATTGTTACTAATAGAAACAATTGTACCAGAAATTAGCGCCCGGTAAATTTCGGCGCCCCCTTTTCCAGAAACGCCCGCACGCCCTCGCGATGATCGGCCGTCTCCCCGCACCGCAGATGCGTTTCCGACTCGCGATCGAGGAGCGTGCGAAAATCCGTCGTTGCCGCCAGGTTCACGTTCGCCTTCATGTAGCGGTAGCTGGTGAGCGGCCCTTGCGCGATGCGCGACGCCACCGCCGCAGTTTCGGCGGCGAGAGCCTCCGGTTCGACCACGCGATTGACCAGGCCAATGCGATGCGCTTCCGCCGCGTCGAGGACATCGGCAAGGAAGAACATCTCCTTCGCCTTTGGCGCGCCCGCATAATGAGTAAGCAGCCAGGTGGTCCCGAAATCGCCTCCATAACCGACCTTGGCGTAGGCCGTTCCGAACTTGGCGGCGCTCGACGCGATTCGCAGATCGCAGGCCAGCGCGATGCCGAGTCCCGCGCCCATGGCGAATCCATTCACCGAAGCGACGGTCACCTTGGGACTGCTGTAGAGCAGCCACGAAATTTCCTGCATATCGCGCAAACCGTCGATTTTCTGTTCCAATGTCGACGCGTCACCTTCGCGAGCCATCATGGCGACGTCGCCTCCGGCGCAAAACGCACGGCCCGATCCGGTGACGACAATCGCGCCGATCTCAGGATCGCGGGACCATTTCTTCAGAACCTCCGCCGCCTCCACCAGCAACTGCGTATTCACGGCGTTGAGCTTCCCGGGACGATTGAGAGTCAGCGTGGCGACACGGTCACGCACATCGGTTAAGACTTCAGACATGGCTGTTTCAAGCATGAAGCGAATATATCAATGTGCGAGACCACCGAGGCGGCCCGCCGCGAACAGCCTCTTGTCCATGGGTTCCAACTTGCGCGACATCGAGTTGGTAAAAAGCGGCGTGTGCTTGATCTCACAGAGGTAGTTCGGGACCACCCAGACGTCCTCGTCACAAGTCATCCAGGAATACCGGTCGAACTGCCGCAGATTGACCGGCCGTGAATAAGCACGCAGCGTTTTCTCGCCGGCGGGATTGAAGTAGTGCTCGAAATAACTCATCACCAGCTCGCGGATGTTGCGGTAAACAGGCTCTCGCGAACGAAGCCCGGAATAATCGGACTTCGCGACGGCGCCCCAATGTCCGTTGACGCGATAGACAGCCAGGACGTGATCGGAGTCGCGGACGGCTTCGAGATCGACCACCAGCGGCGGATGCCCCAGCCGCCTTAACGCCATCGCCGCCAGCATCGCACCTTCCATGCAATGCGCGACGCCTTTTCGCAAAACAGTTCGCGGGGAATGGCAGGTGTCGACCCCCGGCTCCAGGTTATAGCGGATCTGGTCGTCGAGGAATCGCTGGATCCTGGCTGGGGTGGTAAGTTTGCGGAGGATCTTCTTTTCGCGGGCGTCAAAATCTTGCAACATGCTGTCATCGGACATCGTCGTAAGAGTACCGCGTCAGATTAGCGCATTGTTGTTATACTCACGAATGTCGTATGCGAGAATTGCGTTTAGGCGATATTATCGACGATTTTTGCGTGAAATGCCGGCGGCTGACAAACCATGCGATCGTTTCGCTGATGAATGGGGCCGCCGCCAAGGTGCGGTGCCGGACCTGCTACAGCGATCACGATTATCGAAATGAGATCGCACCGCCGACCAAAAAGGAACTGCTGAAACAGAAAGAATTGTACGAAGCGGTTCTGGCAGGGGTCGCCCCGGCCGAAGCATCGCCCGATGCGGAAACCATTACCGGCGTGGCCACCGAAGAGGCGCCCGCCCCCGCGGCTCCCGTTCCCGCTCTCAAGAAAAAGAAGGCGAAGAGCTCCTAGCTCTTGCGCAGTTCTTTCTGTATTTCACCGACCACCACATCGTTCCCGTCGTGGGTCAAGTCCTTCTGCAACCGGCGTAATGCGACGCCCACCACATCGCGATGATGCAGCCTGGAGCCGAGCGCGTCCGATGCCGCAAGGCGCAGCCAGATCTCATGCAGCAAATCCACGTCCTCCGGCCACATCCGGGGCGGGTGCGGCCCCAGGTTCACATACGTCGACGGCCGATCCGGGCTGATCACTTCGAGCGAGAACGGATGCCTCGGCTCGGGCAGCGATTCCCAGGCCAGGCCCAACTGGCGCGCCAGTTCGTCCGACTCCATGCGCGCGCTCACGCCGGTCACCAGGCGCGAGGCCTTCAACCCATTTGCCGCTTGCGCCAAGGCGTCGAAAGGATTCACCGCGGGCACGACGAGAAGTTCCACCGGCTTTCCCTCTTTCTCCGCCATCTCCACCACGTGGCTGAAAAGCTCCTTCTCGTAATCGCTGAAGAGCTGCTCTTCCGACAGGTCGTATTCTCCCGCGCCGGTCGAGATCGGGCGGACCGTCATCACCACAATGTCGTGCCGCCGCAGGTTGGTCTTATCGAGGACGCGCTTCAGATGCTCCATGCGATGGTAATCGCGCACGGCGACCAATACGCATCCTGGGCGCGCGTGCAGGCTCGACGCGTCGATCTGCGCCTGATGCTCCAGGTTGAATTGCTCCAGCCCCTTTTTCTCCGAATCCTTGTTCCGATGGTTGATCTTCTCGGAAATCTCGAAAAGGAGGAAGAACACGATGGTGAAGGAGACGCCGTACTTGGTCGCCACCTGCTTCGAGAAAAGATTCGCGATCGCCACCAGACCCAACACCAAAGTGGTCAAACCCAGACCGATCGGAAGCTCAATGCCGCGAAAATGAAGGTTGAACGGAAATTTGTATTCCTGATCGCTGCGGTGAAACCGCAGCACCAGCACGCCCAGCGACTTCATGAAGAAGCTCCAGACGACGCCGAACGCATAGGCTTCCGCCAGCACCGTCATATCGCCGCGGCTGCCGATAATCGTGGCGATCTGCATCAGCGCGATCATGTTGATGATCCGCGACGTGGTACCGAACTTGGCATGCGGCTTGCGAAACCATGGAAGCAACACGCCATCTTCGGCCACCCGGTTTAACACGCCGTTGGCTCCAATGATGGAGGTGTTCACCGCTCCCGCCAGAATCAAGCCGCCCACGGCGACGACGAAAATATGGAATCCCAGCCGCAGAAGATACGGCCCGCTAAGGCTCATGGCCAATCCACCGATCAGGTTGTCGAAGTACTTCGGCCGGTCCGCGTCGGGAATGATCATTCCAGCGAAAACCGTCACAACGCCGGTGCAGATCACGGCGTACCAGCAAACGATGTTGGCCGTGATTCGCAGGTTCTTCAGCTTCGGGTAGGCGATCTCGCGATACACCTGCGCCAGCGTCTCAAATCCACTCATCGAGAGTAGCGAATGGCCGAACGCGATAATGATGGCCACCATCGGAATCTGGATCCAGAACGTTCCTTTGAACCAACCTTGCGCGTCCGGAGCAAAATTGAGATTTGAGGCGATTGGCGCCGGTGGAAGAGTCCAGCGATCCTTTAACAGGATCGTCAGCGGACACCAGATCATCAGGATCACCACCATGACAGTCGTGATCTGCATGATGCGCAGCGCCTTACCGCTCGATTCGTGAACTCCCTTGGTATTTTGCCACCAAAAATAAATGGTCACCAGCACGGCGGAGACGGCGGCGAACGTATTGACGTTGATGCGATAACTGGAATGCAGCAGCTCGCTGATCTCGTTGAGCAGCGCGGCCAGGTATAACCCGGCGCTCACCACGCTGATGGGACCGGTAAGAATGTAGTCGAACACCAGCGAGGAGACTGAGAACTTCGCGAGCACCGGGCCCATGCTGTCCCGCACCACGATGTATACGCCGCCGCGCACGAACATGCTGCAGCTCTCCATGTACACGCTGCGCACGGCGAAGCTGAACAGCATCACGCCCAGCACGAACCACGGCGCCGATTTGCCGATCGCTTGTTCCGCCGCGCCTCCGGCATAAAACGCGGAGGACGCGAGATCGCTCAAAACAATGGAAGCGCCACGCCAGAAACTGATAAAGGAAAGCGCCACCGTCGTCGCGACGACTACCTTCGGCGCGAGCGACGGGAGGCGGCCGTCGGTAGATGACATTCTCTGCCCTAGTGTAACGGCTTTTCGAGGTATCCGAAAACTAGACCCCGGTCAACAATCGCGACGCGAGCGCATCGGGGAGCCCTGCCGCACGAATCTTTCCCGCCGCCGCTGCCGCGTCATAAAGCGTCCGCCGAAACTCGACCACTTGATCCTCGGGCCGGTAAATCGCATACGCCGCTTGCGGATCCCCATCGCGAGGTTGGCCCACCGACCCCGGATTTACCAGGTATCTGTAACGTCTTTCAAGATTCAGCATAAGACGCGGATCGATAGATTTCACATTTCCACGCACGATCAGAAATCCGCCCTGATGATGCGTATGACCGAAAAATGAAAGCGGGGTCTCGATTTCTTTGACGATCGCCGCGACGTCGCTCGCGGTCACGAGGTATTCGTCTTCGTCGAGGGGCGATCCATGCACCAGATCGAAGCCCTCATAGGGCAGAGGCCCACGCGGAAGCCTTTCCAAGTAAGAGCGATTTTCAGCCGTTAAAGTGCCCACCGTCCACTCAGCGGCGGCGCGCGCCGCGGGCCGGTAAGAGTATAGCGATTCGAGCCCCGCGCAAACCTTATCGTGATTGCCCCGCACGATCGCCGAGACGTTTGCGCGCGCCCACTCGACCGTAAAGTTCGGATCCGCGCCGTAGCCCGCCAAATCCCCAAGGCAAAGGATGCGATCGTATTGCCCGCGAGCGTCCGCCAGAACCGCCTCCAGCGCCTCGCGATTTCCATGAATGTCGCTCACGATCAGGAACGGCACAAGCGCAATAGCGCGACCTCCGGAGGAGCACCGAGGCGCGCCGGGAGCCCGATGGTCCCGATTCCTCTAGATACGAAAATGGTGCGCCCCTGCTCGCGATATAAGCCATCGACATACGGCGTGAAAAATCGCGCGATATTCAGATCCTCCCGTAGAATTTCCACTCGCACCTGCCCGCCGTGCGTGTGTCCCGCCACCGTCAGATCGTAGCCCTGACGCGCGGCCACCGGAAACACATCGGGATTATGCGACAGCAGCACGTTGAATACTCCCGCCTCGATCATCTTCTCCGCGCCCAATAGATACGGCTCGTGAAATCGTTGGTAATCGACGCCGGCCAGATTCATCGCCGCCGCGCCGAACTTCAATCGCACCGCTTCCGAGCGCAGGTACCGAATTCCCAGCCGCGCGCCTTGTTCCGTGGCATAATTCTCGGCTTGGGCGTAGATCTCATGGTTGCCGAGACAGCCGAAAGTACCCGCTTCGGCGCGCAGATCCCCCAGACTTTTCAAACACAGATCGAGAGGATCGCCGCTACCCGTAATCATGTCGCCGGTCACCAGCGCCAGATGCGCGTTAGTCTCATTCGCCATTCCGACAGCATGTCGAAGCTCCCGTTCGCTCAGGAACGGACTGAGATGGATATCGGTCAACTGAACGATGCGCAGCCCGTCGAGGTCGTCAGCCAGTCCCGGTATTGCAATCCTCTGTTCGCGCAGGCGCACGTTGAGCCGCTGCACGAAGACTCCATACCCGACGGTGGCTACCGGAGCCGCAAAAAGGGCAGCGCCTGCCGCGTTGAGAAAACCCCGTCTCGCCGGAGAATGCTCTTGAGACTGGGACACTCCCAGCATCGCCACCAGTCCTCTCCATACCAACCACGCTCCTGCCAAAAGCACGGAGAGCATGGCCCAAATTAGCGCTGCTCCCCGGAGCCAACTCGCCGTCCCTCCTGGAAAAAGTCGTGCGACCCGGGCAAACATCAGCAGAAAACCAATCACGAGGACGATTCCAGACACCGCGCCGGATGCGAGAATCGCGCGCCGGACCCATTCCCGGCCCCGCGCCGCCGATAACCGCAATAGGAAGTACACCGCTCCCGCCTGCGTCAGCAACACCAGGATCAGGATCGCCAGATCAGGCAAACTGCGGGACCCGGCGGAAGTCAAGAGAAGAAACACCTTCTTATATCTTATCGGCCTGCGTCGTCGAGGTTAATAGCTACAATGAGAGGATGTCTCTTGTCGTAGTTGGTTCCGTCGCCTATGACGGCGTAGAAACCCCACACGGTCGGGTGGACCGAATGCTCGGCGGAGCCGCCACTTACATTTCACTCTCGGCGAGCTTCTTCACAAAAACCAGCCTCGTCGGCATCGTGGGCGACGATTTTTCCCAGGAAGATACGGACTTGCTGGTCCGCCACGAGATCGATCTTGAAGGTCTGGAACGCGTCCCGGGCAAGACCTTTTTTTGGGCCGGAAAATACTCCGACGACATGAACGACCGCACTACGTTGCAAACCGATCTCAACGTCTTCGCCGATTTCAATCCCAAGCTTCCAGAGAGTTACAAGTCCGCCCCCTACCTGCTTCTCGGCAACATCCAGCCTGGCCTGCAAGCGGCGGTCCGAAACCAAATGACCCATCTGCGCCTCGCCGGCGGCGACACCATGAATTATTGGATCGCCGACTTCCGTGCGGAGCTGCTCTCGACCATCCGCAACTGGGACTTCCTCCTCATCAACGACAGCGAAGCGAAGATGCTCTCCGGCCAGTCGAACCTACGCAAAGCCGCCCAGGCGATTCTCGACATGGGCCCGCATACTCTGGTGATTAAGCGCGGCGAATATGGAGCCATGCTGTTCCGCCGCGACTCGTTTTTCGTCGTGCCCGGGTATCTTCTGGAAGACGTCTTCGACCCTACCGGCGCGGGCGATTGCTTCGCCGGCGGCTTCATCGGTTATCTGGCCGAGCAGGGTTTCGATCTGAAATCTGAACCCGTCACCCTGGGCGAGCTCAGCCGTGCAGTCATCTATGGCTCCGTGATGGGGAGCTTCTGCTGCGAATGCTTTGGCGTGGAGCGATTCCGCACCCTCACGCGAGCCGAAATCGATGCACGCTTTGAAGAATTCCGCCAATTCACGAATTTTTAAGGTCATCGCGTACGGCTGTGCGATCCTGATTGCGGCTGTTATCGCGATCGGCATCGCCATCACCGCCGCGCACTGGTCCTTCACCCACGGATATGTACTCTATGACGGCGATGCCGAGGCGCATTTCAACATCGCCCGCCGCATTCTCGATTCCCGGACGCCCGGCCCGGAGCAGATCGGCACCGGTTGGCTGCCTCTGACTCACGTTCTGTTGATTCCCTTCGTCATGCATTCCGACTGGTGGCAAAGCGGTCTGGCCGGCACGATTCCCTCCGCCGCCTGCTTCGCCATCGCCGCGATTTTTCTGTTCGCCGCCACTGAGCGAGCTTTCCATTCCCAGCCGGCCGCTTTCGCCGCGATGCTGATGTTTCTACTCAACCCGAACATGCTGTTCCTCTCGACCGCGCCGATGACCGAGCCCGTCTTCGCCGCCTCCGTCGCAGCCCTCCTGTTCGCGACGGTATGGTTCCGCGATTCCCAGTCCATATGGGCTTTGCTTCTCGCCGTCGCCGCGTCGAACACCGCTTCGCTCACACGCTATGAAGGCTGGTTTCTGATCCCTTTCGCCGCGCTCTACCTTCTGATCGTCGCGAAAAATAAATGGCTGGCGATCCTGTTCGGAGCCCTCGCGTCGCTCGCGCCTCTCGCCTGGCTCGCCCACAATCGTTTCTATTATGGCGATCCCCTCGAATTCTACCGGGGCCAGTGGTCCGCGATGGGCATCTATCAGCGCCAGCTCGCGCGCGGGATGACCAGGTATCCCGGCGATCACGATTGGCGAAAGGCGCTGGAATATTATTCCACCGCGGTTGAGCTCGTCGTCGGCCGGCCCGCGTTGATCCTGGGCGGCGCTGGAATTTTCGCCGCACTCTGGAAGCGAGCCTGGTGGCCGCTGCTGCTCCTGCTTCTCTCGCCCGTGTTCTATGTGATAGGCATCCACTCGACGGGAAACCCGATCTTCGTGCCGACGCTCTATCCGCACTCCTGGTACAACACCCGTTACGCGCTCGCCGCGCTGCCTCTAACCGCCGTCTGCGCGGCATCGCTGGTGTTGCTCATTCCTAAAAGATGGCGCTGGCCGGCGGCGATCCTCATCGCAGCGATCCCCGCCGTCGCCTGGACCCTTCACCCCGAATCGATTTGCTGGAAGGAAGCTGAGTTCAACTCAGCGGCCCGCCGCCAATGGACCAAAGCCGCCGCGACATTCCTTGCCGCCCACTATCACCCCGGCGACGGGATTATTTTCCCCTTCGGCGACATGACCGGAGTCCTCCGCGAAGCCGGCATCCCCATCCGCGAAGGCCTCTACGACGGCAACGGCGCCGCCTTCGAGATGGCCCTCAACCGGCCCGATCTCTTTCTTCAATCCCGCTGGGCCCTGGCCTTCTCCGGCGACCGCATCGCCACCGCGATCTTGCGCGGAGCCAAGCGCGGCCCAAATTACACCCTGGTAGCGACCGTCATCGCGAAAGGCGCCCCCGTCGTCGAGATCTACCATCGCGACCGCGGCTCCTTGCGTCCGCCCCCTTTGTGCGAGGAATATATTGGTCAAGCCTGCGCACCGCGTGTGGAAGAGAATCGGAAATGAACATCCCGTTCACCAAAGCCCACGGCGCGAGTAACGATTTCCTGCTGACCTGGCGCGATCAGCTCCCGTCCTCCTTCGACGCCCCCGCGGCCGCCGTAGCCATCTGCCATCGCCACACAGGAGCCGGAGCCGACGGTTGGCTGCTGGTCGCACCAACAGCGCCAGCCGATGCGGCAATCGAATTGTGGAATTCGGACGGCAGCCGCTCCGAAATCTCCGGCAATGGCACCCGCTGCGCCGCCGCATTCCTGCTCGAAGCCGGCCGCGCAAAAGAAAATGTGGGCATCATGACTGGCGCCGGTTTGAAACACCTCCGCCTGCTCCACCGCGACGGCCACCGGTTCTCTTTCGAGATGAACATGGGCTCCGCCGTCGTCGAGGAACTTCGCACGGCCATTCTCGATCTCGATGCGACGATCCTCAACGTCGGCAATCCGCAGTGCGCCGTCTTCGTCGAAAACTTCGATCTCGACTGGCGAGCCCTCGGCGCAGCCATCGAACGCCATCCGCGATTTCCCAACCGTACCAACGTGTCTTTCGTTAAGAACATCGACGAACATACCCTCGATGTCCGCTTCTTCGAGCGCGGCGCCGCTGAAACGATGAGTTCTGGAACCGGCTCAACCGGCGCCGCCGCCGCCGCGCTTGCCCGTGGACTCGTAAACAATCCCGTTCGCGTGCTGACGCCGGCCGGGCCGCTCGATTTACGATGGGAAAATCAGGATATCCTGCTCGCCGGACCAGCGGAGATAGTAGCGTCGGGCGAGTTTTACTGGGAGACTTAAGAGACCGCTCCCATTGCCTTACCGAGCCGCGGCCACAGGGAGCGATCGCAATTGCAGGAGGAATTTTTTTGACTCACTCAGAACAACTGCGTCGGAAGATCGAAAATCGGACCGCTCGCACCGGCGTCGTCGGCCTCGGCTACGTCGGCCTGCCTTTAGCCGTCGAACTGGCGCACGCCGGATTTTCCGTCTCCGGCATCGACATCGATCAATCGAAGGTCGACAGCCTCAATCGCGGCGAATCCTACATTCAGGACATCCCCACTTCCGTGCTCAAACCGCTGGTCGAAGCGGGCTTGATCAAAGCGACCACGAATTTTGCCGCCGTCGCCGATCTCGACACTATCAATATCTGCGTCCCCACCCCGCTGCGCAAAACCAAGGATCCGGACATGAGCTATATCGTAAGCTCCTGCCAGGACATTGCTAAATATTTTCACGCCGGCATGCTGGTGATCCTCGAGTCCACCACCTACCCCGGCACCACCGACGAATTGATGCTCCCCATGTTCGAGCGCGACGATCTGAAAGTCGGCGAGCATTTTTTCATGTGCTTCTCGCCGGAGCGGGTCGACCCCGGTAACGAAAAGTTTCAGACCAAAAATATTCCCAAAGTCGTCGGCGGCATCACGCCCGCCTGCACGGAAGTAGGTGCGCTGTTCTACCGTCAGTGCCTCGATACCGTAGTGCCCGTGGGCTCTACGCGCGTCGCCGAAATGGTGAAGCTGCTCGAGAACACTTTCCGCATGATCAACATCGGCATGGTGAATGAAATCGCCCTCATGTGCGACCGCATGGGGATCAACGTGTGGGAAGTCATCGACGCCGCCGCCACCAAACCTTTCGGATACATGCCGTTTTACCCCGGCCCCGGCCTGGGCGGCCACTGCATTCCCATTGACCCGTTTTACCTTTCATGGAAGAGTAAACAGGCCGGAATCGAAGCGCGCTTCATCGAGCTTGCCGGTCAAATCAACGGCTCCATGCCGCACTTCGTCGTCGATAAGATTCAGAATGCGTTGAACGATCATTCGAAGCCGCTCAAAGGATCGAGAGTCCACATTCTGGGCGTCGCCTATAAGCGCGATATCGATGACGTCCGCGAATCCCCCGCGCTCGATATCATCCACCTTCTTGACAAGCGCGGCGCCAAAGTCGGCTATAGCGATCCCTTCGTCTCCAGCCTCCGCGCCGATGGCGTCGTACCGGCGATGAATTCAGTCGACGCTGAAAAAGCCTCCGCCCAAGCCGATTGCGTCGTCATCGTCACCGATCACAAGGCCTTCGACTATTCGAAAATAGTCGCCTGCGCCAAACTGATCGTCGATACCCGCAACGCCCTAAAAGGTCAAGTATCGGACAAGATCGTGCGCCTTTAACTGGCGCCTGGCGCTCTGGCGCGTGGCGCCTATTTGAAGTACGCATCATTATAAACCGGCGCTTTTTTCGCCTTCAGATCGTTAAGCGCCTTCTGCGCCAGATCGCTCGGAAGTCTCTTCAGAATAACCGGCTTCACTTCTTCGAACGGCTTTGGCGAGCGCGACTGCACCAGAATCAAGTGATATCCGAACGGCGTTTTCACCGGCTGGCTCACCTGTCCCACCGGCAACAGGAATGCCTCTTTTTCGAACTCCGGCGTCATCGCTCCTTTGCCGAAACTCCCCAGATCGCCCCCTTTTTCACCCGATCCCGTATCGTCCGAGTTTTCCTTCGCCAGGGTCGCGAAATCCGCGCCTGCCACGATTTTCGCCCTGAGTTCGGTAGCCTTTGCCAGCGCTTCCGCCTCCGTCAAATCCTTCTTGCCTTCGGCTACCGGCACGTTCGAGCCGTGGAACCGGATCAGGATATGACGCGCCTTTACTTCCTCCCACTCCGATTTGTGCGCTTCATAGAAAGCCAGCAACGCCGCGTCGTCGGGCTTGGCATTGTCGGCCAAGTCGCGAAACATCAGGTTCGCCAGCAATTGATCTTCCGACAACATGAGCTGCGTCTGTACCTTCGGCGTCTGATCCAGCTTCCGCACCTTGGCTTCCTGCGCCAGCGTCAAAATCTCGGCCAGCTTTTCCGCGATCTCACGGCGTCCCTTCGGGGTCTGGGCCCCCGCCTGCTGCTGTGGGGGAATGGAGGACAAAATCATATCGAACTGTGCTTTCGTAATTTTGTCGTCGCCCACGCTCAGCACTACCGCGTCGGGGGGAACCATGGAAGGTACCGGCATCACAGGCGGCACAAGTTGCTTCGGTGCGGCAGGAGGCATCGTCGCGGGCGGTGGTTGCTGCCCCCACGCGAGCGATGCGCCGAGCAAAAGAAAAGAAAATCTCATTTTCCTAGAATAACAGCCCGGTAATTCGCAGTACCACTGGCGGGTAGTGTCTGATATGTGCGTTGAACCTTAGATCGGTGCGACAACCCATCGAAATCCACCCTGCGGGCTGACGGTTGCCACGTGAATATGGCCGCCTAGTGATTCGCAGTCGGGATCAAAGCGCGGTGCGTCCGGTGAACAACATGCTTCAATGTATCCTTTAACGAAGCCAGTGGCCTGATCAAGCGATTCCGTATAGTCGAATGGAGCACAGAATGGAAAGAAAAGTGGATGTTTCTGGAAAATTAGATCGCGGATGAGAAGAGATCCAGATACGAGACAGGCACCAGGGCGTAGATTGCGCGGCACGATTTCACACAATAATCCACGGTGACCCGGCGGATAGTGAAGGAATTGGAGTTCTACCCAAAGTGGCTCTCCGCCCACGTATCCGAAAAACTCGATGAAGATCTCTGGATACTCTTCTATCCTCTTCTCGTTTTTAGCGGTTTTGATATAACCGTCCAGATGAGACGAGACGGTATTAATGAGGCCGAACGCATCGAGAGATTGACTCCGCAATGAGGCAAGATGGTTTTTCAGTTCGACATCGACCGCGAATGAGCGATCTCTGTTCGCTACGTGGCCCCTTATGAAATACCCGAGTGTCGAGTTCATACTTGAAAATTCAAATATTTTCTGGACTTTGTCACTCTCTGATCGACGAATAAAGTCGTCCCGAGTCGCTAGGTTTTCCCAGCGCTGGTTACCATCAGCAGCTACTGCAAAACCGAACGGAGTATAAATAGTTGCCGTGGCGGTCATCGTTGTCGCTTTCATCCACGGCGGTGTCAGTACCGCCATCGGACGGGAATTTCCAAAGAAGTTTGCTTGCATCGGGCACACCTCCATGCAATCATGGGACTGGCGCACCCAATCAAAGATCGGAAAAAGGCCCGACTACGAATCGGGCCTTTTCCATTTTCGTACTGTCTTTCCAGTCTACGCCAGAAGTTCGGCGATTTCCCAAACGTGATCGGTGAGATTCGATTCCATCGCAGGTGTGACACGAAGCGTTTTGTGAATGCGGCAAAAGTTATAGTAGGCGAAGTGAAGGCAGTACGCGGCCCACAAGTTTTCCCACTTCTTGGAGAACGCATTCGTCAAGCGCGTCAGGCGGCGCATCGACATGCGGATCGTAAGATTCTGGCGCTCGACAATCGACGTGCAGATCCGTTTCGGATCAGGCTGTCCGATAACTGGGACCACCTCCGTAGATGCGACTTCGGCGGGGCTGTAGCGGCCTTCGTTACCTTGCGGAGCGCGGTAGACCTTGATGAGCTGCGCGAAGTCCGCGCGATCTTCCAGGGTGTTCACGATGGCCGATTTGTAAGGCGCGAAACCATCCGTGGTGATCTGGTAAGGATTCGCTCCGGTAGCGTGGCGCAAGCCTTCAATGAAAACGTCCGTGGTTGCTTGGTTGCGACGGCCCAACGCGAAGTTTAGAACGAGTTTGGTATTGCGCTCGATGGCGACGAAGCAATACGCATCGCCCAAGCCTTCGTCGTTAGCTTCCTCGATTGTCTTGTGACCTTCCTTCTTACCGACGAATCCCCAAATTTCATCGCACTCAACGTCCTTCACCGGAACATTGACGATCAAGCGGCCCATCAGTGTGTTGCACTTCTCACCGGCGGTAACGAGGATTTTCATCAGCGTGTTGATATCGAGATTGGTAATGCGCTGAGTGCTTCGAAGGCTGTTCCCTTCGACCAGCAAGCGAAGGGCAAGCACGATGCGATCCTGCGAGATGTAGGAGCCTTCCAGCGCGGGCTTGCGGGCTTCAGTGTAAGTCTTTTTGCAGAGCGGGCAACGAAAACGGCGAAGACCATTGCGATGTTTACCGAAGCGTTGACAAGTCATATCGCATACTTGGCAAGTCATTGTTTCGGTTGTTATTTCTGCCGTCTTCATACTTCTAATAATACTGCTTACGGTCGTTGTTTGTCAACGCAAATCTGCATACCGATGTAGATTATTTCCCTTTTCTTTTTATGTGGTTGCGACTAGGATTGAGGTGCTGGCAGCTTTCGACTGCCAGCACCATCTACGCGCTTTTTACAGCGCAGGGTGTGGGTATTCGACGGTTAGGACCAGATCACCAATTTGAACCTGGATTCTGGTCCTACGCCGTCGGCGTTGGATCGTCAATTTCATAACCCTCCTTTCGTTTATCAGAATACAGAACTAACAGAAAACATGTGGCTTATCATGACTATTCGTGTCTATCCTCTTGTCCGTTCGTGTCTACTAATGTCCACTAGTGTCTACTTTGTCGAGATTTTTTTCGGTTGAGGACTCGGAGAATATCCTGTGTTTTGAAGCGAATATAATGCCCCTCGCCAACGGGCGTCAATGTCCCATCGCCAACACGTCGATCAAGTGTCCTCTCAGATATTCCAAGTGCCTTAGCCGCGGTTTGCCTTCCGACGAACTCTAGATCTTTGAGTAGTTCGGGACGTGGCTCTAGACGTTGGCGAGTTGCCGCCTTTGGTTTTTCGGCAGGAAGGTGCGGCGTCGTGGGCGTCTCACTTTCTATTTGAGGTACCGGGATTAGTCCTTTCCACGGATCGACGATCTCGGGATACAACTTGCGCTGGATCTTCGATAATAGCGTTGGGTTAAACTGCTTTTCCGCGATTTCAATCCAGTGATTCTGCCTGCTCCGCAATTCCTCGTCGATGATGGCTGCCCGCTCTTGGAAGGAGCAGTGGCGGTCGTGTATTCCTGAACGCCTTCTGGTTTCGTCGGTCACCTCAACCTGAACGCGTGTGGCGATGCTGTTGAGCCAGGACCGATAGTAATCCATATTCCTATCGGCATGTTTTAGGTAAATCTTGGCTTGGCAGTCTAACAGCGAACATGCATAATCTCTGAGTTCCACCTTCAATGCTGCTGGCATCGATTCGGGATCGGCTCTACTTAGTTCGGCGATCCCGCCCGTAAATTTTTTCATGGATGCGAAAGGATGTTCGAACATCAACGGATAGTCTGTGTGCCTTGTCGAACGAATGTCATTTCGAGCACGCTCAATCTCTGCCTGATCATCAAGCGGCAATTTTGGTAGCGGATAGACCACTGGCCCTCTTGCGCCGAACGCGAAGAGGGTCTACGATGGGGGTGTCTCAAGTCCGCACCGAAGGCCCCGGCTCACGTCGGGGTTTTCATTTTGTACGGGACTATTCTACTGGAGGGATTATTCCGCTTGCTTGCGCGGTCTACCGCCGCCGTGGGTTTTGCGAGCAGCAGCCATACGCTTATAGTGATCCGATCCGAGCTTCCGCGCCGTGGTGCTTCCGCCCTTGTGGCCCATTGCGGCGGCTGCCGTCATTTTCGATTGCTTGATGAGATCATCCGCCAGGGCAAGCGCGGCGTGCAGATTCTCGCGGCAATGCGCCGTCCGATTTTGCGGAAGATTCGGGATTGTTTCAAGCGTGAGATCGGTATCGGCGATCAGTTCTCGAAGGGCCAGTAGTGAAGCGCGATCAGATGCCATACTTCAACGGTAAGGCGGGATTGGTCTAAAAGCAATCGAAAGCTGTTTTCCGTTCAACGCACATTTCAGGCACTACCCACTGGCGATCGCACACCAACTACGGAAGCCTTGTGGCGCACGCACTCGTGCGTGCCGCGTCGACACTCGTGTCGACGCCCGTGACGCACCGAACCCCGACTGTCAAGGAGGGGATAGCAACGCGTTTTCCAGCAATCTCCTATGATAGGAAACGGACAAAAAGCCATGAGATTGCTTACTTTACTACTTGTGACCGCCCCGGTCTTTGCGGCCGCCGAGTTCACCGTCTACGATCTGCTCGCACCGGAAACCCACAAATTCGCAATCGTTTACGACGTCACCGCCACCCGCGAAGGCGCGCCCTATTTTCTCAACCCCATCCGCCGCGGATCGGTCGCCGACAAGGAGCGCGTCGTCGATCGCGCCACCGGCCAGGACCTGAAGTTCGACATTATCGATGGCAAGACGGCGAAAGCCGAAGGCATCGGCGGACGCAACACGGCTGACGACGACCAGTTCCTGCGTGTGCATCTTCTGAAACCTGTCGCAAAAGGATCGGAAACCCGCATACGGATTTACAAGACCTACACCGACGCAGCCTCCTATTTCGAAAAGGAAGGGCTTCTCGTGTGGGAGCGTCCTCTAGGCATTAAGCGCAACGTCGTGATCCTTCCGCGCGGATATGAGCTCACCGCCTCCGCTTCTCCCGCCATCGTCTCCACCGACCCCGACGGCCGCATCCGCCTCAGCTTCCTAAATGATCGTGACGACCAGTTGCCGGTAAAAATCACGGCGCGGAGGATCCCATGAAGCTTCTTCTCTTGATTCTGGCTTTCCAATTCCATCGCGCCGAGCACGACCGCGAGATCCGCTACTGGCTGCTCGCCCCCGAAACGCATCAGTTCCGCATCTCCCACGACTTCACCGTTACCAAGGTAGGCCAGAAATCCGTTCACAGCTTCGTGAGAAAAGGCAGCGACGTCGCCCCTGATTCGAAAATGTTCAACCTCGATACCGGCGAGCCGCTCGTCACCCACATCGTGAAAGGAGCGGAAGTGAATGCATTGAACTACTACCCCACTCCGACTGATCCGGAATCCATCGTAGTGCAGGGTGACCTCACCCACGGAGTTGAGGCGGACCAATCCGTCCGCATCAGAGTCGAAGAAACCTACACCGACCCCGTCGGCTATGCCATGAACGGGAACGAGCTTGTCTGGACCCGTACCCTCGGACGGCCCCTCAATTTCGTGACCCTGCCGGCGGGCTGGATGCTGACCAGCGTGAACACTCCGGCAGTCGTCTCGCTCGATCGCGAGGGCCACGTCATGCTTCGTTTCACCAACATCCGCAACGACGAGCTGGCCGTCACCATCCGTGCGCGCAAACGCTAAAATGCTCAAGACGGACCGGCTCATTCTCGATTCTTGGCAAAGCTCCGATTGGCAGGCGTTCCGCCCCATCGCCGTCGATGTCGAAGTGATGCGTTACATCAACGGCGGCATTCCCTGGACCGACCAGCTGATCCGGAACTTCGTCGACCGGCAGGTAAAGGACTATTCCGAGCGTGGCTTCTGCCGCTGGAAGGTGCTTGAAGGGTCGACTGGAGATCTGATTGGCTTCTGCGGCCCCGGCATATGGCGCGACGCTGCGGACCCCGAACTTGGCTGGTGGCTCGCCCGCTGCCATTGGGGCCGTGGATTGGCAACCGAAGCCGCGCGCGCCGCACTGGACGATGCCTTCGAACGCGTCCGCTTACCGCGAATCATTTCCATCGCAATGCCCGATAACACCGCGGCCATTGCAGTCATGAAAAAGCTAGGGATGAAATTCGATGCCGAGTTCGAAAGCGACGGCCTCCAACTGGTGAGATACGCGATCGACCACCTTGTCGCCTAGCCTCATTCGCCATCTTGCTCCTTCTCCACGGGCAGCACGTGTGCAATCCTCGGTTTGTTCGCCAAGGCCATTAGTTCTTCAATCTCCTCAGCCCTCATGGACACTCCCATCAGGGAACCCAGGAGAAGAGGACCGCACAGCAGCAGCGTGCGAAGCCGCGACTTCACGCTCATAGATCTCTCCTTACAAAATGAAATGGAAAAAGGGAGAACTACGAAATCACGGGCGGAGCTCGGGCGGGAACTAGCGAACAAGAAACAGCCGAGGAAACCCTAGGCTCTTTGTCTATCAAGCCGGCAACGGCGGTCGCCGGGGCCAACACATAGCAGAAGGGAAGAAAAATCGCCCAAATCAGCAGAGAAGCGGCGATACACAGCACCGCCACGCACAACAAAGCCATGTAGTTCCGCGACGACGTCACAATTCCATCATACTCAAGAAGAGTGATCGTAAAGGCGCCCAGGCTCTATCTCATCGAAGCGGAGAAAGTCTCGCGATTCCTTGGAGTGCTGCGCGCGGCGCTGATCAACACCGTTGAAGACAATGGCCTCAGCATTGCGAAGGGCGCGGCATATTCGTCCCTTCTTTCATTTTTTCCCGTGCTCACCACGCTAGCCGCGATCCTGGTCCAGGCGAATGCGACGGATGTCGCGCGCACCATCGCGAATTTCTTATATCAGGTGGTTCCTCCCGGGACCGAGGACGTGGTAGTCACACTATTCGTGGTTCACGGCGAGCGTCCAAAATACGTGCTCATCGGTGCAGTATTGCTGGCGCTATGGGCAGCCTCCGGCGCGATTATGAGCATGATTGAAGGGTTCCGCGACATCTACCGTATTCCCTCCGGCCGCCCGTTTCTGCAGGAACGGGCCATGGCGGTTTTTCTGGTGCTGATTTCCACGGTGCCTGTGGTGGCCTCATCGGCGCTGATTGTCTTCGGAACCAAGGCGGAAAGCTTTCTGATGCACCATTTAGGGGTTTACGCCGACATTCAAGGATGGGTAGAGCTGCTGAGCAAGGCTCTTCGTCTGGGGCTGGCCTTCGCGTCGTTTGTTCTGGTGACGGCTTTGTTGTACTATCTTGGCCCGAATCGCAAACAAACCCTTGCGAATGTTCTACCTGGCGCGGTTCTGGCGACCGGGTTGTGGGTGATTTCCACCTTGGTATTCGGTTGGTACGTGCGGCATGTCTCGAATTACAACGTGTTGTACGGCAGCGTGGGGGCGGGGTTGGCGTTGCTGGTCTGGATGTATGTATGGTCGGTGATCACCTTGATCGGGTGCGAATTTAACGCCGCGAGGGAGCGATTGATGGCAGAACCGATGCCTTAAATGACCTTAAAATGCCATTTAGCACAACATTTTGGCCTTTAGCGGCGTCTAATTTGGTATTAAATGGTTAACACGGCGGCACTGTTGTGTCTTTTTCTGGCGCAGGATCTCCATATCCGTTCCACCGGAACCATCAGCGCAGTCCATGTTTTCAACGTCTTAGTGCCTACCATCAAAGGAACTGCCGTCAAACTGACGGTAACGAAAATCATCCCGAACGGCACCCTGGTTCACGAAGGAGACGTACTGGCCGAATTCGATCGGACCCAGCAATTCGATGACGCGCGGGATGCTAAGGCCAAGGTGGACGATCTGGGGCATCAACTGGAACAGCAAAAGGCGCAATATCGCACCGACGCGGCGAAACGCGTCTCCGATCTGAAGAGCGCGGAGGCAGCGCTCGCGAAGGCGGAGATTGAGCTGCGCAAAGGCGAAGTGCTCAGCGAGATCGATCGGCTGAAAAACGAGGCGATCGTCGAAGGTGCGCGGACGCGGGTGGATAGTCTGAAGAAGTCCAGCCATTTTCACGACCTGGACGAGGCCGCGGGACTGCGGATTTTAGAGTTGCAACGAGTTCGCCAGGAGATGGTGCTGGAGCGCACGAAGAGCAACGCCGACAAACTGACCGTGCGAGCCCCGCTTTCGGGTATGGCGGCGTTATTAAATGTCTGGAGGAATGGATCGATGGGTCCGTTTCAGGACGGGGATCAGGCGTGGCCGGGGCAGGGAATGATAAAGCTCTTCGACCCCACCGACATGGTGGTGATCACGCTGATCAATGAGCCGGATGGAGCCGTGCTGGCGCGGGGCGGGGCCCACGCGAAGATTCGTTTGGATGCGTATCCCGGCGTGGTTTTCGACGCCCATTTCGAATCAGCAAGTCCAGTAGCGTCGGCCGGGCTGGATAGTCCTATCAAGTATTTCTCAGCTCGTTTCCGGATCGATCAGCGCGACCCGAGGCTGCTGCCGGACTTGTCCGCGGCGGTGGAGATCGAGGCCGGAAAATGAAGCGGCTCGCGTGGATCGTAATTCTCGTCGGATTGCCCGCGGCGGGAGTATGGTTGTGGCGGGCACGGCAGGTGCAGGCGAAGGCGGATCTGCCGGTGGCTTCGGCTCGCAAAGGCGAGTTTCAGGTAATCGTCAGATGCAGAGGCGAACTAGTCTCGACCCGCAGCGTACAGTTAGTGGCTCCGATGAATATTGCCGGATTGCAGATCGCCTGGCAGGCTCCTCCCAACAGCGAGGTGAAAGAGGGCGACATCGTGATCCGGTTCGATTCGAGCCTGGCAAAACAGCAGTTGCTTGAAAAGCAGGCGACGTTGAAACAGGCGCAAGCCACGGTTGAACAAGCCGTCGCGCAGGCGCGCATTACTTCGGAGCAGGACCGGCTGGACCTGGCCTCGGCACAGGTCGATGTGGCGAAAGCCAAGCTCGAAGTTTCGAAGCAGGAGATTGTCAGCAAGCTGCAAGGGGAGGAGAGCGCGATCGACCTGGGCCTGGCCGAGGAGAAGCTGCGCGTGCAGGAGGCGACCAACAATCTGCATCAAACGTCGAACACGCAGAAGGTGGGATCGGCGACGCGGTTGCGCGACAAGGCGCAGGAAGAGATTGACGTCACCACCGATCGCCTGTCGCACATGGAGATGCACGCGCCATCGAACGGGGTAGTGGTTTATCTCAACAACAACTCACAGGGTTGGATCAACGCGAAGCCGTTCAAAGTAGGCGACAGTATCTGGCCGGGCAGCGTGGTGGCAGAAATTCCCGATGTTTCCACGCTCCAAATGAAAGCCAAGGTCGAGGAAACGGACCGGGGGCGACTCGCGGTGGGCCAGGACGCGCGCATTCTGGTCGACCCGTTTCCCGAGAAGCCGTTTCCGGGAAAGGTGAGCTCCATTTCACCCTTGGTGGAGCAGGATTTCGAGTGGCCTCCGACGCGCAATTTTCGCGCCCTGACCAGGTTCAACGATCCCGACAAGAGGCTGCGCCCGGCGATGAACTCGCGGGTGGACATTATCGTCGAGAGGATTCCAAATGCGATCAGCGTGCCGGCTAGCGCGGTGTTCACCAGACAGGGCCGGCCGGCGGTGTACATCGCGGAGAAGAACGCATGGGTGCCACACGAGGTGGAGGTTCTCGCCCGCAATCCCGACGAGGTGGCGATTAAAGGGATCAGCGAAGGGACGAAGGTTGCGCTGGTAGAGCCGGAAGCGGCCGGGAAGAGTAGTCAGGAGTCAGGAGTCAGGAGTCAGAAGAAGTGAAGGCGAAGAAGATCATCGGTCCCGCGATCGCCGCGGCTTCGCTCGCCCTTGCGGCTTGGGGAGGGGCGCGGCTGTATCGCGTCACTACGGCCATAACAGAGGCTACGATTCCCACGACCGCGGTGAAACGGGGCGATGTGACGTTTGCCGTTTACGCCCGCGGCGAATTTCAGGGAGGCAATTCGATTATGCTGACCGCTCCGATGGCGGGCGGCAACGATATGTCGATCACGTTTCTGCGCTCCGCGGGCGAGCTGGTGAAGACCGGCGACATCGTGTTTCAGTTCGACACTACCGATCAGGCCTACAAGTTGAAAGAAGCAGAGGCCGACCTGGCCGAAGCGGAGCAGAAGGTGATCCAGGCGCAGGCGCAGATGCAGGCCAAAGAAGAAGAAGACAATTACCTGCTGATCAAAGCGCGGTCCGATCTGAAACAGGCGGAGCTGGAGGCGCGCAAGAATCCTGTCGTGAGCGGGATTCAGGGAAAGCAGAACGATCTGGCAGTGGACGGCGCACGGGCCACACTCGATCAATTGACGCGCGATCTGGCGAATCGCAAGGCGACTTCGCAGGCTGGAGTCGAGATCCAGAATGCCGTGGTGGCGAAAGCGAAGGTTCAAATCGACACGGCAAAAAAGAATATCGACATGATGACGGTGCACGCGCCGCGCGACGGCTACGTCAACATTCAAGCCAACATGAACGGCAACAACTTTTTCCAGGGAATGGTTTTGCCGATGTTGCAGGTGGGCGATACGATTCGCGCGGGGATGGCCGTGGCGCAGCTTCCGGATATGCACAATTGGGAGGCGACGGCTCGCATCGCCGAAGCCGACCGCGGACACCTGGCGCTGCACCAGCCGGTGGTGATCACCGCTGTGGCGCTGCCCGAGCATCCGTACCACGGAAAAATTTCGGATCTCGGCGGGACTGCGGGCCCGATGTGGGAGCGACGGTTCGAGTGCAAGATTTCCGTCGAGGATCCCTCACCGGAGCTGCGTCCCGGCATGACGGCGAACATCGTGATTACGGCGGAGACGTTGAAGAACTCCTTGTGGATTCCAGCCCAGGCGTTGTTTGAGAGCGATGGACGCACCTTCGTTTATGCGCGCACACCCGAAGGGGGTTTTGCCACGGCGGACGTGAAGCTGGTGCGCCGCAGCGAGAGCCAGGTGGTGATTACGGGCGCGAACGAAGGGCAGCAGGTGGCGCTGGCGCGGCCGGATCAGAAGAAGGACAAGGATAAAGAGAAGAAGGGCGGATCTGCCGTGCAGGCGATTTCCAAATGAGGGGCTTTCGCCCTTTTTCGTGTCGCAGCGAAGCACTCACGGCGTCGACACGAGTGTCGACGCGGCACGCACGAGTGCGTGCGCCACAAATGCCGGGTGCCCGCTGAATGAGTATCTTTCGCTATTTCGCAGATATTCCGCTGGCGTTTGATAATCTGCGCGCTCAGAAAACGCGGACGGTGCTGACCGCGCTGGGGATTGTATTCGGCGTCGGGTCCGTGATCGGCATGCTGGCGATAGGAGCGGGGGCGCGTGAAGAGTCGCTAAGTTTTATCGAACGGCTCGGCGTCCGCAACGTGCTGGTGGAGTCGATTCCATCGGCGAGCCCGGAGGAAATGCAGCAGCGCCGCCGCGCATCGCCTGGCCTCACCGAGCGCGATGTGCGGATTCTGGAGGCGAATATCGACTCGCTGGAGTTGCTATCGCCGAGGCGCACGCTGCATCCGGCGCGCGTATTGCCCAAACCGTCGCAGGGGACCCCGAGCATGTATGGAGTGCGGCCTTCCTATGCCTCGATTCATAATCTGCGCGTCGCGGAAGGGCGATTCTTTTCGGAGCACGAGAATCTGGAGAGTACGCCGGTGTGCGTGCTGGGGGATCGAGTGAAATCCTCGATGCTGGGCTACGGTCCGGGCGCGACGGGAAAATACATTAAGGTCAACGACACGTGGCTGCAAGTGGTGGGCGTGCTGGCGCCGCAGATTTCGGAAGGCAAAGGCGCGAGCGGCCAAGGCGACGATCGGAATCAACTGATCTACATCCCTCTCAACACGTTTCAGTACCGCTTCTGGGACCTGAGTTCCTACATGAAGGACGATATCGACGGCATCGACCTGCGCTTGAAACCCGGCGCCGACAGCGTGAAGGCGGCCGAAGTGGTATCCGCGATTCTGAATTCGACGCACCACAACTTCGAGGATTTCACGGTGACGATTCCGGCGGCGCTGCTGGCCCAACAGCAGAAGACGCAGACCATTTTCACGTATGTGATGGTGGCGATCGCGGCGATTTCGCTGCTGGTCGGCGGCATCGGAATCATGAACATCGTGCTGGCGACGGTGATGGAACGGACGCGCGAAATCGGAATCAGGCGTGCGACGGGGGCGCGGCGCGGAGACATCGTGCGGCAGTTCCTATCGGAAAGCGTTCTGATTTCGGTAGGCGGGGGGATTGCGGGTATTGGCTTTGGATTGGGCTTATCGTGGCTGATTGCGCACACGGCGGAGTGGAATACGATTGTCACCCCGGCGTCGGTGATCATCGCGTTCTCGGTGTCAGTGGCGGTGGGCGTGGTGTTTGGAATTTATCCGGCGATGAAGGCGGCAAGGATCGATCCGATTGAGGCGCTGCGGTACGAGTAGCTGGCGGGAACCAGTCGAAGTCGAATCGACCAACAATCCAAAGGACCGTTCAACGGTTTTGAAGACCGCGCCTACCACCGGGCAAGATTGGCTCCCACAGGGAGTTTATCAACTCTGCTTGTGGAAGACGTAGAAGAACACGGCCAGAGTCAGGCTGGCGAAGGCGTAGATCAGCGCCGGGAACAGAGTGTCCGCTGGAATGAGACCCCGCGTCACATTGAGCACGGCGAAGACTAAATTGTAGACCAGCACGACCGTCGTCAGGATGGTTCCGATCAGCGCAAGGAACGCCGCATTCTTGAGGTTCATAATCGCCTATTATGACGCCATGCGGCATGTGATGAAATAGACGTCATGAGGAAAAGATGGCTATGGCTCCTTGGGGTTGGAGCGGTCCTCGCGCTCGCGGCGTGCTACTTCTTTGTCTATCCTTTCGGAATCGTGTTTGGCTTGTGGCAGCCGCTGATTCGTCCGGCCGGGGTTTCAGGGAGCGCACGGTACGTCTCTATCATCGAAGACGCATCCTGGCTCGATTGCTCCATCGACGAGAAGCGAAACGTGAACGTTTGTAGGGTGTGGGATGGGTGGGGACGGCTTCGGACGGAAGGCGATTTTCGATATGAAGATGAGCCGCGGGCAGCGAGGAAAAATGAGCTCTATCCATCGGCATTCGGGGGCCGCAACACGATCTATCTGTTCGACGGGCCGCATGGCGGCACAATTCATGCACATGAACTGAACAGAGTCGGCACTCAAGTGAAGGCAACTGTGAATTAGGAGATGCCGATGCGGAAGAATTCGGTGTATACGCTGCATCCCGGGTTCAAGATGGAAGAGTCCTCGATGGCGAATCTCAAGGAGCGCACGGGACGCACGATCGAGCAGTGGGTTCGCATGGTCAAGAAGTCCGGGCCGGCGACGGAACGGGAACGGATCGCGTGGCTGAAAGAGGCGCATGGCATCACGACCAATTACGCCTTGTGGATCGCCAAGCGCGCGGATGGGGGCGGCGGCGCGGTCAATTACGACCCGGACGCGATGGTGGAGGCGATGTTCGCGGGGAAGAAGGCCGGTCTCCGGCCGATCTACGATGAGATGCTTCGGCTGGCATTCGGGTTGGGCAAAGACGTGCGCGTATCGCCGGGCAAGACCATCGTGCCGTTTTACCGGAAGCACGTTTTCGCGCAGGTGAAGCCGACGACGGCGACGCGCATCGACGCTGGATTCGCGCTGAAGGACATGAAGCCTTCGGGAAAATTGATCTCGACCGGTGGTTTCGAGAAAGGCGATCGCATTACTCATCGCATTCCCGTCGCATCGATTCGCGAAATCGACACTGAAGTCAAAAAATGGCTAACGCACGCTTACAAAATAGATGTGTAAGAGATAATTCCTATCGTGTTATCCTGAGCAGGCTTTATGACGCGGCGGGCCGCACTCCCCGGCATATGTATCGCTCTCGGATTTCCCGAGATTGAATCGCTGCTGGCTCATGCGCGCGAGGAGTACAACGCGGGTGAGCGATTTTTTGAATTCCGCCTCGATTATCTGGTGTCGCCCGGACAAGGCCCGGAACAAGGAATTGTCGCGATGCGCAAATTTCTGGCGCGCAATACCGATTGCACGGTGCTTGCCACCTGCCGCCGGCATCAGAATCACGGACACTTCAACGGCAGTATCGAGCAGCAGATAAAAATTCTCGACGCGGCGATCGAGGGCGGGGCGCAGGCGGTGGATATCGAGATCGAGAGCGCGGAGAATTGCGGGGATAAGCTGGAAGCGTTGCGAGCGCGCGCGCGGCTGGTGATTTCTTATCACAACTACGGAGGAACGCCTCCACTGGATGCGGTGATGCGGCGCATGCTGCGGATCGCCGCGGACGGGTACAAGATCGTGACAACGGCGAAGAAGCCGTCCGACAATGCTCGCGTGCTGGCGCTGGCGAAAACGTATGCGAAGACGCCCACGATCCTGCTGGCGATGGGCGAGACTGGTTTTCCCACGCGCGTTCTTTCGCCCGCGGCCGGAGGGCTGTACACCTATGCGGCACCGAACTCAGCGGAAGGAACGGCGTCGGGGCAGGTGAGCGCGCACCAGCTTCGCCATCTTTACCGCGTGGAGAAATTCACGAAGGATGCGCGAATTTACGGGGTGGTGGCGGATCCGGTGCGCCATTCGATCTCGCCGGCGGTTCACAATCGGGCGTTTCAGGCGCGGCGTGCGGACGCGGTGTATCTGCCGTTTCTGGTGAAGCCGGCGCAGCTCAAGGATTTTTTCGTTCTCGCGGAAAAGCTGCCATTGTCGGGGTTCAGCGTAACGATTCCGCACAAGCAGAAAGTCCTGCGTTATCTGGATCTGGTGGATCCGCTGGCGCGTCGCATTGGCGCGGCGAATACGGTGTGGCGCAAAGCGGGTAAATGGCGCGGCACGAATACCGATGCCGACGGAGTGATCCGGCCGCTGGAGCGTCACGTGCGATTGGGGAGATCGACGGTGCTGCTCGCGGGCAACGGCGGCGCGGGCCGGGGGGCGGCATTTGCACTGAAGGCGGCGGGAGCCACGCTGGCGATCACGGGACGCAATATCGATCGGGTGCGGGCGCTCGCCAAGGTGTGCGATGCCGAGCCGCTGACGCGGGAGCAGGCCAGCGTTCGCATGTTCGACGTGCTGGTGCATTCGACGCCGCTGGGGATGTTTCCAAAAATCGAGCATTCGTTTTTCGACGGGAAGATTCCGGCGAAGCTGGTGTTCGACATGGTCTACAATCCGCTCGATACGATGCTGGTGCGGATGGCGAAGGATCAGGGTGCGGTGGTCATCCGCGGTCTCGAAATGTTTCTCGAGCAAGCGGTCCGGCAGTTCGAAATATGGACGGGCGAGAATGCGCCGCGCGCGGTAATGGAGAAGGCCGCGCTCGAAGCGCTCGAAGCGCACTGCGCCGCGGGTGAATGATAATACCGTCATGGACGTAACTCGCAGGTCATTAGCCCGGATGCTGGCGATTGCCGCCGCCGCTCAACAGCCGGGAGCGGCGCAGACAGTAACACCAGCCAACGCGGACCTCGAATCGGCGCGCGATCTGCTGCGGACGAATCTCCAGCAAATCGCGAAGGTGAAATTACCGATGGCAACGGAGCCCGCTTGCCACTTCAAGGCCTGACAGATGGCGAAGTTCAATTTTACGGACGATATTTTTTTTGGCACGATCTCCGAAATTTCGACCGCTCTGCGGACGAAGGAGTTTTCGACGGTCGAGCTGACGCACGCGTTCTGCGATCGGCTGGAAAAACTCGGGCCGCGCTATAACGCGCTCGCGCTTTCCCTGCGCGATACGGCTTTGAAAAAAGCAAAAGAAGTAGATCGCGAATTCAAGCTGGACCGCGTACGGAGCCCGCTGCAGGGCATCCCTTACGGCGCGAAAGATCTTCTCGCGGTGAAGGGCAAGGCCACCACGTGGGGCGCGAAGCCGTACGCCGCTCAGGTATTCGACGAGGATGCGCAAGTGATCGAACTGCTCGACAAAGCGGGCGCGATCCTGATCGGCAAATTATCGATGGTGGAGCTCGCGGGCGGAGGGGGCTATCGCTTCCCCTCGGCGTCGCTTACCGGACCGTGCTTGAATCCGTGGGACCGCACACGTTGGAGCGGCGGATCGTCCAGCGGCCCCGGCTCTGCGACCGCCGCGGGATTGGTGACGTTCTCGATTGGATCGGAAACCTCGGGATCGATCCTTTCGCCGAGCGCTTACTGCGGCATCACTGGATTGCGTCCTACCTACGGACTGGTCAGCCGCCGGGGCGCGATGGCTCTCTCGTGGACGCTCGATAAAATCGGTCCGATGTGCCGTTCCGCCGAAGACTGCGCGCTGGTGCTGAGCGTGATCGCCGGCGTCGATTATGAAGATCCGGGCTCGGCTGGAAAATCGTTCCACTATGCGCCGCAATACGCGCGCAAACCGGACGAAATCACCATCGGATATGCACCGATAGATTTCGATGAGTCCGCGGAACCCTCTACGCGCGCCGGTTTCCAGGAGGCGTTAAAGGTTGTGAAGTCGCTCGGCATGAACACCAAGGAAGTTGAGATCCCCGACTTTCCATACGGTCCCCTGGTGAGCACCATAATCGGCGCGGAGGCGGCGTCGATTTTCGAGGATCTGATCCGCAGCGGGAAAGTAGACGAGCTGGCCGACCATCGGCAGGCGCAAGGGTTGAAAACCGGCCTCGATATTTCCGCCACCGATTATCTTCGCGCCATGCGAGTCTGCGCGCTGGTGCAGCAGGCGTTTAAGGATCTTTTTCTGAACGTGGATTTTCTGCTCGCCCCAACCAAGCTCACGATCGCTTCGAAAATTACCGACGCCCTGGATGGCGGAGCCGCGCCCGCGACCCCACCAAAGTCCCGCGGCCTCAGCGGGCTGATCCCGGCGGGTAATCTCGCGGGCCTGCCAGCGATCTCCCTGCCGTGCGGATTTACGGCTGGATTGCCCATCGCGATTTCCGTAGTCGGGCGGCCGTTTTATGAAAACCATTTGATCGCGATCGGCAAGGCGTTTCAGAGCCACACCGATTGGCACCGCCGCCGTCCGCCTGTCACACAGTAAACAGTCTGTAAAAGATCGAGCGGGGACCGGCGCGGCCAAGCCTTCTCCGCATATACTGGAAAGTCGCATGGAAAGTACCACACGTAGATCCTTTTACTCGGCCGCGATCGCCGGGCTTGGCGCGATCATGACCGCCGCCCTTGCCGCTCCGGCCGCCGCCTATCTTCTTTTCAAGCCGCGCTCTCAGAAACAATCGGATTTTGTTCCCGCCGCCGATCTGACGCAACTGGCCGTCGGTAAACCCGAGGAGGTCGTGTTCCGCCGCACACGCGTGGACGGATGGCGCGTGCTGAACGAAAAATCGACTGCTTGGGTGGTGCGCAAGGACGATCGGAACGTGGTCGCGTTCACGCCGCAATGCACCCACCTGGGCTGCGCGTATCACTGGGACGAGAAGGAAAATAATTTCTTCTGCCCCTGCCACAACTCGGTGTTTTCGATCGATGGGAAAGTGCTCAGTGGTCCCGCGCCGCGGCCGCTCGATCGTTATGTGACGAAAATCGATCAAGGGAAAGTTCTGATCGGCTCTGAGATTCAGAGGGCATGAACATGCTGCGCAGCGTGATCGATTGGCTCGAAGAGCGCACGGGCGTCGAATCCGCTGTCAAGCATTTTTTGTATGAAGACGTGCCCGCATCCGCGGGATGGCACCAGGTGCTGGGCAGCGTGGCTCTGTTCGCGTTTCTGGTGCAGGTATTCACGGGAATCCTGCTCGCATTGAACTACGCCCCGACGCCGGGCGAGGCCTACAATAGCCTGCGCTACATCGTGACGGAGCTGACCGCGGGCCAGTTGATTCGCGGCCTGCATCATTGGGGCGCGAGCCTGATGATCATCGTCGTGGTGCTGCACATGATGCAGACGTTTTTGTGGGGCGCGTATAAAAAGCCTCGCGAAGCCACGTGGATGGTGGGCGCGGTTTTGCTCCTGGTGACGCTGGCCTACGGTCTCACCGGATACCTGCTGCCTTGGGACAATCGCGCGTATTGGGGCACCGTGGTGACGACGCAGATCGCGGCACTCGCGCCCGGCGCGGGACCCTATGTTCTGCGATTGCTCGGCAGCGACGGAGGCTCGATTGGCGCAGTGACGTTCGCCCGCTTCTATGCGGCGCATGTACTGATTCTACCCCCGCTCACCATTCTGCTGATCGCAATTCACGTATATCTGGTCCGTCGTCATGGCGTCACGCCGATCGAAGCGGATGCGGGAGTGCCGAAACAGAAATTTTATCCGCGGCAGGTGTTTAAGGATACCGTCGCGACGTTCGTATGGTTCGCCGTTCTTGTCGCGATGGCCATCGCGGTCCGCGTTCCTCTGGGTCACGTGGCGGACCCTACTGACACGAGTTACATTCCCCGGCCAGAATGGTATTTTCTTTTTCTCTTTCAGATGCTGAAGTTTTTCCAGGGGCCGCTCGAAATCGTTGGCGCGGTAGTGCTGCCGACATTGGCCATCCTGGCAATCTTCCTCGCTCCTTTTATCGATCGCGGCAAGGTCGTGCGTCTCCGCGAGCGCACCGGCGCCATCTCGCTGATCGTGCTTGCCGTCCTCGGCTGGAGTGCCCTGACCGCGCGTGCAATCGCAACCACGCCGCCGAGCACCGAATCCGCCGATGCCGGCCTGGCGCAGGTCGAGCCGTGGCAGGAGATTCCCGCCGATCAGCTCGCTGCCATTGGAGCTTTCAGAAAAGACAATTGCGGCAACTGTCACGTATCTGGAAAATCGGGCCCGGGCCCGGACCTCACGCGCGCTGCATCGCAGCGGCCCACCGATTGGTTGATGCAGCACTTCAAACAGCCCGCGCCCAACGTGGCGACCCGATTGAAGAATCCCGAGCTGCGCGGCCTGGTGACGTTTGTAGCCAAGCGGAACGACGCCGCGGTGAAGGCGTGGTCCGGCGCGCCGCAGGCAGCGGTGGAAGGGGCGATGGTCTATCAGGCGAATCATTGCGACGCCTGTCACAGACTGAATGGAGTCGGGATGCAGACTGGACCTCCGCTCAACGGCGTCGGGGAGCATCACAACCGCGAATGGATCGAAGGACATTTTGCAGACCCGGCGAAATTTTCGCCCGGCTCCACGATGCCTGCGTACAAGCTTAGTTCGCGTGATCTGGACCGGCTGACCGGTTACATCATGGAGATTCCGAAGTAAACTGATTCAAGGAGCACACCTTATGGACCGGCGTGCATTTTTGAAATCGACAGGAGCGGTCGCGCTCTCACAAGCCCTCGAAGCACAGACTGCAAGCCCGATGATCACCAGTTCTGTAATGCTCTGGACGCTGAAAGGTCCCTTCGAACAACGCCTCGAAGTCGCATCGCTAGCGGGCGTCGAATCGGTGGAGCTCGTCTCGGAACACATCTCTTGGACCGATGCGCAGATTCGCGACATGAAGAAGCTCGCGGCATCGCTTCATCTAAAGATGGACACCGTGCTGGCGCAATCGGATTGGAAACACCGTCCAGTATCGATGGTGAAGCCGGAGGATCGCGATGGATTCCTTGGCGACGTGCGCCAAGCCATCGTTTTCGCTCAGAAGCTGGAGATCCCGCAGATCATCCTGATGAGCGGCGACGCTATACCGGGCCGCACACATGAGGAGCAGTATGCGTCGATGCTCGAATCGGTGAAGCGCGCCGGCGATCTGGCGGCCAAGGCGAACCTGATGCTGATCATCGAGCCTCTCAACAATAAAGTCGACCACAAAGGCTTCTTTCTGACGACCTGTGGCGAAGGTCTTAGGCTAGTAAAGGACTCGCAGAACCCACACGTAAAGCTGCTGTTCGATATTTATCACGAGCAGGTGCAGGTGGGAAACGTGATTCGCACCATGCGCGAAGCGGCGCCGCACGTCGCCGTGTTTCATATCGCCGACAATCCCGGCCGCAACGATCCCGGCACCGGCGAGATGAATTACGCCAATATTTATAAAGCCATCGCGTCGTTCGGATATCAAGGCTACGTGACGATGGAATATCTTCCCGTCGGCGACCAGACCGCGAGCCTGACGCGCGCTGCCCAAGGTATGCGCTCTATTCTGCCGCGCCAATCAGTATGATCGAGACCAGGGTGTCGCCCAGCTTCGTCGTCAACACCCAGTCTTTTTCGCCCTGTTTTTCGAATCCTGATTTCTGATCCGCATCCGATTTCCAGAAGCTGAGCACCGCTGGATGCGGTGTGCCCGACGCCTTTCGCGATAGCTCCATCAGCGCATCGAAATCAGCTAGGGCATCTGCGGATTTATCGAGCGCCGCCGGCGCTAAGACAAGAAAATCGCGCTGGGGCGACGCCCCCTGATGGTTTCCGTTCACCGGATAATTTCCGTAGCGCAGCGTGTATACGCCCGGGGCGATGGTCTGCCCGCGGCGGTCGCTTCCCTTCGCGGGAAATCGCAGCAAGCCAAGAAGCGCGCCCGCGGGAATGGTCGGCAGCGTCACACTCGATTCGCCGGTGTTAGGACCGGTCGGCATGGTGGAGCGCAGCCATATTTCGGCGTACGCCGTTCCATTTTCAGCAACGACCTTCGTCCCCGTTTTGTTGACCGCCCCGAGAATCGGAGCCGCGGCTTCCGACGGAGGATCGCCTGTAGGCTGAGATTTGTACTGCGCAACAACGGCAGTGGCAGTCAGAAGCAAAGAACAAATGCGCATCATTACCTTCATTTTAACAAGACCGCTTTAGCGCGAGCAATGCATCGAGAGGCGCGCCTGTCATGCGCCCGCTGATTTCGCGGAAACCCGCGCCGCGCAACAGTGCGGAATATTCGCTGAGCGTGCGCTCGCGGCCTTCGGTGCAAACCAGCATGTTGAGCGACTGCATGTGCGTAGCGACCGGGGCGCTGCGATCTTCCTGCAACAGCTTTTCGGCGATCAGCAATCCGCCCCCTTCCGGCAGCGCCGCGTAAATTCGTTTCAGCAGCGCCTCGATCTTCGCCTCCGTCCAATCGTGCAAGATACGGCCGACAGCATAAAGATCGGCCGCAGGCAATGGGTCGACAAAAAAATCGCCCGCTAACAGTAAGACTCGACCGCCGGCGTGCTCTTTCGCCACTTCAATCACCGACGGAAGATCGAACAGTGTGGCCGTCATATCCGGATAGCGGTCGCGCGCGGCCAGCGCCAGATGACCCGTTGCTCCGCCCAGATCGACGAAGGAAGCGAACCCGGAAAGATCGAATGCCGCGATCACCGCTGGCGAGCTGATTATGCCGAAACCGTGCATCCCCATCAGAAAATCGCGCTGCGCCTCAGGCGTGCGGAAAAAATGCGTGAACAAGCCGCCCTCGGTCCCGAACGTCTGCTTCCATCGATTCGTGCCCTCAATCACCGCGTCGTCCAGATGCTCCCAAAGCCGGTAGAGCGCGCCGTTCGAATAGCGGATGTAACCGGAAAGCGTGCGCGGACTCGATCGGGTCAAATACTCGTCGGCCAGTGGAGTGTTGCAGTACTCATCTCCGAGTTTGGTCAGCAGGCCGAGGCCGACACAAGCATCGAGCAGCCGGTCCATCGCCGCTCCTTGTGGCCGTTCGCCATCGAAAATTCCCAAACTGACGGCAGTGAACATCGTCTTCGACCGGCGAAACGCGTCAATCAATTCGAGAATCGGTGCGGGGTCATTCATGAAAGTGATCGTAGCCGCGCGGAGCGAGCGGACGGCCCTGAAAGTGGATTTGTCCCGGTGCGCCACGTATCGCGCGACCAATTCGCGTAACGCCGCGCGGTGCGATTGCACCCTCAGGCAACGTGAACAGCAACTCGTAATCTTCCCCGCCGTGAAGCGCACGGTCGATGGTGGATCCTCGCATCACCGGCACCCGATCGATCTCGGCCGCGACGTTCGAAGCCACGCACAGTCGATGCAGATCGAGCGAAAGCCCATCGCTCAGGTCGATACAAGCCGTCGCCAGCCCGCGCAGACCTTGACCAAGCGCGAGCCGCGGCTGAATCCTGCGATCCCACGGTTTTCCCAGCTGTCCCGAGACGAAAATTGAATCGCCGGCGCGCGCACCATCGCGACGCAGAGCCGTTCCACGAGGCAGGGACCCGCAGACCATCACGTCGCAGTGAAATTTTTCGTCCCGAGCCAGATCGCCACCCGCAAGTGTGGTACCCGTGCGTCTCGCCAAGCGCAGCAGCCCGCGATAGAACCCTTCGATCCACTTCAATTCCGATGCAGCCATCGCCACCAGACAAAATTTCGGATCGCCGCCCATCGCCGCGATATCGCTCAAACTTCGCGCGAGCGCCCTTTCCCCAATAGAGGAAGCGCTCTGCGCACGCGTGAAGTGCACGTCTTCGATCATCTGGTCGGTAGTAAAAAGGAGTTCCTCCCCCGCCCGAGGCCGGAAAATCGCGCAATCGTCGCCTATCCCCAAAGTCAGATTCCTTGACGGTAAACTGAGGCGTCGGAGACGCTCGACGATCTCCTGCTCATTCATGAAATACAAGACCGGAGGGCAGCTCTTCGCCGAAAATCTTGTTCATCGCCGCCAGATTGTCGCTCGCCTCCGCATCGAGATCGACCCCGGGGAACGCGCGTCGCACCAGATCGAGCGTCGCAGCCGGCAAATCGCGCGTCGCATCTCCCGTACGTCGCGCCAACGCAGCCACCGCGTCCTCGGCCTTCTGAATTTTCAGCAGCGGCTCCAACCACCGCGCTACCGTCGTTGCCGGCAGTACCTGATTGATCGGCCCATAGAACAGCTTGCGCGCCCCGAGCCGAGCCAGGCACCACAGCGCCGTATCGATAAAATCCCCCTTCGCGATGCGCGCGACCAGTTCATCCCCCAAGTGCGTCTTGGTCTGAATCGGCAGAAATTCGAGACTCGCCGCCGCCCGCCACATCTCGCGCAACAGACTGGGATTCACACGCGGACGCTTCGCCGATCGCGGCAGAAGCGTCGGCGACAATCTCTGAAACACATCGGTCTGTTGATTCTTGTTCAGCCCGCCCGCCACGCGTCCCCAGAAAATCCACCACTCGATTTCGTTCTGCACCTGATTCGCGAATTGCAACCCGCTCGCATAAACCCGCCGCGCCTGTTCGATTCGATAATCGTCGCCCGGAAATCCAAATCCCGGCCGCAAACAAAATCCGCACAGGTTCAACCACCGGGCTTCGTGCGCCGCGCTCCGCTTCCGCCCCTCCGCCAACTCGATCATCGCGTCCGCCAGCTTTCGAATCGCCGCCAGTGGCCACGAATTCCTGCCCAACCCCAGCGCCTGTTCGAGCTTTGCCGGCAACTCCTCCGGCGCGGAATCGCCACCGAAGGTCGCGGGAATCATCGCCAGCGCGGCCGCCAGCGCCTCCTCGCCGATCACCGCCGCCGGACGCGATGGAGCCTTCGCCGCCGACGCCTTCCGCAGCTCAAATTGCAACCGCCACCGATGATCGGTCTCCTTGGAATCCGCCCAAATCTCCAGCGTGCCCACCTCGGTCAACCGCGCCCCCAGTTTGATCGGCACCAGCCGTTCGCCCGCCTTGCCGAATCGCAATACTGCGTGCAGCGGAGCGTGCAGATGCAACTCCTCGCGCTCCTCCGACGAAAACTCAACCACCTCGCCCGACTTATCTTCCGTCCTCGTCCGCGAGCTGTAAAGTTGAAACGACACTGGCTTGTTCGCGAGCAAATGCAGGCTCCCCGGGTCGATCTCAATTGTTGACCCTTCTTCAGTCCCGCGCGGCACCAGACACATTGCACGCCCATCGCCGAGCCCGATGAAATACGCGCGCGGCAGCCCCCCGCGAACCAGCAATCCCGCGCCCGTTTTGCGAACGTACGAATAATACGCCGCGCCCACCGCGACCGCCAGATCCAGATCGCGATTCTCGAAAATCACTGGACGCTTGCCGTACCAGTGCTCCATCACATCGGCCACGCGCTCTCGCAAAATCTCCGGAATAAAAAATCCGCCGTTGAACAGAATCGCGTCCGGCCGCGCATCGCCCGCACTCGCGAGAAACGCCGCCAGGTGACGCGTCACCGCGGGATCGGACACCAGCGGCAACCCCAGCTCGCGATACAAGCTTTTGTCTTCGTCCTTCGGCCTATCCGTCAGCTCGCACCCAGGCAAGAATCCATCCAGCGCGAGCTCCAGCACCTCCTCGCGAGTAATCTCCGTCTTCAGCGTCCCGCCCACCAGTGATGATCCGCCGCCCAACACCGTAATCTCGACACTCTTCAAATTTGGATCTGAAAGCAGCCGCTCCTTCGCCGACGCGCATTGCCTCCGCAACCCGCTCCTCTGCCGGATCGACAGCGTCTTTCCGAGCTTCGCCTCGACCAGCCACCCCAGCGTCAGATCCAGATTGTCACCGCCCAGCAGCAGATGTTTTCCCACCGCCGTGCGATTAAAATCCACCCGGTCGTTCTCGCGCGAAACGCGAATCAGAGTGAAGTCGCTGGTTCCTCCGCCGACGTCGCACACCAGCACGATCTGTCCGTCAAACAGGCTCTTCTGCGATCGCGCCAGGTCGTTCGCGATCCACGAATAGAACGCCGCCGCCGGTTCTTCGAGCAGCGTCAACCGCTCGATCCCCGCCTCCCGCGCCGCGGCCACCGTCAGTTCCCGAGCCTCTTCGTCGAAGCTCGCCGGCACCGTCAGCACCACGTTCTGCTCGCCCAGCTTCGATCCCTGATCTTTTCCCCACGCCTCCGCCAGATGCTTCAGAATTTTCGCCGACACGTCTACCGGCGATAAAACCCGCCCGCCCTCCTGCGCGTCCCACGGCAGAATCTTCGCCGTCCGATCCACTTCCGGATTCGACAACCAGCTCTTCGCCGAGTGTATGGATTTCGTCGGCACCAGCGCGCCCTGTTCCCGCGCATACGCGCCCACATATTCCTGATCGCCCAAGTAGAGAAACGACGGCAGCGTTCGGCGCGCCTCGATGCGTCCCTGCGCCACCGTTTGCGGCACGTCGAGCACATGGATCGTGGGAAAATCAGTCTCCGCCGCTTCTTTTGTATCGATGAACGCCAGCGCTGAATTTGTGGTGCCGAGATCGATTCCCGTCGTAAACCTTGAAAGGCTCATCGTCTACTCGACTTCGATTTCGGCGGGCGACAGAATATTTCCCGGCGGCAGCGCGGGCAAATCGACCTTCTCCGCCTTCCAGCCCTTGTGCCGCAGCAGTCCGCCCGCGGCTTTCCCGCTCGGCGCAACATTGCCGACCAATTTCACTGAGGACGCAGCAATCCCGTCCGTCTTCGTAAAATCGCCTTCGACGCCATCGATCACCGGTTGCAATTTCAAATACCGTTCCAGCGCCTGCCGCGATTGCTGCTGCACATCGCGCACCGCCGCGCCCACCTGCTCGTCCGAATATCCGGAAATGTCTTCCATCAGAAAATCCACCAGCCGCGCGTCACGCTGCAACACCGATAGGATCTGCACCGCTCCATCCGCCGGTCCCGATTGTGGCTTCGGCGCGGGCGCGGGCGTCGACTTGATCGGAATCACCTTCGAATATCCGAACGCCTGCGCAATGTCCCCCGGTAGCACGCCATTAAAGAGGATAGAAAAAAAACTGCGAAATGCCTGTGAAATTCGATTCAAGAGTATACCTACTGTTTATTTTAGAGTGAAGACGCTAAGGTCGCGAAAACCGGGACTGACCACTCTGTCCCCGGCGCCGCGATTCCCGCGCCACGACCGCACGCCCCGTCGCCAGTGGACAGAGCGGTCTGTCCCGGCTTTCGCCCCATCCACATGACCACTACCCCCGCGACCCCGGCACCACCGCGGCCTCTCGCAGCTTCGCCAGCTCCCTCCGCGCAATGTTCGCCCAGTGGCTCGCCGGATCCAGCTTCAGATAATTCGTCCAGTGCCGCACCGCCCGCATCGTTTGATTCGAGCCCTGATACAGCAGCGCAAGATTGTAGTGCGCGTCGGCATAATTCGGCGCAATCCGCAGCGCCGCCTGATAATGCTCCACCGCCTTGGTGCGGTCGCCTCGCTCGTCGTATAAATTCGCCAGATCGAAATGTGCCAGCGCGTATTGCGGATCCACTTCGAGCGCCTTCTCGTAGGACTGTTTCGCCCGCGCGAAATCCCGCCCGTTGAAGTATATTGTCCCCAGGTTCACCAGCGCGCCAGCCGAATTCGGGTCCAGCTCGATAGCCTTCTCATACGCTTCGACAACTTCTTTGATGGTCGAACCGGTCTGCTCCAGCTCCAGGCCGCGCTGAAACCATCGCTCGGCATTCGCGCGCCGATCGCGCTCCTCGGCCGCTGAATCCTTTGCTGGAAACTCCAGCAGGCGCCGCAACTCCACTTCATCGAAGTTCAGCAGCAACTGCCCGGACTCCGCGTCCATCGCCTTGCCGTCGATCTCCACTCGGACCTTCTTCCCGTCCGCGTAAAGCTTTAACTCGGTAAGGGGATTCTCAATATGCCGCAGCTTTTTCGACAGCGCCGTCAGCGCGCGCTTGATCTGCAGCGCAGGCACCCGGTCGCTCCGCAGTTTGACCAGCGTCCGCAGCGCCAGCAATTCCAGAAAGGAGAACAGTGCATGGTGCGCAACCAGCTTTTGATCTTCCCAGCTTTTCAGTTGACGCTCGGAAATGCCGACGAGCCGTCGCGCTTCCTCACGCGTATACGTTTGCTTGGCTGCTGGAGCGGACACTGATATTAAATGTTATCAACTCCGCACCGCTAGCCTAGCTTCGGTCCCCTGAACCGCCATGCGTAAACATGCGGACAGACCCTAGATCATCCAAGGTGGGCTCGGCGGTCTCGCTTTTTCGCGTCCTGGTAAGCGTGCGCACAGACGCGCCTATCCATTCTGAAACAAGGTAATCCCCGCCACCCCCGCCGCCCCCGCCTCCACACACGCCATCGCATTTTCCTCCGTAATCCCGCCCAGCGCCAGCACCGGAATCCGAACCGCCCGCGATACTCTTGCTAACTCCTCCAACCCCCGAGGCGCCAAATCGGACGTCTTCGATAAAGGAGCAAACACCGGCCCAAACACCACATAGTCGGCCCCCTCCCGCTCCGCACGCACAACCTCGTCGAGCGTGTGACACGAAACTCCAATCAAGAATCTCGAGGGCGTAATCGCCCTCCACTCCGAAGGCGCAATCGACGCCGCCGGAAGATGAACCCCCGCGGCCCCCGCCGCAATCGCCACATCCACCCGCGAATTGACCAGAATCTTCCCGCCCCATGCCATCGCCCGCCGCACCACCTCCATCAATTCCCGGGCAGGCAGCTCCTTGTCGCGAATCTGAACCCAATCGACATCCCCCGCGCGCAACAGTTCTTCAACCGAACTCAACGTCCGATCCGCAATGCAGCACCTCAGCATTCTGACTCCTGACTCCTGTCTCCTTCTTCGTGCTATAACGAAGCGATGACGAAAGAAGAGATCATTCTCGCCAACCAGCAATATCTGTTCCCCAGCGTCTTCCACTACTATAAGGACCCGCTCGTAGTCACGCGCGCCAAGGACCAGTTCGTCTTCGATGCCGACGGCAACAAGTACCTCGATTTCTTCGGCGGCATCGTCACCGTCAGCGTCGGCCACTGCAATGAAACGGTGAATAAGAAGGTGCATGAGCAAATGGATAAGCTCCAGCACGTCTCCACCGTGTTCGCCAATGAACCGCAGGCCGCGCTCGCCAAACGCATCGCCGGAATCACCCCCGGCGGTAAACTGACGAAAAGTTTCTTCACCAATAGCGGAACCGAAGCGAATGAAACCGCCATTCTAGCCGCCCGCGTCTACACCGGCTCGCATGAGATCGTCGCGCTGCGCCACAGCTATCACGGCCGCTCCGCCATCGCCATGGCCGCAACTGGAAATGCAACCTGGCGACTAGGAGGAGCCGCTCCTTCGGGCTTCGTACATGCGCTGAACGCCTACTGCTATCGCTGTCCTCTGAAACTGACATACCCTTCCTGCAACGTGCAATGCGCCCGCGATATGGATGAGATGATTCGTACCTCCACCTCCGGCCGCATCGCCGCATTCATCGCCGAGCCCATCCAAGGCGTCGGCGGCTTCATCACGCCCCCCAAGGAATATTTCGAAATCGTCGCGGGCATCGTAAAGAAATTTGGCGGCCTCTACATCAGCGACGAAGTACAAACCGGTTGGGGCCGCACCGGCGGAAAATGGTTCGGTATCGAACAATGGGGCGTCACCCCGGATATCATGACCAGCGCGAAGGGCCTGGGCAATGGGTCGCCCATAGGCTTAACAGTAGCGCGTCCGGAAATCGCCGATGCTGTGAAGGGTGCAACCATTTCGA
>Ga0182024_10001354_pt1 | contig 63595 bp, 62 predicted proteins | sample P32metaG_FD_120480 | JGI IMG/M metagenome (GOLD analysis project Ga0182024, IMG submission 120480) | Permafrost microbial communities from Stordalen Mire, Sweden - P3-2 metaG (Illumina Assembly) | ecosystem: Environmental > Terrestrial > Soil > Wetlands > Permafrost | place: Sweden: Stordalen...
AGAGTATTCGCCCTCGTTGTTCTCGCGCACGACGTAGAAGTCGATGTCGCCCGGCGCGCGGTTCTTCAGCGGCGTATCGACCCCGGCGAGGAGCCGCACCGGGCGCAGGTTGATGTATTGCTGAAACTCGCGCCGCAACGGGATCAGCAGCCCCCACAGCGAGATGTGGTCGGGGACGCCCGGGTAGCCGACCGCGCCGAGGAACACCGCGTCGAACGGGGTGAGCTGGGCGATCCCATCCTCCGGCATCATCCGGCCGGTCTTGGCGTAGGTCTCGCAGCTCCAGTCGAATTCCTCCCACCGGAAATCGAAGCCGTAGCGCCGCGCCGCCGCCTCCATCGCGGCGATGCCCTCGGGCACCACCTCCTTGCCGATGCCGTCGCCGGCGATGACGGCGACCCGATACGTCTTTGGCATAGGCTTCCTCCGCGTTGCGGCGCGAGCTTATGCCGTGACGCCTATTTGTCCATGTTCCAGATGTCCTGAAGCAGCTTCCACTGCCCGTCGTCCTTCCACCAGACGACCGCATATTTGAGGGCGCCGTCTTGCGGGTTGTCGCCCTTGGTCTTGAAGGTGCAGGTGCCGATCTCGCGGGCCGCCTTGCGGCCCAGCGGCTTCACGTCCAGCGCGGTGCATTTCGCATCGCCGAGCTGCGTTGCCGCCTGGGCCCAGAATTTCTGGATATCCTCGCGGCCGTGCACCATCGGGCTGCCCGCCGGCAGCACGTAGGCGTCGTCGGTGTAGAATGCGGCGACCGCCGCTGCGTCGCCCTTGTTGAAGGCGGCCGCCCACTGATCGTCGAGCTTCTGGATCGCCGCCTTGGTTTGCGCCGCCGCCGGCGCCGCGGCGAGCAGCAGAATGACGGCGGAAAGCGTTGTCCGTCGCATGCGAAGCCTCCCCTATTCATCGTCAAAAGCTTCGCGCTTACTCAACCTCAAGGCAAGTTCAGATTTCGAGCGTGCCGGCCATGACGGGAACGCAGCGTCCGCCGATGCGTGTCTCGGTGACCGTGCCGCCGCGCTTCTCGGCCGAGGCTTCCATCAGGCTCGGACGGCCCATCTCGACCCCCTGAGCGATGCGCAGGTCGAGCGACAGGTCGAGCTCGGGTTGGAGGCTCGCCAGAAGCCCGGCAAGCGCGACATTGGCGCTGCCGGTCGCCGGGTCTTCCTGTACGCCGTGCAGCGGCGCGAACATCCGGGAGCGGATATCGACCTCGCCGCCATCGCGCAGATAGAGATGGATGCCGGTCCCGCCGTCGACCGGGAAATGCCGCGCGAAGATGTCGCCGCGCGGTTGCGCCACCTCCAGCACTCGCCGCGTCTTCACCTCGGCGAAGATGAACGAAGTGCCGCAGCCGGCGATGCAGGGCGTATGACCTCGCGTCTCGATGTCGGCGGGTTCGAGAGCGCACGCTGCCGCGACGATGTCGACGGCGATTTCGGCCCCGCGCGAGAGAGGCTGCGGCGCGGTGAGCCGGGCGCCGATGACCGACGTGCCGTCCCGTAGGATGTCGATCCGCACGAGGCCGGCCTTTTCCTCGAATGCCAGCGTGCCGCCGGCGTAACCGCGGCGACCCAGGACGAACGCGGTGCCGACATTGGGATGCCCGGCAAACGGCATCTCGAATTTCGGGGTGAAAATCCGCACTTCGGCGGTATGCGCCGGGTCTTTCGGCGGCAGGACGAACGTCGTCTCCGACAGGTTGAACTCGTTGGCGATCGCCTGCATCTGCGCGGCGCTCAAGCCGGCGGCATCGGGCACCACGGCCAGCGGGTTGCCGCCAAAGCGGCGCTCGGTAAAGACATCGACCGTAACGAACTCGACCTGCATCGCCATCGCCCCTCATATGCCGTTCAGGATCGCCTGCTTGACCTCGCCGATCCGGGCCTCGTCGCGCTTGTAAAAAGTCCATTGCTTGATCCGCTTCGGCCGGACCAGGCCCGCTTGAGCCAGGATCTTCAGATGCTCGCTGACCGTCGGCTGGCTGACCCCGAGCTTCTCGGCGATGAGCACGCCGCAAACGCCATCGGCGATCAGATCGCCGTCAACTTGCGGCGGAAAATGCGCCACCGGGTCCCGGAGCCAATCGAGGATTTGCAGCCGGCGCTCGTTGGCCAGCGCGCGCATCGCTGTCGCAATTGCCATATCGTAAATTAGCCAATTCCCTAATTTATTGTCAATCGATGTTCGCGGCCGTTGGGGCTTGAGGCGGGTTTTCTAGCGCACGAGCCGTTCAAGCACGACCGCCTTATTCATCGTCACCCCCGCGCGACGACGGGGCTCCACGGCGGGCGACGGAACGGTAGCCCTGGATTCCCGCCTTCGCGGGAATGACGAAAGCGATCCAACCCGATCGAACGGCGCTCTAACCCCTGTTCAGCGGATGCGCGTGGTCGAGCGGGCCGTGGCCGCGGCCGAGGCCCGGGGCCGAGGCGATCGCGCGCCGGACATAGTCGCGGGCGCGCTCGACCGCGGCTTCGACCGCCATGCCTTGCGCCAGCCCGGCGGCGATCGCCGAGGCGAGCGTGCAGCCGGTGCCGTGGGTGTGGCGGCTGTCGATGCGCGGGCTCCGCCACTCGCGGATGCCGGACGCGGTGGCGAGCAGATCGTACACCGTGTCCCCTTCGAGATGCCCGCCCTTGAGCAGCACGGCGCGGCAGCCGAGGCCGAGGAGGGCCTGCGCCGCCGCGCGCATCGCCGCGACATCGGCGATCTTGCCGCCGGCGAGGATTTCGGCTTCGGGCAGGTTCGGGGTCAGCACCGCGGCGCGCGGCACGAGGCGGCGCTTCAGGGTCTCGATCGCATCGGTCTGGATCAGTGGGGCACCGCCCTTGGCGACCATGACGGGATCGAGCACCAGCGGGATCGAGGCGGCGCGCTCCTCGAGAACCGCGGCCACCGTCTCGATCACCGGCGCGTCGTGCAGCATCCCGGTCTTGACCGCGTCGGCACCGATATCGTCGAGCACGACCTCCATCTGCTGGCGGATGAAGGCCGGGTCGATCGGCAGCACGCCGAAGACGCCCTCGGTATTCTGCGCGGTCAACGCGGTGATCGCGGTGGCCGCGAAGGCGCCGAGCATCGTCACCGTCTTGATGTCGGCCTGGATGCCGGCGCCACCCCCGGAATCGGAGCCGGCGACGATGAGGACGCGACCCTTCATTCGCGAACGCCCGGCAACGGCAGAACCACCCTGCGTCCTTCGAGACGCGCTCTACGAGCGCTCCTCAGGATGAGGAAGATTTGCGATGGCATTGAGAAAAACCCGAAGGACGCACGCTGCTCGTCCGGTTCAACTCATCCCGCCTATTCCGCGGCCCGGATCGGCGTCTGACCGTCCTCGGTGCCGCGCGAGGTGGCACGGATCGCTTCGCAGACATCGCCGACGACGCTGTCGAGCAAGGCCTCGTCCTCACCCTGTGCCATGACGCGGATGACCGGCTCGGTGCCGGAGGGGCGGATGACAAGCCGGCCGGCCTTGCCGAGGCGCGCCTCGCCGGCGGTGATCGCCTGCTTGACGCGGCGCGCCTCGAGCGGCTTCCCCTCGCCGAAACGGACGCTGCGCAGCAGCTGCGGCACCGGCGTGAAGAGGCGGCAGACCTCGCTCGCCTTGCGCCCGGTCTCGACGATCCGCGCCATGACCTGCAACGCGGCGATCAGCCCGTCGCCGGTCGTCGCGTAGTCGGAAAGAATAATGTGGCCGGACTGCTCACCGCCGACATTGCAGCCGGCGCTGCGCATCTTCTCGACGACATAGCGATCGCCGACCGCGGTGCGGTGCATGCCGATGCCCTGCTCGCCCAAAAACCGTTCGAGCCCGAGATTGGACATCACGGTCGCGACCAGCGCGCCGCCGGCAAGCTCCTTGGCGCTCGCCATCGAGGTCGCGATCAGCGCCATTAGCTGATCGCCGTCAAGGATGACGCCGCGCTCGTCGACGACGATCAGCCGGTCCGCATCGCCATCGAGGGCAATGCCGATATCGGCCCGGCGCGCCAGCACTTCCTGGCGCATCGCCTCGGGCGAGAGCGCGCCGCAGTCGCGGTTGATGTTGGTGCCGTCGGGCAACACGCCGATCGAGAACACCTCGGCGCCCAGTTCCCAGAAGACGGTCGGCGCGACCTTGTAGCCGGCGCCGTGCGCGCAATCGACGACGACGCGCAGCCCGTCGAGCCGCAGTCCCTTGGGGAAGCTTTGCTTGACGAACTCGATATAGCGGCCGCCGGCGTCGTCGAGCCGTTTGGCGCGGCCGAGCTCGGCCGGCGCAGCGCGGTGCGAAGGGCCCTTGTCGAGGCATTTCTCGATGCGGCGCTCCAGCTCGTCCGACAGCTTGTAGCCGTCGCGGCCGAAGAGCTTGATGCCGTTATCGGCGTAAGGGTTGTGCGAGGCGGAAATGACGACGCCGATATCGGCGCGCAAGCTGCGCGTCAGCATCGCGATCGCCGGGGTCGGCAGCGGCCCGACAAGCACGACATCCATGCCCATGGTGATGAAGCCGGCGGTCAGCGCCGGTTCGAGCATGTAGCCCGAAAGCCGCGTGTCCTTGCCGATCACCACGAGATGCTTGTGGGCGCCGTTGTGGAAGCACTCGCCGACCGCCATCGCCACCTTGAGCGCCGTTTCCGGCGTCATCGGCTCGACATTGGCGGTGCCGCGAACCCCGTCCGTACCGAAAAGCTTACGCGTCATTCGCGACCCCCAGAATGCTCGCGAAGAATGGACTCGAACCGTTTATCCGCGGTTATCCGACCTGACATAGCCCCCGGGTCAGCCCGGGGGAGGTGAAGAGACTAGCCGCCGGGCTGCGGCTCGGGTTCGGCCGGGCCGATGCCGCTCGGCCGGCCGGCCGGCGGAACCGAACTGCGCCGGCCGGAGCCGGAGCGCGGCTCGTCGCTGGCCGCCGGCCCGGTCGTCGTGCTCTCGCGCACGATCCGCTCGCCTTTGATGATGCGGCGGATCTCATCCGAGGACAGCGTCTCGTATTCGAGAAGGCCCTGCGCCAAAGCATGCAGCTCGTCGAGATGCGAGGTGAGGATGGCGCGGGCAGTGTGCTCGCCCTCCTCGACGATGCGGCGGATCTCGTCGTCGATGACCTTGGCAGTCGCGTCCGAGACGTTCTTGCGCTGGGTGACCGAATGGCCGAGGAAGACCTCCTCCTCGTTGTCGCTGTAGCGCAAGGGCCCGAGTTTTTCGGAGAAGCCGAACTCCGTCACCATGCGGCGGGCAAGCCCGGTGGCGCGGCGTATATCGTCGGCGGCGCCGGTGGTGACGTGCTCGGGCCCGAAGATCAATTCCTCGGAGACGCGGCCGCCGAAGAGGCTCGCCAGCATCGCTTTGATCTCGAGCTTCGACTGCGAATACTTGTCGCGCTCGGGCAGGAACATGGTGATGCCGAGCGCCCGGCCACGCGGGATGATCGTGACCTTATGCAGCGGCTCGTGTCCCTCGGCGTAGAGCATGCAGAGCGCGTGGCCAGCCTCGTGATAGGCGGTGAGCTTCTTTTCGTCCTCGGTCATCACCATCGAGCGCCGCTCGGCGCCCATCATTACCTTGTCCTTGGCCTGCTCGAACTCGGTCATGCCGACCGAGCGCTTGCCGCGGCGCGCCGCCATCAGCGCCGCCTCGTTGACGAGGTTGGCGAGGTCGGCGCCCGAGAAGCCCGGCGTGCCGCGGGCGATGACCTTCGGATCGACATCCGAGGCGAGCGGCACCTTGCGCATGTGGACCTTGAGGATCTTCTCGCGGCCGAGGACGTCGGGGTTGGGAACCACGACCTGGCGATCGAAGCGGCCGGGCCGCAGCAGCGCCGGGTCGAGCACGTCGGGCCGGTTGGTCGCGGCGATCAGGATGACGCCCTCATTGGCCTCGAACCCGTCCATCTCGACGAGCAGCTGGTTGAGGGTCTGCTCGCGCTCGTCATTGCCGCCGCCGAGCCCGGCGCCGCGATGGCGGCCGACCGCGTCGATCTCGTCGATGAAGATGATGCAGGGCGCGTTCTTCTTGCCCTGCTCGAACATGTCGCGCACCCGGCTGGCGCCGACGCCGACGAACATCTCGACAAAGTCGGAGCCGGAGATCGTGAAGAACGGTACGTTGGCTTCGCCGGCGATGGCGCGGGCGAGCAAGGTCTTGCCGGTGCCGGGCGGGCCGACCAAGAGCACGCCCTTGGGAATCTTGCCGCCCAACCGCTGGAATTTCTGCGGGTCCTTCAGGTACTCAACGATCTCCTCGAGTTCCTGCTTGGCTTCGTCGATGCCGGCGACATCCTCGAAGGTGATGCGCCCGACCTTTTCCGTCAGCAGGCGGGCGCGGCTCTTGCCAAAGCCCATCGCGCGGCCGCCGCCGCCCTGCATCTGGCGCATGAAGAAGATCCACACGCCGATAAGGAGCAGCATCGGGAACCACGAGACGAGGATGCCGAAGAGCGACGGCACGTTCTCATCCAGCGGCGCGGCGGTGATGCGCACGCCTTTTTCCATCAGCCGGTTGACCAGCTCGGGGTCGTTCGGCGCGTAGGTGGTGAAGGCGCGGCCATCGCTGAAATGGCCGGTAATGTTGTTGCCTTGGATGGTGACGTCGGTCACCTGGCTGCGTGCGACATCGGCGACGAATTCGGAGAACGGCAGCGTCGATTGCGGGCCGCGGGTCGACGAGGTCTGGAACAGGTTGAACAGCGCGACGAGCAGCAGGCCGATGACGATCCAGAGGGCGAGATTCTTGCCGAAATTGTTCACGCCGAACCCTCTCCTAACGCCTCAGGCCCCCGGGCTTCCCTCGACCTACGGTCGACATGGCCGTGAATCCCGCGCCACCAAAACATAGGATGCTTTCGTGATTAAACAACTGTAAAGCCCGCGCCGAACAACGGCTCCGAGGGACTAAACGCCAAGCTCGGCAAGTCCTCCGCCAAACCTCGACGATAATCGAGATGGGGAACCGCGGCCAGCCCTTCGCCGTCGCGAAACGCCGGCAGCGCCGGGTAGACCAGGCGCGGCAGCAGGCTGGCATCGGCGGCCGCTCCGCGACCGAGCGCTGCAACGCCGTCGGCACCAAGATAAGACAGGATCATCGGGCCTCTCGCCGTCCGGGGCAGCGTGGCGCGGAAGCGGCGATCCCAGAGGACGGACGCGCCGGGGTCGAGCCGGCACGGCGGCTCGGCTCGCGCGCTCTCGCGCAGCACCAGAACCCGGCCGCGCCATGGCACTAAGCGGCAGCCGCCGAGGGTGCGGGCCCGCGCCGGGGAGGCTTCCAGGCCGGCGCGCAGCCGGGCCAACCGCTCGCGCCGCACCGGGTAGGCGGCGCCGCCGATCGCGGCCGCGACCCGGCCAAGCGCCCGCTCGCCGAGTTCGCCCGCCGCAAGGATCGGCGCCGGATCGAGCACCGCGAACCCGGCGGGATGCATCGCCGCGGCGCGCCCCAGCAGCGCGGCCAGCCCATGCTCGCGGCCGACGCGCGCGCGACCGTTCACCCGAACCTCCGCCAGTGCCACCTTGATGTCGTTGTCCGTCGCCGCCATCCGCACGCGCGAACGCTCAAAGGCCGGGTTTCGATTGCCCGGGTCGCGGACATATTCCTGCCCCTCGGCGTCGAGCAGCGCGGCGAGCCGCGCCCGGGGGATGCCAAGCAAGGGACGCACCAGACGCAATCGCGTCAACTCGCGCACGGCGGCAATGCCGGCAAGGCCGTCGCCGCCGCTGCGGGCACGGCGGCGGATGAGATAGGTCTCGGCCTGGTCCTCGCGCTGATGCCCGGTCAACAGATGCAGGCAGCCCCTCGCCTCGCACCAATCGGCCAGGAGGCGGTAGCGCGCCGCCCGGGCCGCCTCCTGGATGCCGGAAGCGGGCTTCGGCCCATCCCAGACCAGAATCCCGTGAGGAACGTCGCGCGCGCCGAGCCAGTTGCCGACGGTCTTGGCCTCCGCCGCGCTTTCCGGCCGCAGCCGGTGATCGACGGTCAGCGCCCAGGCGCGGCCGCCGCGTCCCCGGGCCCAGCGATCGGCCAGGATCGCCAGCGCCAGGCTGTCGGGACCGCCGGACACGGCCACGGCAACGAGCGGACACGGCTCAAACCCGCCGATCGCGGCAAGCGCGGCGGCGAACTCGTCCTGGGTCAGCGCCGGTGCCGCGTCAGCAGCCGAGATGCTTGCCCTCGGCTCTGGCGCGTTCCTTGAGAGCGGCATTGGTCGGAAATTCCTGGTCGAGCCGGGCAAAGGCGAGGCAGGCGTTCTTTTTCTGGTCGGCGCGGGCCAGCGCCATACCGAGCTTCAGCAGGTTCTCGGCCGCCTTCGGTCCTTTGGGGAAGCGCTTGTAGCCTTCGGCAAAGGCGGCCGCGGCCTCCATGTACTTGTTGCGCTGATAATAGGTCTCGCCGAGCCAATAGTCGGCGCTGCCGGCGAGCGGGTCGTTGGGATGCTGCTCGATGAACGCCCTCAGCGCCACCTCGGCCGCCGGGAAGTCGGCCTGCTTCACCAAGCCGAACGCATAGTTGAATTGCTGGTTCACCGAGCCGGCCGGCAGCGTCCCGGCCTGGGTCGGGGCGGCTTCGGGCGGCGGATTGACCGGCTTCGCGCCGGGCGGAGGCGTCAGCGTGTGGAAAAGCGGCGTCGGCGCGCCGGGCGCAGGCACCGCCGTCCCCGGCGGCACCGGCGCAGGCATCGGCGGGACGCCGGCAAACCGGTTCGGGTCCGGTGCGGGCGGCCGGCCCGGCGCCGGCGCCGCGCTGGCCGTTCCCCCCGACATCTGGTTGAAGCGGACGTCGAAATCGGCATTGATCTGCTCGACCCGCTGCTTCAGTTGGTCGAGGCCGTTGGCGACCTCTTCGACGCGACCGGTCAGCGCACGCATCTGCTCCTCGAGCCGCTGCATGCGGATTTCGACGTCAGCCGCGCCAGCACCACCTGGAGCCGGCGCCCCGGTCGCGGTCGGCGCGCCGCGATAAATCTGGCGCTCGAGCATGTTAAGGTCGCGCTCGATGCGGTCGAGGCGATCCATGGTCGTGCGGTCCTGACCGAACGCGAGCGCCGGCAGCAGCATCACGGCCACTGCCATGCCGAAGCGAATCGTGGGCAAGATGCGGACCATAAAGCGACGCCTCGCGCAGCCAGCGGACGATCCGCCCCGCATCGACGCCGCGTCAGCCGATACGGGCATCAACCCGCAGCCCGACGCGAGCCGGCGGGAGATTCGCCCGAGTATCGGATACCGCTGGTTTTAGGCAAAACGAGGGCGCCGTGCGAAACACCGCGGCTGGCGCCCTCGATATCGACCTCGGCCGGAACTAGCCGCCGTTCACCATCGTGATGCCGACGCGGTTTTGGGCATAGCCCTCTTCGCTCGAGCCGACGACGATCGGGCGCTCCTTGCCGTAGCTGATCGTGTGGATCCGGTCCGGCGGAATGCCGAGCGCGACGAGGACGCTCTTCACTGCCTGGGCGCGGCGCTCGCCGAGCGCCAGATTGTACTCGCGCGTACCGCGCTCGTCGCAGTGGCCCTCGATAGTGACGCTGGCTTGCGGATAGCGCTTCAGCCACTCGGCCTGACGCTGCAGGATCTGCTGTCCCTCGGGCGAGATCGTCGCCTGGTCGTAGGCGAAGAACACGCGGTCGCCCGCATTCGCCGCCAAATCCTGCTGCGAACCCGGCGCGAAGCCGCCCGGCGGCCCGCCCATCGTATGCGGTCCCGGGCCTCCCCCTGGCGGGGGCGGCGGCGGCTCGTGACTGCAAGCAGCAAGGACAAGTACGGCCATAGTTATTCCGATCACTCTTATAATCATCGCATAGACTCCTTCAGCGGATCGGTTATGACATCTCCAATAACGAGGACAGCCTGAGACTGAATTCGCGCTCTGGGCTACCTTGATACCAAACCAACAGGCGCAAAAGTGCGCGGACTATACCGTTTAATTCTAGCGAAGCAAGGGCGACCACGCTGGATCGGAAGCATCGCCGGGGGTCGGCACTTCGTGCTGGTTCGATCCCGTCAAGTCGATCGCGAACAGGCGTGAGCCGCCGCCATGGCCGCTTCTGTCGGTCGGCGATCCGCGGAAATACATCAGCATCCGGCCGTTGGGCGCCCAGGTCGGCCCCTCGACCAGGAAATCCTGGGTCAGGATGCGTTCCCCCGACCCGTCGGGATGCATCACCCCGATCGAGAACTGGCCGCCGTCGATCTTGGTGAAGGCGATGAGGTCGCCGCGCGGCGACCACACCGGGGTCGCGTATTTGCCCTGGCCGAAGCTGATCCGCGCGATGCCGCTGCCGTCGGCATTCATGACGTAGAGCTGCTGCGAACCGCCACGATCGGAGTTGAAGGTGATCTTGGTGCCGTCGGGCGAGAAGCACGGCGAGGTGTCGATCGCCGCGCCGTCGGTCACCCGCGTCATTCGGCGGGTGCGCAAATCGAGGATGTAGATGTTGCTGGCGCCGCCGCCCTCGGCACGGCTGAGCACGACGCGGTTGCCGTCGGGCGAGAAGCGCGGCGCAAAGCTCATGCCCGGGAAGTCGCCGATCGACTCCTGCTGGCCGGTGTCGACGTTGAAGAGGAATACCCGCGGCACGCCGGCGCTGTAGGAGAGGTAGGTGATCTCCTGCACCGAGGGCGAGAAGCGCGGCGTCAGCACCAGCGACCGGCCGTCGGTGAGGTACTGATGGTTGGCGCCGTCCTGGTCCATGATCGCCAGCCGCTTGACGCGCTGCTGGGCCGGGCCGGATTCGGCGATGTAGACGATCCGCGAGTCGAAATAGCCGTCTTCGCCGGTGATGTGCTTATAGACCTCGTCGGCGATGATGTGCGCGATGCGCCGCCAGTTCTGGCGCGTCGTCGTATAGGCGAAGCCGGCAAGCTGCTGCTCGGCGCCGACATCCCACAAGCGGAACTCGACCCGGGCCTTGCCGTCGGGCTGCATCTGAACTATCCCGGTGACCAGCGCCTGCGCGTTGATCTGCCGCCACGCGCCGAACTGCGGCGGCCCGCCGGCCGACACGTTCTGGATGAAGCTTTTCGGGTCGAGCGGCTGGAACAGCCCCGAACTCTGCAGATCGTTCGAGACGACGCCGGCAATGTCGCTACCCAGCCGGGCCCCATCGCCATCGCCCGGAAAGGCCGGGATCGCGATCGGCAGCGGCTGCGCTACGCCGTGGGTGATGTCGATATGCAGCTCGGCCCGCGCCGGCACGGCCAGCACGAGCACGACGACCGCGAACGCGCTGCCGAGTCCCCACGATGTTCCCCTCGATCTTCTCATTGGATGTCCTTCGGGCTGAAATCGACGACGAGATCCTTCCACAGCGCATATTTCTCGGGGGGAAGCTTCAACGGCGTGCAGTTTGGATTAAAGAAGGCGCGGCGCGCACTCTCCGCCGCGGCGCGGAACACCGGGTCGCTGCTCGCGCGCCCCTGATCGACGATCGTCGCCTGGCTCACGGTGCCGTCGGGCTGGACCGAGGCGCGAATCTCGACGACCAGATCCTTGGCGTCGCGCGCCCCGGCATTGATGTTCCAGCAGCGGGCGATCTGTTCGCGGACGAGATCGAGTTCGCTCGCGGTCAACTGGCTGCCGAGCGGTGCGCGCGGCTGCGACGACGGCGGCGCCGCGGCGGCGACCTGCTGGCGCCGCGGCGTCGCCTCCTGCTGCGGCATCGGCGTCTCTTTGGTCAGGTTCTTCAATAGCGAATCGAACGCGGCCGTGTCGGTCTTCTTGGTATCCGGTTTCTGATCGGCCGGGGTCGGCGGCTGAGCCTTCGCCTTGTCGGCGCGCTGCTTCGGCTCCGGTTTCGGCGGCGGCGGGGGCGGCGCTATCGCCTCGACCGGCTTTGCCGGCGGCGGCGGAGTCTTTTCCTCAACCTTCCGCTCGGCCTGCGCGGGCGGAGCCGGCGGTGGCGCTGCGGCCGAGGGCGGCGCAGCCGGCGTCGGCGGCGGCTCGGGCTTCGGCAACGGAACCGGCGCCGGCGCGGCGTTGACCGGGGTATCGGGCTTGGCATTAGGCTTGGGCATGTTGGGATTGATGCGCGTCGCGTGCGTTTCCGGCGCGATCGTCACCAGCTCGACCGCGATCGGCTGATCCTCGGGCACGTGCGGAGAAAACAAGGTCGGCAGGCCGAGGACGATCAGCACGAGGACGCCGACATGCAGAACTGCCGAAGCGGCGATGCCGCCGCGCGGCATCGGCTCCACCGCTTCGGTGTCGAGCGGCACGCCGCGTTCGAGCACCATCACGCTCATTGCCGTCGGCCCCCGCCCTCAGCCTCACCGCGTGCCGGGACGCGGCGGCGTCTGGCCCTTGGGGGCCTCGGCCACGAGCGAAACCTTGCGGAACCCGGCATTGCTGATGAGGCTCATCACTTCGAGCACCCGCCCGTAATTGATGTCCTTGTCACCGCGCACATAAAGCACCGCATCGGGGTTGCTGTTGGTGATCGCCTGCAGCCGCGCAACCAGCGAATCCATCGGCACGCTGGTTTCTTGGATGAAGATGGCGCCGTCCTTGTTGACGGTGATGACGGTCGGTTCCTTGGGCTCGCTGATCGGCGGCGCCTGGGTCTGCGGCAGCTCGACCGGCACGCCGACCGTCAGCAGCGGCGCCGTCACCATGAAGACGACGAGCAGCACCAGCATGACGTCGACGAGCGGCGTCACGTTGATCTCGGCCATCGGGCGATAGCGCCCGCGCCCGTTGCTCCGCGTCTGACTGACCGCCATCGCTCTAGGGCCTCTCGTCGAGTTGGCGCGACAGGATGGCGCTGAACTCGGAGGCGAAGGCCTCGAGCCTGCCGACATAGCGGGTGAAATCGGTCGAAAGCTTGTTGTAGGCGATCACCGCGGGGATCGCGGCGACCAGCCCCAGCGCGGTGGCGAACAGCGCCTCCGCGATGCCGGGAGCGACGACCGCGAGGCTCGTATTCTTCGAGGCGGCGATCGACTGGAAGCTGTCCATGATGCCCCAGACCGTGCCGAACAGGCCGACGAAGGGAGCGGTCGAGCCGACCGTCGCGAGGTAGCTCATGAAGCGTTCCGCGCGTTCCATCTCACGTCCGACGGTGACGTTCATCACCCGTTCGATGCGCTGCTGCAGGCTGTCGCGCATCGCCGCGGTGCCGAGCAGCCCCTTGGCGGCGCTGCGGCGCCATTCGCGCATGGCCGCGGCGAAGACGGCACTCATCGGGTCGACCGGGCGCTGCCCGACGCGGTCGAAGAGGTCGTCGAGCGAGCCGCCCGACCAGAAGGTCTCCTCGAAGCTCGCCGCCGCCGCGCGCAACCGCCTGAGGCGCAGTGCCTTATCGAAAATGACCGCCCACGACCAGAACGAGGCGACCAGCAGAAGCAGCATCACCAGTTTGACGATGATGTCCGATTGTCCAACGAGATCGAGGATCGAGAGAGTGTGCGACACGGAACCGGGAAGCTGCGTGGTTTCAAGTGGCTGCATTCTTGGCGGCCTTTTATGGCGTCATTTGGACGATCAACAGGTGAATTGAGGCAACACGAAGTTGCGGCGCAACTAAGGCAAGGAACCGTCTGGCGCGAGCCGCTCGGCCGCCAAGAGCGCGCGCAAGGCGCTTGGCAGCCGGCGCGGCCGCCCGTCACGGCCGATGCAGGCGACGAGGACATCGAGATCGACCAGCACCTGGCCGTCGCGGCGGATCTGCTGGTGCGCCTGGAGCGTCGCGGCGCCGACATCGGTGAGCCTGGTATCGACGGTCAGCGCATCCTCGAGCCGGGCCGGCGCGCGATACTCGACCGAGCAGCGGCGCACCGCGAAGCCGACGCCGCTTTCCTCGCACAGCCGGCTGTGCGGAAAGCCGAGGCCACGCAGCATCTCGCTGCGCCCGCGCTCGGCGAATTTGAGGTAGTTGGCGTGATAGACCATGCCGGCGGCGTCGGTATCCTCGTAATAGACGCGGAGCGGGAAGGTGTGGTGCGTCCTTCGAGACGCGCCCTCCGGGCGCTCCTCAGGATGAGGACATTTTTGGGAAGCCATCAAGAAACCCTCCTCATCCTGAGGAGGGAGCGAAGCGACCGTCTCGAAGGACGCACCGTGGGATTGCAGCCGCTCACGGCAGCTCTCCCTCCTGCGGCTGCAGCGGCGCCAGCAGCTCGAACTGGCCGGGCACGCTGACCGGCACCGGCAGGTCGAGATGGCGGAACGCGGTCTCGGTCAACATGCGGCCGCGCGGGGTGCGGTGGACGAAGCCTTCCTGCACCAAATAGGGCTCGATGACTTCCTCGATGACGTCGCGCTCGTCGCCCAAGGCGGCCGCCATCGTCTCGACCCCGACCGGACCGCCGCCGTAATGGTCGGCGATGCAGCGCAGATAGCGGCGGTCCATGCCGTCGAGCCCGCGCGCGTCGACATCGAGCCGGGACAAGGCTTTGTCTGCGGTTTCCGCATCCACCGCTTCCCAGCCCTGCATCGCGGCGAAATCGCGGATGCGGCGCAACAGGCGCATCGCGACGCGCGGGGTGCCGCGGGCGCGGCGGGCGATCTCGGCGGCGCCGCCCGGCTCCAGCGGGAACGCCAGCACCCGGGCGCCGCGGGCGACGATCAGCGCCAGCTCGGCGGCCTCGTAGAAGACCAGCCGCAGCGGGATGCCGAAACGCTCGCGCAGCGGGCGGGTGATGAGGCCCGAGCGCGTCGTCGCGCCGATGAGGGTGAAGGGCGGCAGATCGATCCTGACCGAGCGCGCGCCCGGCCCCTCGCCGATGATAAGGTCGAGCTGAAAGTCCTCCATCGCCGGGTAGAGGACTTCCTCGACCGCCGGCATCAGCCGGTGGATCTCGTCGATGAAGAGGATGTCGCGCGGCTGCAGGCTGGTGAGAAGCGCCGCGAGGTCGCCGGCACGCTGGATCACCGGCCCCGAGGTGGCGCGAAACCCGACCCCCAATTCGCGGGCGACGATCTGCGCCAAGGTGGTCTTGCCGAGCCCCGGCGGGCCCGAGAACAGCACGTGGTCGAGCGCTTCATCGCGGCTCTTCGCGGCGCCGATGAAGACCGTGAGGTTGTCGCGCAGATGGCGCTGGCCGACAAACTCGGCGAGGGTCTGCGGCCGGATCGAGGCGTCGGGCGCATCCCCCTCGCCCGGCTCCGGCGCGACGATCCGCTCCGTGAGTTCCCCCGGTGGTTCCCCTGGCAGTTTCCCTGCGTTCACGGCAGCGTCCCCGTCGTGGCGGCGGTCATCGCGCCCTGGGCCAGCTCCTGCAGCCCGGCGCGGATCAGCGCATCGATCTTGGCGCCGTCGCCGAGGCGGCGCGACGCCGCCGCGACGGCTCCGAACGCCTCGGCGCGGCGATAGCCGAGATTGACCAGCGCCGAGACCGCCTCGCCGGTGACGCCGGCATCGACGGCAGCTGAGGGAGCCGGCGCGGCGGCGTTGGTGGCGGCGAGCGCCAGCCCGCCGACCTTGTCGCGCAATTCGTTGACGATGCGCGCGGCGAGCTTGGGCCCGACGCCGTCGGCGCGGGCCAGCATCGCCTTGTCCTGGGCGACGATCGCCAAGGTCAGGTCGCTGGGCGCCACCGCCGAGAGGATCGCCAGCGCGAGGCGCGCGCCGACCCCCTGCACCGTCGTCAGCAGCCGGAACCAGTCGCGCTCGGCGGCATCGATAAAGCCGTAGAGGTGGATGTGGTCCTCGCGGACATGGGTCTCGACCAGGAGCCGCGCCGCGCCGCCGGGCGACGGCAGCTGGCCGAGCGTGCGGCCCGAGCAGAAGCACAGATAGCCGACGCCGCCGACATCGATCACCGCGCCGTCGGGGCCGATATGGTCGAGGACGCCGGTGAGCTTGGCGATCATCGCCGCACCTGCGACCCAGCGAGCGTCCAAGCGTTCATCGTGCCGGCGCGGTGGGCGTGGCAGATCGCCACCGCCAAGGCGTCGGCGGCATCGGCCCTGACCGCCGTGCAGCCGGGCAGCAGCCGGCGCACCATCAGCTGGATTTGGGACTTCTCGGCATGGCCGGCGCCGACCACCGATTTCTTGACCATGTTGGTCGAATACTCGGCGACCGGGAGGCCGCGCTCGGCCGGGGCGAGGAGCACGACCCCGCGGGCGACGCCAAGCTTCAGGGTCGAAGCCGCGTTCTTGTTGACAAAGGTCTCCTCGACCGCCGCTTCGTCGGGGCGGAAGCGCTCCAGCACCTCGCCGATCTGGCGGTAGAGGGCGACCAGCCGCTCGCCGAGGGACAGGTTGACCGGCGCGCTGGCGACGCCGTCGGCGACGTGGGTCAAGCGGTTGCCGGCGACGTCGATGACGCCCCAGCCGGTGTGGCGCAGCCCGGGATCGAGGCCGAGAATGCGCATCGACTTAAAGCCCCTCGCCCGCTTGCGGGAGAGGGAGGGGCCTACGCCAAAGGCGTGGGAGGGTGAGGGAGGAACATGTCGGCACGGCGACCCTCACCCGTCGCGCTGCGCGCGCCGCCCTCTCCCGCTTGCGGCAGAGGGGATGAAAAGCGAGAGCGCTGCGAGGAACCGTCATCAAGCGCTCAGCCGCGCCATGATTTCTTCGGCCACTTCGAAATTGGCGTAGACGTTCTGGACGTCGTCGCTGTCTTCCAGGGTTTCGAGCAGCTTGAAGAGGCTCGTCGCGGTCTCTTCGTCGACCGGTGCCGCGGTTTTCGGCCGCCACACGAGCCGCGCCGACTGGGCCTCACCGAAACGCTGTTCGAGGGCGTCGCGCACGGCGTTGAAATCGTCGGTGGTCGAGAGTACGGCATGGCGCTCGCCATCGCTCTCGGCGTCGCTGGCGCCGGCCTCGATCGCCGCCTCGAGCATGTCGTCGGCGCTCCCGACCGAGGCCGGATAGACGATCTCGCCGACCCGGTCGAACATGAAGCTGACGGAATTGGTCTCGCCGAGCGCCCCCGACGATTTGGTGAAGGCGGCGCGAATGTCGCTGGCGGTGCGGTTGCGGTTATCGGTCAGCGCCTCGACGATGACAGCGACCCCGCCGGGGCCGTAGCCCTCGTAGCGCACCTCGTCGTAGTTTTCGCCGCCGTCGCCGCCGGCGCCGCGCTTGATCGCGCGCTCGACGGTGTCCTTCGGCATGTTGGCCTGGCGCGCGGCGAGCACCGCGGCGCGCAGCCGCGGGTTGGCGTTGGGATCGGGCAGCCCCATCCGCGCCGCGGTGGTCAATTCCCGGATAAGCTTGGTGAACACCTTGCCGCGCTTTTTGTCCTGCGCGCCCTTGCGGAACATGATGTTCTTGAACTGCGAATGGCCGGCCATCCGGAATCCGTCCCCTCAGCCCTCTTGAACCCGGCCAAAAACGCGCAGCACGAGCGGTTATCGCGAAGCGGCGGCCTAACAAGCCAATATGGCAGGATTGGGGCGCCTCGGCGAAGCGCAGGGCCGAGTTCTTGCGGTTTCCGCGAGTTGCTGAAGTCTAGACGCGCAAATAGCGGGGAATAAAAGCGAATCGCTCCGCTCAGGCGGCGGCTTCCGCCACCTCGTCGCCGCCGTAGCGTCGGGCCAGATCGACGACTTCCTCGGGCGCGATCTTCTTGAACAGCGGCGGCGGCACCTCGTAGCGATGGCCGGGCGCCAGCGCTTGCAATTCGGCCGCCGCGTCGGTCGGCCAATAGGCTCGCGTGATCTCGATCCCGAGGCTCTGGCGCAGCCGGGAGCAGGTATCGGGGATGATCGGCGAGCCGACGATGGCGTAGAGCCGCGCCAGGTTGATCGCGACCCGCAGGACGAGCGCGGCGCGGTCCTTGTCGGTCTTGATCGCGGTCCACGGCGCGGCGCGGTCGACGTAGACGTTGCCAAGCGTCCACAATTCCTTGAGTTCGGCGGCGGCGCGGCGCAGCTGCATCGCTTCGAGGTTGGCGGTGTAGCGGGCGAGCGTCGCCTGAACGTCGTTGGCAAGCTCGGTTTCTATCGGGCCGGGCTCGCCGCCTTCCGGCACCGCATCGCCGAAGCGGGCGCTGGCGAAGCGCAGCGAGCGGTTGACGAAATTCCCAAACGTGTCGGCGAGGTCCTTGTTGCAGACCCCGGCGAAGCCGCCAAAGGTGAACGAGGCGTCGTCGGTCTCGGGCGCGTTGGCGACAAGCCAATAGCGCCAGTAGTCCGATGGATATTCCTTCAGCGCCTGGTCTAGGAAGATGCCGCGCCGCTGGCTGGTCGAGAACTTGCCGCCGTAGAAGGTCAACCAGGAAAAGCCCTTGATGTAATCGGCGAGCTTCCAGTTCTCGCCCGAGCCGAGGATCGTCGCCGGGAAGCTCACGGTGTGGAACGGCACGTTGTCCTTGGCCATGAACTCGACGTAGCGGACATCATCGTCGTCGAACCACCAGCGCTTCCAGTCGCGGCCGGGCGCGGCGTCGGCCCATTCCTTGGTCGCGCCGATATATTCGATCGGCGCGTCGAACCAGACGTAGAACACCTTGCCCTCGAAGCCCGGCCGGTCGACCGGCACGCCCCATTTGAGATCGCGGGTGATGCCGCGATCCTGCAGCCCTTCCCGAAGCCAGGCCTTGGCGATCGAGCTGACCAGCAGCGGCCAATCCTTCCGCGAGTCGATCCACTCCTCGACCCGTTCCGCCAGCTCGGGGAGCTTCAAAAACAAGTGCTTGGTCTGGCGGACTTCGAGATTGCCGCTGCCCGAGATCGCCGAGCGCGCTTCCTTGAGATCGGTCGGTTCCAGCAAGCGGGTGCAGTTCTCGCACTGGTCGCCGCGCGCGTTGGTGTAGCCGCAATGCGGGCAGGTACCGATGATGTAGCGGTCGGGCAGGAAGCGGCCGTCATCGACCGAATAGACCTGCGGCAAGGTCCGCTCATCGATGAAGCCGGCATCGTCGAGGCGGTGGTAGAAATGGTTGGTCAGCTCATGGTTTTGCGGCGACGAGCTGCGCCCGAAATAGTCGAAGGACAGCGCGAAGTCGCGATAGATCTCGGCCTGAATGTCGTGCTGCTGCGCGCAATATTCGGCGACCGGCATGCCGGCTTCGAGTGCGGCGATCTCGGCCGGGGTGCCGTGCTCGTCGGTGGCGCAGATGAACAGCACCTCGTTGCCGGTCGCGCGCATGAAACGGGCATAGACGTCGGCGCTCAGCATCGAGCCGATCAGATTGCCCAGGTGCTTGATGCCGTTGATGTAGGGCAGCGCCGAGGTGATCAGGACTTTGGCCATGCCGACCTATATCACGGAAGCGGCACGTGCGGCGCGAGGCGGCCGCCGAGGCGCACCGGCTCGACGCGGCGGGCGAGCCCGGTCGCGTCGTCGGTGACGATGAAGACGCCGCACAGCGTCCCCTCGCCGTCGGCGACCTGCGGCTTGTTGCCCGTCGGCATCCGCGTCACGAAGCGGCGGATCGACGGCTCTTTCTGCATGCCGATCACCGAGTCGTAATTGCCGCACATCCCGGTGTCGCTGAGATAGGCGGTGCCGCCGGTCAGGATCTGCGCGTCGGCGGTCGGAATGTGGGTGTGGGTGCCGATCACCGCCGAGACGCGGCCGTCGCAATAGTGACCGAACGCGGTCTTCTCGCTGGTCGCCTCGGCGTGGAAATCGACGACGATCGCGCGGTCGCGCCCGATCGCTTGGGTCGCGAGGATCGCCTCGACAACGCGGAACGGGTCGTCGAGCGACTCCATGAAGAGCCGGCCCATCAGATTGACGACGAGGAGCGAGCGGCCGCCGGGAAGTGCGTGGCGGTAGCTGCCGGCGCCAGGCGTTCCGGGTGGAAAATTGGCCGGGCGCAAAACCCGCCCGTCGCGCTCGATATAGGGGATGATCTCGCGCTGATCCCAGACGTGGTTGCCGGTGGTCAGGATGTCGGCGCCGGCATCGTAGAGCTCGCCGCAGATCTTCTCGGTGAGGCCGAAGCCGTGCGCCGCGTTCTCTGCATTGACGATGGCGGCGTCGAGCGCGAGGTCGCGCCGCAGTTGCGGCAAATGCGCTTTGACCGCATCGCGGCCCGGCCGGCCGACGACATCACCACAGAGGAGGAGATTCATTCGTTATTCCGTCGTCGCGAGCGCAGCGAAGCAATCTCCTTCCGCCCTGGCCCTCTACCGAGGAAGATTGCCGCGGCGCCCGCGGCGCCTCGCAATGACGGAACAGAAAGCGCGAGTGGAGCCGCCTCGGCCGTCGGCCTTTGAATTCCCTCGTGGCCCGCCTTAGCAGGTGGGAGCCATATATCGGAACCAAGGCTCCGACAGGGACAGCCCCCTTGAGGTAGGAATCGGCCCCAGGGTATTTAGGTCTAACGCACCGCGCAGCCCCACTCGCAACCCTATTAGCTAGGAAGCTTCGAGCCGCGCTGCAATGGTTTCGATGCGCTGGGCGATGCCGCGGATGCCTTGAGCGACCGCACCGTCGATCGCGCCGCCGGTATCGGCCGTGGCAACGCCGCGCTGGCGTAGAAGCGCATCGTTGGTGTCGTTGAGCTCGTCGGCGATGACCAGCGCCGCCAACAAGACCAGCCGCGCCTCGCCGATCTGGCCGTGGACCTTGACGAATTCGCCGATCTTGCCGTCGACGTATTGGGCGAGACGGCGAATGCGCGCTTCCTCGCCATCGGCGCAGTTGAGGGCGAAGGCGCGGCCGTTCACCGTCACCACCACCTGCGACATCTCAGGAACCTCCTTCGAGCACCTGGCCGATCTTGGCGAGCGCGGCCTCGACCCGGGCGACGATTTGCGCGGCGGTGGTCTCGATCTTGGCCGAGTCCGCGGCGCGCTCGGCCTGCAGCCGCGCCGCCGCGTCGCTGTCGCCGAGAACCGGCGCCGCCTCGAGGCGCAGCACCGCGCGCTCGAGTTGGGCGAGGGCGTCGTCGAGGTCGCTCATGACGCTAATTTATGCAGGCCTCGCAGAGGCGCGTCAACGCCTTAGCGGCAAGTTTCTCGCAAGCCGATGGAAGTCAGCGCACCCGCTCGTATTTCTGCAACGAGCGGATGTAATCGGGCCGCGGCGTGTCGGGGTAGAATTGCGGCCACTGCGTCCACGACACCTCGCCGACATAGAGATCGCCGCGCGAGTCGACCGCCATGCCATGCGGCCCAAGGAACGCCGTCGGCGCGGTGCCGGCGTGCCGGTCGCCGAAGCGCGACAAGAGATTGCCCTTGTGGTCGACGATGCTGACCCGCGGCCCGAGATTGCCGACATCGCGATTGACCGACTGCACCGGGCCCAGCTCGCCGATGAAGCAGACCGGGTTGTGCACGAAATCCATGTACATGCCGCACGGCCGGTGCAGATTGTTCCACTGCGCCTCGTATTTGCCGTTGCCGTCGAACACCTGGACGCGATGGTTTTCGCGATCGGCGACGTAGACCCAGCCGTCGGCGTCGGTGCAGATGTTGTGGACGATGTTGAACTCGCCCGGGTTGCTGCCGGACTCGCCCCACGACATCAGCAATTTGCCGTCCGGCGAATATTTGTGGACGCGCGAGTTGCCGTAACCGTCCGAAACGTAAATATCGCCCTTGGGCGAGAGCGCGGTGTGGGTGCAGCGGTGGAACGGCTCGCCCGACATGTAGGGCGCGGGCTTGCCGGGGACGCCCAGCTCCAACAGGACCTTGCCGTCCTCGAGCCGGCATTTGCGGACGAAATGGCCGCCGTCGTCGGTCAGGTAGATCGACTCGTCGGGGCCCATGTGGACGCCGTGCGCCCGCGGGTACAGCCCCTCGCCCCACGATCTGAGGAAGCTGCCGTTGCGGTCGAACACCATCATCGGGTGCTCGCCGCGATTGAAGACGTAGACGTTGTCGTTTTTGTCGCAGCCGACCGCGCCCACTTCCTTGAACGACCAGCCGGCGGGAAGCTTCGCCCAGTTCTCGATGATGCGGTACTTGTAGTCGCCGGTGCCGACGATCGTCGCCATGCTCTGTCCCTCCCGATGCGTTGTCACAAAACCTAGCCAAACAGCGTTTATCAGACAATCCGCGACACGGCGCTGGAGCCATGCGCCGGGCGTTTGCGGTCCAGGCAATGCAAGGTAGAGTAGCGGCATGAGCGACCTTCCCCCCCTCCCCATCCCCCGCGACCCGCATTTGCGCCGCATGGCCAATGCCTTGCGCGCCCTCGCCATGGACTCGGTCGAGAAGGCGAAATCGGGCCATCCCGGCATGCCGATGGGCATGGCCGATATCGCCACCGTGCTGTTCAGCCGGTTTCTCAAGTTCGATCCGATGGCGCCCAACTGGCCCGACCGCGACCGCTTCGTGCTATCGAACGGGCATGGCTCGATGCTGCTCTACGGCCTGTTGCACCTGACCGGCTATCCCGACATGACGATCGACCAGCTGCAGCATTTCCGTCAGCTCGGCAGCAAGACGGCGGGCCATCCCGAGCGCGGGCTGGCGCCCGGGATCGAGGTGACGACGGGGCCGCTCGGCCAGGGCATCGCCAATTCGGTCGGCATGGCGCTCGCCGAGCGGCTGCTCGCGGCGCAGTTCGGCAGTGATGTGGTCGATCACCGCACCTACGTCTTCTGCGGCGACGGCTGCCTGATGGAAGGGATCAGCCACGAAGCGATCTCGCTCGCCGGGCATCTGCGGCTCAACAAGCTGACCCTGCTGTGGGACAACAATTCGATTTCCATCGACGGCGCGACCAGCCTTGCCGAATCCGACGATCAGGTCGCGCGCATCGCCGCGCATGGCTGGGCGACGAGGCGCGTCGACGGCCACGACCACGAGAACATCGCCGCCGGGATCGACTGGGCGCAGAGCCAGGACCGGCCGAGCTTCCTCGCCTGCAAGACGATCATCGGCTTCGGCGCGCCGACCAAGGCGGGCACCGCCGCCGCGCACGGCAACCCGCTTGGCGCCGAGGAGGTCGCCGGCGCGCGCAAGCGGCTCGGCTGGGAGTATCCGCCCTTCGTCATCCCCGAGGACGTCGCGCAATGGTGGCGGGGGGTTGGCGCACGTGGCGCGGTGCCGCGCGGAGAGTGGGAACAGCGCCTCGCCAAACTCGACGAAGCGAGGCGCGGGGAATTCCTGCGCCGCACGGCCGGCAGGCTGCCGGCCGGTCTCGGGAAGGTCATTTCCACGATCTGCGAAGATTTCCGCAGCAAGAACGCCAAGCTCGCGACCCGCCAGGCCTCGGGCGCGACGCTCGACGCGCTGGTGGCGCCGGTGCCGGAGCTGGTCGGCGGCTCGGCCGACCTGACGCCGTCGAACAACACCAAGGCCAAGGGCGAGAGCGAGGTGACGCCCGGCGACTTCTCCGGCCGCTACCTCCATTACGGCGTGCGCGAGATGGGGATGGCGGCGACGATGAACGGCATCGCCGCGCATGGCGGCCTCATCCCCTATGGCGGGACATTCCTGACCTTCACCGATTATGCGCGCGGCGCGATCCGCCTGTCGGCGCTCATGGAAGTGGGGGTCGTCTACGTGATGACACACGATTCGATCGGGCTTGGCGAGGATGGGCCGACGCATCAGCCGGTCGAGCATCTGGCGGCGCTGCGCGCGATGCCTCACCTCCACGTGTTCCGGCCGGCAGACGCGGTGGAGACCGCCGAGTGCTGGCAATTGGCCCTGGAAAACCGGCATGCGCCGTCGATCCTGGCGCTGACGCGCCAGCCGGTGCCGCTGCAGCGCAGCGAGGCGCACGGCGAGAACCGCTCGGCGAAGGGCGCCTACGTCCTCGCCGAGGCGGAGGGCGCGCGACAGGTGACCCTGCTCGCCACTGGGTCGGAGGTGGGAATCGCGATGGACGCGCGGGCGGCGCTCGCCGCCCAGGGCATCCGCGCCGCCGTCGTGTCGATGCCGTGCTGGAAACTGTTCGAGCGCCAGGACGAAGCATACCGAAGCGCGGTGCTCGGCAGCGCGCCGCGCGTGGGGGTCGAGGCGGCGGTGCGGTTCGGCTGGGACCGCTGGCTCGGCGAGAAATCGGCTTTCGTCGGGATGCACAGTTTCGGCGCCTCGGCGCCGATCGAGGCGCTCTATCCGCATTTCGGCATCACCGCCGAGAAGGTCGCCGAGGCGGCCAAATCGCTGCTGTAGCAGGACGCGGGATCATCCGGCGACGCCGAGCGAAGCCGAAATCGCAATCCTCGAAAGGGAACTGAAGAAGCTCGGGTTGTGACCAGTTGTCTTGCCTCGCTTGTCACGGCTGGCTACGGTCCCATCCAGCAGGTGTCCAACGCAAATTCGAGGATCATGTGTCGAGCCCACACGATCAGATTTCGGCGACAAGGATCACCGGCCCCAACCTAATTAAAGCGGGATCGGATGCCGACCTTGCGGAACGCGGACAATGCGACGACGATCTTTACGATCGGATAGCACTGCAAGGCCGCCGGATTGTTCAAGACTACGTGTCGGCCGCAGAGCACCATCCCACGACCTGCAGCGCGTGGCTGAAAACGGTCGAAGAGCGCATTTCACAAATTGTCGGCGGCATCGTGCAGCTAGACGTCACCGCTTCACCGCGGGTGCGCGGTGTCCGGACCGCCCCTCCGTCACCGCAGGTAACGGTGATCCTGCCGACGTTCAACCGGGCGCGCTTTGTCACCGAGGCCATCACCAGCGTGATCGACCAGACTCTCGCGAATTGGGAGCTGGTCGTGGTCGACGACGGCAGCACCGACGACACGGAAGCGGCGGTCGCGCCGTTCCTCGAAGATTCGCGAATACGCTATCTTCAGCAGGAACGCGCGGGGCAAAGCGCGGCGCGCAACCGCGGCCTGCGCGAAGCGCGCGCGCCGGTCGTCGCCTTCCTCGACAGCGACAACCTCTATTTTCCCGGCTTTCTCAAGGCCGCCGCGGCGGCCTTTCGGGACAACCCGCAACTGTCGGTGGCGTACGGAATTCTCGCCACCCAGCACCATGGCCTACCCGGCACCGAACTCTTGTTCCGTCCGTTCGATCGTGACGCGCTCTGCGCCGACAACTACGTGGACGTCAACACGTTCATCTGCCGCAAGGCCGCGATCGATCGGGTCGGCGGCTTCGACGAGCTGCTGGAAACGCATGAGGACTGGGATCTCCTGCTGCGCCTCACGGTGGACGAACCGGCGAGCCCGCTGCCGATCCTGTCCGCGTACTACCGCGTGGTCGATGCGATCAGGGTGACCGACACGGTTCGCAGGGAGCCCTTCGTGGCCCGCATCAGAAGCAAGATCGCAGCGTCGAGGTGAACCGATGACCGATACGTCAGGCCGCGCGCATCTTATCGCCGGCGGCTTTCCACCCGGCTCGATGGGCGGGCACGACCACGACTACGCCCGTCTTAAGCTGCTGGCCCTGCTGGCGGAACGGGACATCCCCGCCTCCGTCTCGAACGATTTCGCCGATGTCGAGAAGTGGTTGCCGGTCAGCCGCCTGCTCGTCACCTATGTCGCCGGCCCCTACCCCGACGCGGCGCAAACCCGCGCCATCCAGGGCTGGCTTGAAGGCGGCGGCAAATGGCTGGCGCTGCACGGGACCAGCGGCGGCCGCGCCGAGCGCGTCGAAGGCTCGCGCCAGCGCCGCACGGTCAAGGCCGAGCACCACGCGCTGCTCGGCAGCTATTTCCTGACGCATCCGCCGATCCGCGAGTTCCGGGTCGAGGTAAAAGATGCGGCGTCCCCGCTCACCAAGGGGCTGGGCACCTCGTTCGTCGTCGAGGACGAACCCTATTTCATCGAGCTGCAGGCCCCCGGCGCGACCCAGATCCTGCTGACCGCGGAGTATGGGCCGGACGCCGTGGCCTCCGCCATCGGGACGCTGTACCCGGTGGACACCTCCCTGCTTCCCGACGGCAAGACCCGCGTCATCGGCTACACGAAGCCGGCCGGCCAGGGCGGCGTTACCTATTACGCGCTCGGCCATTGCCACAACCCGGCGATCCGCGCCGCCCGCGCCTACACCGACCCGGCGGACACGACGCCGCCCGTGTTCCGCGCGCCATGGGAAACCGAGGGGTTCGCAACATTGCTGCGCAACGCCATCGCCTGGGGCATGGCAGAGTAATTGCACCGCGGCTTTTCGCGCATGCGCGATCCGGTCTAAGCTGAACCCGCGGTTTCGCTGGAGGACACGACATGGCGATCAGGGTTGCGATCAACGGTTTCGGCCGGATCGGCCGGTTGGTGATGCGCGCGGCCTTGGAACACTCCGAGAAGCAGCTGGAGATCGTCGGGATCAACGATCTCGGGCCGGTCGAAACCAACGCGCATTTGCTGCGCTACGACAGCGTCCACGGCCGTTTTGGCGGCGAGGTCACCACCGGCGAGAACTGGATGGATGCCGGCCGCGGCAAGATCCGCGTCACCGCCGAGCGCGACCCGGCGAAACTGCCGTGGAAGGAGCTCGGGGTCGATGTCGCGCTGGAATGTACCGGCATCTTCACCAAACGCGAGGCCGCCGCGAAGCATCTCGAGGCGGGCGCCAAGAAGGTGATCATTTCGGCGCCGGCCGATGGCGCCGATTTCACCGTCGTCATGGGGGTCAACCACGACGAGCTCTCGGCCAGGCACGAGGTCATCTCGAACGCGTCGTGCACGACCAACTGCCTGGCGCCGGTGGCCTATGTGCTGCACCAGGGCATCGGCATCGAGCGCGGCTACATGACGACGATCCATTCCTATACCGGCGACCAGAGCCTGCAGGACACGCTGCACAGCGATTTGCGGCGCGCGCGCGCCGCGGCGCTGTCGCTGATCCCGACCTCGACCGGCGCGGCACGGGCGGTCGGCCTGGTGCTGCCGTCATTGAAGGGCAAGCTCGACGGCACCGCGATCCGCGTCCCGACGGCGAATGTGTCGCTCATCGATTTCAAGTTCGACGCGGCGCGCGAGACTTCCGCCGAGGAGGTCAACACGCTGATGGAGGACGCGGCGAAGTCGAACCGGCTGAAGGGCATTGTCGGCATCAACACGGCGCCGACGGTCTCGGTCGACTTCAACCACGACTCGCACAGCTCGACCTTTGACGTGACCCAGACCCAGGTGCTCGACAAGACCTTTGTCCGGGTGCTGTCCTGGTACGACAACGAATGGGGCTTCTCGAACCGGATGGTCGAGCTCGCCGCGCATTTCGGCGCGATGCACTGAGGAAGCCTGTCCCGGCGATTTTTGTCGTCCACTCGCTGACCCATGCGGTCGCGGCGCTTGAAGCCGCCGCGGCGGCGGATCGCGGCGTCGTCCTGCTGAGCGCCGCCGATGCCGGGGTTTATGCCGGCGCCGGCTGGTGGAAGGCGCTGGTCGAGGCCGCGCGAGATGCCATCCCGGCGGCCAAGTTTTCGGCGATTCTCGATTGCGGCGATGCGGCCGGCGCGGTGCAGGCCGCGATCCGCGCTGGGGTTGCGGCGGCGATCTTCACCGGCCGCGCGGATGTCGGCGGGCGGCTGGCGGCGATCGCCGAGCAACAAGGCGCGGCCCTGCTGACGGCGCGGCCGCAACCCGCGCTCGACTTGGCCGTTTGCTTCTTTGCCGATGCCGAAACGCTGCGCCGGCGCTGCGCTGACGCCCTCGCGTCATGGCAGGCTATTTGCTAGGGTCGACAACCCCGCGCCCGCCTCGAAGGAATGCCGTTATGAAGATCAACGGACAGGTCGCCAAAATCCTCAGCTGCTACGAAAGCGACAACCCCGGGACCAAGGCCAACTTGGCCCGCATGTTGATGCACGGCAAGCTCGGCGGCACCGGGAAAATGGTGATCCTGCCGGTCGATCAGGGCAACGAACATGGCCCGGCGCGCAGCTTTGCGCCGAACCCGCCGGCCTACGACCCGCATTATCATTTCCAGCTGGCGATCGAGGCGGGGTTGAACGCCTATGCCGCGCCGCTCGGCTTTATCGAAGCCGGCGCCTCGACCTATGCCGGGCAGATCCCGCTGATCCTCAAGACCAACAGCGCCAACAGCCTGTCGCGGCAAAAGGAGAACGCCGACCAGGCGGTGACCTCCGGCGTCAAGGACGCGCTGCGGCTCGGCTGCTCGGCGGTTGGCTTCACGATCTATCCCGGGTCTGACTCGCAGTACGGCCAGTTCGAGGAAATCGCCGAGATGGGCCGCGAGGCCAAGGCGCACGGCCTCGCGGTGGTGATCTGGTCCTACCCGCGCGGCGGCAATTTGACGCGCGAGGGCGAGACCGCGATCGACATCTGCGCCTATGCCGCGCAATTGGCCGCCCAGCTCGGCGCCCACATCATCAAGGTCAAGCCCCCGACAGCGCATCTCGAACTGGCCGCGGCGAAGGCGGTCTACGAAAAGCAGAACATCGACATCTCGACCCCGGCGGCGCGCATCCGCCATGTCGTGCAGTCGGCCTTTAATGGCCGGCGCATCGTGATCTTCTCGGGCGGCGAGGCGAAGGACCTCGACGGCGTGTTCGACGAAGTGCGCGCGATCTACGCCGGTGGCGCCAACGGCTCGATCATCGGCCGCAACACCTTCCAGCGGCCCAAGGCCGAGGCGCTCGACATGCTCGCTAAGATCATCAAGATCTACCAGGGAAGGGACTGATCTTGCTGGCTGACGAGCAGCGGGCGACCACCCGGCTCTATCTGATCACGCCGCCCGCGCTCGACCCGCACGAGTTTGCTCCCCGGCTCGAGGCCGCGCTCTCGGGCGGCGACGTGGCGGCGGTGCAGCTCCGCCTCAAGGATGTCGGCGACGAAGCCATCCGCGCCGCGGCGGCAATGCTGCAGCCGATCGTCCAGGAACGCGGCATCGCCTTCATCATGAACGACCGCCCGGATTTGGCGGCCGAGCTCGATTGCGACGGCGTCCATGTCGGCGAGGAGGACATGTCCTATGCCGAGGCCCGCCGCCTGTGCGGACCCGACCGCATCGTCGGCGTCACCTGCGGGTCGAGCCGGCACCGCGCGCTGGTGGCGAGCGAGGCCGGCGCCGATTACGTCGCCTTCGGCGCGTTCTTCCCGAGCACGACCAAGGCCAGCGCCAAATACCACCCGACCCCGGAAGTGCTGAAGGACTGGTCGGAGATGACGGTAGTGCCGTGCTGCGCGATCGGCGGCATCACCCAGGAGAATTGCGGGCCACTGGTGGAGGCCGGCGCCGATTTCCTCGCGGTCATCGGCGCGATCTGGAGCTATCCGCAAGGGCCGAAAGCTGCGGTCGCCAAGTTCAACGCGGTGTTCGCGAAGCACGGGCGGGCGTTCGCCGGCTGAGCGCCGGCTCTCCCAAAAGTGAAGTGCGGCAGGCGGCCTACGACTTGTCGCCACCACCGAGCCGTGGTCTGATTGCGCCATAAATTCAACCGATAAGAGGAGGGGAGGATGCGCGCTCTGGTCCTGGGAACAGCGTTGACGGCGCTTGCCTTACCAGCGCTTGCCGATGGTTTCACCGTGACCACCCCGGCGTTCAAGGACGGCGGGACAATCCCTATGCCGCAGGTCTGCGACCGCTACAAGGGCGGAGACCACTCGCCCGCGCTCGCGTGGTCAGGCGAACCAGCCGAAACCAAGAGCTTTGCGATCACGATGTTCGATCCCGACGCGCCCACTGGCAGCGGCTTCTGGCATTGGACCGTATTCAACATCCCGGCCAACGTTCACAGCCTGCCGGAGGGCGCCGGCGACGCCAACGCCACGACGCTGCCGGCGGGCGCCGCCCAGGGTCGCGGCGACGCCGGGATGTCGCGTTATCACGGGCCCTGCCCGCCGGTGGGCGACCCGCCGCATCACCTTCAGATCACGGTGTTCGCGGTGAAGGTCGACAAACTGAAGCTCGACGCCGACTCGTCGGGTGCCGTGGTCGGCTTCAACCTGCATTTCAACACGTTGGCCAAGGCGCAAGTGACCGGGCTCTACGGCCAGGCCAAGGCGCCATAGGCAGCGCCGAAGCGGGGCTAGTCCACCGGCGCCCACAGCACGCCTTCGATGTGCTCGGCGCCGGTGCACAGTATGACCAGGCGGTCGAAACCGAGGGCAATGCCGGCGCAGTCCGGCAGCCCGTGTTCGAGCGCGGCGAGGAAATCCTCGTCGATCGGATAGGTCTCGCCGTAGAGCGCCTGTTTGCGCGCCTGGTCGGCGCGAAAGCGCGCGCGCTGCTCCTCGGGGTCGGTCAGTTCGGAAAACGCGTTGGCGAGCTCCAGGCCGCAAACGTAGAGCTCGAAGCGCTCGGCGAGGCGCGGATCGCCGGGCTTCTTGCGCGACAGCGCGGCCATCGACGCCGGGTAATCGTAGAGGATCGTCGCCGCGCCGATGCCGAGACGAGGCTCGACGCGGTCGAGGAAGATGCGGAAATAGAGACTTTCCCAATCGTCGCCCGGATGCGGCGCGATGCCGACGCGCTCGGCCGCGGCGGCGAGCAACGCGAGGTCGGGGCGCGCCGGGTCGGGCGCGGCGGCGAGGATGTCGATGCCGACATGCCTGGTAAACGCGTCGGCGACCGTGAGGCGCTCGAACGGCCGGCCGGCATCGGCGGTTCTGCCGTTCCAAATCAGCGCCGACGCACCCGACGCGGCCTGCGCCGCTCGCAGCAGCTTCTCGCAATCCTCCATCAAGTCCCGATAGGTCGCGCCGGTGCGGTACCATTCGAGCATCGCGAATTCGGGGTGATGCGTCGCGCCGCGCTCGCCATCGCGAAACACCGGGGCGAGCTGCCAGATCTTCTCCATGCCGCCGGCGAGCAGCTTCTTCATCGCGAATTCGGGCGAGGTGTGGAGATAGCGCGGCCGGGCGATTCTGTCGCGCGGGTCGCGGAGTTGGGTGGCGAACGCCTTCAGATGCGGCTCGAGGCCGGGACTTACCTGCAGCGCCGGCGTTTGAACCTCGACAAAGCCTTCCGATGCGAAAAACGCCCTGATCGCGGCGAGGACACGGCCCCGCACGGCAAGGTTTTCGCGGCGTGACGCGAGGCGGTCGGGGCGCCACCATCCAGTCCCAAGGCCTGCCATTCCGCTTCCCCCCTCATTGGCAAACTGGTAGGAAACCGGCCAACCCCAGACCCTTTGTCCGAGAACGACTGCAATGAAGATCAACGCCATCGACATCAAGCCGGGCAACGTGCTCGAACACCAGAACAAACTGTGGCTCGTGCTGAAGCGCGATTTGGTGCAGCCCGGCAAGGGCGGCTCCTTCGCCCAGGTCGAGATGCGCGATCTGCGCGGCGGCTCGAAACTGAGCGAGCGCTTCCGTACCCAGGAGACGGTCGAGCGCGTGCGCCTCGACGAGAAGGACATGCAGTTCCTCTACATGGAGGACGGTATGGCGACCTTCATGGACAATGAGAGCTTCGAGCAGGTGACGGTGCCGCGCGAGGTCATCGGCGACCCCGCCGACTTCCTCGCCGACGGCATGATCTGCCAGGTGACGCTTTACGAAGGCGTCGCGCTGTCGGTCGAGCTGCCGCAGAGCGTGACGCTCGAGGTGGTCGAAGCCGATCCTGTGGTGCGCGGCCAGACCGCCTCGTCGTCGTACAAGCCGGGCAAGCTCGAAAACGGCCGCAGGGTGATGATCCCGCCGCATATCGGCGCCGGGACCCGCATCGTCATCAATACCGCCGACGGCAGCTATATGGAACGCGCCAAGGATTGAGCGTGCCGGTGTAGGGCGGAAAAGCGCAGCGCCTTCCGCTACTGCTTCGCCGGCATCTTCGCGCGGCCGGAATGGTCCTGGCGAATGACGCTTCGCTCATCCGCCCTACGCTATTGGAAAAAGGTGACGACGTGGCTGTGCGCTCGCCGGTGATCAACGTGATGGCGGCGGCGGCGCTCAAGGCGGCGCGCGGGCTGATCCGCGATTTCGGCGAGGTCGAGCAGCTGCAGGTCTCGATCAAGGGACCCGGCGACTTCGTCTCCGCGGCCGACCTCAAGGCCGAGCGCACGCTGAAGGCCGAATTGGGCCGAGCGCGGCCGGGCTACGGGATGCTGTTCGAGGAAGGCGGCGCGGTCGAGGGCAACGACAAGCGGCACCGCTGGATCGTCGATCCGCTGGACGGCACGACCAATTTCCTTCACGGCATCCCGCATTTCGCGATCTCGATCGGGCTGGAGCGCGACGGCGAGATCGTCGCCGGGGTGGTCTACGAGCCGACCCGCGACGAACTCTATTGGGCCGAAAAGGGTGTCGGCGCCTATCTCAACGACCGGCGGCTGCGCGTCTCGGCGCGGCGCCAGCTCGCCGACGCGGTGATCGGCACCGGCATGCCGTTTCGCGATCGCGCCGGCCAGGAGGCCTACGCCACCACCCTCGGCGCGATCATGCCGGCGACCAGCGGCGTGCGGCGATTTGGCGCCGCCGCGCTCGACCTCGCCTATGTCGCCGCCGGGAGGCTCGACGGGTTCTGGGAATTCGGGCTCCAGCAGTGGGATATCGCCGCCGGGATCATCCTGGTGCGCGAGGCGGGCGGCTATGTCAGCGACCTTTCCGGCGGGCCGACGATGATGGCGAGCGGCAATATCCTGGCCGCCAACGACCACCTGCACCTGAAGCTGGCGGCGCTCATCCGGGAAGCGGTGCGCGCACCGCGCCAAGACCAAATTTAGCTGTCACAACCGGGCGCATGGAGTAGTTTGCGCTGCCTCTCGACAATGCTGCACGGCGGTTCCGGCAGGCCGCCGACCCATTGAGGTCGCGATGGAGAATTCGCGCGTTCCGAGCCGAGCCGGCAAGCTGGCCGCCCGCGCCGGTGGCGTGGTGCTGGCGCTCGCCGGTATCGTGCTCGCCGAGAGCAGCGCCGCGCTCGCGGCGGACCCTGTCCCGCCGGCACAGAAAATTCCGGCGGCGATCAAGCGTCCGGCGTCCCAGGCCCACACAATCGCGCCGCGGCAGCTGATCCCGCCGGCCAATCTGCTGAGCCCGCCGCCGAAGCCGCGAGAGTCGCTGCCGATCGAGACCGACCTGCTGCCGCTTGCGCCAAGCCCGGCGCCCGGCGCGACCAAGCCGCCGTCGCTGTGACATGAGTCGCTCCGGCCGCTTCCTCGTCCGCATGGCGGTATTCGTGCTGGCGGTGTGCGCGCTGGTGGGGGTGCTGTTCCGGCCGCTGAGCACGGCCTTCATGGGCAATCCCGGGATCAACGGCGTGATCGTCGGCATTCTGCTGTGCGGCATCATCTACATCTTCCGCCAGGTGCTGATGCTCAACCCCGAGATCGCCTGGATCGAGGATTTCCGCGAGCGCCTTGCCAACCGCGACCTGACCGCCCCGAGCGGCCCCGCGCCGCGCCTGCTGGCGTCGATGGCGCGCATGCTGACGACGCGGCAAGGCGGCAGGGTCAGCTTGTCGGCGACCTCGTTGCAAACCCTGCTCGACGGCATCGCGTCGCGGCTCGACGAGATGCGGGAAACCTCGCGCTACCTGATCGGCGTGCTGGTCTTCCTGGGCCTGCTCGGCACGTTCTACGGGTTGCTGGAGACGGTGCGGGCGGTCGGCAACGTGATCGGCGGACTCAACGTGTCGTCGAACGACCTCGCGCAGGCCTTCGCCGACCTCAAGACGGCGCTCGGATCGCCGCTGCACGGCATGTCGACCGCGTTCAGCTCGTCGCTGTTCGGCCTCGCCGGCAGCCTGGTTCTCGGCTTTCTCGATCTCCAGGCCGGGCAGGCGCAGAACCGTTTCTACAACGACCTCGAGGAGTGGCTGTCGACCTATACGCGCCTGTCGTCGGGCGGGTTCGGCGACGGCGGCGACAGCTCGGTGCCGGCTTACATCCAGGCGCTGCTCGAGCAAACCGCGGACAGCCTCGAAAACCTGCAGCGCATCCTGGCGCGCAGCGAGGAAAGCCGGATCGGAGCCAACAGCGCCTTGCCGGGCCTCATCGACCGGCTTGGCACGCTCTCCGAGCATATGAAGGCCGGGCAGATGCTGATGGTGCGGCTGGCCGAGAACCAGATGGAACTGAAGCCATCGCTGACCCGGCTCGCGACGATCGCGGAGAATTCGCTCGGTCAGGACGACGTGCTGCGGACGCATCTGCGCAACATCGAAGCGTACATGGCCCGGCTGAGCGAAGACCTCGTCGAGGGAAGGGCCCAAAGCGTGGCCGATTTGCGCGGCGAAATCCGCCTGCTGGCGCGCACGATAGCCGCCGTGACCGACGAGAGCGGCCGCTAGGCCCGCCATGGCCCTATCGCGGAGCCGCTCACGCCGATCCAGCATCGACATCTGGCCGGGGTTTGTTGACGCCCTGGCGCAGCTTTTGATGGTTATCATATTCATCTTGCTGGTTTTCACCGTCGGCCAATTCTATCTCTCCGATGCACTCTCCGGCCGCGATCAGGCCTTGAAGGAGCTCCAGCAAAAAATCAGCGCGCTGGCCGACGAGCTGGCGCTGGAAAGGCAGACCAGCGAGACGCTGCGCGGCAATGCCGCCGCCCTCGCGGCGCAGCTGAAAGCGGCACAAGACGAGCGCGACGCGCTTACCGCCAAACTCGCCGCTGCCGGGCAGGTCGGCGACCAGACCAAGGATCTGCAAGCCCAGCTCTCCGCCGAGCAGCAAAACACCCAGTCGGCCAAGGCGCAGATCGAGATACTGACTGCCGAAATCGCCGCGCTGCGCGACCAGCTGGCCAAGGTAGCGGCGGCGCTCGACGTGTCCCAGACCCAGGTCAAGGAGCAGCAAGGCCAGCTGGTCGAGCTCGGCAAAAAGCTCAACCTCGCGCTCGCCACCAAGGTCGAGGAGCTGGCGCGGTACCGATCGGAGTTCTTCGGCAAGCTACGCGAAATCCTCGGCGACCGCCCCGACGTCCAGATCGTCGGCGACCGCTTCGTATTCCAGGCCGAAGTGCTGTTCGCGCCCGGCAAGGCCGATCTGACGCCGGCCGCGAAAACGCAGCTCGCCCCAGTCTTTGCCGCGCTCAAGGAGATTTCCGCGAAGATCCCGCCCGACCTCAACTGGATTTTGCGGGTCGATGGCCACACCGATCACCGTCCCATCCACAGCGACGATTTCGCCTCGAACTGGGAGCTCTCGACGCAACGGGCGACCTCGGTGGTGCGCTACGCCATCGAGCAGGGAATCCCGGCCAACCGGCTGGCCGCGACCGGGTTTGCCGACAACCAACCGATCGACGGCGGCAACGGCGAAGACGCCTATCAGCGCAACCGCCGCATCGAGCTGAAACTCACCGAACGGTGAACCGGGCCGCCGGCGGCAAGGCAAAATTGGTGAGGCAATTTTGCATAGCTGCGATTAAGATGCCGGCCGCTCGCCGGACGCGGTCGCGCGTCGGCGGGGATCCCCCGCCGGCGAGCATGCCGGTGCGACGAAGAGGTAAGCACATGGCGCAAGTCGCGCTCCGCAACATTGTGAAAATGTTCGACAAGACCCCCGCGGTACAGGGGATCGACCTGGACATCAGCGATCGCGAGTTCATCGTGCTGGTCGGCCCGTCAGGCTGCGGCAAGTCGACGACGCTGCGGATGATCGCCGGCCTCGAAGAAGCCACTTCGGGCGAAATCTACATCGGCGACCAGCTGGTCAACGACGTGCCGCCGAAGGACCGAGACATCGCGATGGTGTTCCAGAACTACGCGCTCTATCCGCACATGACCGTATTCGAAAACATGTCGTTCGGGCTGCGGCTCAAGAAATTTCCCAAGCAGGAGATCAAGGAGCGGGTCGAGGCCGCGGCGCAGATCCTCGACATCACAGATCTGCTGCAACGCCGGCCGAAGCAGCTGTCCGGCGGCCAGCGGCAGCGCGTCGCGATGGGCCGCGCCATCGTGCGCAACCCCAAGGTGTTCTTGTTCGACGAGCCGCTGTCGAACCTCGACGCCAAGCTGCGCGTGCAGATGCGCACCGAAATCAAGAAGGTGCACCAGAAGGTCACCACCACCACGATTTACGTTACCCATGACCAGGTCGAGGCGATGACATTGGCCGACCGCGTCGTCGTGATGAACGCCGGCCGGATCGAGCAGATCGGCGCTCCCAACGAGGTCTACCACAACCCGAAGACGCGGTTTGTCGCCGGGTTCATCGGCTCGCCGGCGATGAATTTCATCCCGGCCCGTATCGTCAATGGCGGCGGTAACCTGAAGATCCGCCTGTCCGACAATCTGACCCTCCCCGTCCCGGAGGCGCGCACCGCGCGGTACAAATCCTATCTCGACAAGGAGGTCGTCTTCGGCTTGCGTCCCGAGGACATCATCGAAAGTCGCAGCGAATTGCCGCCGGGCTCGGCCTCCTTCGATGTCGAGCTCGACGTCGTCGAGCCGATGGGCATGGAGACGATGGTCTATTTCATCGTCGGGGGTATCGAGGTCTGCGGCCGGGTCAATCCTGCTGCCGCGGGCAATGCCGGCGAAAAAATGCACCTCGTCGCCGACCTCAACCACATGCACCTGATCGACCCCACCACCGATCAGGTGATCTAGCCACCCCGGCCCCCAAGATGACGGTCGCCGGCAAGACGGTCGCCATCACCGGCGCGGCACGCGGTCTCGGTCAGGAATTCGCCCGGCATCTCGCCGCCGCGGGCGCCAACATCGTCGCCGGCGACATCAACGATTGCGGGGCGACGCTCGATCTCGTCGGCGCCGCCGGGGGCAAAGGGATCGCCGTCGCTCTCGACGTCACCGATCCCGGTTCGGCGCAGGCAATGATCGCGGCCGGGATGGCGGCGTTCGGCCGGCTCGACGGGCTCGTCAACAACGCCGCGCTTTACGGAGCGCTGCATGGCGGCCGCTTCGATGCGATCGCCGAGAGCGAGTGGGATGCCTGCATGGCGGTCAACGTCAAGGGCATCTGGAATTGCTGCAAGGCGGCGGTGCCGGCGATGCGCCAAGCAGGCGCCGGCAGCATCGTCAACATCGCCTCGCTGGCGGCGACCTACGGCATGCCCTTCGGACTGCACTACACCGCGTCGAAGGCCGCGGTGATCGGGCTGACCCGCGGCCTCGCGCGCGAGCTCGGCCGCGACAGCATCCGGGTCAACGCACTGGCGCCGAGCGCGGTGTTGACCGAGGGCACCACCGAATTCTTCGGCGACAAGCTCGACCGCGCGCTGCAGGCGGTCAAGGCGGCGCAGACGATCCAGCGCAACTTGGCGCCCTCCGACCTGACCGGGACGGTGACCTGGCTGTTGTCCGAGGAGAGCGGCTTCATCACCGGACAGACCATCGCGATCGACGGCGGGACGGTCATGCTATGAAGAGCGGAATGAGCCTCGCCAGCAAGGCGGCCTTCATCAGCGGCGCGGGCGGCGGCATCTGCCGGGCGATCGCGGTGGCTTTCGCCGAGGCCGGCGCTTCGGTCGGGTGCGTCGATATCGATACCGAAGCCGCGACGGAAACGGCCCGGCTGGTCGAGGCGGCCGGAGGAAAGGCCATCGCCCGCCGCTGCAACGTCGCCGACGAGGCCGACGTGATGGAAGCGACCAAGGCGGCGCACGATGCGTTCGGCCGGCTCGATATCCTGGTCAGCGGCGCGGCGCCGCACGATCCCGGCGGTCCGGTCACCGAAACCCCGCTCGCCGAATGGCAGATGGTGGTCGACATCAATTTGACCGGCGCGTTCCTGCTGTCGAAGGCGGCGCTGCCCTACATGATCGAGGGCGGCGGCGGCTCGATCATCTTCATCGCCTCGCAATTGGGGCGCGTCGGCAGTGCCGGGCGCGCCGCCTATTGCGCGACCAAGGGCGCGCTCATCCAGCTCGCCAAGGTCATCGCGATCGACCATGCCGAGCAGAATGTGCGGTGCAACGCGCTGTCGCCGGGGGCGGTCGAGACGCAGCGCACGCTGCGCCGCTACAACTCGTTCGAGATCGCCAACGAAACGCTGGGGGCCAAACATCTGACGAAGCGGCTCGGCAAGCCCGAGGAACTGGCGCAGGCCGCGGTGTTTCTCGCCAGCGACGCGGCCAGCTTCGTGACCGGCAGCGACCTGCTGGTCGATGGCGGCTACACGGCCATCTAAGGCATCGCGACCGGAGGCTGCCGACCTAGGCCTGGCAGAAATCGGCGAGCGTTCCGTCGGCGGCGATGCAAGCAGCCTGCAGCCGGCCGCCGCGCCCGGCGCCGCCGTCCACCGACATGCCGAACTGGCCTTCGACAACCCCGCGCCGATCGTGATCGAAGCCGCGGACGACGCGTCGGAACCCGGCGAACGGCGCGCTGAACTCGAGAATGTCGGCGCTACCCCACCAGAACGCATCGCCCTGCGCCGTCAACGGCCGCCGCGGGTCCACCCCGGCATGGACGAACAGCAAGCCGTTCTCATCGGTCAGCGCGGCGTGACGCAGCGCCGCGAACAAGGTCGAGTGGCCCTCCGCCGCGTTCATCGCCGCGCGCAGCCCGCTGGTCCAGCGGGTGATCGTGCGCGGCCCGTCTCGCGCCGCGGCGAACCCCTGGCGCAGATCGCCGCCGTAGGCGCGCACGGTGGCCTCGATCCCGGCCCGCACCATCCACGACAGTATCTCGGTCGGGTTCGGCGCGAACTGCAGTTGCAGCAGCTTTTGCCACATCTCCTCCTGCGCCCCGCGCAGGTAGACGACGTCGCAGGCAAAGCCGTTCGGCCGGCCGAGCACGCGGCGGCGAAAATCCAGCAGTTCGTCGATCGTGCCGCTGACGTCGTCGCCGTGGCCCAGGTAGTTGCCCAGATAGACCAGGCGGTCGCCCTGCGAGAACCGCTCGCCGATTAGATCGTGCAGCTTGGCGAGCCGGGCCGCCTCGCCGTGCACCGAAGCGACGGCCCACACTCTCCTGGCGCCGCGCAGCCGCGCGAACTTCTCGGTCGGGGCGAGCTGCCTCGCCTGCCCCGCGATACGGCCCGTGACCCGGATAGTGTCGACGCTCTCGACATCGCGGTCGGTACTGACGACACCGGCCGGCCCTCGCGACCGTGAATATGGGTCCCGGCTCGCGGCCTTGAGAAAGTTCACCCCGATCCGCCCCTCGCCGGCGCGAAACCGGCTATGCCGTCAGCATCTGCTCGACGCGCCGGGTCGCCGTCGTCTCGTCGATCCGCTCCACCGCGGCGAACTCGCGCACCAGCCGGTCGAGCGCCGCCTGGTAGATTTGACGCTCGCTGTAGGATTGCTCGGGCTGGCCGACATTGCGGAACAGATCGCGCACCACCTCGGCGATCGAGGCCGGATCGCCCGAGGCGATCTTGGCCTGGTACTCCTGGGCGCGGCGGCTCCACATCGTGCGCTTCGCCCGCGACCGCCCGCGCAACTTGGCGAGGGCGGCATCCATTTCCTTGCGGCTCGACAGCTTGCGCAGCCCCGAAACCTTTGCTTTCGCGAGCGGCACGCGCAACGTCATTCGGTCTTTGTCGAACAGAACGACGAAGACGTTGAGCGTGTGACCGGCAATTTCCTGGGTCTCGATCGCGGTAATCTTGCCGACGCCGTGGGTCGGGTAGACCACGAGATCGCCGGCAGAAAAGGGCATCTTGTCAGCCGCTATCATCATGAGCTTCCACCACCTCGACCCGGTCGTCGCCATCGCGACACTTCCCCCGAGTCGCCAATGGCGGTGGCGACAGTCCACATCTCGACAAAGAGCGCGGAACGTGGGGGAACGCGTCTCGTGCGCTAAAGATATGTATATCATAACTGGGCGACCCGAAGCCAGCACATCAGCTATGCACGGCACCGCCTACCCGTTACACGGGTAAACCAAAGACACCGATCAAGGGATCGCGGCGCGTGGCCGCCGGCCTAAGGGCTCAACTGCCGCCGCCCTTTGGGCTGAAGAACTTATCGTGCTTTCCTTCAACCCCTTTCCAAGCGTCGGCATCGTCCGGTGCGGGCTTCTTGCGAGTGATGTTGGGCCATGTCGCCGCGTATTCGCGGTTGAGCTCGAGCCATTTATCCGCCACCGAGTCGCTGTCCGGGATGATCGCCTCGGCCGGGCACTCGGGCTCGCACACCCCGCAATCGATGCATTCGTCGGGGTGGATGACCAGCATGTTCTCGCCTTCGTAGAAGCAGTCGACGGGGCAAACCTCTACGCAGTCCATATATTTGCAGCGGATGCAGGCCTCGGTAACGACATAGGTCATGGTGTTCGGCTTCTTCCGTTCAGGTGGGGCGCTATCGAGCGCCGACCCGATCTTACATAATTTGGGGTGCGATCCAATGCGCCCAAGCGCGAAAGCTGTCGCCGCCCTGCTCCGCCATCTCGGTCTGCAGGACGATGCGGTGGCGGCCGAAGAGCCGCGGCAGCGCCAAGTCCAGCGGAGCGCGGCCGCCGGGGGCAACGATGGAGTCGGCCCCCGCAAGCCGTTTGCCGGCGCAAGTGTGAACCTCCGCGGTGAAGCGGACGGCGTCGCGCGCCGTGGGCGGCATCGAGGCGGTCGCGCGAAACCGGTCCTGGCCGCTGAAGTCGCGCTCGATCACAAGCCGGGCCGGCGGCTCGCCGCCACGATTGGGATGAAGCTGGCAGGAATGCTCGTCGAACAGCAGGAAACCCCAGATGCCCTCCGAGACGTCGTGGAGTTCGATCGGCTGGCGCGCCATCTGCGGCTCGAGCAGCATCAGGTTCGGCGGCGTCTCCTGCTCGCGGTGCTGCTCGCGGCGCGTGAACACCACCAGCTCGCCGCTGTGGCTGCGCTCGAACCGGGTGGGGTCGAAGCACGCCTCGACCGTGGCAAGGCAGCCCGGGATCCATTCGTCATGCGTCTCGACCGTGACGCACAGCGCGTCTTGATGCCAACGCGCCTCGCGATCGGCGAATACCTCGCGCTCGCTGCCCTCGATGTCGCATTTGATCAAATCGGCGCGGTCCCACCCGCTCATGCGCAAGATCTCGTCGATCGACCAGGCCTGGGCCCCGCAATCACCCGAAGCGGCCGCGAAGTGGACGCCCCAATCGCCGAGCTCGTGGCCGCTGACCGCGAGCGTGGCCGGTTTGCTCCACACCGCGCCGTTGAGACGCCGGATGCGCGGATAGGGCGCGGTGTTGAGGGTCAGCACCTTGAAATTCGGCACGGCCGGCTCGACGCAAACGATCTCGGCGGCGGGAAAGCGGTGCGCCAGGTAGACCGCGGCGTAGCCGACATAGGCGCCGAGATCGAGAATCCGCGCCGGCGGCCGGGCCAGCGGCAGCGCGAATTCCTCCTGGCCGAAGATCTGATCGAAATTGGCCAGATCCGAACTGCCGCAGCGAAAGTAGAGCGGGTTCATCAGCTCCGGCAGAACGATGGTCTCCAGCCCCAAGGTCGAGCGGTTGATGCGTCCGAGCACCTCGCGGTAACGCAAACGCAATTCGACGTTGGCCGGCTCGCGGCGCAGCGCCGCTTCGAGGGAGTATTTGCCGTGGGGATCGGGATCGATCCCCAGAAGGTGCGACTCGCTCATGGCGCTTTCCCTGATGCAACCCGCCACGGACGATGCATGGCGAGCGTTATGCGGACTACACCGCGCCCTGCGACAACGCGACAAGCGAATTTTTATTGCGTTCCGTTCGTTGTCCTCGCCCGCATCCCCCGATAGTCGAGGAACAGTTGAGCAAGCGCGGCAAGATCGTCCTTCTCCATTTCGCCGGGCAGATGCCGCTTGCCGGGATCGCCTGGCAGGCGGCGCACTACATCGTCCCCTTGGAGAAGCTCGGTTACGAGGTCTGGTATGTCGAGGACAGCGGCACACCGCCCTATGACCCGCGGATCGAGAGCATCGGGACGGACTGCGCCTACAATATCGCCTATCTGCGCCGGGCGATGGAGCGCTTCGGCCTGGGCCAGCGCTGGGCCTATTGGTGCGCGCTCGACGACAGCTGGCACGGGCTGACGCGCGAGCAGGTCCGCCGGCTCTACGCTGAGGCCGACGCGCTCATCAATTTATGCGGGTCGCACCGCCTGCGTGACGAACACCTGCAATGCAAGGTGCGCATCCTGATCGATACCGACCCGGGCTATCAGCAGATCAACGACGCCAACGGCAGCCGCGAGGAGAATGCCTATCTCGCCGCGCACACCCACTTTTTCACCTACGGCGCCAATATCGGCCAGCCGGACTGCCCGATCCCCCTCGGCAATTTCAACTGGCGGATGACGCGCCCGCCGGTCGATGTCGATTTGTGGCCGCAGCCGCAAGGCGAGCCGGACCACTTCACCACGATCGCGAGCTGGGACAATCGCGGCAAGGACATCGAGTATCGCGGCTCGACCTATCTGTGGTCGAAACACGTCAATTTCCTCAAGTTCCTCGACCTCCCGCGGCGCTGCCCCGACGCCCGCTTCCGGATGGCGATCCTGCCGCCGAACGACGAGGTCCGCCGCCAGGTCGAGGGCAATGGCTGGAACCTCACCGACCCGCGCCCGGTCTCGGCCGACCTCGACGCCTACCTGAAGTTCATTGCCAGTTCGCGCGGCGAGTTCACCGTCGCCAAGGACATCTACGCGCGCACCAACAGCGGCTGGTTCAGCGACCGCGCGGTCTGCTATCTCGCCAGCGGCCGGCCGGTGGTGACGATGCGTACGGGTTGCGGCCGGCTCTACCCGATCGGCGAGGGGCTCATCGATTTCGCGACGCACGACGAGGCGGTGGCCGCGATCCACTCGATCGCCGGCGATTACCGACGCCACAGCCACGCGGCGCGCGAGCTGGCGCGAGAATATTTCGCCGGCGACCGGGTGGTCGGCGCGCTCCTGGCCGAGACCGGAATATGAACCCCGATGTTTTATCCTTACGACAGGATTACGGCTTGACAGCAACGCCGGGGTCGGCGAAACGGTTCGGCAATGTCGGCGCGCGACAATGCGCCGGCGAAAAAGTTCGTCGGGCAATCGTCTTCGGGACGCTTGATGGATCCGCTTAGAATATTGCCCCGCGCCGGCTTTGGCGCGGCGAGGCCTCGACTTACGGCGTCGCGCCGCCTACCGGTGACAGCCGATGCGTGGTGGAACCGGCTCACCGTACTGGTGCTGGTGGTCGCGGCGATACTGGTCGTACTGACCTTTCGCGATTACGGCGTCACCTGGGACGAGGACGTCCAGAACTGGTACGGCAACCTCGTCCTCGACTATTACCTGTCGTTTGTCGGACTGGCGCATCCGCCGCACTGGCTCGCCCTGTACCATTACGGCGACCTCTACAATTACGGCGCGGTGTTCGACCTGACCGCGGCGGCGCTGAACCGGTTGTCTCCGCTCGGCATCTTCGAGACCCGTCACCTGCTCAACGCGGTCGTTGGCCTCGCCGGGATTGTCGGCTGCTGGAGGCTCGGCCGCACGCTGGGCGGCGCCCGCGCAGGGTTCATCGCCGCGTTGTTCCTGCTGCTGATCCCCGATTTTTACGGGCAGATGTTCAACAACCCCAAGGACATCCCCTTCGCGGTGGGAAGCGTCTGGGCGCTCTATTACCTCGTCCGCCTTGTCCCGGTTCTGCCGCGCCCGCCTTGGCGCCTGGTGGTCAAATTCGGCCTGGCCGTGGGCCTGGCGATGGCGGTGCGGATCGGCGGGGCGTTGCTGCTCTGCTATCTCGGCCTGCTGCTGGGTCTGTTTGGGGTGTGGCAGGCGGCCGTGACGCGGAGCTTCCGAATGCTGGTCGAAACCGGCTGGACCGCTCTGTGGCGGGTTTTCCTGCCTGCCGCCACGATCGCCTGGACGGTGATGCTGGCGTTCTGGCCGTGGGCGCAAAGCGGCCCGATCGAGCATCCGTTGAGCGCGCTTGCCGTGTTCTCGCATGAGATCTTCCCGGTCCAGACCCTATTCGACGGGCGGCTGGTGTCGGCGACCAACCTGCCCTGGACCTACTTGCCGACCTTTATCGGCTTGGCCCTGCCGGAATTGATCCTGGCGCTGTTCCTGGCCGCCCCGATCGTCGCGACCGTGGCGCTGGCGCGTTGCCGCCCGTGGCAGGGGCGGCACGTCCCCGCCCTTTTCATCCTGAGCTTCGCCATCGTTTTCCCGGTGGCCTATGCGATCGCCGTCAAGGCGGTGCTGTTCAACGGGATGCGGCACTTCCTCTTCGTGCTGCCGCCGATCGCGGTGGTCGCCGCGCTGGTTGCCGACAAGGGTCTGCGGCGGCTTGCCCGGTTCGAGTATCGCCGCCCGGTCTACGCCGCGCTGGGCCTCTACGGGCTGGCGCACCTCTCGATCATGGTGATGCTGCATCCCGACCAGTACGTGTATTTCAACGGGTTTGTCGGCGGGGTCGCCGGCGCCGAGCACAAGTTCAAGCTCGACTATTGGGCCAATTCCTATGCGGAGGCGGTGCGCGGCCTCGAAAACTATCTGCGCAAGCAATACGGCGCGGATTTCGAAGAACGCGAATTCACCGTCGCGATCGTCGGCCCGCCGACGCCGGCGCGGTACTACTTCCCGTCCAACTTCCGGCAGGTATTGCTGCCCAAGGACGCCGATTTCGTGATCGGCTTCACGCTCGACGACGCGGATCGCTACCTCAGCGACCTGCCGGTTTACCGGGTCGCGCGCATGGGCGCGCTGCTCTCGGCGGTTGTCGATCACCGCGAATTCCTCGCCGAGGAGCGGATCACGCATCAGCCGCTTGCCGGCGCGCTGCCGCGGCGGCAGGGCAACTCCGCCTATCCGTAGACCGGGCGGAATAGGCGTCGCGGCGGCGGCGTTCTCATCGCCGCGGACCGCATGCTAGGCGGCGCAGGAGAGCCCGCTGGAACGCCAGGAGTACGAAAAGCTCGACCGCGCCGAGGAGCGGATGTGGTGGTTCGCCGCGCTGCATTCGAATTTGATGACTTTGTATGAGCGGAACGGCGGCACCGAATTTGGCGGGGCGCGATTGCTCGATGCCGGGTGCGGCACCGGCGGGTTGCTGGCGCAGCTCGCGCGGCGGTATCCGGCGCAAGAGACGGTCGGGGTCGATGCCAGCGCCCTCGCCTGCGCGCTGGCGGCGAGAAAGAGCGCGCGGCCGGTCTGCGCCGGGTCGGTCAACGCCCTCCCCTTCGCCGATGCCGCGTTTTCGGCGATCTTCAGCGCCGATGTGCTGTGCCACCGCGAGGTCGACGACGCGCGGGCACTTGCGCAGTTCCATCGCTGTCTCGCGGCCGAAGGAATTCTGATCCTCAATCTCCCCGCCTATCGCTGGATGATGTCGCGTCACGACGCAGCCGTTTACAATGCGCGCCGCTATACAAAAGGCAGCGTCGTTGCGTTGCTCCGCACCGCGGGGTTTCGACCGCTCTTTGCCAGTTACTGGAATACGGTGTTGTTTCCGCTGATGGCGATAACGAGGAAGCTGCTTCCCGCGGGAGGCGACGTCAGGCCGCAACCGGCGATCGTAGAGGCGCTGAGCCGCGCTGCCACCGGTATCGAGCGTGCCCTGCTGCGCGCCGGCCTGGTCCTGCCGTTCGGCGGATCGGTGCTGGCGATCGCAACCAAGACAGAGAACCCCCATGGCTGACCCCACCCCCGGTTTCGCCCTGTCGATCGTCATCCCCGTCTACAACGGCGCCGAGAGCGTCGGCGAGCTGGTCGCGGCACTGGAGGCGCTCGACATTGCCGGCGGGCACGAGATCGTGCTGGTCAACGACGGCAGCCCCGACAACAGCCTCGAGGTTTGTCGCGGTCTCGTCGCGCGGGCGCGGGTGCCGATCACGCTCATCGATCTGTCGCGCAATTACGGCGAGCACAACGCGGTGATGGCGGGGCTGCGGCAGGCACGCGGCGCGCACGTGATCACGATGGACGACGATCTGCAGAACCCGCCGGAGGAGGTCGAGCGGCTGCTGAAATTCGCCCAGGAAAGCGGGCGCGAGGTCGTCTACACCTATTACGATGAAAAGCAGCATTCGGCGTGGCGCAACCTCGGCAGCCGGTTCACCAACTGGATCGCGGGTTTCGTCCTCGACAAGCCGAAGGGCTTCTACCTGTCGAGCTTCCGCTGCATGAGCGCGTTCGTCGTGCGCGAGGTGACCCGCTACGAGGGACCATTCCCCTATGTCGACGGGCTGATCCTGCAGGTCACGCAGAACATCGACCGGCTGCTGGTGACGCACCTGCCGCGCGCGGTCGGGCGCAGCAACTACACGCTGCGGCGGCTGCTGCGGCTGTGGATGAGCATGTTCGTCAATTTCTCGGTGATGCCGCTGCGGATCAGCACGCTGACCGGCTTCGCGTTGAGCGTCGTCGGCGGGCTGGGCGGCTTCGCGGCGATCGTCGAGGCGCTGTTCTTCTCGCCGCCGCCGGGCTGGGCATCGGTGTTTGCCGCGGTGCTGCTGCTGTCGGGCGTCCAGCTGATGATCCTGGGGATCGTCGGCGAATATCTTGGCCGGCTCTACCTAACCGCCAACCGCAAGCCGCAAGCCATCGTGAAGACGGTGACTCGCGCCGATCCGGAGAAGAACTCCGCCACGCCGCCGGTGCGGCTACGCCAACGCGGCTAGGTTCGGTGACGCTCTCCTATCTCAGCCTGGCCGCGGCGGTCCTGTTGGGGATCGCCGGCCAGATCGTTCTGAAGTCGGGCGCGGTCGGCGCGCCGAGCGTCATAGCCCAGCTGCTAAGCCCGCTGACACTTGCCGGGCTCGCGATCTATGGAGTCGCCGCGATCGCCTATGTCGTGGCGCTGAACAAGATCCCGGTGTCGATCGCCTTCCCGTCGGTCGCGGCGAGCTACGCCATCGTCGCCGTGCTGGCGCATCTTCTGTGGAGCGAGCCGCTCGGCTGGCCGCAGCTGGGCGGCATCGCGCTGATCGCCGGTGGGATCTTCCTCATCCACCAGACCTGAGAAGGGTCTAGAGGAAGAACCGCCGGATCTCCGAGACGACCCGGTCGACCGCCTCGTCGGCGAGTTGCGGATAGACCGGCAGGCTCAAAATCTCGCGCGAGACTTTCTGGCTGACGCACAACCCCGACGGGCCGGCCGCGATGCGGCCGCGATAGGCCGGGTGCAGATGCACCGGCAGCGGATAGTGGATACCGGTGCCGATCCCCGCCCCGCGGAGGTGCTCGCGCAGGCCATCGCGGTTGGCGGTACGGATCACATATTGGTGGAAGACGTGCGTCGACGCGTTGCGCCGGGGCGGCAGCTTGAGCGGCAAACCGGCGAGCCCGGCATCGTAGCGCGCGGCGATCGACTGGCGACGGGCATTGTCACGCGCCAGCAAATCGAGCTTGACGTTGAGGATGCCGGCCTGGATCACGTCGAGCCGCGTGTTGATCCCGGGCACCGCGCTGACATAACGGTCGCGCCAGCCATATTCGCGGATCTCGCGGGCCGCCACCGCCAGTTCCCGGTCGTCGGTGACGAGCGCCCCGGCATCGCCGAGCGCCCCGAGGTTTTTCGTCGGATAGAAGCTGAAGCAGCCGAAATCGCCGATCGAGCCGGTAACCCGGCCGCGATAAGCCGCGCCGTGGCTCTGCGCGCAATCCTCGATAAGACGCAGCCCGTCCTTGCGCGCGAGACCGGCGATCTCGTCCATCGCCGCCGGCTCGCCGTAGAGGTGTACCGGCATCACCGCGGCGGGCCGGCCGGGGGGCGGCTCCTTCAACGCGCGCTCAAGCTCGGCCGGGTCCATGTTGAACCCGTTCGGCTCGATGTCGATCAGCACCGGCGTGGCGCCGGCGCGCTCGATCGCGGCGATTGTCGCAACCGCGGTGTGCGATACGGTGAAGACGAGATCGCCCGCGCCGATGCCGCAAGCGCGCACCGCCAGCTCCAGCGCATCGGTGCCGTTGCCGCAGCCGATCGCGTGGGCGACGCCGATCAGCGCGGCAAAGCGCGCCTCGAACGTCTCGGCCTCGCGCCCGAGGATGTACCAACCGCTTTCGAGCACGCGTATGACGGCGGCGTCGATTTCCGCCTTTTGTTCGAGATAGCCGGCGCGCGGGTCGGCTTGCGGGATCGGGGTCGGAGCCTCGGTCATGGTCCTCTCAGACATATGCCAGGATGTGACGACGGTAGTAATCGAGCGAGCGCGCCAGCCCTTCGCACAGCGCGGTGCGCGGCTCCCAGCCGGCGAGCGAGCGGAACTGGCGGTCGTCGGTGATGAAATCGCCGATGTCGATCTTCTTGCGCTCGGGCGGAAACTCCCTGACCTCGTAGCGCCCGCCCTGGTTGGCGGCGATCAGCGCGGCGGCGATCTCGGCGAGGCTGTAGGGGGCATCGCCGCCGACATTGAGCGCCTTGCCCTCGGTCTGCGGCGTCACGGCAGCGGCGAGAAACGCGTCGGCGGCATCTTCGACATAGACCATGTCGCGGCGCTGCTCGCCGCCCCAGACCTCGAAGGCCTGGCCTTCGAGCGCGCGGCGCAGCCAGATGCCGAGGAAGTTCTGCCGCGCATCCTTGATCCGCATGCCCGGCCCATAGACGTTGGTGAGCCGCAGCGAGCGGCTCTTGATCCCATAAACGTCACGGTACAGCAGGTGATACGCTTCACCCGCGGTCTTGTTGACGGCGTTGACGTCGGTCGCGCGCAGCGGATGCGCCTCGTCGACCGGCAGATAGCGGGGCCTTCCGTAGATCTGCCGCGTTCCTGCATGGACGATGACGATCCCCGGAGCCACCGCGCGGCAAGCTTCGAGGAGCTGCAACTGCGCAGTGCAATTGACCTCCAGGTCGTGGAACGGCGCGGCCATCGAGTCCATGTGGCTCGTCTGACCGGCGAGGTTAAAGAGGTAATCCCGGCCGTCGAGCAGCCGCCGCATCGCCGCGTCGTCGCGGATGTCGGCGATTTCGAGCCGCACCCGCTCGCCCAGATCGCCGATGTTGGAAAGGCTGCCGCCGCCCTCGGGGACCATGCTGTCGGCCAGCAGCACGTCCGCACCGAGCGCGACGAGCCGGCGCGTCAGGTTCGAGCCGATCAGCCCGGCGCCGCCGGTAATCATCACGCGTGCCCCGTGAAACGCGGCGAAACGCGAAGCTGTGATGGAGGTCACCGGTTCCTGTTCGTCGAGAGGGGCATGCGATCGCTGCGGTGAAGGTGCGTCAGGTTATTGATCGAGTAAGGCTTTCCTCGGGCAGCGCCGCGACCCCGGTAAGGCTGATTGACCGGGCCCGGCAACTGGTAGAGCAGAGAACGACCGTCGCCCGAGACTATTCCGGAATGCGCCGCCGCACCCTTGCCGCGATCCTGCTCGCCCTCGCCGCCGCGGCGCTCGCCGGCTGCTTCCACGGCCCCGCGCCGGTGGTCAGCAGCGGCGGACAATGCCTCGTCGAGCTCGATGCCCGCGGCATCTCCTACCGCCCGGTCGAGCTCGACGAGGCGCAGGACGGGCGCTGCCATGTCGACACCGCGGTACGGGTGACGCGGCTCTATGTCGCGCTCAACCAGCCGGCGACGATGAGCTGCCTTCTCGCGGTACGGCTCGACGAATTCGAACGCAATATCGTGCAGCGCCTCGCGCTTCAAGACCTCGGCGATCCGGTCGACCGCATCGAGCATCTCGGCGCCTATTCCTGCCGCCGCAACAGCGGACGGTCCGATCGCCTCAGCGAGCATGCCTTTGGGCTGGCGATCGACATCGCCGGGTTTCGGCTCGCGGATGGGACGGAGATCAGCGTCGAGCGCGATTGGTGGGCGCCCGGGCGCAAGCGCGACTTCCTGCATCACCTGGCGGCGAGCGCCTGCGAGGTCTTTTCCGTGGTGCTGACCCCGAGCAGCAACCGCGACCACTTCAACCACATGCATTTCGATATCGGCCCCGACCGCCTCTGCTCGGTGTAGCGATCACTCGCGGGCATCGTCGCCGAAGAGCAGCGGCTCCCAGGCCCGGCTCTCGGTGCGTCGTGCCGCGGCAGCGTCCTCGAAAAGCGTGCGCGCCTCGGCCGCCGGGCCACGACGGACGCCGAGCCCGACGACACGTACCGTGCGCTGCCAGCCGCGCTGCGGCACGACGACGAGGTCGCCTTCCTTGACCGCGTGATTGGCCTTGGCGACGGCGACGCCGTTGACCGCGACCTCACCGGCGGTGCACCAGCGCGCGGCCAGCGACCGGCTCTTGGCAAAACGCGCGAACCACAGCCACTGGTCGAGCCGGCGGCTCGCCCGATTGGCGGCGGAGTCGCGATCGGCACTCAAGCGAACCGCAACTCCTTGAGCTTGGCGAACGGATGCCCCTCGCCGCGCACCGGGCGCCGGCCGGCGCCCGCCTTCGGCGAGTTCGCGCGGCGCGGCCGGGGCACGAAGAGCTCGGCGCCGTTGCGGGTAACGGCGCGATACTCGAGCCCCTGGAGCACGTTGCGCAGATCGCCAGGCGTGACCCCGGCCAGCTCGGCCAGCTCGGCGTCGGCGGCAAACGGAGCCTTTCGTCCGCGTGCCGCCGCCGCCAAACGCTCGAGCCGGTCCGGCCGCAGCGCCAGCCCGCCGACGACCCGTCGTCCCAGCGCCGCGTAGAACGACGGCGGCAAATCGGGATCGACCGCGATTGCCTTGCCGAAGGCCCGCGCGCCCGGCAGGCGCGGTACCGCCCGCCCTTGCCGCACCGCCCAGAGCAGCGCGCGAAACCGCGCCGTGTCGGCACCGAGCAGGGGCTCGAGATAGATGCTCTCGGCGCCAAAGCGGACCCCGGCGCGGGCGAGCGCCCGGCGCGCCGGCCGGTCGAGCGCGCGCAGCTGTTCGCCGGCCTCGCCCACCGGCAGGCAACCCAGCGCATCGACCAGCTGAAAGGCAAGGCCGCGGCCAACGCCGCTCAACAGCAGGTCGCGCAGCACAAAGAGCGGCGCCAGACGGCGCTCGATCTCGGTTCTGGCGAAGGACTGGAGGCGCTGGCGCACCCGCTCGCGCGCCGGCCCTTCGAGGAAATTCCCGGCCAACACCTCGACGCGCGGCGCAAGCAGATGGTCGCCGGCGACAAGACGGCCGACCAGCCCGCCGCGCCATGTAACATTGCCGAGGGAATCGATCGCGAAAGCCTCGTCGCCATCCGTCGCGAGTCTGGTGCTGCGCGCAGCGATCTCGCTGCGCAGCACCCGGTTGGCGGCCGTCACCAGCATGCGGGTTTCGTCGCGGTCGCCGGCATCGGGGACAAAGCGGAAGCCGTCGAGGCGGCCGACATAGCTGCCTTCGACCCGCACCTCGCCGTCCTTGCCGACCGAGGCCAGGAGCTCGCCATCACCCGCCAGATGCCGCACCAGAAACGCGGAGCGCCGATCGACGAAGCGCTGGGTGATGCTTTCGTGCAGCGCGTCCGACAGCCTGTCCTCGATGCCGCGGGCGCGATCCTGCCAGTCGGCGGAGCTGTCGACCCAGTCGGTGCGATGGGTGATGTAGGTCCAGGTGCGGATGTGGGCAATCCGCGTCATCAGCGTGTCGATATCGCCGTCGACGCGGTCGAGCTGGGCGATCTGGCCGGCGATCCACCCGCTCGGCAGGCGCTCGGTGGGACCGGCGAGATGCAGGAAGCATTGCGCGAGAAAACGCGCGTGGCTGTCGCTCATCATCTTGCGGAAATCGGGGATCTGGCAGACCTCCCACAAGAGGCGCACCGACCCCGGATGAGTCGCCAGTGCGGTGACCTCGGCGTTGCGCGAGAGCGCCCGCAGCACCTGGTGGTCGTCGGCATCGCGGGTCTGGACGAGACCCGGCGTCCTCGGGGGTTCGTCGAGGCTGTGGAGCAATGCGCCGACCGTGTTGAAACGCAGCGCGGTATTGCGCCAGCCGATGCGGGTCAGCGGCTCGAATTTGTGGGCCTCGACCGCGCTGACGATCTCGGGGTCGAGGGGGCCTTCGTCGGCGGTCGTGCCGAACGTGCCGTCGCTCATGTGCCGGCCGGCGCGCCCGGCGATCTGGGCGATCTCGGCGGCGGAGAGACGCCGCAGCCCGCGCCCGTCGAACTTGGCGAGGCGCGCGAAGGCGACATGGTTCAGATCCATGTTGAGGCCCATGCCGATCGCGTCGGTCGCGACCAGATAATCGACCTCCCCGGCCTGGAACATGCCGACCTGGGCATTGCGGGCGCGCGGGCTGAGCGCCCCCATCACCACCGCCGTGCCGCCACGCTGGCGGCGCACCAGCTCGGCCAGCAAGAACACATCGGCGATGGCGAAGGCGATGACCGCGCTGCGCGGCGGCAGCCGCGTCACTTTCTTGTGGCCGGTGTAGCTGAGCGTCGAGAAACGCGGGCGGCTGACATATTCGGCATCGGGCACCAGCCGGCGCATCAGCGGCCGGATCGTGTCGGCGCCGAGGAACATCGTCTCCCTGAGCCCGCGCGCATGCAGGAGGCGCGCGGTGAAGACGTGGCCGCGCTCACGATCGGCGCAGAGCTGGATCTCGTCGACCGCGAGAAACTCGACCGGCCGGTCGAGCGGCATCGACTCGACGGTGCAGACGAAGTAGGACGGATTTGGCGGCAGGATCTTCTCTTCGCCGGTGATCAGCGCCACCGAGCGCGTGCCCTTGAGCTTGACGACCCGGTCGTAGTTCTCCCGCGCCAGAAGCCGCAGCGGGAAGCCGATCATGCCGCTTTGGTGATCGAGCATCCGCTCGATCGCGAGATGGGTCTTGCCGGTGTTGGTCGGACCGAGGATCGCGACGAGACGCGAACGGTCACGCAGCATGGCCATGACCGAAAGGTGCGGTCGGCACGGCGGCGGGGCAAGCATAATCGTGCCGGAGAGGGGCTATCCCGTGTCTCCGCGACAGAGCGACGCAGCGATCGCCCGGTTTTCACCCGAATCGCGAGCGCCGTAAGGCTTCCTTAGGAAACCTTGACTAGAAAGCGCCCTGGAACTGGGGGTGAGCCTCATCACGATGCCGCGCAGCGAGCATTCCCTACTCGACGATTATTGCATGCAGCTCGGTTCGTTGCTCGACCGGCGGCATACCGAACGTGCGCTGCACGGTGCGCGCCAGCGCGCCGAAGCCGCCGCCAGGCTCGCCGAGGACGCGCTGCAGCAAGCCCAGGCGGCCGACCGTGCCAAGACCAATTTCCTCGCCAACGTGACGCATGAGTTGCGAACCCCGCTCAATGCGATCATCGGCTTTTCCGAAATCATCGAGACAGCCACGCCGACCGCCGACCACGCTGCCTACGGCAAATACATCCATGAGGCCGGCACCCGGCTTCTCGGGATCGTCAACGACGTGCTGACCCTGGCCCGGATCGAGGCCGACAAGCTCGAACTCGACGAGCAAATCGCCTCGCTCAACGAGGTTTTGAGCGCCTCGATCAATGCCCTGCAGCATGACGCGGAAAACAAGTCGGTCACGATCGCCCACGAGCACGAGCCCGATCATCTGGTCTATTTCGACCCGAGCAAGATGAAGCAGACCTTCATCCGCATCCTGTCCAACGCGATCAAGTTCAATCCCCAGGGCGGCAGCGTACGCGTTTCGGCGCGGCTCGGGCCGAATGGCGATCTGGTGGTGTCGATCCACGACAGCGGCTACGGCATCCCGGCGGAATACCTCGACCGGGTGCTCGAACCGTTTGGCCAGGTCGAGGATCACCTGACCCGTGAAAACGAAGGCGTCGGGCTCGGCCTCCCGCTGGCCCGCGCGATGATCGGACTACATGGCGGCGAACTGACGCTGACGAGCGAAGTCGGCGTCGGAACGCTAGTCGAAACGAAAATGCCCGCCCAACGCGTGCGAAACACCCCAGCCGGATGACCCCGATGCAGAATATGCTCACCGACGACCAAACCGCCGTGCCGATCGGCCGGGTGATCGCCGTCTCGGCGGCTCAGCTGATCGTCCTGCTCCAGCCCCCGAGCCCCGGGAGCGCATGCCTGCCGCTCGAGATGGCGGCGCTCGTCAAGGTTCGCACGCGAGCCTCGACGGTCTTCGGCATGATCAGCGGATTGCGGGTACCGTTGCCCAGCATCGCCACTCCGGACGAGGACCTGAAGATCATCGAGGTCGAGTTTATCGGCGAAGCCGCCGACGGCCCCCACGGCGAGACCGAGGGGTTTCGCCGTGGCGTCTCGATCTTCCCGGCGCTCGAAGACGAGGTCTTTCTCGCGACCCCGGAAGATCTGGGCCATGTCTACGCACCGCCGCGCGATGCGGCGGTCCCGGTCGGGTCGATCCACCAGAACAGCAACGTGCCGGCATACCTCCTGGTCGACGACCTGCTCGGCAAGCATTTCAGCGTCGTCGGCACCACAGGATCGGGCAAATCCTGCGCGGTGGCGACGATCCTGCGCTCGGTGATCGAGCAGAACCCGCACGGCCACGTGATGCTGCTCGACCCGCATTGCGAATACGCTCACGCTTTCACCGCCGAGGCGATCGTGCTGAGCCCAGGCGACGGGTTGCACCTGCCCTATTGGCTGTTCAATTTCGAGGAACTGGCCGAGATCGTCTGCACCTCGACCCAGCGTTCGGAGCAGTACAAGATCCTCGGCGAGGCGGTGCTCGCCGCCAAAGTCACCTATTTCGGCCGCCCGGCCGCCGATCGCCACATCAGCATCGACACGCCGTCGCCGTATCGCGTCTCCGACCTGATCCGCCACCTCGACCACGCGATGGGCGCCTTGAACCGTCCGGACAGCGTCGCCGCCTATCAGCTGATCAAGACCCGCATCCTGGCGCTGCAGCACGATGCGCGCTACAGCTTCATGTTCGGAACGAGCCTGACGCTGCGCGACGAGATGTCGGACATCCTGTCGCAGCTGTTCCGCATCCCGGTCAGCGGCAAGCCGCTCACCATCATCGACCTCTCCGGCGTGCCGTCCGAGATCCTGAATGTCGTGGTCTCGGTGCTGTGCCGGATCACCTTCGATTTCGCGGTATGGAACGAGAACCAGATCCCGATCACCATCGTCTGCGAGGAGGCGCACCGCTATGCCCCGCGCGACAAGGATGCAGGGTTCGAGCCGGTCAAGCGCGCGCTCTCGCGCATCGCCAAGGAAGGCCGCAAATACGGCGTGTCGCTGTGCGTCGTCAGCCAGCGCCCCTCCGATCTCGACCCCAGCCTCCTGTCGGAGTGCAACACGCTCTTCGCGCTGCGCATGACCAACCAGGACGACCAGGACATCATCCGCGGCGCGCTGCCCGAGGCCTCGCACGGGCTGATGAAGTTTCTGCCCGCGCTGCGCAACGGCGAGGCGATCGTCGTCGGCGAAGGCGTGTCGATGCCGATGCGCATCTGCTTCCAGCCGCTGCCCGACGACTGCCGGCCGAAGAGCGCGACCGCCTCGTTCACCTCGGCCTGGGCCAAGGATCTCGAGGACCGCTCCGAGGTCGATCAGACGATCGAGCGCTGGCGCCGCGGCGTCCGCCACGCGGCGTAGATTTAGACTCGCCGGCCGCGCTCAATACGAAATCCGGGCCACCGCGCGTAATTCTTCCGGGGTCGCCGAGCCGTAGCCGAAGAATTCGAGATAGGCGGGGATCTGCTCGAACAACATGGCGGTGCCGATCTGGTACGGGCAACCGCGGCGGGCCGCGGCCTGAAGCAGCGGCGTCATCTCCTCCTTCAGCACCACCTCGCCGACAAACGCGCCAGGATCGAGCCGGTCCGGGTCGAGCGGCAACGGATCGTCGAGGTTCATGCCCAACGGCGTCGCATTGACGACGAGGCCATGGCCCGCCGGGTCGTTGGTCCGAAGCTCGACCCTGAGGCCGGGGTAATGGCGGCGCAGCCGGCCGGCGAGACTCTCGGCGACGGCTGTGCGCGTATCGTACAGCGTGAGCGAGCGCGGCCCTTCGGCAGCGATGGAAGCGGCTATCGCCGAGCCCACCCCGCCAGCGCCGACAACCAGGCAATCTGCGCCGGTAAAGTCGAACCCCTTGCGCTTGGCGCCCCGGGTAAAGCCGACCCCGTCGAACATGTCGCCGTAAAGCGACCCGTCCGCCCGCCGGGGAATGGCGTTGCACGATCCGGCGACCTGCACCGCGACGCTGACCTCGTCGAGCAGCCCGACGGTCGTCACCTTGTGCGGCATCGTCACCAGCGCGCCGTGGATGTTGCTGAGGCGAAACAGCGGGCGCAGGAACGCTGCGTAATCGGCCTCCTTCACTCCCATCGGCACCACCACAACGTCGATCCCGCGCTTCTCGAACCACGGGTTGTAGATCATCGGCGCCTTGAAGGTCTCGGTCGGGTAGACGAGATGCGCGATCAAACCGGTGCGCCCGCTGATCATGTCGTCCTCCACGCCCTGCCGACTCTTGCGGCATGCCGGCCTGCGCCACATATTCGATCAAGTCCCGCCAACCCAAGCCCGATTTGCCGATGACCCAGGAAACCCGGACCTTCCAGGCGGAAGTCAGCCGCCTGCTCGATATCGTCGCCCACTCGCTCTACAGTGAGAAGGAGATCTTTCTCCGTGAATTGATTTCGAATGCCTCCGACGCCTGCGACCGGCTGCGCTACGCCGCGCTCACCGAGCCGAGCCTGATCGAGGGCGACGCCGATTACCGAGTGGTCATCACGCCAGTCAAATCCTCGAAGACGCTGACCATCGCCGATAACGGCATCGGCATGAACCATGACGAACTGGTCGAGAACCTCGGCACGATCGCGCGCTCGGGCACCGCCGCCTTCATCAAGGAGCTGAGCGGTGACGCGCAGAAGGATGTGAGCCTCATCGGCCAGTTCGGCGTCGGCTTCTATTCGTCCTTCATGGTCGCCGACCGGGTCGAGGTGCTGAGCCGCAAGGCCGGCGAGGAGCAGGGCTGGCGCTGGGAAAGCGACGGTAAGGGCGAGTTCACCATCGAGCCCGAGCCCAATCTGAAGCGCGGCACCCGCATCGCGCTGCATATCCGCGAGGGCGACGAGGACTATCTCGAGCCGCAGCGCATCAGGCAGATCGTCAAGACCTATTCCGACCATATCGCGTTGCCGATCGTGCTCGCCGACGGCAGCAAGGACGAGACGATCAACACCGCCTCGGCGCTGTGGACCCGGCCGCGCTCGGAGATCACCGAGGAGCAGTACAAGGAATTCTACCACCATGTCGGCCACAGCTTCGACGAGCCGTGGCTGACCCTGCACGCGCGGGCCGAGGGCGTCGTCGAATACACCTACCTCTTGTTCGTCCCGGCAGCGAAGCCGTTCGACCTCTTCGAGCCCGAGCGCAAGACGCAGGTAAAGCTCTACGTGCGCCGCGTGTTCATCACCGACGAAGGCACCGACCTGCTGCCGCCGTACCTGCGGTTCCTGCGGGGGGTAGTCGACAGCGAGGATTTGCCGCTCAACATCAGCCGCGAGATGCTGCAATCGAACCCGATGATCGCACGCATGCGCCGGCAGTTGACCAGTCGGGTGCTCAGCGAATTGCAGAAGAAGGCGGCCGACGCGCCCGACGAATTCGAAAAATTCTGGAACAATTTCGGCGCGGTGCTGAAGGAGGGCCTCTACGAGGACCGCGATCAGCGCGACACGCTGTTCTCCCTCGCCCGCTTCCGCTCGACGACCCGCGAGGGCTGGGTATCTCTCGATCAGTATATCGAGGCGATGAAGCCAGGCCAGGAGGCGATCTATACCATCACCGGCGACAACCTCGACCTGGTCGCCAAGAGCCCGCAACTCGAGGGGTTCCGCGCCCGCGGGGTCGAAGTGCTGCTGCTGACCGACCCGATCGACGAGTTCTGGACTCCGGCGATCGGCACCTACAAGGAGAAGCCGTTCAAATCGGCGACCCGCGGCGGCCTCGACCTCGACAAGATCGAGCTTGCGGACAAAAAGGATGCTGCCGACAAACCCGCCCCGCCGGCGAAGCTCGCTAGCCTTATCGCGATCTTCAAGCTGGCGCTGGGCGACGCGGTCAAGGACGTGCGCAGCTCGGCGCGGCTGACCGACAGCGCGGTATGCCTCGTCGCCGACGAGGGCGACATGGACATGCATCTCGAACGCCTGCTGAAGCAACACCGCCAGCTCGACCGCGCGGCGAAACGCATCCTCGAAATCAACCCCGCGCACCGGCTGATCGAGCGGCTTGCCGCCTCGGTCGGCGAGGCGGGCGCTGCCGATCAGCTCTCGGACTTCGCCTGGCTGCTGCTCGACCAGGCGCGGATCGTCGAAGGCGAGCAGCTGCCCGACCCGCCCGCCTTCGCCCGCCGCCTCGCGCTGCTGCTCGAACGCGGATTGCCGGCGGCGTAAACGGCTACCGGCGGCTACTCCTTGAAATACGGCGCGTGGCCGGGCGGCAGAGCGACCTCGAACACATTGAGCGCGTTTCCGATCGCGGTGTAGTAGCCGATGATCGTACCGAGCTCGACGACGCCCTGCTCGCCGAACGCGGCGATGCCTTCGGCGAAGCTCGTGTCCGACAGGCGCTTCGTGTCGATCAGCTCGCCGACGAGCTTGTAGACGAGCGCCTGGTCCTTGGCGGCGAATTGCGGTGTCCCGCCGGTGCGGATCGCCTCGAGCGCCGCTGCCGGCACCCCGCCCTCGATCGCGAGCGGGGCATGCGCGTGCCACTCGTAATTCGCGCGGATGTTGCGCGCGGTGAGGCAGATCGCCAGTTCCGACAGCGCCGGCGACAGCGAGCTGCCCCAGCGCAGATATTCGCCGAGGCGAGAGAGATGCTTGCACACTTCCGGCGCGCGGATCAGCAGCTGGAACGGGCCGCCGAACCGGCCGCGCTTGCCGCTGACGATCTCGTCGACCACCTGCGTCTGCGCCGGGGTCATCTCGGCGGTGGTGAGCTCGCGGTAGCGGGCCATGTCGCGCTCCTTTGTTCGATGCCTAGAGCCCAGGTTACAGCGAATTAATCCGGCGGAAACCCCACTGTTAGCTTGATTCGCCACTTTGTGCCGCAGTTGCCCGCAGCGGCGGACCGCGCGATCGCGGACCGGCTCGGCCAAGGAGACGATCGAACATGAACGAAACTTCCCCGCATCGGCCCGCGCATCGCTGGTCGAACCGGCGCCGCGCCGCGGTGGCCGGAATTGGGCTCGGCGCCGTGCTGGCGGTGTCGCCGCTGGTCTGGGCCGAGACCCCGTCCGGCGGCAGCACGCCGCTGTCGGCGCCGGCCGCGACGGTGCCGCAGCAAAGCTTCGCGCCGCTGGTCAAGCAGGTGCTGCCGGCGGTGGTCAACATCTCGGTGACCGAGACCGGCAAGGCCGATGAGATGGCGGACCAGCTGCCCGAGGAATTCCGCGGTTCGCCGTTCGACGAGATGCCGCGCCGCTTCTTCGACCAGCAGCAGGGGAACGGCCAGCAGCGCCGATTCGGCGAGGGATCCCCCGATGACGGCCAGACGAAACGCGTCGCGCTGGGGTCTGGATTCATCATCGACCCCGACGGCCACATCGTGACCAACGACCACGTCGTCGGCGAGGCGGCCAAGGTCGAGGTCACGCTGCAGGACGGCACCAAGTACACGGCCAAGATCGTCGGCCGAGACAAGCGCACCGACCTCGCCCTGCTGAAGATCGATGCCGACAAGAAGCTGCCCTATGTCAGCTTCGGCGACAGCGACGCGGCGCAGATCGGCGACTGGGTCGTCGCGGTCGGCAACCCCTTCGGGCTCGGCGGGACGGTGACGGCCGGCGTCGTATCGGCGCGCGGGCGCGACATCCATTCCGGCCAGTTCGACGATTTCCTGCAAATCGACGCGCCGATCAATCGCGGCAATTCGGGCGGCCCGACCTTCGACACCAACGGCCGGGTCATCGGCATCAACACGGCGATCTATTCGCCCAATGGCGGCAGCGTCGGCATCGGCTTTGCCGTCCCTTCCAACGTCGCCAAGAAGGTGGTCGACGATCTCGAGGCGCACGGCAAGGTCGATCGCGGCTGGCTGGGCGTGCAGATCCAAGAGGTGACGCCCGCGATCGCCGGCAACCTCGGGCTGCAGGGCGATCATGGCGCCCTCGTCGCGCTCGTCTCGGCCGACAGCCCCGCGGCCAAGGCCGGGCTGAAACAGGGCGACGTGATCCTCGCGTTCAACGGTACCGACATCGCCAAGATGCACGACTTGCCCCGGCTGGTCGCCGGCATCGCGCCCGGCTCGAAGGCGGACATGACAGTGTGGCGCGACGGGCACCAGAGCACGCTGGCGGTCACGGTCGGCGAGGCACCGGAAAACCCGCGCGTCGCCTCGGCGGAAACCCCGGAACAGCCGAAGGAAAATCAAGCGGATGCCATGGGCCTGCAATTTTCGACTTTGACCAATGACTTGCGCCGTGAACTTCATCTCGGACGCGAGGTCCACGGCGTCATCGTTACCAAGGTCGAGAACGGCAGCGCCGGCGACGAACTCGGGCTGACCAGAGGCGACGTCATCGTCTCGATCAATCAACAGCCGGTGGAGACGCCGCAGCAGGCGGCCGAGCGGCTAAAGCAGATCGCCGCTTCGCCGAACAAGACCGCGCTGCTGCTGCTCAACCGACACGGCGTTACCCAGTATCTCGGCATCGAGCTCGGCAAGAACCAGGGATAGCCGGGGCGGCGCGACGACAAAAAGGGCGCCCGCGGGCGCCCTTTTTTTGTGACTTCTCGGATAGCGGCTAGCGGTAACGCCAGCCCGCCTGCTCCGAATGCCCGCTTTCGCGCGGGGTCAGCGGGGCGCGCGTCTCGAGCCGCTCCAGCTCGATCCGTGTGCGCGCGCCGGCGCGCAGCAGCCGGTCGGTCGCCTCACGCAGGCCGAAGCGGCTTTCCTGGGTGTCGGCGGCGAGCACGGCGTCGAAGGCGGCGAGAAAGACGGCGATGTCGCCATCGACCCGGCTGCGCAACTCCTTGTCGATGGTGACACCGTTATCCTTACGCGCGTCGGCGTCGATGCGCGGCGCCTGCGCCGGCGGGCGAGCTCGGGACGCGTTGCCAAAGTCATGGCCGTAACGCCCGTTCTCGGCGACAGCGGGGGGGCGCAACGGCGCCTGGAACGGCTGCGGGCCGGGTTGCGCGGAAGGAGGCCGCTGGCGGGGCTCCGGCGCCGGCTCGGCGTGCGCCATGGCGCCGTTGCCATTGCCGTGACCATCGCCGTTGCCGTTGCCGTTGCCGAAGCCGAGATGCAGCTTCGCGCGCGGCTCGCCAGTCGGCTGAACCGGCGGGCTCACGGTACGCTGAAGGGGCGGCGCGGCGGCAACCGTCGCCTCGCGCGCGGGTTCGTGCGGCGGTGCGGCCTCGGCGGCAACAACGACCGCCGGTTCGGCTGCGACGTCCTCGCCGGCTGACGATCCGTTGGCGCTGGTCTTGAGCAATTGCGGCTCCGAGACCGCCGAACGCGGCGGTTCACTCGCCGGCTTATCGCGATTCCGACTAACGATGTAGCTTATCGCCGGAGGCGAGCAGTCATAGGTTCGAGCGATACTGGATAGTGTTTCTCCCGCTTCGTAACGGGCCATGATGAGCGGCCAGTCGGTTTGCGGAATCTTTCCACGTTTCCTTGATTTTTCCATCCCTGACCTTATCCCGACACTTCCACAGAGCGTTTCAGGCCGTTCGTCTGGCGCTCCACTAAGAAATCACGACCCCAGCCGGACAGCCTGAAAAGGTACGAGCCAGACACAACAATCACTTGAGCAGCGGGGCCGGTTTGCTTCTGGCCCCGGCCTTGCCGATACAAGGCCATCTGAAATTGATTTCTAAGACACACAATACCGCCAACAAAGTTCATCGTGAAGCGTTTTATTCATCCCAAAAGCGAAAATCCAACCCTGCCCCTCGTCTCACCGCATGCCAGGGATGATCTCAAATCTGAACGATCTTTCCTGGATTCATCAGATTAGCGGGGTCGATCGCACGCTTGATCGCGCCCATCACCTCGACGGCATCGCCATGCTCAGCAAAGAGGAAGTCCATTTTGCCGTAGCCGACGCCGTGCTCGCCCGTGCAAGTCCCATCCATCGCCAACGCACGGGTCACCATCCTGTCGTTTAGCCGGCTTGCCTCGGCGATTTCTTCGGGGCGATTGGGGTCGATCATGAAAATCAGATGAAAATTGCCGTCGCCGACATGACCGGCCAGCGCCGATGGGATCGACGACTTTGCGAGGTCGGATTTCGTCTCGGCGATGCACTCCGCAAGCCGCGAGATCGGCACGCAGACATCCGTCGCCCAGCCTTTCGACCCCGGGCGCAGGGCCAAGGCGGCGTAGTAGGCGTCGTGCCTCGCCTGCCACAGTTTCGAGCGTTCCTCCTGGCTCGTCGCCCAGCGGAAATCGTCGCCGCCGAAGTCGCCGGCGATCGCCTTGACCAGTTCGACCTGCTCCGCGACGCCATTTTTCGTTCCATGAAATTCGAAGAAAAGTGTCGGAGCCACCTTGTTGTCGAGCTTGGAATACTTGTTGATCGCGTCCATTTGCGGCTCGTCGAGCAGCTCGATGCGCGCGATCGGGATACCGCTCTGGATGATCAGGATCACCGTATCGACCGCCGCGGCAATCGAGGGAAAGGCGCAGACCGCCGCGGAAATCGCCTCGGGAATGCCGTAGAGCCTAACCGTGACCTCGGTAATGACGCCGAGCGTCCCTTCCGAGCCGACAAAGAGCCGGGTGAGGTCGTAACCGGCCGCCGATTTGCGGGCGCGGCGCGAGCTGTGGATCACCTTGCCGTCGGGCAAGACTACGGTGAGCGCCAGGACGTTTTCGCGCATCGTGCCGTAGCGCACCGCGTTGGTGCCCGACGCACGGGTCGCGGCCATGCCGCCGAGCGAAGCGTCGGCGCCAGGGTCGATCGGGAAGAAGAGGCCGGTATCGCGCAAATATTCGTTCAGCTGCTTGCGGGTGACGCCCGCCTCCACCGTCGCGTCGAGATCCTCGGCACCGACGCGCAAGACGCGGTTCATCTGCGACAAGTCGATGCAGATCCCGCCCCTCAGCGCCGCGACATGACCCTCCAGCGAGGTGCCGGTACCGAACGGCACCATCGGGGTCTGGTATTGCGCGCAGAGCCGGACGATCTCGGCGACCTCGTCGGTGCTTTGCGCGAAGGCGACGGCGTCGGGCGAATGCGGCTGGTGGTAGGATTCGTCCTTGCCATGCTGTTCGCAAACCGCCGCCGAGGTCGATAGCCTATCGCCCAAGCGCTGGCGCAGCGCGGCCAGCAAAGCCGGATCGGGCGGCTTGCGGACGAGAACGGGCGCGGTCATCGACTGCCCTTCGCATGGATATTGATAGGTCAGGCTTACTCCCGCGTGACGCGAACCGCAATGTCATACATCGTTGAAGATGACTGTTATGCGGTCGCAGAGGACGAATCCGGATGAGGCGCCAGGAACAAACCAGACCGCTGCGGCGCCCTCTCCCGGGGATGGCAGGATCCTCCGGAGAGACGGGCTGATTGAGCCGGGCACGATCCGCGGTTAGGCTGGCGCTCCGAGGACTTTTGGAGCCGACGATGCCCCTTGCGACGGTCACGCTCGACGACAAGTACGCGCTCGAAACCGGGCGGGTCTATCTGACCGGCACCCAGGCGCTGGTACGCCTGCCGATGATGCAGCGCCAGCGCGATGCCGCCGCCGGGCTCAATACCGGCTGCTTCATCGCCGGGTACCGCGGCTCGCCGCTGGGCGGGTTCGACCAGGCGCTGTGGAGCGCGCGGCGCTTTCTCGACAACAACCACATCAAGTTTCAGCCCGCGATCAACGAGGAGATCGGCGCGACCTCGGTCTGGGGTTCGCAGCAGATCGGGCTCTTTCCCGGCGCGCGGTACGACGGCGTCTTCGCCATCTGGTACGGCAAGGGGCCGGGGGTCGACCGCAGCGGCGACCCACTGAAGCACGGCAACTCGGCGGGCACCGCGCCCTTCGGCGGCGTGCTGGCGATCGCCGGCGACGACCACACCTGCAAATCGTCGACCCTAGCGCACCAGTCGGAGCTCGCCTTCATCGACGCGTCGATCCCGGTCCTCAACCCGGCCGGGGTCGAGGACATCCTCGATCTCGGCCTCTACGGCTGGGCGATGTCGCGCTTTTCGGGTTGTTGGGTCGGGTTCAAGACCGTCGCCGAGACGATGGATAGTTCGGCTTCGGTGACGCTGCATCCGGCCCGGGTGCAGATCGTCCT
>Ga0182024_10001355_pt1 | contig 63592 bp, 59 predicted proteins | sample P32metaG_FD_120480 | JGI IMG/M metagenome (GOLD analysis project Ga0182024, IMG submission 120480) | Permafrost microbial communities from Stordalen Mire, Sweden - P3-2 metaG (Illumina Assembly) | ecosystem: Environmental > Terrestrial > Soil > Wetlands > Permafrost | place: Sweden: Stordalen...
AGCAGAGCCCGCTTCCGCTTCGCCGGATCAACGCATATACGTCTTCCCGCCAAGCCGGCGCAATCCCGCACCGGCCAACCTGTCACCCACTTTACCTGTCTCACGACAGGGGTGCAGTCCAAGTAACTGTCCCCCTATAACTTCATTTTTAAATATCCCTTGAATTCTTGCAATAGGAAGCCCACGGTTTTGCTTCGTGTAAATCAAGGGGGACGCGATGCAGCGCGCATTTATATTCCTTATTGTGTCGTTTTTTCTGGCGAGTTGCGCCAGCGGATACGAAAAATTCTATCGGCCTCTGCCCATTCGGCAGATTGCGGGACTTGTACCCCTCGCAGGCGACCCCCAGTACAGCACTAGCAACTCCGATCCACAGACAATAATTGCAAATATGTACGAAGATAGCTACGCACCTGTCGGCGTGGCGGCGTTCGTTGGACCGGCTGGAAATCCCAGCGACGCCTTGGATCAGGCAAGGAAAGTTGGAGCTGCACGGGTCATCATAACCTCAAAATTCCGCAATACAGTTTCAGGCTCAATACCATTGACGCTGCCCAACACAACAACTTCATTCAATTCTGGGACCGCAAATGTATATGGGTCTGGAGGCTTTGCGACCGGGAATTATTCAGGGACTACTACCACTTACGGAACACAAACCACCTATATCCCCTATTCGGTGGACAGGTACGACCAAGTTGCAATATTTTTTGCTCAACTGAACCGACGGGGGTTTGGCACACTTGTGAACGAGCTAACGCCAGATCAAAAACAGCAACTTGGCACAAACAAAGCGGTCGCCGTCGTCGCCGTTCGACGGGGTTCACCGGCTTTCATGGCCGATATCATGCCTGGCGACTTTCTGATTTCGGTTAATGGTGTTGAGACGTTCGACGTCGACGCCACAATGTCGGCAATGAATGCATCTATGGGAAAGACCAGTTCAGTTTCGCTGATTCGTAATGGGCACGCGATTACCAAGACCGTGGCCGTTCCCAACGGAGAATGGTAGGCAGCATGAGTGGCCGGAGTAACAGCTGAAGTGACACGAGTAACCGCCCCTCTGTTGTGAGGCAGTTCCCGCAAGCAGCAGAGGTGACAGGAGTAACTGTCCCGGAATCAACCACTGTGGCTCCCAGCGTTCCATGACGGGATGACTGTCCCCGTGCAACGAGCTATTTCGTCGTCGACGTTGGTTTAAATATCGGATTACCCGGGCCTCCCGAGCCGGGAAACTGCCATCCCATATGCGTGACAGTGTTTATGATGCCGCATATTAACTCGACTACGTGCTGCCGTGCTTGATTCAGATACGAAACGTCGATTGCTGTCTCAAAAATTCTGTTCTTCTTGTCGACGAAGAGCGGCACGGACCGTGCCTGTTCGTCGGGTACGCGCCACGAACCATGACAGATGATGTTTCGGACTGCGGCCGCGTTCCGGAGATCTTCCAAGAGATCATTCAGATTAGTGATCGTCGCCGCTTTGTTATCGCGTACCGCTTTGCCGTAACTGTCGATCAGCCCCCCCCAAAGGATCGCTGAGGGCGCGTTGCAAGGTTGGCAACCACTTCTCAAACTCGACCTGTGCCTCCTCTTCGGGAATTTCGCGCGTTGCCGTGAACGAAAAGATGGCCTTGCCCAAGGTCTCTTCGAGAAATCCAAAAGTCGCAACTGTACGACCAAGCGCCCCCCAAAACTCGCCACTGTGTTTGTGAGTCGGAAAGTTCTCCGGCAGGTTCCTGCTATCAACAATGTACCGCTTTGGCTTGTCTTCGCCGGTCAATGCCGCCTCCAGAGATCACAATGGACAATTACCACCTTCAATGACCGGTTGACGCCAGCTACTCCCACTCAATCGTCCCCGGCGGTTTGCTGGCACGTCGTAGACCGCCCGGTTGATCCCCTTCACCTCGTTGATGATGCGAGTGGCGGCGCGGGCCAGGAACGCATGTTCGAAGGGGTAGGAATCCGCCGTCATCCCGTCGGTCGAGGTGACGGCGCGGACGGCGCAGACATGTTCATAGGTGCGGTCGTCGCCCCTTCACGCCGACGGTGCTTACCGGGAGCAGCACGGTAAAGGCCTGCCGGATCATCACGCACCCCGTTGCCGGATTTCCTCCGCACGTGCGGGCAGATTGATGCCAAAGGTCCATTTCCACGTGTCGCCGTGTTTGACATAGACCGACGAGCCCCAGACGGGCCCAACCTTTTGGCCGAAGCAGGTCCCGTCGGCGTGAGCGTGAAATGTCAGGATACCGACGTTCGGCGATAACAGGGTAGATGCGGCGTCGGTGAGGGCGACGGTCTTCACGTCGCATCCCTTCCCGGACCAGTTCTTCAACGCTTCGGCTCTTGTCGCGAGATGGATACCGAAAATATTGATGAACTGCACATTCGTCGCGATCAGACCATCCATTCTTCTGGTATCGCGATCTTTCCAGGCATCCCAGGCCGCCTTCTCCCGCGCCAACAGGACATCGGTGCGGGCATCCTGATCGGCGGAGCTGGTTTGATTCTGTTCGCCGGCCGCCTTCCTGCCAACCGGCTTCATGGGTGCTTTAGGATCGACAATCGCAGCTTCGGCGTGGAACGCCGCCTTCCATTGATCGCCGTCGCGAACATACGCTGTCGCGGCCCAACTGGCGGGCGGGACTCTGTGGCCGCCGCAGGCGCCGTCGACAGTTACCTTGTGCGTAAGCAGCGCCGCGTCCTGACCGAGCGGAGTCATCTGCGCGTCGGAGATGGCGTAGCTCGCGATCTCGTAATCGGCGCCGGTGTATTCCCTGGCCGCTGATGCCTTGTCGAGCCGGCCCCGCGAACCCCAGCCGACGAAGCTCTCGGCAAGGAACGACCCCCAGAACTTTGCGTCCCTGGATTTCCAGGCCCCATAGGCGCTGGTTTCGCGGGACAAGAGGACAGCCGCAGTAGGTCCCGCTAGCGCGGGGGCCGCCGGAGCGGCACTTTCAACCGGCTCGGCGGCGTTCGCCACACCATTTGCGGCGCCGCCTGCAAATACGAAAGCCGCGATCATCGCCACTTTCATTCGCCTGATCATGGTTGCCCTCGTTGCGGATTTGTGGTCACGGCGATTCGGTCTCCCCTTCGACGGGCTCAGGGTGAGGGCTATTTGTTGTTGCCCTCATCCGTCACTCCCATTCGATCGTGCCGGGCGGCTTGCTGGTCACGTCGTAGCAGACCCGGTTGATCCCCTTCACCTCGTTGATGATGCGCGTGGCCACGCGCGCCAAAAACGCGTGCTCGAAGGGATAGGAATCCGCCGTCATGCCGTCCGTCGATGTAACAGCGCGCAACGCGCATACATGTTCATAGGTGCGGTCGTCGCCCATCACGCCCACGGTGCGCACGGGCAGCAGCACCGCGAAGGCCTGCCAGATCTCGTCGTAGAGGCCGGCTTTGCGGATCTCGTCGAGATAGATCGCGTCGGCCTGGCGCAGCACGTCGAGTTTCTCGCGCGTCACTTCGCCGGGCACGCGGATGGCGAGGCCGGGGCCCGGGAAGGGATGGCGGCCGACGAAACGCTCGGGCAGGCCGAGCTCGCGCCCCAGCGCGCGCACCTCGTCCTTGAACAATTCGCGCAAGGGTTCGACCAGCTTCATGCGCATGCGCTCGGGCAACCCGCCCACATTGTGATGCGATTTGATGGTGACGGAAGGCCCGCCGAGGGGTGAGACGCTTTCGATCACGTCGGGATAGAGCGTGCCCTGGGCGAGAAAATCGGCGCCGCCGATCTTTGCGGCCTCCTGCTCGAACAATTCGATGAACGCCGCGCCGATGATCTTGCGCTTGCGCTCGGGATCGCTCACGCCCGCAAGCCGGCCGAGAAACATTTCTTCCGCGTCGGCATGGATGAGCGGAATGTTGTAAGCCTCCCGGAACAGCGAGACGACTTCCTCCGCTTCCCCGGCGCGCAGGAGGCCGTGATCCACGAAGATGCAGGTGAGCTGGTCGCCGATCGCTTCGTGGATGAGGAGCGCGGCGACGGAGGAATCGACGCCGCCGGAAAGCCCGCAGATCACACGGCCCTTTCCCACCTGCGCGCGGATACGGGCGATGCCCTCGCGGGCAAACGCCTTCATGTTCCAGTCGGGTGCGACGCCCGCGATGTTCTGCACGAAATTCGCGAGCAGCGCCGCGCCGCGCGGCGTGTGGACGACTTCGGGATGAAACATCACGCCGTAGAAGCGGCGGCGCTCGTCGGCGATCACCGCGAAGGGCGCGTTGCCGCTCTGCGCGATGACCCGGAAACCCTCCGGCAGCGCGGTCACGCGGTCGCCATGGCTCATCCACACATCGTCGCAGGCGCCCAGCGCCCACACGCCGTCGAACAGCAGGCTCTGCCCGCTCACCTCCAGCGTGGCGCGCCCGAATTCGCGCTTCGACGAGCCTTCGACACGCCCGCCCAATTGTTCGACCATCGCCTGCTGGCCGTAGCAAATGCCGAGCACCGGCACGCCCATCTCGAACACGCGCGCCGGCGCACGCGGTGCGCTTGAGTCAGTGATGCTCGCGGGGCCGCCCGAAAGGATGATCGCTTTCGGCGGCGCGGCGGCGAGCGCCTCCTCCGCCTTGTTGAACGGCACGATCTCGCAATAGACGCCGCCCTCGCGCACCCGCCGCGCAATCAGCTGCGTCACCTGCGAGCCGAAATCGATGACCAGAACGGGGGCGGACATGGCTAGGGGCCCCTCCACCGCTCTGCGTCGCGTGAGGCGGGCCCCCTCCACCGCTTCGCGGTCCCCCTCCCCCATGCTTCGCACGGGGGAGGAAAGGATATGGCTCGCACTTCACTTTCCTCCCCCGTGACGCAAAGCGGCATGGGGGAGGTGGCGCGAAGCGCCGGAGGGGGCAAAGCGGAATCGGTGGGAAACATGCCATCACGTAATGGCACGGCGGCGCCTTGTCCAGAAGTTGGAACTCATCCGTCGGCGCGCACGAACACCGCCGTGAAAAACCCGTCCGTGCCAGTTGTGAGGGGCGTGGCCTGGAAGAATTCGTCCATGCCGGGCGGTGGCGCAGAGCCGGTCGCGTCGCGCCATATCGCGGCCGCGGGTGCGACCCGGAATTCCGGATGGCGCGCGAGGAAGACGTCCACGCGGTCTTCATTTTCGCAGGCGAGCAGCGAGCAGGTTGCATAGATGATCCGGCCTCGCGCGGCCGAGGCGGCCTGGTCGAGCAGACGATCCTGGGTCGACTGGAGTTCCTCCAGCCGTGCGGGCGATAGCCGCCATTTCTGATCGGGCTGCCGGCGCCAGGCGCCGGAGCCGCTGCAGGGCGCGTCGACGAGAACGGCATCAAACGAGTCGCCCGATTCGCTGCCCGCCTGTTCTTCCCGAATGATGGTCACTCCCGCCCGCGCCACACGCGGCCCGAGTTGCGAGAGGCGCGCCGCGTCGTTGTCGCGCGCCACGATCACGCCTTCATTGTTCATCGCCGCCGCGAGCGCGAGCGCCTTGCCGCCCGCTCCCGCCGCAAGGTCGAGAATGTGTTCGCCGGGCCGCGCCGCGCAGAGCACCGACGCGATCTGCGCCGCCTCGTCCTGAAATTCGAAGCGGCCTTCCAGAAACCCACGCAAGCCGCTCAACGCGCCGGCGCCCCTGTTTTCCGCGATACGGATACCGTGCGGCGCGTAAGGCGCGCGCTCCGCTGCGAATCCCGCTTCATGCAGTTCGCGCAGCACTTCGTCGCGCGTGGCCTTCAGCGTGTTGGCGCGCAGATCGATCGGCGCGCGCCCGCACATCGCACGCATCTCCTCGATCATCCCATCGCCCAGACTTCGCGTGAGTTCGCGCTCGAGAAAGGCGGGAAACTCTCCCTGCACCCAGAGTGGCGGAGTGTCGCTGCGGGGCGATGCCAGCGCGGCGCGCTCGGACTCCGTCAAAGCCGAGGGGCCGTAGCCCGCGCCTGTGAACAAAGATTCGATGGCGGCGGGATCGCTTCCTTCCGCCGCAAGGCTCGCCAGCACCAGCGCGCGCGGGCTTTCGTCCGCCATGCGCCAGCCAAACGACGCGCGCCGTCGCATCACCGCGAAGACGCGCTCGCCGACGCCCGCGCGATCCTTCGATCCCGCATAACGCCGCGCCCGGAACCAGTCGCGCAGGAACCGGTCGGCCGGTTTGTTGGTGTGTTCGAGCGCCTCGAGGATTTCGATGGCGGCCTGCAGCCTTGCGGACGGGGTCATCTCATGGAACGGGATTTTTCGCTGGCGAATAAACAATAATTGTCATTCCCGCGAAAGCGGGAACCCAGTTGGGCCGCGCGTCGGCGCGCGCAAAGAGTCATTCTGCTCGCGGACGCTCGCTGCTGGGTTCCCGCTTTCGCGGGAATGACAATTTGCTATCAGCTCCCGCCGGGATAGTTCGGCGATTCGCGCGTCACCACTACGTCGTGGACGTGGCTCTCGCGCATGCCGGCGCCGGTGATGCGCACGAACTGGGCGCGCGCGTGCATCTCTTCGATGTTGCGGCAGCCGGTATAGCCCATTGCCGCGCGCAGACCGCCCACGATCTGATGAACCACATTCGCCACCGGGCCCTTGTAGGGCACCTGCCCTTCCACGCCTTCGGGAACGAGCTTCAGCAGGTCGCGCACTTCCGCCTGGAAGTAACGGTCGGCCGAACCGCGCGCCATCGCGCCGACCGAGCCCATGCCGCGATAGCCCTTGTAGCTGCGGCCCTGGTAGAGAAACACTTCGCCCGGGCTTTCCTCGGTGCCGGCGAGCAGCGAGCCCACCATCGCCACATGTGCGCCCGCCGCGATCGCCTTGGCGAGATCGCCCGAATAGCGGATGCCGCCATCGGCGATCACCGGCACGCCGGCGTCGCGCGCCGCCGACACCGCATCCATCACCGCCGTCAGTTGCGGCACGCCGACGCCCGCCACAATGCGCGTGGTGCAGATCGAGCCCGGCCCGATGCCCACCTTGATCGCGTCCGCGCCCGCATCGATCAGCGCTTTGGCACCGTCCGCGGTCGCGACGTTGCCGGCCGCCACCTGCGTGTAGTTGGATTCGCGCTTGATGCGGCGCACCGTCTCCAGCACGCCGCGCGAATGGCCGTGCGCGGTGTCGACCACGATCACGTCGCACTCGGCTTCGACCAGCGCCAGCGCGCGCCGCACGCCCTCTTCGCCCACGCTGGTGGCCGCGGCGACGCGCAGCCTTCCGCGCTCGTCCTTGCAGGCATTGGGATATTTCTGCGCCTTCTCGATGTCCTTGACCGTGATCAGTCCGACGCAGCGATAGGAATCGTCGACCACCAGGATCTTCTCGATGCGGTGCTGATGGAGAAGGCGCTTGGCTTCCAGCGCGCCCACGCCTTCCTGCACGGTGACGAGCTTGTCCTTCGTCATCAGCTCGGCCACGCTCTGGCGCGGATCGGTGGCGAAGCGCACGTCGCGGTTGGTGAGGATGCCGACCAGCCTTCCGGCGCCGTTCTTCGCCCCTTCGACCACGGGAATGCCGGAGATGTGGTAGCGCTCCATCAGCGCCAGCGCGTCGGCCAGCGTGGCGTCCGGGGCAATGGTGACCGGGTTCACCACCATGCCGCTTTCGAATTTCTTCACGCGGCGCACATGCTCGGCCTGTTCCTCGAGGCTGAGATTGCGGTGGATCACGCCCATGCCGCCTTCCTGCGCCATGGCGATGGCGAGCGCAGCCTCCGTGACCGTGTCCATGGCGGCGGAGAGGAGCGGGATGCCCAGCTCGACGGTTCGCGTGAGGCGGGTGCGGGTATCGACCTGGCCGGGCAGGACTTCGGAGGCTGCCGGCACCAGCAGCACATCGTCGAACGTCAGCGCTTCGCGGATCGTCAGGGGGTCGCTCCGGGCAGGGCCTTGGAGCGCCGAGCCTTTAGCAGCGCCGCCCGGCCCGTGCAAGCCGACGGTGGCCCCAATGGTTTTTCAACTTCCGCGAGTGGGGAAGGCACGATGCGCGTCAGTCGCTTTTTGCGAGTGAGCCTGAGAACGCCCCTGAGGCTCCCAAATTCCCGCTCCGGTTGCCCTTCGGACTGGCTTCGCGCCCCTTTGTTTGCTCCCTTGCCGCGGACCGGTTCAGCCCGGGCGGAACCCGCGGCGCGCGCCGGGCATCGGGCTCCCGAAGCAGGTTGAGCATCAGCCTGAGGGACGGGAGGTCGGCGCGGGCGGCGCCGAGTGCCAGCTCCTTCGCGAGGCGCGCCAGCACCGTCGGCGGTTCGTACGCCGCCAGCTCCTCGGGCGATTGAGCCACCGCCGCCTCCAGCGCCAGGCGAAACCGCTCGCGCGTCATCTTCTTCGCCCCCGGCCTGCCGCCCGGATTGCCCGACCGCCCCTTCTGGAATTGCGTCTTCGCCGGCGGCATCGGCCGCGTCGCCTTTTCGTTCATCGGAACCTCGCTCATGGGTTGCGCGAGGGGTTTAATGCCTATTTGGTTTTGTTGTCAACCGATATGGTTCTAACTCTTCACTCGGCGACGTTACACTTGACATACTTATCGCAATAGGTAGAATGTCGGTCATAGGAGATCAGCTATGCCCAAGTCCGTTCTTTCCGCCCCGCACTTCCAAGACGAAAAGGCAGCTTTTGCCTACGTCGAAGCCAAGTTGTGGCCCAAGGGTCCGATTTGCCCGTTCTGTGGCGAACGGGAGCGCGTAGGGCGCATGAACGGCAAGACCACCCGTCTCGGTCTCTGCAAGTGCTACGCGTGCCAGAAGCCCTTCACCGTGCGAATGGGGAGCATCTTCGAGTCCAGCCATTTGCCCCTGCACCTGTGGCTTCAGGTCATCCACCTGATGTGCGCGAGCAAAAAAGGCATTTCGACCCGGCAGGTGCAACGGATGCTTCAGTGCAGCATGAAAACCGCGTGGCACCTGACCCACAGAATTCGCGAGATCATGCTTCCCGCTTCTGACGGCATGGGCGGCGAAGGTGCGACCATTGAGGCGGACACCACCTATGTCGGTCGCAAAGCTGGCCGCAAACTTGGCCCGTCCAGAACACCCATGAACGCGGTTTTCTCGCTTGTGGAACGCGACGGACGCGTGCGCTCTTTCCACGTTCCGAACGTGCAAGCGCACACCCTGCATCTGGCGATCAATGCGGCCAAACTTTCCCGCAAGTCGCACCTGCGGACTGACGAGGCGCGGACCTACGGCATTATCGGCCCGACCTTCGCGACCCACGAAACGGTAAATCATTCGATTGACGAATACGTGCGCGGCGACGTTCACACCAATTCGGTCGAAGGGTTTTTCAGCATCCTGAAGCGAGGCGTTTACGGCACTTATCAGCACGTCTCCGAAGCGCACCTGCCCCGCTACCTGACCGAATTTGATTTCAGGTATTCCAATCGCGAAGCGCGCGGGATTGATGATAGCGCTCGGGCGGATATCGCACTCCAAGGTGCCAAGGGCCGCCGCCTCACGTACGAAACGACTCGTGCGCGGCAGTAAGTTTCGCGCCGGACACCGCAAAATCCTTCTAATTCTCATGTTGCTGGAAGGGGAACGGGACTGACACCCTATCCCCTTCTCAGCTATCCTAGGAATCGCGACATACCTAGGAAGCCCCCCGTGCCATTCCTTCCTGCACATTGTCCGCACTGCGGAATTATATTTACGCCTCCGGCGATCGGCATTGGCGGTAATGCGCAACTTACGCTCAGGAATGCCACCACCAACTGCCCTAAGTGTGGCGGAAGAGCCAGACTGGTAGAAGGTACGTTCGCCGCAAGCGCGGAAAGACTGGTGCCTGTGGCCGGACCGCCAATCACTTTTGCCATTCTTGCCGCATTGGAGCGCGCTGTTGAGGAAGCCAAACGCCAGCAATCTGACGCGAAGAAGTTAGTCAAAGAAATTGAAAAGATTTCACCAGAGCTGGCCGTCATATTGAGGCCGCTGATAAAGTACAAGACATCTACCTTCATCCTGGCCTTAGTTATTCTTCTCATACACTCTCTTCGCATAAATCTGGACGTCGATTTGAATAAGCTCATTCAACAATCTATTATAGCTGTTGAAGATAGGGAGCGTTCCTCACCTGAACAGGTGAACGTTCAACAGGTGATTTATGAGAGTGAAAAGTTAAATTCACCGTCACAAATAACGCCAAGACAACACAGGAAGCGATTACACCAGCCACAACTCCGGCCCAAAAAGAAGCAAGGGAAAATCGGGCCGCGGCACCGACCGAAACGCAAGCGACACTAGGATCGATTCTGCATCGGGTAATTTGGTAGTTATTGACATAGCGAAGCCTCACGCCTAAACATGCTAAGCGTGCGAGGCCATTCGTGGCGCAAATTCGCGGGCCGGAGATGGCAGTCTCTCGGCCCGTTTCGTTTTCAGCGAAACGCTGCTACAGTGTGCTTATGGAAACTCCCGAACAAAAGCGTGAAGCCGATAAACACTTTGCGGCTTGGCGCGACGCCGCAAACGCGGCCTTTGAGGCGCGTGAGGTGCATGGTCCGGACTCGCCAGAATACGCCGTCGCGGAAGAACGCGTCGGAGAAACATGGGAGCTATACAAGAAACTCCGACCTGCCGAACAAAAGAACTGGCTCAAATGACTCATAAACCGCCGCGCAAACCGCAATCAAAGCGCGTTGAAAGCGACCCTGAGGAATACCAGCGATTCCTAGAAATGGCGAAGGCTGTCGAAGCGTCCGACGATTCGAAGGATTTTGACAGCGCGTTCAAGAGGGTTGTTGCAGTGAAGCGAGTGGGCCATCGGTCGCGAGGCGACGCATAAAAGCGCGCGTCGCGAACAAAATTTCCTCGGCAATCTCCGGTGAGAAATCGGCTGTCATGAGCGTCAGTTTTCCATGGGTATGACAGACCTTGTTTCGCCATGCGTTCTTTAGACCCTCGACCGTGCCGGCCATCTGCTCAAGGAACGCGGAGTGCTTCTGCTCAAACGCGGAGCGGTCCTGGTATTTGGTTTTCTGAATTGCTTGCAATTTGATCGTTACTGCGGTCCAGCCGGAGATGGGATCGGTAACTCCAATCTCCTTTCCAAGCGCGATAAGTCCGGTTTCGACCACCTGAAGGCTATGAAAAACTGCGGCTGGGTAACGGGATAAGGCAAAGCATTTGGACGCTTCTTCCACGTCGATCAGTGAGTCTGGAAATCGGCCAATTATCTCTTCCCAACCCCTGCGAGGGTTATTGTAATAACCCGACTCCCTCGCGCTAAGGGACCAGAAAATCTTACTGTCCAGTTCGTCAATTACCCGTTCGTAAAGTTCAATTTGCAGCGGGACTAATTCAGCGCGCGAACTGAGCTTGGTTTCGACCAACATCCTCTGCATTTTTTTGACAGTGGCGAGTGACGCGGCTAGATCAAAATCAATGCAATCCTGCTCTAGAATTGCAAGAAATCTGACATTGGAAGCTACAAAGCTATCCGTGTACGGTAGCCCGTCAGAATCGGGAAATTTTTTGTGCAGCTCGTATTGAACAACAGACATCCCGCCTTGCGCTGTAACCCGCAGCATATTGCCGAAATGGAATGACCTCATGATGTCCCACAGACTCCAAAGCCGACCCGGCCGGAGTCCGTCATGGGCGCAAGCGGAGATCGGGGCAGTCATGACACTACCCCTTGATCAAGAGTATGGGAAGTGTAACGTCGTCCTTCACCCCCCATTTTGTTTCCTCCCCGCTGGCCGAGGGATTCACTCGGCCCGCAGTAGAGACCGCTCGCTTCTTCACCTCCTCATGACTGTATCTCCAGCCTCATGACCTGAAGGTCCCAGGTTAAAGTCCTGGCCCCGCAACCAAATTAAGTCTGTAAAATGAGCATGTTATGTGCAATAGGCCGCTCGGCATCTGAGCGGCCTATTTTGCTTCGGGCACCATGCTGGCACCCCCCGAACCTGCAAGGGATATTAGGTTTCAAACCCGTCCGTCATGGCCCGCGTCGGCATTCGTCCCTCTGTTCCTGCGCGATGACGAGGGCGTGCTTCTCGACCTCTAGCAACCGAATCTCCTCCTGGTTGGCCACGGCGGCCCAATCGATGTGGATGTCGGCTGATACCAGATGCCGCCGAATCTTGTTGGCTATGGGTGCTTGGCAGGTGAATGCTGCGACGTTGGCCGATTGCTCTAAATTTATAGGGTCTGAGCCGCGCTTACCGACCTCAGTGCAGACTGCCCTATAAAGACACTTTTCGCGGTCCATGTAATCGCCGTCACTCGGGTCCGGCACATATGGCGGCATCGTGATGGCTGGCCCGCAGTTGGAGAGCGCCAGCAAGCAAGCCAAGGTAGCAAGACTGGCCCGGCAACGTGCCGAATGGCGATCTCGACTGGCTGACCGATAGGGGGACTCTGAGATGCCTGCATATTCGCTTCTGGACGCCAACACTAAAAAAGCTCTTCCGTCCACCACTGCGGAAGGGCGTGAGGCCGCATTAGAGTACTTCGGGAGAATTCTCGGCCGTCGCCTCACAGACACAAATCTAGATGATAGTGTTAATCGCTACCTACTCGACGAATGGCAAGAGGGGGACGCCGGGCACTGGATCAATCATATTACCCCAGTATGGGTTTGCGAAGTATAACATTCCCCTTGCAAAGGGAACGGCGGGGAGGCCAGCGAAGGCTCAGTGCAGATCTCAGCCCGTGCCTCAGTCTTGGGCGCGCAGTCGTTGACAGTCTGGGGGACTGGGGGTCGCGAGTTCAATCTCTCCGCTCCGACCAAATAAGGCATTACCTTGCGAAGTCGGTCGACGTGCATAACGATGGTTTATGACTTTCGCAGCTACGGACTATCGTTAAACGCGCAAAAACAAAGAAAACCTTCGAGGAGAAACTGCACAAGACCAACAACCTGACGGACGTAGAAGCCAAGCTAAACCGTGTGACCATTCTGGCAAGAGACACAATAATGACGAGAATTCCTGCATGTAACTTAGCGGCTCTGGTTTTATCTCTGGGCGCTTTGTTACGAGATGCAAACCTTTCTACGGCAAGAGCTACGGTGACCACGGCTGTCGACGGTATGGCCTTGGCTATAGAGGGCGAAATTCAAGCACAAGATGTCCCAGTTTTTCAAAAAAACATCTTAGACGATCGCGTCATAAGTGTTGAGCTAAACAGCAAAGGTGGCGACGCATTCGCGGCCATGGAAATAGGGAGGATGATTAGAGAACGTTGGATGTGGGTTGACGTAGAGTTGGCCGGAGAATGTCTTAGTAGCTGCGCCCTCATTTATATTGCCGGTGTCCATAGAAAGAATTTTGGCACAATTGGATTACATCGGCCTTATTTGGCGGGTAAGCCTCTAACTCAAGCACAGCTCTCCGATGTAGTTCCAAAAATGCTTTCGGCGATCCGAGCTTACGTGTGGGAAATGGGCGTCACGGACGAATTTGCCAACATCATGATGAATACTGATCCCGAAAACGTCCACACATACGATTCGAACACAATACAAGAATTGGTGCCAGAGCAAGACCCGCTCTATAACGAGGCACGTGTTGCTCACGACGCTCGCCGCTTCGATCTGACAACTCAAGAGTATCGGCAGCGCGCCAAAGAGTCACTTTCATGCGGCACCTATGTTATCCCGGGCTTGGACGATTGCTCCAGCGCGATTTTGTGGGGTCTGAGCGTTCAAACCTTTCAAGACAGAAACAAAAAAATTCAGGCTGCCTGCATCTCCGAATCTAGAGAATATTCGAAGTTCGCGTCGTCGCATGTCATAGGCGCCAAAGGGAATTGGGATAATCCGATAGTTATGAATTTCGAGAATTGCGAGCGAAAAGTTATGCGTGGAGACTAAGTGGTCCGGATCACGCATTCCGATCAAAGCCATTTCACGCACCGATTCACGCGGCACTTTGGTCTGGCGCCCGGCACCTACAGGCAAATGACGGCGTAACGCAGGAAGTCCACCAAGGGCGTGGGTGGGCACGCCGCGCAACATCATCGCCTGGATTGCGAAGCGCCGGTAAGTAGGGCACAGGTGAAGGGGACGCCGACGAAATTCCGAACGGGAAAGCTGCCGAAATGCAATTCGTTCCCGCGGGGCTCACGCTGTCATCGGCATTTTCGACATGCTGGGGCCGCTCACCTTCTATTGCGACATGTGTGCTTGCCATTGTCGTCGCCTTGATTGGCAGCAGCCCTTTGGCGTTCGCGTTCACCGCCGTCGGGCTGAAAACGTCCCTCGACAATTGCCTGAACAGCAAACTTTCTTCGGCGGAACGCATCGAAGCATGCAACGAGGTCATTCATACAAACGTGTTTCCGCCCAAAACCCGGGCCAGAATCAATACAAGCCGCGGAAACGCCTCTTTCACGTCGGGAAATCTGGACAGTGCTCTCGACGACTACAACAAGGCCATTGTACTCGATCCCGAACTTCAGCCGCCTCTGGTCAACCGCGTCGTAACTTTGGTGCGGCTTGGAAAATGCGAGCAGGTGGATTCCGATTTCCGTGCCGTGCTCGGGTCAGACAGCCATAATTGGCGCGCGCTCTATGGCCGCAGTCTTTGCAAGGCCAAAGCCGGCGATCAGGCGGGAGCGCAATCCGATCTGGCCGCGGCGAGCGCCATCAATCCCAATGCCGCGCAGGAATTCGCGCCGGTCGAGATCCCACGCTGGTACCGATGACGAACGCCGCACCTCCCCGCGCCGTCACCCATACTGTTGACCAAGGGTAGTGCGTTCAAACTGCACCACTACCGGATTCTGAGCGCACTTGATCGATCGTTCAAGTCCTGCTAGAGGCAGTTGATCGAACGATCAACTCGGCGCCGGGAATGGACGACACGCGCGAACGTATCCTGTTTTCGGCCATGAAGCTGTTCGCCGAGAAGGGTTATCTGTCGACATCCGTCGCGGACATCCTGAGGGAGGCGGGCGCCCATTCCGGCAGCCTCTACCATTTCTTTCCGACCAAGCAGGACGTGCTGCTCGCGGCGCTCGGACTCTACCGCGACGGCATCGTGCCGATGCTGCTTGCGCCGGCCTGGGAAGGGGTAAGCGATCCCATCGCGCGGGTCTTTGCGCTCCTCGCAGCCTATCGCCGGATGCTCGCCGACACCGGCTGCCTTTACGGCTGCCCCATCGGCTCGATTGCGCTGGAGCTCCACGAGCCCGACCCGCCGGTGCGCGAGCTTCTGGCCGCCAATTTCACAGGCTGGGTGATGCAGGTTCAGGCCTGCCTTGACGAGGCACGCGACCGCCTGCCCGCCGGCACCGACACGCGGGCCCTCGCCACCTTCGTGCTCACAATCATGGAAGGCGGCGTGATGCAGTCTCGCACGCATCGCACCCTGGCGGCGTTCGATGCCTGCGTGGCGCAGCTCGAAGACTATTTCACGCGGCTCGAACAGGCCGCCCAACAGGAAGGAAAGGAATAGCCATGCACAGGATCTCTCTCGCCCTGGCAGCGGCGCTCGCGGCGACGTGCGCCGGCGCGGCGCCCGCCGAACATAGCTGGCGCGATTTCAAGGACGTGACGAACACGTCCTTCATGGAGCCCGACGGCGACCGTTCGCTTCAACTTTCCATCGACGTGCCGGCGCCGGCGCATGATGTGTTCGCCGCGTTCACCACCACCGAAGGCTTTTCGAGCTGGGCGGTTCCCGTTGCAAAAATCGATTTCCGCGTGGGCGGCATGATCGAGGCGAGCTACGATTCGCACGCAAAGCTCGGTGATCCCGACAACATCAAGAACGCGATCGTCGCCTATATTCCCGATCGCCTGCTGATCATCCGCAACATGCAGGCGCCGGCGGGTTTCGTGGATTCCGCACTGTTCCAGAAGACGGTGACGATGATCGAATTTACGCCGGTCGATGCGAAGACCACGCATGTCACGCTTACCAATGCGGGGTATGGACCCGGCGCGGGCTTCGCCACCGTCTATTCCCATTTCGAATGGGGCAACTCCGACACGCTTCACGAACTGCGCACCCGCTTCGTCAATGGCCCGGTCGATTGGGCGGCCGAGGAAGCAAAGGAAAAGGCGCAGGCCGCAACGAAGGTGGTCACCGGCAAACAATGATGATGCTATGCAGGGGATTTCGGTTCAGACCATCATGAGGGAGATCTGGGATGTCGCTGTCCGACGTCGCATCCATTGGCAGCATTGTGAGCAGCGTCGCCGTCGTCGTCTCACTGGCCTATCTGGGGTTTCAGATAAGGCAAAACACGTTGCATCAGCGGGCATCGATGCAGCAGGGCCGCGCCGCCCGCGTCGTTGAACTGATCTCGCGGACCGCGGAGACCGATATTGCGGCGGCGATGCTGCGCGGCCGTGTTGCCGATCCCGACATGGAGCCGGTCCAGCTTGAGCAATTTCTGCGGGTCCTGACGGCGATCTTTCTCAACTTCGAAGACGGGTATCTCTTGCAGCAATCCGGCATGCTGGATTCGGCGAGCGCAAAGGGCGATGTCGAGGCGCTCAAGGGCCACATCTTTGCGCAGCCCGGATATCGCATAGCCTGGCAAATGCTGAGATCCGGAATGCAGCCGGACTTTCGAGACCATATGGATCGGCTCATGCGCGACACGCCGGTCGTGCCGTCAACCGATAGGCTGGCAATCTGGAGGACCCTGGCGTCCGGGCAGGCGGCAAGCGGCGATTGAGCGCGCGTCGGGATAGAATGTTTCTCGCGCTCCGATCCGATAAGCGCCCCGACGGCGCCCGTCAGAATCGCGAGGACGCGAGTTTGACATCCGACAGGCGCCAGGCGCGTGCGAACTCTTCGCGCACGCGGGCGGCTTCGTCCGATTTTCCCTGCGCGTCGAGCGCCCGGGCGAGACCGGACAGCGCCCAGCCGTCTGCGCGATAGGTGGTCAGGCTGTCGCGATAGACGGCTTCCGCATCCGCGGGTCTTCCGGCCTGAAGAAGTGCTGCACCCAGAAGATGACTGACGGGCTGATGCCAGGTCGGCGGTTCGCCATAGGGAAGTGCCTGTTCGATATCGCGCGCCTTTTGAAAATCCGCGATCGCTTCGTCCATATGGCCGCTCAGACGCGCGATCTCGCCGTCGAGCAACGAAAGTCCGATCTGCGCCATCTGGGTCTCTGCCTTTCTGCGCGACTCGTCGGCCGCAAAGATGTTCTTGCCGATCATGCCGGCGAGTTCGGCACGGTCCCTGTTGGCGCGGTCGAAATCGCGCGCGTTCGCGGCGGCGAAACCCTGTGCGTAGAGCCACATGGCCACACTGAATTTCCACTTCGCGTCCGGGCGCGGTTCGGCAAGAACCTGATCCCACTTGCCGAAACGCAGATTTGTAAGCAACGCGGTGTCGAGAGGCTCGTCCCATTGCCGATCCGGCGGATAGGTTTCCTCCGCCTTGATGACGCGATGCGCCGCATCAATGGCGATCCGGTAATTGCCCGCCATTTCCGCCGACGCCCACAACACATCGATGTCGTGATAATAGAAGCCCAGCGGCAGATAGCCCTGCGCCCGGCAGGCGGCGGCGTATGCTTCGTCGGTGTTCGCCGCGCGCAAATTCACCTTCATGGAGTCGGCGTAGCGCCCGACGCGGAAATAGATGTGCGACGGCATGTGAACGACATGGCCCGCGGCCGGCATCAGGGTTTCGAGCTTGTCCGCCGCCGCTTCCGCGCGTTCCGGCGTGCTCGATGCTTCGACCGCGTGGATGTAGAGATGCAGCGCGCCGGGATGCAGCGGCTCCTGCCGGATGACCGCTTCCAGCGAGGAGACGATGTCCGCTGCGTAGCCTTTCGGCTTCGTGCCGCCCTGCGACCACAGATCCCAGGGCTCTGTATCCATCATCGCTTCCGCGGCGAACACGGCCGCATCCAAATCCTGCGGATAGACTATCCATAGGCGCCGCATCGCACGCGCAAACGCCGCGTCGAGCGGCGCACGGTCCTTCGGCGGATTGGGCTCGTAACGCGTGGCAATGGCTTCGATCCATGCGGCTTCTTCGGGCGAGGCATGAGGTTCGAGCGCGCGCGCCATCTCGACGGCCTGCCACGCCGGACCGACCGCGTCGGCGTGCATCGCCTGATTGATGTTGGGTCCGAGCGCAAAGCCGACACCCCACCAGCACATGACGCAATCCGGATCGAGGCGCGCGGCCTCGCGGAACGAGCGGATCGCTTCGGGGTGATTGAAAGCGAACAGCATGCGCACGCCCTGATCGAAATACGCCTGCGTCTTCGGATTGGATGTGGTGATGGGATGATGATGATCGCCGTAGCCGTCAAACAGCGGCGCGCCGGGCTTGTCGCCTTTCCGTTCGAGCATCGGCGGCACGGGCGGCAAGGTCATATTCATGAGCATCGCGTCGCCGGCCGGCCTGGCCATGCGATCGGTAGAAGCATCGCCCGCCATCGCCGGCATCGCAGCCGGTGAAGCAAACAATGCCGAAACAAACACCGCCGCGAGCGATTTCATCTATACTCCGCTAACGCATGCAAATTCCCCCGGAACGGGTAGTTCCGGGGGAATTTGGCATTTTCCTTCCGTCAGCTGGCCACCAACGGGCGGACGGCGTAACGGTTGGTCTGGTATATACCCTTACGGCGTCCCGACAAAGCCGTGCAGCACGTTGTTGCCGTCGCGGTATCCGCCCGCGACCTCGCCCTTCTTGCTGATGGCCTGCGGATAGGTGCCGCCCGTGGCGCCGGATATGCTGAACGTCGTGTATGCTCCGGCAGAATCGCGCACAAATCCCTGATAGCCGCCGTAATAGTAATAGCCGGTGAGAGCGCCCTTGTCGTTGAGCCCCATCACCCAGGTGTAGTACGAATCCCCTGGACCCACGGCCGTGACGTCGCCGGCCGCGTTCCGCTCAAATCCATACCCGATCCCGCAAACCGTCTCTGCATATCCCGCGACCACACCGGAATCGTTGATGCCCGTCGGGATGGTCTTGTCCGGATCATTGGGACCTTTGAAGGTTACCATGTTTCCCGAGGGCGCGCGCACAAAGCCCTCCGTACCGTCCGTGCCCGTCACGGCACCCTTGGTATTGACGGCCATACCCCCGACCGTCAGTTGCTTGATTTTGCCTTCGGGAGCACCGACGAACCCGGCTTGCCCGTTGCCGTTCATGTACCAGCCGGCGACCTTTCCTTTCGCATTGAGGCCGACCGTGCCCGGCTCATAACCCTGCGTCGGGTTGAACGTTTTGATCGTGCCATCGGTCCCGCGCACGAAACTGTAGAACGTGCCGCTCTCGTCGCGATACCAGCCGGCAATTTCGCCCTTGTCATTGATGCCGGTCGCCTCGGTGAAGATCGAGCCGTTCGGATCGAAAGTCGTGATCTTCCCGTCGGACGTGCGCAGGAAGCCATGCCCCGCTTCCCGCGAATCCTGATAATAGCCCGCGACCGTGCCCGACTCGTTGATGCCGGCGGCAAATGTGTATGTCGAACCCGCCGGATCGAAGCTCGTGAACGATTCCTGAGCGTTTGCGCGAACCGCCGTCGCGGCGGAGACAAGCACAATTGCCGCGCCGCAATAGAATTTTGATCCCAACATCGCTGGGGTTCTCCCTTCGAACGAAACGATAACCGCCTGATGCGGCCATGTGTCTCCTCGACGTGTGGGGTCTCTCTTTTATTCCCGTCCCGGTTCCGGCCCGATTGCGGGTCCAGGTCGCACGCATGGGAAAATCGGCAGCGCCCGGGGATCCGGTCGCAACGCAAGCTGCGCGTGCGGCCGCAGAAATTCTCTATCCTTTGAACCCGGTCGCCACGAGATAGAGTTCCACCGATTCCGCGCGGCTGGCGGGGGGCTTGACGTGGCGGACCTCGCCGAAGCGCTGCTTGACGCGCGCGAGCAGCGCGCCGGTGGCTCCCCCCTGGAACACTTTGCCCACGAACACCCCGCCCGGCTTCAGCACCTGTTCGGCCACATCCAGCGCCGCTTCGAACAGTGCGGTGGTACGCAGATGGTCCGTCGGCCGGTGGCCGGTGGTCGGCGCCGCCATGTCCGACAGCACGACATCGGCCGGCTTCCCGAGCGCGCTTTCCAGTCGCGCCAGCGTGTCCGGCTCGCGCAGATCGGCCTGGATAATCTCTACGCCCGCGATCGGCGCGATCTCGAGAACATCCGCGGCGACCACGCGTCCGCCGTCTCCCGCGCGCTGCGCCGCGACCTGGCTCCAGCCGCCCGGCGCCGCGCCCAGATCGAGCACGGTTGCGCCCTTCCGGAGAAAATGAAACTTCGCGTCAAGCTCGACCAGCTTGAACGCCGCCCGGCTGCGATAGCCCTTCACCTTCGCCTCGCGCACATAGGGATCGTTGAGCTGCCGCTCGAGCCAGCGCGTGGACGACACGTCCCGCCCCTTCGCGGACTTCACCTTCACGCGAAGCGCGCCGCGGCCGGAGGATTTGTCGGAACGCTGTTTCATGCGGTTCCACCGGCCGTCCAGTTCTCCATCGCGAGACCGCGAACGCGTTTGAATTCCCGAAAATTGTTCGTCACCAGCGCGCAATCCGCCGAAATTAAACCATAACTGTCATCCGGGGATGACAGGCATTGGGTGATTCAAACGGATCGCAATCCGCATTTGTTCGATCGGGACGCATTGGAGCCGCCGCAGAGCGCCGGGATTGTAGCATCCGCGTCTGCGCGCGAAAATGGCCGGGGACTGTGGCGACATCCGACGCAGTGTTGCGCGCATCCACCGACGGGACAGATGGCCTACCAACGCAAACGCGACATCCGGCTGCCGGCGCCCTATCTGAAGCGCATCTGGCTCGATCCGGCGCTGGTGCCCGATGCCGAGGCCTATCCTTTCTGCCTGCCCTTTCTCCGCAACGGCTTCGAACTCGGCTTCGACACGCCGGTGACGATCATCGTGGGCGAGAACGGCACCGGCAAATCGACGCTGCTCGAAGGCATCGCCGTTCTCGCGGGCTATGACGAAGCGGGCGGCGGCAAAGGCTACATGCCGGTGGATCATTCGGGCGCGGTGGAAGCGATGGGCGGCGCGCTCTCGCAGGCGCTGCGCGCAAGCTGGCTGCCGAAGATCACCAATGGCTGGTTCTTCCGCGCCGAGAGCTTCTTCTCCGTCGCGCGCTATCTTGACCGCGCAGCACTCGACGAAAACAAACCTCCGCCGGATTTTCTCTCCCATTCTCACGAGGAAGGCTTCCTGCGCTTCTTCGAGGAGCGCTGCCAGCGCCAGGGCATCTTCATTTTCGACGAGCCGGAATCCGCGCTGTCGCCGACGCGCCAGCTCGAGCTTCTGAAGCTGCTGCGCCGCATGGATCGCGCGCGCAACGCGCAGGTCGTCATGGCTACGCATTCGCCCATGCTGATGGCATGCCCCAAAGCCAAGCTGCTGCAGCTTACCAAATATGGCCTCGAGCCCATCGCCCTCGAAGACACCACCCATTACCGCCTGCTGCGCGAGTTCTGCGCCAGCCCCACCGCCTTCGTGGAGTCGCTGTCCGAGGAATAAGCCCATTTCGCATCTCAACGCTCTCACGGCCCGCAGAGCTTCCCGTAGCGTGCAACACTTGCTTGAACGGACGTCCATTCCCTCTCTCCCACTTCTGGGGGAGAGGGTCAGGGTGAGGGGGTCTTTCCGATTCTCCGAGGCTGATGTTTCACGTCGGCGCGCCAATTCTTCATCACGTGTTGCGCGTCGCGACCCCCTCACCCCAGCCCTCTCCCCCAACGGGGCAGAGGGAGAATGACACCTAATTCTGCGTGTGTGCGACGGATCGCAGGCGCGCGCATAAGAATTGCACCGGCAAAGGATGCGCCAGCCCACGGCCTTCGTGGAGTCGCTGTCGGAAGAGTAACGTTGGCCGGCGTGCTGCCGCCCGCCCTCCCTTCCTGTCACGGCCCTCAATGCGGCCGCCCAGATGAAACAAACGAGGCGCCGCAAACAATCGGCGATATTTTTGCATTCCCCCCCTTCTCCATGGCCGGGCTCGACCCGGCCACCCAGCCGCCGCGCGTCGGCGCGGCAGATGACTCCCCATCTGGGAAGTAGCAATGGAGAAAAAACATCTCGCACCCCGACGCCCGCGTCGCCGTTAGCCGCTCCCCCGATCAATTCAGAGGACAGCCCGGCCATGGTGAGGGCGGATTGCCCAATCGCGTGCGAGGGCTCTCGCGAATGGCAACAGGTCCCGCGCGCTTCGGCGTCGGAACTTGAAACCCCTCCCGCCGCATGGTCTAAACGGCGCCTCCCGTTGGGGGATCGTCTAACGGTAGGACAGCGGACTCTGACTCCGCCAGTCTAGGTTCGAATCCTAGTCCCCCAGCCAGCGGAATACCGTATGTTGTTGGCGCAAAGGGAAAACCCTTCCGCCGCCAAATTCCCCCACATGACTAGCGTGACTTTGGAGTAGAACGGTCGTGAACGCCGACGAGGCCTCGTCATGGGACGTGCTGAATAACCGCTTCGAAATGAAGCGCATCAATCATCAAGAGGCGTACAGCTACGAAGGCGCTTGCACGAATATGGCCGAAGAATTTTTCAGCCGCCTTCGCCGGGCGGAAATCGGCCATCATCACCATATCGCGGGAACGTACCTTCTCCGCCATGCGCAGGAAGCCTCATGGCGCGACGACGATCGCCGCGTCTCCAATGGCGAGCAGACCCGCACGGTGGCACACCTTGCAATGAAACGCGGCCCCAGCGTCGATTTCAGCGGCTATTGGCAGCGGCACGTCAAAGCCGCCTGAAATCCTCATTGCCTCCCGATGTCGCGGACGCGCCCCGCATCATCAGCTATGATATCCTGAGATGGTGCAGCTCAGGAGGGAAATAGGGCCATTTGTTGCAACATTCACATCGGGTTGCCCGCCTGCTGCAAAGAACAGCTGCGTATTCTCATTTATTACGTAGTTGGTGGATCCGCTGGCGGACCCGTAGCTGGACACAGGAAGGTAATTCTGATTGCCGGTCGTTTGGTCGAACACGAGTGCAACATATATGACCGTACCGGTCTGAACTTCGAATGAACAAGAGACATGCTGCACCAATGTTTCGGACGCCGCCGTGGTACCGAAGGTCAAAACGCAATTGTCTTGTCCGCAGTTGCTATAGGTGCTCTCCTGGTAGGGGTGGTTTATGGGATCGTTGACGTTGTTCACGTTCAGCGTAGCGAGAACCGGGGCGGCCGAAACGCCTTCTATACCGAGTATGCAGACGAATGCCGTTGTGACGGCGATCACAATCGATTTCATGGTTTGTCCCCTCAAATCCTATGGTTCGTCGGAAGCAGGCTGCCGCCGATCCTTTCGGCAACCTTACGCCCCTGCCTGCTCCAAAGCCCAGGCCCGCAGGAACATGATCGGCGGCACGATGATCAGGGTGCGAGCAGCGCGAGGACCGCGCGATGCGGACTTCGCGCTGCTATGACAGATTGACATTGCTACTGGGCTGCCGACGTCGCGAAGAAATCGTATTCGCCCGGTGTAGGGCCGACTTCCTGATTGAAAACGCCGGACATGTAGGTGGTGCTGCCGGGATAGGAAAGATTGCCGGTGAACACCTGATAGGTCTCAAGGTTCGACGGGTCCTCCCTCAGGAAGCTCATACGGCCGCTGTTGTTGCAATAATAGCCATCGATATCGGACGTACCGTTGACCGAATCGACGAGCGTGCCGGTGATGGCCTTGCACGAGCCGGAGCCGGTCTGATGCTGAATCGTCAGTGTCAGCGTGGATTGATTGGCGGACATGTTCCACGTGCCCACGATCGATGTCGGCCAGGGTGAGCTGGCGAAAGCGGAGCCACCGAGAAGAGAAAAGCCGAGAAGAAATGCGCCGAAGCGTTTGATGTTCATGATTGCCTCCATCTAAGCGTCGCGTGACGCGAACGGGAGGCACCCTGCGCGCCCCCACATTCATAAAGACGGATTGCGGCCGGCAAAGCGGACATGGAATTTGGCAGGGGGTTCGGCGGCGGCCGAAGAACGCTCGAAGGTATCGGCTGTTGGAAACCGTTGGCGCGGCGCAGGCTTCGAAGGAAAGCCGTTCTTTTTTGAAAACCCGCCTCAGGGAGCCCCGAAACGCCGCGTCGCATCTTCGGCTCGTTTCGACCATTGTGTCGCCGAAGCGGCATCTCCAGCCGCGACCAGTGAAGCCGCCACCGTCCGCCACACCGGGATCTGCGTCCGCACGTCGTGAAGTTCGGTCGTCGCGTCCAGCGTCCGCACCGCCGCCATGCCGTACGCCTTTGCCCCGACGACATCCCCGCGTTCGAGCGCCATACGCGCCAGGTCTGCCTGCGCCAATGCCACCGGCGCCGATGGCGTGCCGCGGCCGGCGGCGACAATGGCCTGGCACTCCGCCGCGGCGGCCGCAGCTTCCCCTCCTGCCATTTGAAACCGCGCCCAACGCTCGCGCGCGCCGAGAACCCACGGCGCGTCCACCGGGCCTTCCAGCTGCCATGCGGTGCGTGCGGTTGCCAGCAGCGGGCCGGCGGCGTCGCGCCGACCGAGCTGCTCATAGGCATCGCCCAGCGCCTGCTGAACGCGGGGCAGATCGTCGACGACGTGCGGACGAGCCTGCGCCAGTGCCAGTGCGGAGGTAAGAAGCGGCAGCGCTTCTGCGGCGCGCCCTTCGGCAGCCAGTGCGCCACCATAGAGCCGCCGGACGAGCATGGCCACGCCGGGGGGTGTCCTCGCGGTCTTCAGATCGTTGCTCAGAAGCTGAAAGATCCGATCGGCCTCGTCGCGGCCGCCGCGCTGATGCAAATGGTCGGCAAGGAAGGCCATGTCCTCCAGATACGTGCTGCTGTGGCGCCCCATCCCGCGTTCGGCCATAGGCGCCGTGACCCGGTAGCGGCGTTCGGCCTCGTCCAGCCCGCCCATGTTTTGCAGCGCTTCCGCGGTGTGGATGTTGTGAATCATCGCCTCGACCGGGTCGAATTCGCCGTGGGCTTTGTCGAAGACCGTGGCCGCTTCCAAATGCTTCAGGGCCTCGGGAAAACGGTTCGACTGCATGGCGACGAGACCAAGCTCCTGCAGAGCCACCGGATATTCCTGCGGCGGCGTCGATTCCGCGGCGAAAATGCCGGCTGCCTCGTTCAGGTCCCGCCGCCGCTCGTTGCGCGTGCCGGGTGTCGCGACGAGCGCGAACGCCCAGTCCATCAGCCATAGCCCCTGCTCGTGGCTGCGCGCGCCGAATACCGCCGGTATCCTGTCGCGGATGCTGGCGAGCAAAGGTTTCGCCTTTGCGTACTCGTCGAATCCGGTCTCTCCCCAGGCTTGGTCCAGCACGCCGCGGAGCACCGTCGGGTCGCTCGGGCCGTAGAGCTTGCGCGCCAACTCCACGCGGTGCGCTTCGACGGCCTCGGTCCGCGGCACATCCTCCAGGAACTCATAGATGTCGCTCACCGTGCCCAGGATTTCGAGCTCGGTTTCGGGATCGCGCGCAAATCCCGCATCGAGCCGTGCCGTGGCGACATCGAGCAACTCTTTCGCCGTGACCTGGTCGCGAGGTCTATTCTGTGGTGTGCGCGGGTCGTCGGACTCGAAGACACCGATCAGAAAGTCCTTGATGGCCGTGGCGCGAGCCGCTGAGCGCTCGGCCCGTTCGGCCTGCCAGGCCACGCCGCTGACACCGGCCACTATGGCCAGCGCGCAGGAAGCCGCAAATGCCGACGCCAGACGCTGCCGGCGGACGAACTTCCCGGCCCGCGTGGCCCAGCCCACGTGCCGCGCCGAGACCGGCAGCCCGTCCCGGTACCGCCGAAGGTCGCGCGCGAAGGCGTCGGCGGAGGGATAGCGCTGCGCCGGGTCGGGCGCGAGGCCCTTCGCGACGATCGCGTCGAGATCCCCGCGCAACTTTCCGGCCAGGCGTTTTCCGAGCGGATTGCCGGCGGCGGCGGCATCGGCGCGGGTGGAGGCGAGCGGCGCCTCGTCGTCCGGCTCGCGCCGGCGGCCCGAAAACGGCCGCCCGCCGGTGACCAGCTCGAACAACACCGCGGCCGTCGCGAAGAGATCGACGGACACGGTTACCGGTTCGCCCCTCAACTGCTCGGGGGCCGCGTAATCGGGGGTGGCGAGCCGCGCAGCAGCCTGCGTCAAATTGCTTGTTTCGGACGCGTCCCCGAGCAGCTTGGCGATGCCGAAGTCGAGCAGCTTCGCGCGGCCGTCGTCAGCGACCAGCACGTTCGACGGCTTGATGTCGCGATGCACGATCAGCCGGCGATGCGCGTAGCCCAGCGCATCCAGTACCTGCTCAACCAGCGCCAGCCTTTCGTCGAGACCCAGCGACCGGACTTGGCACCACGCATTTATCGGCGTTCCATCGACATATTCGAGCGCCAGGTAGGGGTGCCTGGACGCAGCGACACCGGCCTCATAGAGCTGCGCGATATTGGGATGGGCAAGGGCGGCGACCACATCGCGTTCCTGCTGGAAACGCGCGCGGGCCGCAGGGCCGAGCATGAAGGCATGCGGCAGCTTCAGGGCCACGTGGCGCCGGGGCCCGTCGCCGGCCGGATCGGCCAGCCATACCTCGCCCATGCCACCCTCGCCGAGCTTGCTTATGAGTCGGTACGGGCCGATCTCGTCGCCGGTCGTGAAGCCGCCATCGTCCGGCAGCACCGGCGCGGCAAGAAAGCCCTTGGTTGCCGAACCCCCGGCCCCGTCGAGCACGCGCACCAGCCAGGGCCGCAGGGTGGCCTGCTCTTCACTAAGCGCGGCAAGCCATGCTTGGCGCGCGGCTTCCGGCAGCGCCAGGACCTCGTCCAGCAGCGTCGAGAACAGAGGCCACTGCTCGGCCGGGCAGGGAAGTGTCACCGCCACCGGAATTGCCTTTCGCGATTATTCGGCGAGCATCGCTCGCAGCAGCAACCGGGCCTTCTCCCAGTCGCGCCGCACGGTACGATCTGTCAGCCCCAGCGCCGTGCCGATCTCGGCTTCGGTGAAGCCGCCGAAATAGCGCATCTCTACAACCTGGCAGAGCCGGGGCTCGAGCTTCGCCAGCGTTTCGAGCGCCTCGTCCACGAAGAGCGGCTCGTCTTCCGGCGTCGCGCGCTCGACCACCGAGGTGTTCAGCGTGAAGTGGGCGGCGTCTCCGCCGCGGCATTCGGCCTGTCGCTCCCGCACCAGATCGATGACCACCGAGCGCATCACGCGCGATGCATAGGCCAGGAACTCCCCCGGGCTGCCGAACAGAGGCCGCTCCCTTGCGGCAATCCGCAAATACGCATCGTTGACGAGACCTGTGGCGTCGAGCAGCGTCATCGGACCGGAGCGGCGCAGCCGGGCCCGCGCAAGCTGCTTCAGGTCGCCATACAGCCCCGACCACAGCGCGCCCGCGCTGTTCGTCCCTGCTGCATCCGGTTGAACGGGACCTGCCGGCACCAGCCTCTCCTCACGCGGCGTGGAATGATAGGGAGGCGTCAAAACCGCCGTCAACGTCCATGTGCCGGGGGTGCGACGCATTCTGACCGAGGGCGCGTCGGACATTAACCGGCGATTGAGGGTAATTCGAGATTCTGGAACACCCGAAGCATCCGAAGCATCGCGCGAAGCATTCCGGGAATTGTTCGAGCCAATATATCTTGGTTTGGCCGGCTGGTAGAGCCTGCGGTATTTTCGATTCGGGAAACGCGGGATTCACCTCATGCTTGGGATGTCTCCTCATGGCACCAAGCGGACCGCTTCCTGTTCTGACCCAAAGCGTAAGGAAATTGGGGTCGAGTGGAATTGGCCGCGCCAGAAAATGGGCTCAGAATATTTACGGCGCTTGCCGCCACTCTGGAGGGTAAAATCGGACAAAACCGGGACGGAATGGGTCCCGGATAGCCTTGCAATTTGGCGTTTGAAGTCGAACGGCTTGGCGGCCCCGACGGAAAATCACCACGCGCTGTCTCGCCGTGAAACAATCAATCCGCAAATGGCGGCCGCAGCCGTTTTTGCAATGACAAAATCGGGTTCCGCTTCCGGGGGGAAACTGCAATCCAACCACCAAAATCGTTCGACAACCGGAGGAGAACCAGCCATGGCGACGATTACAACGAAGGACGGCGTGGAGATTTACTACAAGGACTGGGGCAGCGGACAACCGATCGTCTTTTCGCATGGCTGGCCTTTGTCGGCTGACGACTGGGACGCGCAGATGATGTTTTTTCTGGATCGCGGTTTTCGCGTCATTGCGCATGACCGCCGCGGCCACGGCCGCTCCTCCCAGGTCGGCAGTGGTCACGACATGGATCACTATGCCGGCGATCTCGCGGAACTAACGCAGCACCTCGACCTCCGAAACGCAATTCAAGTCGGGCATTCGACAGGCGGCGGCGAAGTTGCGCGGTATGTGGCCCGTCACGGCAAAGGGAGAGTCGCCAAAGCGGTTCTCGTCAGCGCTGTGCCACCCTTGATGGTGCAGACCCCGGCCAATCCGGGCGGTCTTCCCAGGAAAGTGTTCGACGATTTCCAGGCGCAGGTCGCGACAAACCGCGCCCAATTCTATTACGACGTGCCGGCGGGGCCGTTCTATGGATTCAATCGGCCGGGCGCGAAGGTTTCTCAAGGCGTGATCTGGAATTGGTGGCGCCCGGGCATGATGGGCAGCGCCAAGGCGCACTACGACGGCATTGTCGCGTTCTCCCAGACGGATTTCACCGAAGACCTGAAATCGATCGAAGTGCCCGCGCTTGTGATGCATGGCGAAGACGACCAGATCGTGCCTTTCGCCGATGCGGGACCGCTGTCGGCAAGACTGCTGAAGAACAGCACGACGAAATTCTACCCGGGATTTCCTCACGGCATGCCCACGACGAACGCCGAAACGATCAACGCCGATCTGCTGGAATTCATCCGCAGCTGAGGATTTCGCAAGCCACTGGCGTTGCAATCTGCGGTATGTTGGCGCAAACGCCACAAGAAATCGAGCCGCCCCGCGCCTAGCTTTGGCGCATGAGCGAAAACGTCTATGCGGTTAGCGGGCTTTCACGGAAGCGCGCCGAACTGGCCGGCCAAATGCTGACCCTGCAAGAGCAAGTCCGGCAGCTCTCCCGCGACATTGAAGCCGTGGACCGCGCCCTAGTCCTCATGGACCCCAACGCGGTCCCGACGAAGATCAAGCCGATCCGGGCCGTCCACCGCTACAAGTATTTCAGTCGAGGCGAAATGTACCGGATGCTCTTGGACGCGCTCCGGGCCTTGGACGGCAAGCCTACGTCCATCGGATACCTGGTGAAGGCCGTGATGGACCTGAAGGGGCTGGACCATGACCAGCCAGATTGCGTGCGGGCCGTGAGGCACCGGGTCACGATGCAACTGCATTCCCTGAACCGGCGCGGGGCCGTCCAGAAGATCGGGGCCTATGCGGGGGTGGAATGGGCGTTGCCGAAAGAGTGAGTGGTTTGCCCTAGGCTCCAGCTTGGGGAATTTCGTCATCTTCGATTGAAAAAACTGTTCCGTCGAAAACACGGGCCAAATGTATGCCTACATCAATGCCAGCGAACACGAACAACCACGCGACACGATCATCCCCGAAGCCGTTTGAGATTGTCTTGGAGACAGGAATGTGCAGACCGAAATAGCCAAATAGCATAATCACTAAAGTGTACATGATCGCAGCTAGCATAAATGAGCTGGATATATGGAGCCTTGAGAGGCGCCCGTTTCTATTGCGATGTCGTCCAGCTTTGATAAGGCAAAGCAATGACAAAATGCCAGCACAAATCGATGCGCCGGACGTGGCGCCAAATTGCCAAAATACTGCTGTCATGCGTTGCTAGACAGTTTTTAGGCACACACCCAAAAGCACTGTCGCGCACCCCCCCACAGTCACCGCAACGCCGTGCGGTACGTTCCCAATGCTTATGTACTGGAAAACCGCAGAGGTGACAAAGGCACCCATCGTGAACCAGCACGCGAGAGTAAGAAATGCTAAATTACGCCTGTGCATGGGTCCGGCAGCTATGTGCTTAGCCATAGAAACGATGAAGGTCATGGTTTGCTCCCTGTAATTAGCCACAAAGTGCTAATTATCAGTTAATTCAATGGGTTAGCCTATTGGGACACGAACACGCTCTGACCTCTTGACGAAGCCATGCTTAGGCGATTCAGCTCTGGTTAACGTAACCCAATTAATTTTAGATACAACCTTGACAAATATTTAAAAATGTGCCTGCGACACTTTGACGTGCCGCTGATAGTATCCGCTGAAATCGACTGAAGGCTTGCTGGACGGGGCCAATTGCGTGACGCGGCGGACTTGCGCGCCGTTGTCAACGCGCCTTGCATCCTCGCGCCACGCGCTTTCCTGTGCATAGCGGAGAAGGTAGGGGCCGCTGATATGGTGGTGGTGCCCGAACTCCGCGCGGCGGATACGGCTGAAATAGCTTTCGGCTTGATTGGTGCAAGCGCCTTCAAACGAATACGCCTCGCTGTGATTGATGCGCTTCATTTCAAACTTGGCCCCGAGATCGTTCCAGCCCGGACTTTCGTCGGCATTGATAAGCGTCCCCTTTTCAACGCGGGACTTGATCCATGCCAGCGCCGCACCTTCCGACTTGAAAACCGCCGGGACTGAATTTCCGTTGCGCTCGCGCACGATTACGACCGATTGACGCTTCGCTTGTAGGGCCGCGACAGCGCGACGGTCGCGGCGATGCTCGTGAAGATTGGCCGGGCGGACGTACCCGCCGAAATAGGCCCCGTCGATTTCCGCGACTTTATCCTTGCCGCCGATTTTGCGGCCCTTGAACTCCGCAGCCATTGCCTCGCGCAGTTTGTGCAGGATCACCCAGCAAGCCTTGTGCGACATGCCGAGATCGCGGGAGAGTGCGAGCGCATTCTTGCCCTTCACTTCGTTCATGAAAACCGCAATGGCCGCGAGATAGGCGCGGAAGGGGGCTTTGTGAGCGGCGAACAGTGTGCCGGACGTGAGGGTGAAATCCTTGCGGCAAGCCTTGCACCGGAAGCGCAGTAGGCCGGAAGGGCGGCGGGCGCTATAGGCATCCGGTCCGCCACAGTGAGGGCATACGGGCTCCCCTTGCGTATCCGTCCAGCGGATTTTGCAGAAGGCCGTTTCCGCTTCGCTTTCCGTCATGCGGAAAACTTCCGCGAGGGAGAGGGAACGAGCCGCTTTGGATTGGAGGAAGTGGATTGCCATAACCGTTGTCTGTGACCTGCAAATGTCAAATACGACACTAGAGGGGCACTTGCAACGGCTATTAAGGTCAGATATGCTCTTGGTAGGTCATATCTGACATGAGGAAAACGCATGGCTCTGGCGAAGTCGGAATCGGAGATCGCTGACCGGGTATCCCGCTTTCTCAAGGCGGAATTGAAGCGGGCGAACGTGACTTATGAGGAACTGGCGGAACGGCTGAAAAAGCATGGCCTGAAGACCGAAACGCGCGATTCCATAGCGGCGAAGCTGAAGCGCGGCACCTTTGCCGCAACATTCCTTCTGGCCTGTCTAGCGGCTCTTGAATTGGAGGGCGTACACTTGGCGGATGTTTAGGGGACGCATGGATGATGCCAGAAGATCGCCCAGTTCTGCGGTCATTATCGGTGGCTGTGCTTACGGTTTTTCTAGCGGCATTCGCCGATTCACCAGTTCCACGGGAGTCCGTGGCGCAAGCAAACCATGCTCAACTGACCCAGCACGATTGCTGCTGCCAGACCAAGAGCGAACAGAAATCGACGGCCCCGAACCAATCCCCAGACGCCCAGCCAGCACATTGCTGTTGTTGCTGCCACCCCGAGAGCGAAGGCGTGCACGCGTTCAGATGGAGTTGGGATTGGTGGCTCGATTCCCCCATCTCCGTTTTCACTGGCATGTTGGTAGTCGTTGGGGGCTTGCAAACTATTTTTGGATTTTTTGGCTTCATGCAAAGTCGCGATGCCAACGTTGCCGCCAAGCGCGCGGAACAGAATACCGATGTCGCGCTTGAAACCAGCAACCGGGCTTACGTATTCGTAAGCGTTCACCCAACGGCCGTTCCCAGCGTCACCCAATTGTTCGGCATAAAAGTTGCCATGATCGCAAGGAATGGAGGCCGCACACCCGCCAAGCGCGCCAGAAATTTGATGTGGGTAACGGTGACAGGAACCAGTTCTGTCGGTCCACTTCCAGAACCCGATGCACCCACGCCCCAAAGCACCGCCGACCTGTCGCCGGGCGCAGAATTGTCGCTTAATGCAGAGTTGCTGGGAATTATTCCTGAGCATGAATGGATAGGGTTGCGGGAAGGCACTTATAGCGTTTTTGTGTACGGCCGAGTTGATTATTTCGATGCCTTCGGAAAGGCGCGTTACACTAAATTCAAATATCGCTTCGGGCTTAAGGACATCGAAGGAAGCGTGGGGTCCATGTTGTTGACCCCAGATGGAAACGAATCCACATAACGCGGCCAGCGCCGCTCGCGCCCACATGGGGCCTACTCCAGCCTAACCACCCCATTCATGTCGGAATCCTCGTGGCGGAAAGCTTGTGGCGTTTGCGCCAACATACCGGCAATCTGGCGCTTGTACGGGCTAGCCATCCCTGGAGGAAAATGCCCGCCCGGGAGGATGAAAATGCTGGAAACCGTTATCGATCAGCGCCGGAAGGACCTGGGCGGATTTGAGGTCGGCCGCGTGCTGCCGAATGCCCACAGACGGATGGTTGGACCGTTCATTTTCCTGGATCACATGGGCCCGGTCGACTTCCCGCGTGGAATTCCACGCGCTGTCGACGTTCGCCCGCATCCGCACATCGGACTGTCGACGGTCACCTATCTTTTTGACGGCGAGATCATGCATCGCGACAGCCTGGGAACGGAACAGCCGATCCGGCCGGGCGAAGTGAACTGGATGATTGCGGGCCGCGGCATCACCCATTCGGAGCGTTTCGAGAGAGCACGGGCGGAAGGCGGGCGCATGCACGGCATCCAGGCCTGGGTCGCGCTGCCCACGGAAAGCGAAGAGACGGAGCCCGGTTTTGCCCATCACGGGCAAAGCGATCTCCCGGTCGTCAGCGCGCCGGGCGTGGTGATCCGAATCATTGCCGGCGAAGCCTTCGGCGGCCGCGCCCAGGTGACGACGCATTCGCCAATGTTTTACGCGCATGCGGAACTCGCCGGCGGCGAGCGGATCGAACTCCCGCAACACTACGCCGAACGCGCCGCTTACGTAGTGAGCGGCAGCGTGGAAGCCGACGGGCGGGTGTTTGTTCCGGGACAGCTTCTCGTTTTCCGCAAAGGCCACGACGCTGTGGTTGCGGCGTCAGCTCAGACGACCTTGCTCGCCCTGGGCGGAGAGCCGATCGGGCCCCGCTTCATCGAATGGAATTTCGTGGCGTCTTCGCAGGGACGCATCGAGCAGGCGAAGGCCGACTGGCGGGCGGGGCGGTTCAAGCTTCCCGACCTCGACAACAAGGAATTCATTCCGCTCCCGGAACCTCCACCGCCCCCAAACCCGATGTCGTAGACCGGCCCGGACAGACGGAGTACTCGCGTGAGCCCGGCGCATGTGGTAGCAACGCGCTTGCCGTCGTCCGGCTGCGGGATGCCAGGGGGAAAATTTACGATGTCGGAAAAAACAACTTTCAGTCGCCTGTCGGGCTCTCGTCTGCACATTGGCGCGTCCGCAATCGCCCTCGCAATCACCGCAGCCGCGCCCGCCCTGGCCGGAGGAACATTTACGACTTTCGATGTCGGCGGCGCGACGGCCACGGTTGCGTTCGACATCAATGCCCAGGGCACCGCCCTCGGCTCCTACACCGACGCGAACAATCGCAGTCACGGATTTCTCCGCGCCGCCGATGGAACAATCACGGCCTTTGATCCCCATCATTCGCGCAACACCTGGCCCATGAGCATAAACGGGCATGGCGACGTCACCGGCTATTACGCCATAAACAAATATACGAGTGCCGGCTTTGTGCGGCGCGCGGGCGGAAAGATCAGCCGTTTCGATCCGGCAGGGTCCTACGGGACACTGCCCTGCTGCATCAACAATTCCGGTGCAATCGCAGGATACTACCGGGACATCCACAGCGACTACCATGGCTTCGTTGGCGCCCCGGGCGGCACGGTCACGAGTTTCGACCCGCCGGGGTCGATCCTCACCACCGTCACCGGCATGAATGACAAGGGGGACATCAGCGGAAATTATCAGGTCTCAGGCGGTGTCATTCACGGTTTTTTCCGCAGCGCCGACGGGACCATCACCTCCTTTGACGTAAAGAAAACAGGCGGGACGTTTCCCAACGGCCTCGGGCCAGGGAACGCCGTCATCGGAACGTACACGAAAGGCGCCATGGCGGCCGGCTTTATCCGCTCCGGATCGGGCAGGATCACACGTTTCGATCCGCGCGGCTCCGAAGACACATTCCCCTTCGGCATCAACCGGTCCCGCACGATCGTCGGGTACTTTGACGACAGCGCCGGAGAACATGGGTTCCTGCGCGCAGCGAACGGACAATTCACCGTTTTCGACGTGCCCACCGCGACCGATACAGAGGCATGGGGTATCAACGCCGCCGGCGACGTGGCCGGAACCTATTACGACGGCACGACCAACCACGGCTTCATCCGCACGCCGTAGTTCCCGATCCGGCCGCTACGCTATTTCGGAACGTGGCGGCGCGATGTGGCCGCTTCCGTGCGAAAAAAGGGCAAACGGTAAAGTGCCCTTATGGCGCTTCCTTTGTCTTGCCGGCACCGCTGTTTCTACTCCTCGAGCCTGAAGACGGTGCCGAGACCGTAGGCGCCGCCGCCGTACGTTGTACCGTAGAGATTGCCCAGGCTATCCATGATCAGCCCCGCGGCGGGATTGGCGCCATCGGGTTGGTCCTTGAAGGTATGGAGCACAGTCTCGGTGCCGTCCGGCGCGAGCTCGAAGATGGTGCCGCAGCCCTGGCCGCCCACGCAGCCGTTGTCGCCGCCATATTCCGTTGTGCCGTAGAGATTGCCTTTCTTGTCGGTGACCAGACCGGCGTATGGGTTGGTGCCATCGCGTCCGTTTGCGAAGGAATAAAGCACGGCTTCCGTGCCGTCGGGCGCGAGCTTAAAGACGGTTCCCTGTCCATCCGCGCCGCCAGATTCTGTCGTGCCGTAGAGGTTGCCAACCTTGTCCTTGATCAGGCCGGCACCTGGTCTACTGCCATCGATGCAGTTGGTTTGCCTACAGAAGGAATAAAGCACCGTCTCGGTGCCGTTCGGCGTAACCTCGAAGACGGTGCCGCCGCCGCCCGGACCGCCGTAGCCTGTCGTGCCGTATAGATTGGCCGCCTTGTCCGTGATCAGGCCGGCAACCGGGCCACTGCCATCCGGGCAGCCGGCTACGCTACAAAAGGAATAAAGCACTGTCTCGGTGCCGTTCGGCGCAACCTCAAAGACGGTGCCGCTCTCGCTCGCGCCGCCGCTGCTCGTCGTGCCGTATAGGTTGCCCGCCTTGTCCATGATCAGGCCGGCAACGGGGCCAGCGCCATCCGTGCAGCGCACCTGGCTACAGAATAAATAAAGCACGGTCTCGGTGCCGTCCGGTGTGAGCTTGAAGACGGTGCCGCCGTAGCTCGTACCGCCCTCCTGCGTCGTGCCGTACAGATTGCCATTCTTGTCCATGATCAGGCTACCGGAGGGTTCGGCGCCATCACTGCAATCTTTTCGCGAGCAGAAACTATAAAGCCTGGTTTGGGTGCCGTCCCGCGGAACCTCGAAGACGGTGCCCGAGCCACCGGAGCCGCCCTTGATTGTCGTGCCGTAGAGATTGGCTGCCTGGTCCATGATCAGGCCGGCATTGGGGTAGGCGCCGTCGTGTCCAACCCTGAAGGAAAAGAGCACGGTCTCCTTGCTCTTCGCATTGGCGGTGCCGGGCGGAATGAGCGTCGCAACCGCCAGGCCGCAGCCCAGGATGAACTTACAGGAGATGTCTATCATTCGGAACATTGGATCGGCCCCCTACGTTTTTCGCAAGAAGCCGCAAAACGTGCCGCTTCCATTTTTTGCAGAATACGCGCTTTGTGTGGTGAGACAATCGGCTTGAAGGGCATTGGAACACATTGCAGCTTCCGGCTGCGCATGGTCCGATGGCCACGAGGATAGCAAGCGGCGCTTGTTCGCCGTTCTACCTGTCGTCCGGAGACCTCATTGTCACTCGTGCCCGATCATCCGCCGGGCTTCCTCGACCTGGCGTTCAGTGCCTGTCACAAGCGCACTTCTCCGCTAACCGCAGCAGGCGGCGCGCTAGCAGGAACAGGGTGACAGGCGCACGAACTCCCGGTCCCCCATTTGCGACGGGGTTCGTTGCTCCTGTCACCTCATTCCCCGGTTGGATCATCTGGGACGGGACCTGCACTGGATATTGGAAATTCACCTCGTCGATCGCGCGCGGACATTTGGCGGGTTCTACGAACGGCTCCTGCAGGGCCGGCGACAATCGCCACCGGCCCGATTGCAATTCAAGACGTCCTGAATCTCGCCGCCTCCTCGGAACCCTTTGTCGCGTTGCCTTCGCTATAGGAGTGAGCGCCGGCGCCTGCGAGCTTTCCCCCCTGCACGATGAGATATTCGTCGCGAATAGGCCGGCGTTCGAACCAGCATTCGAGAATTTCGCGCGTGCCCGCGGCGTAGCGCGCCTGTGCCGACAGTGAACTCCCGGAGATGTGCGGCGTCATGCCATGATGCGGCATCGTCCGCCACGGATGATCGGCCGGCGCGGGCTGCGGGAACCAGACATCACCTGCATAGCCCGCGAGCTGGCCGCTTTCCAATGCGCGCACCACGGCGTCCCGGTCGCATATCTTCCCGCGCGCGGTGTTCACCAGATAAGCGCCGCGCTTCATTTTGCCGATCAGCGCATCGCTGAACATGTGCTCGGTTTCGGGATGAAGGGGTGCGTTGATCGTGACGACATCGCAGACCCTCACCATGTCGTCCACACTTGGATGCCAGACAAGATTGAGGTCCCTTTCCGCAGCTTCCGGCAGGCGGTGGCGGTCGTAGTAATGCAAGTGCATGTCGAAGGGCCTCAGTCGGCGCAGTACCGCAAGACCAATGCGCCCTGCTGCGACCGTGCCGACGTGCATGCCTTCAACGTCGTACGAGCGCGCCACACAATCGGCGATGTTCCAACCTCCCTTTACCACCCATTCGTGGGAGGGGATGTAGTTGCGCACGAGACCAAGAATCATCATGACCACGTGTTCGGAGACGCTGATCGAATTGCAATACGTGACTTCAACGACCGTGATTCCGCGGTCGCTCGCCGCCTTCAGGTCAACATGGTCAGAACCGATGCCTGCAGTGATCGCGAGTTTGAGGTTCTTCGCTTTGGCTATGCGCTCGGCGGTGAGATAGGCTGGCCAGAACGGCTGTGAGATAACGACCTCGGCGTCCACCAGCTCGCGTTCAAAAACCGAATTGGGACCATCTTTGTCCGACGTCACCACAAATTTGTGACCGAGCGATTCCAGATACTTGCGCAGCCCGAGTTCGCCGGAAACGCTGCCAAGCAATGTGCCCGGCTTGAAATCGATTGCCTTGGGCGTCGGCATGGTTTGCCCGCCCGGATAGTGATCGAGTTTTGGAACTCCGTCGATCGCGTAGGATTTTGGATACCCGTCGACGGGATCGTCGTAGAGCACACAAACAATCTTCGCCATTTGATCGCTCCTCGTGATTCGAATCGGTGTCCTGAGAAACCGCGGTTTCTGTCGTTGACGCCGCAATTCTCTTGGCTGTCGCAGTATTCGCGGGATTGTGGGCGGCTCGCAAGGTCGGCCTCGGCGAGCCGCTCCCAGCAGCGCTCCTCTCTCACAAACCGCTGCCCGAAAGGGCGCTTCAGACGCTTACCACGGCATCGTGCTTTATGCTGCGTTTTGGCTGATTTTTAAACTGGCGGGGTGTCCACGGCTCTCGCAACAGATATGTTGCAATCCTGGGATGTGCGTCGCGGAGGCGCGCCGGTCCAAAAGGAGCGGGAAATGACACGAACAAAAAGAGGTGTTGGGCAGACCGCGCTTGTGACCGGCGCCAGCATGGGTATCGGCGTCGATCTCGCGGAGTGTTTCGCAAGGGATGGATACGGCCTCATTCTTGCGGCGCGTTCTGAGTCTGGACTGCAGAATGTCGCTGCGAGACTTGCGGCAACGTTTGGAGTGGTCGCCACGGCGATTCCCGTCGATCTCGGCCGGCTGGGAGCCGGGCACTCGCTTGCGAGCGAAATCGCCGCACGCGGGCTCGACGTCGATGTCGTCGTGAACAATGCGGGCTATGGCATTGCGGGTGCCTTCAACGGATCGGACGAATTGGCGCAGCTCGGCATGGTCGATCTCAATGTCGGAGCCCTTGTCGAGCTCACGCACATTTATTGGCCCGGAATGCTGGCCAAGCGGCGCGGCGGCGTGCTCAACGTGGCTTCGACCGCGGCATTCCCGCCGGGACCGCTGATGGCTGTTTATTACGCCAGCAAATCCTTCGTGCTGTCATTCTCGGAAGCGTTGTGGAAGGAAGCCGAGGGGACCGGCGTGCATGTGAGTTGCCTTTGCCCCGGACCGACCGCAAGCCAGTTTCGCGAGCGTGCCGGCACGGGCAGGACGAAGCTTGCGCGAATGGGCACACCCATGAGCGCAGCCGTCGTCGCACAGACCGGGTATCAGGGATTCCAAAGCAACAAGCGCGTGGTTATTACCGGAGCGCGCAACAATGTACTCGCTCGCCTTGTTCCCTATCTGCCACGTAAAACCGTGCTTTCCATGGTGAACAATCTGCAGAGCCCGGCGTCATAGAAAGGATTCGGATTTGTGTAACCAAGCCCGGATTGTGTTTACGCCGGTGTGCTGCCTCAGCGCGCCGGGGCATACTTCTACCCGACGCGTCGAACGCCTCACCGCATTTGGAGCACGTGAGCACCGAGCGGAAATCGTGACCGCAGGAGAGTTGGCGATGAGAGTCCGCGAGGCAGCGGGTGATGTAATCTGTGCTCCCTCCGAAGATAGCCCACGCGTGCCGGTTACAATCGACGCCGACAAAACCCGCAGAAACGCTCGATTTCCCACCAGACTACGAATCTGGGGTCAGGGGTTCGAATCCTGTCCGGTGCGCTAGCCGTTGCGGCGATTGCCAATGCGAGTCTGCCGCCGTTTTCCGAGCGTATCGGTAATCTGTTCTATGCGAGTCGGTAGCCCTTCGGCGCTTCGTGCATTAAAGCGAGAATGTGATCATCCGTGTCCTTGAAGAACGCCATCCACAGGTCGTGGTCTTCCATTGGCGCTATGAGATAGGGCGGGCGCGTGAACGTGACCCCACGCTGCTCAAGCTCTCGGACTCCGAGTGCGATGTCCGGGCAGCTAAAGTATATTGGGGAAGCACGCCGAATGCTTTCGGGATCGGCCGCCTTTTCGATAAGCAGACGCACCCCGCAACAATCGAAAAACGTGAGATCGCCGAAACGATACAATTTCCTTAGTCGCAGAATGTCCTGATAGAATTTCTCGGCCTTGTCTACGTCTTGGACCGCGATCGCAATTTGCCCAATGCGATTCAAGCTGAATGGCATGGCGTTTCCCCTAAAAAGGTTCAGGCAGGCCATCTTCGACACAGCTGACGGCAAGCGCAATGAGCGCTCCCCGCCGTGCGGAATCCCAGCTTTCTGCACGTGCACAGGCCGGGCGGTATTGGGGCGGCGATTTTGTGCAGAAGCCCCGTGAAATTCATTTACAGGCCCAAGAAACGCCTGGTTTTGAGCCCGCTTGGATACACAAGGCAAAACAACCCTTTCCACGCCTCAAGAAGGGACTTCAGAATCCTTGCATGCAAACCAGTTAAGCTTGCCACAGGGCTCGGCCAAGAAGAGCTCTGTTCATTGGGCGATTTCGACAGGCAACCGACTGGCTCGAGCGCGCCTGTGACCACGTGAAGCGCCGGCGTTCGTCGGATTCTTTTCTGGCTGGCGATACGCGAAGGCGTTCGAGAAATATCGCCTGGCGCCTGGCTAAAAGGTTGGCCACGAAGCCGCTGTCCAGGCGAACGCCAATACCTGCGGTCGAGACCCCGCCAACATCGTTAGCCGACGAGACGTTGTCCGAACGCTGTTCAGCATCAAGCCCTGAGACAAGACGCCATGAACTTGGGCGATCGGGCGAATACGACGCTCCAAAGCTTCTCTCGCGGACGCCAGGCCGCGGCCCCCGGGCTGCGCGACGATTGCCTGGATTGTAGGAAACATGTAAGCGAACGTGTTCTTAAAGAGAAAAATGTCGGTTCAGCAGGATTTCTGCAGCACTATGCGAATTCGGCGCGCCGTTCCAATAGGACACGCCGTTTCAATAGTAAGAAGGATTCACTGCCGCAATCATCCCCGCTAAATTTATTCCAGGAACTGTTCCCATGAATTGTAGGTATCAGTTGAATTCGGCTCCAAAACGCCGATTTGCGATTGCGCTTTGCAGTACCGCGACGTGCCTTGCGCTCACGGTGGCTGCTCTTGCCCGGGTCGGGGTTTCGTCCGCGCTCGCAAAGGGTCCTGCGTTCAAGCGGCTCTACGCCTTCACCGGTGCAGCGGATGGCTCTAACCCATATGCCGGCCTCGTCGCCGACGAGACGGGCAACCTGTACGGCACGACCTATAACGGCGGCACCCGTGATGCCGGCACTGTCTTCAGGCTTGCGCCGGACGGCACACTCACAACGTTGCACACCTTTTCTAACAACGGAATCGATGGGGCCGGCCCCGATGCCGGTCTGATCTTGGACAAGGCGGGCAATCTCTACGGCACGACGAACGCGGGTGGGCCCCACAATGTCGGCACCGTTTTCAAGATTGCGCCGGATGGGTCCGAGAGCGTGCTCTATGCCTTCACCGGCGGAAGCGATGGCGCGTTTCCTGATGCGGGTCTGCTGGAGCGCCGCGGCGATCTCTATGGCATGACCACTATTGGAGGGGCTTTCGGATATGGCATTGTCTTCAAAGTTGCGCCTGACGGCACGGAAAAGGTGCTGCATTCCTTCCAAAGCGGCAAGGATGGCGCTGAGCCTGCTTGCACCGCTCTGATTGCCGACAAGACGGGTAATCTCTACGGTACGACAGAATTGGGTGGTACTACTGATCTCGGCACGGTGTTTAAGCTTGCGGCTGGTCACCGCGAGGCGGTTCTTTATACGTTCAAGGGTGGCAATGATGGTTCCTACCCAATCGCCGCATTGATCGTTGACAAGGCCGGCAACCTCTATGGCACGACCAATGCTGGTGGCACGCATAATCTAGGCACAGTTTTCACGCTTGCGCCCGACGGAACCGAGACGGTGCTCTATTCCTTTAAGGGCGGAAAAGATGGCGCTTACCCTTGGGCCAGCGTCGTCGAAGACGAAGCGGGCAACCTTTACGGCTCGACTGCTTGGGGCGGGGGCAACGACGATGGCACCACGTTTAAGCTTGCGCCGGACGGCACCGAGACTGTGCTCCATTCGCTCAACGGCCAAAGCGATGGCAGTGAGCCAATTGGGGGCCTGATTGCGGACGACCCTGCTCAGAAAGGAGCTCTCTTTGGGACGACGTCGGGGGGCGGCGCCGACAACGTCGGGACCATCTTCAGCATCGAGAAGTAACGCGACCGGGGGGCCGCTCCCGGCGTTGACTCGCGTTGCGGAGACCCGCCACAAGAGACCGGCATTCCCGGACAATCATCGATTGCTGACGCCCATGCAAAAGGCGGATCGAACAAATCTACCGCGTCGAAATTCGAAGCGTATCGCGATTATGTCTAACGCAGAATCAGTGATGTAACTTGTCCTGCCTCAGTGGATGGCGCACGCGTGTTTGTTACAAATCCTTCCCGATAAAAACGGCGTAAACGTTCGATTTTTCGCCGGACTACGAATCTGGGGGTCGGGGATTCGAACCTTGTCCCATGCGCTGCAGCGGCCTAATTTGAATTTCCCCAGCGCGCATGAGCCTTGTTGAGAAGGTCGATAATCTCCGAAGAAGGTTTTTTCCAGCAGGGACCAAACGAGTCTATTCCACCTGTGAGACCCCGAACGATCCTGTTTCCTTGAGAGCTGTCGGCATAGACGCGTCCCGGTTTCCGCGAAAGTATGCGGGGCGAATATATGACGAAGCGCGTGAAATCATTCCAGGAGTATCGAAGAGTGCGAATACCTGTGCGCCAGGTGAGTCCGCTTGGCTCCAGAATCAAACACCCCGGACGACACAAATTATAAATCGTGAAGACTGAAAGTGCGCCGAATAGAAGCACCAGAAAGGAGTCCAGGAACGCGCTTCTTCCAGCGCCCATCGACAATTTGACAACAAAGAGCAGAGTGATTCCGACCGTAGCCGTAGCCGTCACCGTCAACCCAAGTTTGAAGCGATCCTGTTCCAAGATTATTGGCGGGTTCTCGAACGTGCCGCGCATTTTCTCTCCTGCCAGGAATTCGGGAAGGGCCGAATTCGCACGTGTTTCTGCGCCCTCCGCCTCGCTCTCGGAGATTCGCCTTCCACGACCTCCTGTCGGGCAGCGGCGTTTGCAAGTGCGGGTTTAGCGCCTAAGGTTGCAAAGATGAATTCACCGGCCTTGGATGACGATAATATGCCGTCTTGGCAAATTCCGCGCGCCATCCCTCTCCCAGCCGGTATTACCGGCTCCGCCCCACCGATTCGTGCGATTTCCCGGATGTGTTGGACAAGGGCTCCTGGATGAGCCGGGCCACGCCAAAGATGCGGGCTTTGGCGAAACGTGTCGTCGCGCATGAGGCGAGGACGAACCGACGTTTGGGGACAGGAGCCCCGCTGACTTTTCTCGCCGGCGAGAAGCTGCGGCCGAATCTTGCGGCGCTGGTGGGCACGCACGGTGTTCAGGCGCTTATTTCGCGCGCGCTCGCTCTGGCCGGCCCGGAAGTCCCGTGGCTGCGCGCGGTGCAGATCAAACCCGATGGGTCTTTTGAAGGGCTTGTCGAAGTCGGATCGCAAGTCGGTCCCGAGAAATTCGCCCAGGGTAATGTCGCCGTATTCGCCCAGTTGCTCGGGCTGCTGGCAACCTTCATCGGCGAGAATTTGACTCTCGGACTGGTGCGCGAGGTTTGGACGGAAGTGCCTCTTGATGGTCTGGATTTTGGCGAAGGTGAGAAAAATGAAAAACCGAAAAGACGCACCTGACAAATCGGCGAAAAAAACCGGTGCGTCGAAAGTCGCGCTTCACACCCTGCCGACAGGGGTGCGCGGTCTCGACGACATCCTGGGCGGCGGCATCCCGGAGTTTTCCTTCAACATCATCGCGGGCACGCCGGGTTGCGGCAAGACCACGCTCGCGCATCAAGTCGTGTTCGCCAATGCGACGGCGAAAAAGCCGGCTCTCTATTTCACAGTGCTCGGCGAACCTGCCCTGAAGATGCTGCGCTATCAGCAGCAATATTCCTTCTTCGATGAATCCAAAGTGGGCACAGCCATTCGCTTCATCAACCTGTCGGACACGCTGTTGCATAAGGACCTGAACGCGGTGCTGGAGGAAATCGTCCAGGCGGTCACAACGAGCCATCCCGGTGTCGTGGTGGTGGATTCGTTTCGCACCGTCGTGCGCAAAGCGATGGCCGACGCGAACGAACTGGAGATGCAATCCTTCATCCAGCGCCTCGCCCAGTTTCTGACCGGTTGGGAAGCGACATCGTTACTGGTCGGCGAGTATGCCGTCGAAGAAATGCGGGACAATCCGCTTTTCACCGTTGCCGACGGTCTGCTTTGGCTTTCCCAGGTGGCCGAGAGAAATTCGGTGGTTCGAAAACTGCAAATCGTCAAATTGCGCGGGATGGCATCGGTGCCTGGATTGCACACGATCCGTATCAGCGAGAACGGGATGCAAGCGTTCTCGCGCACCCTGGGACTGGCCCGAAAAGCGACCCGGACCACGCAGCGCAGACGGCTTTCCATCGGCATTCCGGAGCTGGACAAGATGATGGGCGGGGGCCTTCGCGAAGGCGACAGTCTCCTCGTGGCGGGGCCTTCGGGAACCGGAAAATCGGCGTTGGCCACGCAATTCATCGCGGAAGGACTTCGACGCGGAGAACCGGGTATCATGGCGATCTTCGAGGAACGCCCGCGAGGCTACACGGAACGCGCCGGCAATTTCGGCATGGATCTGGAAACCCCACAGAAAAAGGGAAAACTCGAAATCCTTTACCTTCGTCCGCTCGACCTTTCGGTGGACGAGACCATGCAGGAGATTCTCGATGCCATCGAAAGGGTCGGCGCCAAACGGCTGGCGATCGATTCGCTGGTCGGTTTCGAGATGGCGCTGGCGCCGGGCTTCCGCGTCGACTTCCGCGAGTCCCTCTATCGCATGATCGCGGCACTGACCGGTGCCGGGGTCACGATACTCAGCACGGTGGAAGTGGAGGACAAGTTCACGGAGATGTCGCTCAGCCATTACACGATTTCGTTTCTGACCGACGACATCGTGCGGCTGCGTTACGTGGAAATCGACGGCCAGCTTCGCAAGGTGATGGTCGTTATCAAGATGCGCGGCGGCAATCACAGCAAGGACATCCGCGAATACGTCATCACGAACAACGGTGTGGTCGTCATCCACCCCCGATCTACCGATTACGAGGCGTTGACCAGCGGGCTCCCGCGACAGACCGGCCGGCGCCCGGCGCAAAAAAACGAAGCTCCCCCTGAAGCGAAGGCCAAATAAAGGGGGAGGCCGGTACGCAAATCGGCCCGCGGCGTGCTAAAGGGTGGTCCCGTGGGCGGGAAACACCCGGAGAAAGCCATTGACCGAGCCCCAGCCGAAACCGGAATCGATCCTCGCAATGAACGAGGCGTTGGTTTTCGGTGCGCTGCGCCAGGATGAACTCGTCGAAGCCACCCGCGCGTTGAACGACCAGTTGCGAGAGGAAATCGCCGAGCGCAAGCAGGCCGAGGCGTTGCTGACGTTTCAGAAGCGGGCGCTGGAATCGGTGGCCCGCGGAGAGCCCGTCGCGCGTATGATCGATGGCCTCGCGCGCGCAATGGAGAGACAGTCGCGGAAGAGATTTCTGGTCGCCATTCATCTGCTGCAGGAGGATGGCCACCATTTCGGGGATGTGGTCTCGCCCAGCCTGCCGGCAAGATACGCGGAGGCGACGAGGGGAATGGACGCCCGCTTGCAACTGGGTCCATGCAGCGCCTCGGTCGTCGAACACAAGGCGACAATCGTCCCCGATTTCGCGGCGGAAACGCGTTGGCCCGAATTCAGCGCCGAGATCGTTTCGCTCGGCCTGCGTGGGTGCTTTACGACGCCCATCCTCTCCTCGGAGGGGAGAATTCTCGGCACGGTTGCCATCTACTACCGGGAGCCGGGCGACCACCAAGCATCCGATCGGCGATTGGTCGAAATCGGGACCCGTATGGCCTCGATCGCCATCGAGCGTAAACGGGCGGAGGAAAAGCTGCGGGAAAGCGAAGAACGCTTTCGCACGGTGTTTGAGTTGGGTCCCGTGGCCATCTACTGCTGCGATTCCTCGGGTGTCATCCTGGAATTCAACCGGCGCGCTGCCGAATTGTGGGGCCGCGTGCCGGCGGCAGGCGATACGGACGAGAGGTTCTGCGGTTCGTTCAAGATGTTCCGTCCGGACGGCAGTGTCATGCCTCACGACCAATGTCCAATGGCCGAGGTCGTCACCGGCAAAATAGGGGCGTCGTGCGACGCCGAAGTGCTTATCGAGCGACCCGACGGCTCTCAGGTGACGGCGATAGTGAATATCCGTCCGCTGACAAACCCATTCGGGGAAGTCACGGGAGCAATCAATTGCTTCTACGACATCACCGAACGCAAGGAAGCCGAACGGTACCAGAACCTGCTCATGAACGAACTCGCGCACAGGGGAAAGAACCTCCTGGCCGTGGTTCAGGCGATCACAGCTCGCACTCTGTCGGGGGCGCATTCGCTCGACGAGGCGCGGGAAGTCCTGATGAAGCGCATACAGACGCTGGCGCAGAGTCAATCGGTGCTCGCGGAGGGTGGATTGCAAGGCGCTCCAATAGCCGAGATCGTTCGTTTCGAGGTCGAAGGATTCTCTGAGCGCGTTGCGGCTTCCGGCCCGGATATCATGCTCAATCCCCGGCACGCTCAGACCTTCTCCCTCCTGGTGCACGAGCTTGCGACCAATGCCCTCAAGCATGGTTCGCTGTCGACGGCGAACGGCACTGTCGCAATCGGTTGGTCGACCGAGGGAGCGGGCGCTGGAGCGAGGTTCAAGTTTCGGTGGGAGGAATGCGGTGGACCACCCGTCGCCCTTCCAACGCGCCGGGGTTTCGGCCGCGGCCTGCTCGAAAAAGCTGCCGCGCTGGATTTTGCTACGACGCCGAAGATCAATTTTGCGCCTGCAGGGTTGATATACGAGATCGACGCGTCGCTGCCGCATTTGGCGGGAGGGTAGCCCCCTCGCGAATTCAATGGGTTAAGTTGAGGTGAAGCAAGCGAGGCGCCGCAAACAACTGGCGATACTTTTACGCCGCGTGCGCCGTAGCTCCGAAGTTCACGTACGCGCACAAACGCTCAATGTATTCCACCCCTTCACCATGGCCGGGCCCCGACCGGGCCACCCAGGCGCCGCGCGTCGGCACGGCAGATGACTTCCCGTCTGGAAGTAGCAATGGAGAAAAAGATTCATTTCGCTCCCGGACGCTCGCGATGCCGGTGGACGCCCCCCCGATCAATCCAGACGGCAGCCCGGCCATGGTGAGGGTGGATTACTCAGTTGGGTGCGAGGTGAAGAGCCCTCGCGGTCAGAGTTGCATTTCCCAAATCGGCGTCACATTCGCATTCTCCGCATCGGTGCGTCAGTTCTCAACATCGCGGGCCTCGGTCAGTTCGCACCGCGAGCATCACGAGTTACTGACCCCAGCCCGAACACCGTCACCGTCAGATAGGCGGGCACATAGACGCGTCCGTTCGCTTCCATCGCCGTCAGGAAGGAATTGCCGTAGCTCGTATTGGACCATGAGCCGGCATTCGACGCGAACAGCGGAGCGCCGAGAGCCAGCGCGTCATACGCTTCGAGCTGAATCGTCGCGCCGCGCCGGATCAGCCACACCACGCCCGTGCCGGACGTCGCGCCATTGGAGGAGACGATGGGCAGCGAGCCGCCATATCCGGCGGATGACGTTCCGGTCGCCACCTGCGTCAGCGCGGGTTGCGATCCGGTGGCAACGCTGAAGCCGCGCAGCACGTCGCCGTTGATCTGCGCATAGACAAGCCCGCCATTCGGACCGCCGTAATAGGCCGGCCCGCCCCACAGCCCGCCGCCAGATCCTCCCAGCCGCTGCGATTGCAGCGCGCCCTTGTCGGCGCGCTTCTCTTTGCCGAGATCGGCCTGGTTCAGGAGATAGAGCACCGCATCCTTGCCCATGGCCACCGCCATGGGCGGCGCCGTCTGGCCCTGAACTACCGGCAGCAGCATCACGCCGCCCGAGCCGAAATCCGTGTCGTTGTTGTTCAGCTCATTGTAGGCGGCGGGCGTGAAATAGTCCTGCACCTTCTGCAGATCGGACGGCAGGCGGAGCACGCTCTCGCCCCAGTCGCGCTCTCCACGACCGAAGGCGCCGTTGCCGGTGACGACGAAGACATTGCCATTCGAATCGAACGCCGGCGCGAAGCCCGTCATCCAGATACTCGCAAGCTCGTAGCCGGTCGCCGTTTCGATCGTATGAAAGTGGTGGACCAGCTTCAGCGTGGCGGGATCGTAGTCGAGCAGCCAGCCAGAAATGGATCCGGCGTTGTTGTCGCAATGCGAACCGATGCCGACATAGAGATTGCCGTTGGCGAGGGCGACGCTCGCCCTGTTCCATTGATTCTGGGGATCGAAATTGACTGTTCCGCCCCCCTTGAGCTTCGCCTGCGGCGCAATCTCGACCGGCGCGACGACGTCGTGCCCAGTGCCAAGATCGAGCGCATGCAACTGCGTGTGGAAAGAATAGGACGCGGGTTCCGTGGCCGCGACCAGATAGATTGTGGCCGAACCCGATCCATTGCGCACGATCACCGGCGTGCTGGAAATTCCGTACTCAGGCACCACGTCGCCGCAGCCGACATCGTTGGAGGATTGCGACTGACCGAGACCGACCTGCCACAGCGTCGCGTAGGTGTCGGCGTCGAAGGCATAGACCGAGTTATGCCCCGTTGCGATGATCAGCACGTTATGCGTCGTGCCGCCGGGCATCGTGAAGTTGGAAACGAGCAAGGGCTGGGCGAATACATTGCCGTCCACGTTGAGTGTGGTCAGCTGGCCGAAATTGCTTGAGCCCACGGTCGAGGTCGTCAGATCGGTCTCGGTCGGGTTCCAGCCCGTGCGCATGAGATCGTAGTGGTGGGTCAGGACGTCGATTGGCGTTCCGCCATAGGGCCGTTTCAATCCCGCCGCCGCATATTTGAACGGGCCCTTTTGGGGGAGCGCGGCAGGAGGCGGCGCGTGCGGTCCATGATGCCGCTGCAACGTCTGCGGCGTACCGTTCCGCTCCAGGCTTTCGGCCGGCAGCGGCCGATGCAGCGTGGCGGCCGAGGCAAGACCGACGGGCCACGCCACAAGGAGCGCGAGGCCAAAGCGCCATGAAGATCCGGACATGCAATACCTCCTCTTCGCGCTGCCGAGGGACGATTCGAAGCAGCCCGTCCCCGAGATTACACCAAAGACGTGCCGGCGTGGTGGGTGGAAACTTATCGCGCTCTCGCGACCAAGGGACAAAGAACCGTCATGAAGACCGGGCGAGGCACGAAACTGCGAGGCGCTCCACGCGGGCCGGGCCGGCGTGGGCGCACGCTCTCAAGGGCACAGTCTCCGCGCCGTTAACCGAGCGCTGAATTCGAATCGCGGTTGGGACGTGCATTAGTGCGCGCACCCCGCATAGATCCCTGTCCGTCTCACCCTCGATGGTTTACCCATTCCCGATACAGGGCAAGCAATTGCGCTCGAAGCGCGATGCTCGCGATGGGTGCCGATGTCGGTCATGCCCTCACACGGTTGGAGCGCGCAACAACCAATCGCGGGCTCTTGTTTCCCCTCCCCGGGCCTTGGAAGGCGGTCCGCAGCGCTCACGCGATGGCGTTGCAAAATCCGGACGGAACGTTGTTGCGGACGGATTGCCGACACCCTGCCGATAGGGCCGGAAATCCGGGAGCATTGGCCCGCGTCGCGCGACGGCGTAAGATGCGCAAGCGCAGCGGAGGGGGAAATGGATTGAACGACACGCGCAATCCTGCGGAACAGGCTCGGGAGAAATCCTACCGGGCGTTGAGGAGGGAAATCCGCTTCGTCGAGGCGATCAACTGCCTTCTCGGCGTCGGCATGCTGCTGGTCGCCCTCGCGGCTTACCGGATCGCCGGCGACACCGGCGCATTGAAGCAGGCGGACGCCAACATCTCCGGGCTCGCCACGGAGGCCGGACGGGAGGCTCGCGAAATGCACGCCGAGCTCGGGCAGCTCGAACGGCGGGCGGACAGTTCGCAAGCCCAGCTCGAAGCCCTGAGAGGCGAACTCAGCCATATGAAACTTCAGGCGGGAGCTTTCCAGACGCAGGTCTCCGCGACACAGGGACAGATCGAGGAAGCCAGAAATCAGACCGCGGCCATCGCGCGGCAAACCGCCGCCATGCAGGTCCACAACCCGCTTGTCGCCCTGTCGGCGGTCGAACTGAACGGCCTTGGCGAAGCGCCGCAAAGGGACGGTCTGGTGCACGCGACGTTCCACAACCACTTTACCAATGCAGGCGGCAGCGTCGTCAATTCTCCGCGCGGGCAGATCACGATTCTCTTCGCGAAAGCGCTTCCGGCAACCAGACCCGCCGCAGGCGCCACCTACCGGTTCGACGGCGACTATATGAGCTTCTTTCCAGGCGCCCAGTTCGGTCCCGGCGGCTCCTATCCGTTCACCGTCTCCAGGCAAATGGCGGATGACGTGCTCGCCGGACGTCTGACAGCATTTTTGTACGGACGGACGGATTATCTCGACCTGTTCGGCTCGCAGCACAGCTATTGCTTCGCTTACGCCGTGCCCGTGAAAGGCGGCCACACCACCGGCATCCTGCTCCAGGCCGGCGGCCCCAGCTATCATTGCCAGACCTGAGCGGAATTGGCTCCTGCAGATCGCGGCTTAGCGTGAACGGTGATATGGCGCGTTTGCGGTCTTCGCCCGGACGTCCTAACGCCTGCCCGGCGTCTGCGAGCCGGCTTTCCCGCACGCACGGATCTCACTTGCGCGAAATTTCGCGAGGCTTGCGATCAGCTTCACGGGAACCCGCTGCGAGAAGGGGAAGCGGATGGTGCCCCTGTCGATCTTATACGGCGCAAGTTCATCCCGGAACTTGGCAATCAACGGATTGGTGGCGCCATAAATGGAATAGTGCTGCTTCCAGGCCGCGAAATGCAGAACGGAGCTGCCCTCGAGCGCATAGGTGGGCACGTTGTAGGCGATTGTTTCTTCCGCATCGGGCAAAGCCCGGCGGATGGCATTCCGTACCATTTCGAGTGTGGCCCTCACGGGTTCGGATTGCGCGGCCATGTACTCGTCGACAGACCTGAAGGTCGTCACCCTCATCTTCTCCCTGGCCATCTACCAAGCGGCCGCCGGGCTGGGCGCCCGGCGGCGTTTCTCAGTTCCTCCGGGATGAAATCATCTCTTCCATCCCGTGCATTTTGGAATCGAGGCTCTGGCGGATGTGGGAGATTTTATCGATACAATTCTCGCTCGCGGCGGACCTGGTCGGCGGTGTACACCGGAGCCGCGGGATCGTATCCCTTCCAGCCATTGCTGCGGTACAGCGATTCGCGTTTCGTCATATCGACCGCCGCTCTGTCCATGATCGCCGCATATCGCGATTGCTGGTCGTCCGGCACGCGCGCCGTCACGATCGTGCCGCCGCGGCGCAAAGCTTCTGCATACAATTGGGCGTTTTCCTTGCTGGTGCCCGAGCCGGCGAGCGCACCGACAATTCCACCGGCTGCTCCCCCCGCCACGGCGCCCGTCGCCAGGGCGGCGAGCCAGCCCGCTGCTACGACGGGACCGATGCCGGGGATCGCCAGCATGCCGAGACCCGCCAGTACTCCTGCCGTGCCTCCCGCAACCGCGCCCACGCCACCTCCCGTCGCCGCACCCGTGGCGCGGTCGTCATGGCCGTGACGGGCCTTGTCGTGCACGGGATCGACATTGCCGCTGCCGGGTTTGTGCCAGCCGTCGACGTTGCTGGCCACGATGCCGATGCTGCTGTCCGACAGGTCTGCCGCTTCAAGGTCGCGCACCACGCTCTCGGCGGCGGCGTAGCTGTCGTAAACGCGTGTAAGGGTCTTCGTCATGTTGTATCCTCGTTATTGGGAATGACTCGTTGGATGGGTCGGCGCGATCAGTTCACGTTGCCCTGATAGTCGACGCTCACCGGGCCCGACTGGCCATCTTTCATGGCGGTGCCGCGCCAGACGCCGTCGCTGCCTTTCTTGAGGCTTCTGACATGGGAGTAACCTTTGGCCTCGATCTTTGACCTGGCTTCGCCCATCGTGAAGCTGTTCGCGCCCGCGACCGGCGCCGACGAATTGTTCTGGTCCGTCGATTTGACGGCAGGATTTTGAGGTCCTGGCTGCGCAGTCATGCCCTGGGCGAAAGCTGCCGAGGCAAAAAGGGTGACGGCCGCAGCCGTAACGGCGAAAACGCGCATACGATTCTCCTGTGATTGCCCCATCGATGAACACTCCGGCGCCTCTATCGTTCCCTCCGGTCGCGACCGAAAAAACGACGCGCGGCGCCCTAGACATTGCGCCTTTCGGCGCCATCTACAGGTCGAGCGCGGAAGAATTCTTCTTCGGCGAAAACAGGAGACAATTATGCCAGCTGACCATCATAGAAAAGCGTCCGAATCCCATAAAAAGGCGGCCGAGCATCACAGCAAAGCCGCCGAACAACACGCTTCCGGCAATCACGAGAAGGGTGCGCATCACGCGCAGATCGCCCGCGGACACGAACAAGACGCCCTGAACAGCTCGCGCGAAGCCAGCCGCAAACACAGCAGCACACACGGAAACAAATAAACTATCGGCAGATTTACCTGCACGCGCCGCTGGGCTCGTACGAACGAATGTGCGGGGAAGCGCCTCAGGCGCTTTCCCGGCATTCCTTCCCGCTCGCCATAGTCTTCCCGCGTCCTTCCTCGAAGTAACACGCGTCGTTGCCGTCGGGCGCGCCGCGAGCGCCAGTGCCGGCGAGACCACAAAAACGGGATTACTGCCCTTCGTCCACCGGGAAACCCTGTTTCAACCGATGGCCGGTGAAGGATCTTGTCTCGGGTGGGGGCAGTCCGTTCTTCCTGATGTCGGCAAGAAGCTGTTTCTTGCGTTCCGCGAGTCGCTTTCCCAGCTCGGCCATATCGAGATCCGCCGCACGAGCCTGGGCGAAAAGACCCTCGCGGGGCCTTTCCTCTTCCTTGACATGGTGTTTGATCTCTTCCGACAGCACCGTCATCTTCGCATCGTAAAACTCATCGCCGGGATTGCTATTTGCCAATTCGGCGATAAGCACCTTCGCTCCATCATGTTCCACATAGGATTCGAGCCGGAGATCGTCCTCGACCTTGCCATGGCAAGCCGGATAGAAAATCTCTTCCTCGATCTGTGCGTGCACGCTGAGTTCCGTGCAGATTTGCTGCGCCAGACCCTTCTTCGTCCGGCGGTCTTTCGCCTTCTCGAACTGAGCGAAAAGGCTTTCAACGTGCCGATGATCGGCCTTCAGCAGGGTAACGGCGTCAATTTTGTCGGTAGCCATGGGATCTCCTGGGTGCCGCGCTAGAAAACAAGCGGCGCCGCGGATCGTTCCAGATTGTGCCATACGCTTTACGTTGCGTTCTGCGCCCCGGATGAAACCAATTGGCGCAACTCTCCGAGCCAGGGCTCGTAGTGCCGCCAGCGCTGCGACGACATCGTGTACACCTCCTGGCGCACCTGCCAGGCACTCGAGGTGGTTATCGCGCGTTTGTTCTCTTCGGGCCGCAGGCAGCTGTCATTCCAGGCAAGACCCGTAAACGCGATCAGGCGCCTGGTTTCCGCCTCGCGGTCTGCAACCAGCCGCTCGTATTGGACCTCCAGGAAGATTTCGGGCGGCAACACACGCCGCCAGTGGTCCATCATGCGCAGGTACTGCTGATAGCAGAATACCAGATCGTCCTTCCGGGCGGCAAAGTTCACCCGGGTGTTGAAGAGGGTCGAATAGATCGACAGGCAGGTGTCGATCGGGTCACGCCGGCAATGGACAATTCGCGCGTTCGGCATCATCGAATGGATCGCTCCGAGGCGGAAGCAATTGAACGGGAGCTTGTCGGTGATTCGCGCTGCCGACGGCCCGGTTTTTTGCAGCACGGCCAGATATTTCGCAATCGCGGAGCGCGCGCCCACCGGATCGAATTCGCCAGTGCTCGCGTCGATCTCGATATCCGTTGGCGTCCACACCGTCAGTTCGCCGCCTGCGGCAATGTCGGGATGGCTGGAGACGATCTGCTCGACCAGCGTGGTTCCCGAACGATACATGCCGACAATGAAGAGTGGTCGCGGGTCCGGTATCCCGGAGGCGGCGTTGCGCGCAATGAAGTCAGGCGTGAAGCGCCGAATGTTCCTGTCGACCAGGGCGGCAAAAGCCGCCCGATCGAATTTGGAGTCCTGCGCCCGCAGCCTGTTGCCCGCTTCGAACTGTTCCATGGCATGGGCATAATCCCCGCAGTCGTCGCAGACCTTGCCCATCGCGAAGTGAATGGTCATTCGCTCGACGGCTTGCAGGTCGTCGCGCTGCAAAACGGCGCGCATGCGGTCGAGAATGGAATTGTCGGTTTCGGAAAACGTCCGGCAATGCGCAAGTCCGTCCCAGCACCTGGCGGCTTTCGGATTGAGCCGCAGAGCCGCTTCGAAAGAATTCGCCGCCTCTTCGAAATGGCCCCGGGCGTAGAGGAGACCGCCGAGAGTGCCATGTGCGGCATCGCTCGCCGGCTCGAGCGCGACTGCCTCACGCGCCCATCGTTCGGCAGCGGCGATATCGCCCCGCAGCAGGCAAGCGTCCGAGCGATAGAGACGCGCCACCGTGCTGTCCGGCTTCACCTCGGCGGCGCGGTCGAAACAATCGCTCGCCTCCTCCGTTCTGCTGTACATGGCGTAAAGCTCGCCCAGGCGACGGTGCACATCGTCCAGCTTCGGCGCCAGATCGGCGGCGGTTCGATAGGCCTGAATTGCGTTTTCGTGCAGGTTTTGACGGTCGTACGAGGCGCCCAAATCCCGATGGGCGGCCGCGGAGTCCGGTCGCAATTCCACTGCCCGGGACAGGATCGCGCTTGCGTCGGCGAGGCGTCCGACTTGCAGCAATGCCGATCCCAGCGCGTGGTGCGCCTCGAAATGATTGGGGTCCGCCAGCATCACTCCGAGCAGGATCGGCATCGCCGCGGACACCTGGCCGGACTGCAGCAATTGTACTCCGCGGCGAAATTGTGCCTGCGTATCCGAAGGGGGCGAATGGATGGATGGTTCGTCCGGCGCTTTCGGATCCCCGGACGCGGCGCCGCAGCACCGTTTGTATTTCTTTCCGCTTCCACAGCGACAGGGGGCATTTCGCGCCTGCCCCGTTTGCCACGCCTCCTGGCCGAATCGTGTTTCCTTCGTCATCGGACTCTGTTTCCGACAGAGAACGCATTTCGCTCCGGCACCGGCCGGAAGTCATCCCGCTGGAGTCCCCACGATTGCGTCGGCCATCGGCGTGTTTCCGTATTCCGGCTTGCAACCATTTTCCCGGACTCCACATCGGTGAGGCGGCAGTACATGATGCCCATCGCTCTTGAAGCGTTCACACGGCCGACAATAGAAGTTCACGCCATTTCGGGCCATAGGCGGGATCCTGCCGCCGCCAGATTGTCCCCGTTCGCCTCTATGATTATCCTGCCGGGTGGCGCGATCATGGCCTTCATAGAAGCCTGTTTTGACGAAAGCGGCACGCATTCCGGATCAGAAATCCTGTGCGTTGCCGGCTATATCGTGGAGAAGTCGCAAGCCGCGCTCATGGATCGCGCCTGGCGCGATGTCCTGGCGTGGAAGTCCCTGCCCTGCTTTCACATGGCCGATTGTGCTCACGGCAACGGCGTGTTCGCGAACCTCGCCAGGCCGGAGCGGGTGCAGATCGAGGCCCGCATGATCGCCCTGATCAAGGCGCACACCATCCAGGGCGTCGGGCTGACCGTCTCACGCGCCGATTTCGCGGCCGCCATGCAAGGCCACCCGTTCTATCCCGATCCTTACGTTCTTCTGACTCACGGTGTGATCCAGGGCGTGACGGAGTGGACCGAGGCCAATCGCGATGTTGTCGAAGGCGTCGCGTATATGTTCGAGGCCGGACATGAAAGTCGCACCGCCGCCGATGGGCTCTTGCGAAAACTGTTCGATAGCGATTCCATCAAGGAACGGTATCGCCACAACGGCCAGCGATTCGTTCTCAAGCAAAACGCCGCGGCGGTTCAGGCGGCAGGCCTTCTGGCGTGGCAATGGGGAAAGGACAGAAAAAATGCACTCGAGGGGAGGCCGCGCCGAAATGACCTGCAAAGCCTGTCCGGGCACCCTCATACCCTTGCGCATATCACTCCCGATCATCTGACGAGACTCGCCAGGACGCGGGCGCCCTCCATCCGTCGGCTGACGGAGATTCTGGGCGACGACTGGGGTGGATGAGACCGGCCGGATTGTCGCCACGGAATTTCTCTGGAAGCTTTCGGCTGTCGGGGCTTTCACGGAAGCCGATGCCGGGGCGGCTGCCATCGGCGTCGGGCGCTTGCGGGTTTGGGGTGCCCCGGGCACGACGATATGATATCGCAACATCGCTACCAGGGACGAACCTCATGGACCAGGGAACTCGGAAAATGCCGGACGATGAAAAGGCTGGCCCACGCCAGCCTCACTGGGTGCCACCGGTAGAGGAAGCGCGAGTGGCGCGGGAAGAGCGCAGGCTTGCGATGCAAGCGGAAGATCGGGAGCGGGCACGCGAGGAACGAAAACAGGAACAATCCGCCTTGGCGTCGGAACGCCACGCACAATCCCGAGCGGCCGACAGGCGTCATGCATTGCTTGCGGCAGCCACTTCGCTGGGGCCCGGCACATCGCCCGGGCAGCTCTACGAGCGCGCAAACGAACTGTTGGTCTGGATAAGGGCAGATTCATAAACCTGGATCGAACTCGCGCGCAGTTCGAATTTCGTATTTGCTTTCACGGCACGATTCCTGGTCAGCCCATGTCGGACCGTAAGCAAATCGCAAAAGAGGCCGGGAGTCGCGACGACCCCCTGTCCTCAACGGGAGGACATTGGCAGACTCGCTGCAAGGGGAGTGCCTTGTGAAAACTTCAGGCGCGCTCGCCGTTGCCGCCGCATTGCTGGCAATTGTAGCAGAGGCATTTCCATCGCGCGCCCAGGAAACGAAAACAGCCTCCACTCCGGCTACAGCTGCGCCCCCCGAAACCGTGGTTGTCACAGGGCAGCGGCCAGGGCGGGAAGCACGCGAAAAAATCGTCTGGAACTTTGTCTATTCGCACGCGAAGCTCGCGCCGAAGATCGATCAGCTGTCGCGATGGATTGCTCCGGTCTGTCCGGAAGTGCGAAACCTTCCTCCTGCGTTTGCGATGTTCATTACCAACCGGATCAAGGCGGTCGCAAAGAGCGTCGGCGCGCCGCTAAGGGAGCCTTGCCGCACCGACATCGAAATCATATTCACGAGCGATCCACAGGCCCTGATGAACGTCGTCGCGGCAAAGAATCCGGAGTTGCTCGGCTATCATTATGTACACGACACGGATGCCGTCGCGTCAGTGAAGCGGCCCATTCAGGCATGGTACGTGACGGCAACGAGCAACCGTGTCAGAACATATATTGATGACCCATACCATCCGGCGCCCTCCGGCACGCCCGGCAGCAGGCTGAGCCGGGGTCAGTTGAGCGTGTTCGACCATCTTCTGATCGTTGCAGACTCCGCGAAGGTGGCGGGCTATCCGGCCGGAGAGATTGCGGACTATCTCGCGATGCTGTCGTTGTCCGAGGCGGACGCGCCGGGCGATTGCGGCGAACTGCCAAGCATTCTCGATCTTCTTTCCTCCGGCTGCCCGGCTCCCGAAAAACCACACTCGCTGACCGCAGCCGATACCGCCTATCTGGACGGTCTGTACGCCATGGATCCCGACGAAATCGGTTCGCTTCAGAAGAGCGCGATTGCCAATCACATATTGCGCAACCCCGGAAACAAATGAGCGTCGAAGCTCTGACCGGAATGCGGCGAAGAACATATCATTATTATCAACGCGGGCCGGGTCAGGTTCCGCAGAAGGTTTGCCGCACGACTTCCTCCGGCTTGGGCGGATCGGCGTAGCGGGCGAATTCGGGTTGGTCTGCGTAAGGCGCGGAGAGGACTTTCAGCAGCTCTTCGAACGGGGCGAAGTCGCCGCTGCCATGCGCGGCAGCAATGGCGGCTTCGACGCGATGGTTGCGCGGAATGAAGGCGGGATTGACGGCGCGCATGGCAGCGGCGCGTTGCGCCGGTGAAAATTTGTCCTTCCGCGCGAGCAGCTGCCGCCACTTGCCGAGCCACGCATCCACCGCCGCCGCATTGTCGAACAACGCGCGGAGCCCATCGTCGCTTCCTTCCGCGCAGTCGCAGAGATGCCGGAAGGCGAGCGTGAAATCGGCGCGGGCTTTCGACATGAGCTGGAAGAATGTGCCCATGAGTTCCGGGTCTTCTTCCTGCGATTCCGTCAATCCGAACTTGCCGCGGAGACCCAGGGCAACCGCCGCTTCGAACAGCGCGGGCCACGCATCGATGGCATTCCGGGCCGCCGCGACCGCGATGTCTTCGCTGTCTCCGAGCAAGGGAAGAAGCGTTTGCGCGAAACGGCTCAGGTTCCAGTGCGCGATGCGCGGCTGCTGCTCATACGCATAGCGTCCGCCATGGTCGATCGAGCTGAACACGGTTGCGGGATCGTAGGCATCCATGAATGCGCAAGGCCCGTAATCGATGGTTTCTCCGGCGATCGAAATGTTGTCGGTGTTCATCACGCCGTGGATGAAGCCCACGAGCTGCCATCGCGATATCAGCTCCGCCGTGCGCGCGATGACGGCGTCCAACAGGGCGAGATAGGGATTGGTCGCGTTCGCGGCGTGCGGGTAAAGCCGGGCGATCACATAGTCGGCGAGAAGACGCACGCCGTCGCCGTCGCCGCGGTTGCCGAAGAATTCGAAGGTGCCGACGCGGACATGGCTCTTCGAAACGCGCGTCAGCACGGCGCCGGGCAGCATGCCCTGTTCGCGCAGAACCTGTTCGCCCGTCGTTACCGCCGCGAGCGTGCGTGTGGTCGGTATGCCGAGCGCGTGCATCGCCTCGCTGAGGATATATTCGCGCAGAATCGGGCCGAGCGCGGCACGGCCGTCGCCATTGCGCGAGAACGGCGTGCGGCCCGAGCCCTTCAGCTGAATGTCGTAGCGCGTGCCGTCGCGCGCGCGCACCTCGCCGAGCAGGATGGCGCGCCCGTCGCCGAGCTGCGGCACCCAGTGGCCGAACTGATGGCCGGCATAGACCATGGCGAGCGGATCGGCGCCCTCCGGCACCCGATTGCCCGACAGCGCGGCCACGCCTTCGGGCGACGCCAGCAGGTCGGGATCGAGGCCGAGTTCCTCCGCGAGCGGCCCGTTGACGCGGATCAGCCGCGGCCCCGAAACCTTCGTCGGCGCCAGCCGCGCATAGAACCGCTCAGGCAGCCGCGCATAGGAATTGTCGAACTGGAACACAATGTCCTCGTCAAAACAAATGGTCGTGGACCGCGGCACTGTTACAGTTTGAATTCAGTCCGGAGTTGAGTGGGGCCAGCGGCGCATATACCACCAAAGGGATGTTGGCCGCTGCCGCGCCTCCGGCGGGAGCGCGTTCCACCTGATCTGGTCCACAAGCTCGATGATGGTTCCAAGCGCAATCAGTAACGCGGTGGCGACGATCCCGAACACGTAAACACCGAGGCGCGCTGTGTGTCCGGGCGACGTACGCAGGAAGTCGAATAAGCTCCATCCCCATAAAAAGAGAATGACCGCGCCCAAAAGCCACATCGCAATTGCAACCTTATGCAGAGGCTTTCTCATGCCTTGTCGCCTCAAATGCAAGAAATTGCTTTGTGCTCACCATGGCCGGCCTCCGAGCCGGCCAACCAGCCGCCGCGCGTCGGCGCGGCGAATGACTCGGTGCAGTTACGAGATGTCAAAAAATGAGTCATTTGCTCGCAGACGCTCGCGCGCTAGCTGGCCGGCTCAAGGCCGGCCATGGTGAGGGAGCGGATGCCGAGCCTTAGTTAGCGCCCATGCGCGCCTGCGGGCCATGCAGCCGGCACGGGCTCGACGCCCATGATAAAACAAATGACTTCGCACGGCTTCGATGTTCCATCGGGATGGTCCGCATGCGCGGACCATGACGAGTATTGGGTTGGCGCGCCTCAACGAAACAGATCGCGCAGCTTTTCGAAGAAGGAGCCGGAGCGCAGATGTTTGACGTGCGACGCCCATCTGTCTTCGGCGAGGACTTTCCTTTCGAGTCCGGCTTCTTCCTTCTTCATCAGTTCCAGCACTCTGCGGTCTTCGCCCGCTTCGAGCCAGAAGCCGTGACCTCCGCCGCAGAAATCCATGTCGAGATCGTAGAACCGGTACTCGAACCTGTTCATCGACCGGCCGCATTCCGGGCACTGGCGCGGGCTGGCGCCGGAGCCGAAGACCAGGCTGCCCTTCTCGTCGTCGCCGAAATCGAAGACTTCGTCTTCGAGCGCATTCAATTCCTGGCGCGTCAGCCACATTCCCTTGCAGGTCTGGCAGATCTCCATATCGACACCGCTCTGTTTTGCGGGTGTGAGCTCCGTATGGCAGTCCGGGCATTTCATGAAAGCTTTCCTCCGTTCCGACTTCCGCCGATGATGCGATAATGGCAAGGTGGAAAGACGGTCATCCCCCTGCGCCCGGCAGCGTGGCTGCACCGGGTCTGGCTTTGTGACAGACTGCGTGGACCCTTCAGGAGGATAACACGATGATCATCGGCGCGCATATCATGCTTCAGAGCACCAACGACAAGGCGGACATGGCGTTCCTGACCGACGTGCTGAAGCTGCCATCCATAAACGCGGGCGGCGGATATATCATCTACGGCATTCCACCCGCCGAGCTGTCCATACATGGCTCCGACAGGAACGACGTTCAGCACCTTTATCTCATGTGCGGAGATATAGCGGGTTTCACCGGCGACATGACGAAACACGGAATCGCCTTCTCGACGCCCGAGCGGCAAAGCTGGGGAACGGTGACGGAGATCACGCTCCCGGGCGGCGGCAAGCTCGGCGTATACCAGCCGCGTCACGCACGGCCGGAGCCTTGGGCCGCAAAACCGGAGGCAGCGAAAAAGGCGAGGCGGCCGGCGAAGAAAGTTGCGAAAAAGACCGCGAAGAAGACCGCGAAAAAAACCGCGATGGCGGCAAAACCGGCAAAGAAAAAGAAGGCCACGAAGAAGCGGCCGGCGCGGCGCTGAAACCGCGGCAGCCGCTGCGCGAGCAGGCCGGCGAAATGGGCGACAACCCGTTTGGCGCCATCGACAGCCCTACAGCGTCGGCAACGTGCGCGGGTTTGGGCCGCGGGGGAAGGCGTGGTCGATGCGGGCGAGATCGGGCTTCGTCAAACGCAATCCGCTCGCGCCGGCATTCTCCCCACATGCGCGGGGCTCGACGCCTTGGGGATCGCGAAGACTGCGCGTTCTCGCGTGAGGAACGCGAGCGCCACCTGACGCGGGGTGGCATCGTGCGCCTTTGCGATTTCGGCGAGCACGCGGCCGCCTTCCGTGTTGGCTCCGGGAAAATGCCCGCTGCCAAACGGGCTGTAGGCAGTGACGGCCACGTCGTGCCGTTTGCACCAGGGAATGACGGCGTGTTCCACCGCGCGCTGCCGCAGATGATAGAGCACCTGATTGCAGGCGAGCGCGCCCGCGTCCGCGATCGTCAAGACCTCTTCGAGATCGTCGATGTCGAAATTGCTGACGCCCCAGGAGAGGATCTTGCCGGCGTGCCGAAGCTCTTCGAACGCCGCAATCGTGTCGGCCAGCGGATGCCTTCCGCGCCAATGCAGCAGGTAGCAATCCAGCCGGTCGGTCTTCAGACGCGCGAGCGAGCGTTCGCAGGCGGCCAGCGTTCCGCTGCGCGAGGCGTTGCCGGGAAGCACCTTGGAGACCAGAAACACCTCGTCGCGCCGTCCGGCGATCGCTTCGCCGATCAGCTCCTCCGCCGCGCCCGCGCCATACATCTCGGCCGTGTCGATATGGTTCATTCCGAGCTCAAGCCCCCGCCGCAACGCCGCCACCGCGGCGGCGCGATCGTCCTCGTCGAGGTTCCAGCTGCCCTGCCCGATCACCGCAACCTCGCGGGTGGTGGGCCCGAACCGGCGGTGTTCCATGATCGTGCTCCTTTTTATGCGATCGTTTCCCCGGCTCGCTCGCGCGGGCGGCTGAACAGATGAATCATGCCACGTGGAACGCCGCAATGTCGCGGACGTTGCGGCTCGAAATTAAGTCGCCAGCTGTCGCCGCCTGTTACGGCACAACTGAAGAGCAAACCGCCAAGGTCGCTTTGCTGGAGCGTGATGCGCAAAACACGCTGTCATGGCCCCGTTTAACGGGGCCACCCAGCCAATCAGCGCGCGTCGGCGCGCGGAATAAACATCGCGGCAGTTTCATATAGGAATTCGGGGTCAACTAAAGCGGATTCCGCTGAAATTGAACCAGAGCTGTCATTCCCGGCGAGCCGCGCTCTTGCGCGGCGAGGGAAGGGAACCCAGGCAGTGTGGTCATCACGAACATTGTCATGGCGGCACTTCCTGGGTTCCCTTCCCTCGCGCGGCGATGCCGCGCTCGCCGGGAATGACAAACATTGCGTGATTCAACGTGATCGGAATTCGCTTTAAAAACACGGCCTGATCCGCAGCCAGGTCATGAGCAACAGCACGAGCACGACGAGTGCGAGACAGGCAATCTGCGTCCAGAATCTGGGAGGGTCCTCGGAGCGTACGATGATGTAGTGGCCCGTACGGCGGCCGCCCCACACGCGTCCCATTCGAATGAGCCATCCGATCAGGGCGGAGAGCGCAATCGCCAAAATCAGCCAGGGGGCTGCCCGGTCAATATCACACGCCATCGGCAGCCTGGGGTCCCCGCTCGTCGACCGTCTTCACAATATCAACAATTTCCCGAAGGCGGCCATCCACTCCTGCGGCTTCAGCCGGCGTCATTCGATGCGCGCCGCCGATCTCCGCGATATTATGGTGCGTCGTTTCCTCGTGCGCACTCGTGCCATGTCTTTCCCTGTCGACCCTTTGCTCATCGAAGCGTGGCTGCGGGCGCGGTCGGTTTCGCGCGGGCTGCCGCAACCCATTGCCGACCGCGGAGGCCTGCGCCTCGAGACCGGCTCGCCGCACGAGACGCGACGCTATGTGTTTGCGTATCCCACGGAGGAGTTGCGCGGACTTGCCGAAAGCATTCGCGAGCCGCTGATCTTTCTCAAGCTCTGCGACACGGAGGCGACGCTTCGCAGCTACATTCCTTCGCGCTGGCAGATCTTCCCGTCGAACTTTGTAATGATCTGCGACGCATCCGCCGGGCCGCGGCGCAAGGCGCGGGAAGTGCCCGCGGGATACAGGCTCGATGTGGAAACCGTTGCCACGGTGACGCACGCCCGCGTGCTGTCCGAGACCGGCGAGATGGCGGCGAGCGGTTATGCGGCGGAACATGCGGGCATCTTTATCTACGATCGCATCCTGACAGCGGAGGCGCATCGCCGCAAAGGGCTCGGCACGATCGTCATGACCGCGCTCGAATCCGCCCGCCGGTCTATTTCGGCGCCGCAGATCCTGGCCGCCACGCTCGAAGGCCGCCAACTCTATCGCTCGCTCGGCTGGTCGGACTACGCGCCGTATACAACCGCTGTTATTCCGGAAGTGCCCCGCGTGAGCGCGTGAAGAATACGCCGGAATCACGCGGCCACAGTTCACGGCACGATTTCGAACACTGTTCCGCACCCGGTATTGTCGAAGCATCCGCTGCTGCCGCCGGCCAGGGTGGCGCCGAAGAGCGCGCCGTTGTCGAGGAGCAGGCTCCCCTGGGGAGTGGCGCCGTCGCTGCCGCCCGCGAAGCTGTAGAGCACGGTTTCGTTCCAGCCGCTTTTCTGCGGCGACAGTTCATAGGTCACGCCCAGATTGTTTTGGCCGCCCGCCTGGGTGAGGCCGTAGAAGGTGCCGTTCGCGCTCAGCACCGGCGCCGCGGAAGGCGTTTCCCCGCCGGCGGAATTTGCGAATGTGTAGAGGGGCGTTTCGCTCCAGCGGCCTTTGGCTGCCGGCGTCAGCTCGAACACATTTCCGGCCAGAGACATGTAGCCGGTGGTTGCGCCGTAGAGAATGCCGCTCGCATCGAACACAAGCCCCGGCGCCGGGTAGCCGCCGTCGCTGCCACCCTGAAATTTGTAGAGGGTCGAGGGCGACCACAGCGCCTTGCCGGCGGTAGGCTGCAGCCGGAATACGCTGCCGTAGTTCGCCCCAACCGCGAGGCCGTAAAGATTGCCGCCGGCATCGAACACCGGCGGCCCCTCGGGGCCACCGTGAAGAAGATTCTTTCCGCGATAGACAACCCTTTCGCGCCAGGCTTTTTGGGCCGTTGGCTTCACCA
>Ga0182024_10001356_pt1 | contig 63590 bp, 101 predicted proteins | sample P32metaG_FD_120480 | JGI IMG/M metagenome (GOLD analysis project Ga0182024, IMG submission 120480) | Permafrost microbial communities from Stordalen Mire, Sweden - P3-2 metaG (Illumina Assembly) | ecosystem: Environmental > Terrestrial > Soil > Wetlands > Permafrost | place: Sweden: Stordalen...
GCGGACAACCTCGTTTGGTTCCAGAGGCTTGGCCAGTGACGCGATTGACAAAAATTGAAAGATTTCGTATGGAGGGCATCAGTTTTGAAAGAACGGTGCTTATTTCTATGGAAATTAGCCGGACAACGCCTCGTCCATGGTTCACCGCCAAGGAAGCCGCCGAGTTCATCGGCGTCACCCCCGTCACCCTCTACTCCTACGTCAAGATGCGAAAAAACAAACCGCCCTGCTTCCGTCTCGCCGGAAAAACAAAGGGCATTCTTAGATTCCCGCGCGAAGAATTCATCCAGTGGGCCAACGGCTCCGCAAAACAGGGATAAGATTGATGTACAGCCTCTCGATTCATTTCGGCCCGAGCCCGGTGCCTGCGCAGTTTCTTTTCAAGGACAAGGAAAAGGCAACAGCCGCTTATGCCAAGGTGAAAGCAGGTGAGTTTTTTTACGTCGAAGACGACTTCGGGCAAACAGCTTCGTTCGTGAACCGAGAAATTCACGCCGTCATCCTCGAAGACATGGACCTCGGCGAGGAGTCTCGCATCCAACGCGGGTTGTCGCAAGCGCGCGGACAGGCAAAGGCCAACGAACGCGCCAAGACCGATCCCGTTCTGCAACGCGCGATGACCCAGCGCGGGCCGGGCGTGCTGACGCCGTTCACAAACGGACAGTTCCAATAATCAGCGGTGATGCGCCGTCAACTGCTTCTCGGCGACTTTCTCCTTGCCTTCGGGCGATAGCGCCTTCATTAAGTCTTCCTGCTTCTTCTGCCCGGCAGCCTGCCGGGTCTTGAGCGCCGCCTTGGCCGACTCCTTATTCGGCAGCGGCAGGTTGTCGATCGTGTACTCGCCATCGACATCGCCGACCTTGCGCAACGCGAAGATCAACTGCTGCGCCTCGTCGGCAAATATCGGCGACGACGAATGGCTATCCACCGTGATGCGCCAGTCGGCCGGAATGTCAGTCAGCAGGAACGATGATTTCTCGATATCTGCCAGTTCGCCGGCATTGGTCCAGAACTTCCGCGACTCCTTGGCCTCCATCAGCGCCGCGGTGAGATCCGCCGACGCCGCACATTGCCGCTCGACCGACAGCGCGCGATCGCGCAATGTCGGCGACGCCGTCTTCATCAATGTGCCCGCATGAGCGCCCGATCGCACACCCGCCTCGCCCTTGCCCTGCATGATGTCGGGGAAAGAGCCGAGCGTGTTGATGCTCTCGATCATGAACTTGACGGCAGGCAACAAAACTTCCGGAATTTTAGGCGTAATATCTTCCACGCCGCCGCCCATGCCGAGGTTCATGTAGCCGGAAGTGCGGAACTGGGCGTATGCCTCATCCAGGATCGTATTGTCGCCCTTGAACGCCAGCAACTTGTCGATCTGCTGCCCGACCAGGCGCTTGAAATCGTCCATCCACTGCGCCAGCAGGCCCTGCGGCTCGATCAGATCGACCAACTCGCTCCGACCCCAGAACCAGTTCGACACTGGATTCGTCTGGATCAGGCGATACGGATGCGTGTCCTTGATCCCGAGCAGGTTCGACAGCTTGAACCTCGTGATCAAAATGTCCGGCTCGACCATCTGGATCGTGACGTAACCATCCTCGCCCTTGACCCATAGTTCGTGGAATTTGACGGTCGGGGCGCCGACGGTTGGTCCCATGATCGCATAATTAGGATCGTTGCCGATCTGGATGATGCCGCCGGGCAGCGGGCGCGTGCTTGACGAGATGCCGGTGTTGATCTGCGAGGTCGACAGTACCTGATGAAAAAAACTGTCCGGCGCGTTCGAGGCCTCGCCGGTCGACGCATTGGTCATGATCTTGTCGTACAGCTTCCTGGCGTCGGGGAAGCGGTAGATGCGCTGCCAGATTTCAGGACCGGTCAGCGCCGAGGTCTCGCACAGCACTTCCTGCTCGTCGATATCGTTCTCGTCCTCACGGTAGACGCCGAAATTCCAGGGCAGCAGCAGCTTTTTCTTGTAGACCGGCTTCTTGTCGTCGCCATCGGCGATTTCATCGGTCCATTGTTTCAAGACGGCAGCGCCGTACTTCAACGCTTCGAACACGCCTCGGCCGAACATCTCGTCGGTCGATGTCGACTCCCAGTGTCGGGTGACGTGCTTGGCGAATACTTCGGCGCGCTTGATGTCGTTGGTCGGATAGACGTTGGTGAAGTCCATCGAGAACTTCAGTTCGACCGGCGAGAACAGATGCGAGGAAGTGCGCTCAAGGTGCGTGTTCATCATGTTGATGAGCGACTTGGTGCCGTCGTAGCGGCCGGTTTCGGCGATGGTGTTAAGCAGGCGGTAGTAGGCCGCTCGCATGCCCCGGCTGACCCCGCATATCTCGACGAGTTCGTTCGCGAAGGGAACGAGGTCTTTCTCGCCTGTCGGGATCGGGATCATCCGTGCTTGCTCCCAACCGTAATCTGACTTTGTAAGCCAGCGTGTCGACCGAGTATTTTGTTAAGCGCCCTTGCACCAGCCCGCGGTTCAAGTTTTTGTTCGACCACTCGCCCATTCGCCATAACCACGCCGGAAGCGCCGGAAGTATCCGCGCCCATGCCAAATCCGACCGGCATGCCGCGCGACTTCAGCGAATCCATGTGCTGGGTTACGGCGTTATGCACCGGCATCACCGCCACTTCAGCGTCCCGACGATCGTTCAAGTCCGTAATTTTCAAAGCCGACATCTCGGACGCAGGCACGCCAGCCATCGCAGCGGCCATGTTGGCGCGGGTCTCGGAGCCGTCCATCATGTCGCGAACGACCTTATCGTTGGCCTTGGACTTCGGCGACAGGAACGCAGGACAAACAATGTCGTCGTCGGCGCGCCGGTTGTTGATGTCGGTCTTGCAGAGCGGACAGAAATCCGGCCAGCCTTCGGTTACGTCGTACTTGAATTTTTCTCGGCAGGCGGGACAGCGGAGGATGACGGCCATTTCAAATATCCGAATTCATCGCACTGGCGATGTAGAAAGCAAAAGCGACCCATGCAACGCAGCCGACAATGCCGAGAACCACAAGTGCAGCGCCGAGTCCGCCTTTCAGCATCGCACCAGTAACGATTGCGCCGACGGGGATCGCCAAAAGACCAAAAATAACAAACAATCCAAACCCGCTCATCTGCTATCTCCGTCCGTACCGCCACGCCTGTTGCATCGCCAGCTGCCGCGCCTGCAACCTCGACTGCTGCTGCCGGCCCATGAACTGACTCATCATATTCTGGTGGAATAGCGATGTCTGGTCAACGATTGACTTGTGCTTGCGGACCTTCTCGGCCTCCCGGGTGCGCTTGGCGACGATCAAATTGCGGCGGACCCGGGTATCCCAATAATGCGCGCCCAAGGCCATCGCTACCACGCGATCGTCATGCTCGCCAGAGCCTTCGCCGGCAATCGTATCCCCGTCCCGCGCGATGGTCTGCATCTCTCCGATCAGGTCATGGCTTCGAATATGGAGGTGCCCGCTGCTGACAAAGCCTCGAAGCTCCTCCATGATCATGATCTTGGTCGCAAGCTGAGTCTTGAAGTGCCACAGCCCCGCGCCGCCGGACAACAAATCAGGCCGGGTGTAGAGATATTGTTTTACATTGGCGAAGATGTTTTTAAGCCCTGCCTCTTGCAGCGGCGCGTAGCCGTTCTCGATTTGAAACTTCAGCGAGCGCAACTCCTGAAGCACCGATCCGCCGGGACCGTTTATTTCCAGGATGTAATGAATCTCGCAAAGCGGCTCGTTGCCGTACCAAGCCATGATGCCGGCGAGGATATGCGCCAGATGACGAGGTACCACCAACGAATAAGCATACTCAGCAACCTGATCTATACCGTCAGCATAGCAACGAAGAACCTGAATGGCCGAGCGATCATTGTTCTCGTTCTCCCCGAACGCCGGATCGCACGCCACGACGTAAACCGACTCGGGTTGCGGCGGCTCCCACACTTTCAATTCCAGCATTCGCGCGTTCTCGGCGCGATAGACCTTCATGTCACTGAACTCGGGTCCGCCCATGAACATATACGGCGTGAATTTATTCGAAACGTATTTGTCGGTTTGATCCTTCAGTTTTTCCCCAGCGAAAAACACGCTGCCGGTGATCTGGAAGGCTTCTTCTTCGTCCCACGGCTGTTCCTGTTTCTGATACGAACTGGCCTCGAACCCGGCATCGACTTCGCCAGCATCGATCGCAGCGGGGTCCATCGCCTTGCGGTACCATGCAAGCTGCTCCTGCGAGACATCGAAGTTATATAGCTTTTTAACAAGATCGATCTTGGCATGCTCCTCGCTCGACGGCGGCTGCACGCCGTAGAATTCCCAGTTGCGGTCGGTACGCTCGATGCGATGGCTTTCCTTGGCCCACCAGCCGATGAAAACGCAAACGGCGTTGCGAGTGTTGGAGCGCGCTTCCTTCCAGATACGCGACCACATATTCATGCCGCGCGCCGTGGACTCTCGGATGTAAAGTCGATTAGGATGGACGTCGGACAACGACTCCTGAAACGATATCAAGCCTTCTTCGTTATCAAAACTGCACAACTCTGAAAGATGCGCCAAAGAAACACCCGCGGAACGCCCCAGCGTACCAGATGTTTTTGTTTTCTTAATGCCTGCGGACTTAAAAAGAATTTTGGAAGCGTTCGACAGTGTCAGGCCGTCGCGATTGTCTTTAGCAATGCTGGGAAATTTTAAGCTGGCCGGTAGCGCCTTGATAACAGTCACCAGCTCATCACGAGCCAGGTTCTTGTTCTCATTAGTGTCGAACACCAAAGCGCCGGTTAGCCCGCGATGGACGCCGAGGAAGAAAGCGCACAGCGCGCGTATAATTGAAGTGATTCCAAGTTGCCTCGATTTAAGACAGTAAAAATCGTGAATGTCCTGCTCAAGCCCGTCGAAGATCGCAGTGATAAAAACCTTCTGTCCGTACATCAAATGCTTACCGAGAATGATCGGCTCGCCATAATCTTTCGAATTTATTTCGTACTGATCCAGGTAGGCATAAAACGCTTCCTCAAACGCAACCCGCTTGGCGCGGCTCCAGCCTCGTGCCTTCTGACCTAATAGCTCACCGTCTGCCATTGGAACTTTATAACGGCTGTGCTATTAGCAGTCCACCCCTCCGGAGGAATTAGGCCATGTGTTTCTCATTACAGTGGGCCGAACAGCTCTGCATCTTCATCGTGATCGTCATCGCGATATGGTCGGTTATTCAGTTACTTCTCCCCTATCTCGTTCAATTTCTGCCTGCTCTGGTCGTCCAAATTATCCGGATCATTTGCTGGGCAGTCATCGCGATCATGTGCATCTACGTCATCTTTGGATTGCTCTCGTGCCTGATCGGTGCCGGAGGTGGCCTCATGCATTTTTCCCACTGACCGTCAGTCGCAGGTAGATCCGCTCCCGCCCTATCCGGCCGCTCCGCCGTCGATCTGCCGCGGCTGCTAACGATCGCGCATCCACAGGTGATAAAGCGCCATGGATGTAAACGCAACGTAGCCTCCAAAAGTGCGAGCAATAACTTCGGCCCCCGGCGCTAACCTACACGCGGTTGTGTAATCTGGCGCTTCCTAAAACGAAAAAAATAAAATGCCGGGCTCGTTTTCAAAACTGTCTCTGGAAACGCCCATTCTAGCGAAAGCCGGGTTGCTGCCGCGACTGCTTCTCCATCTCGTTCATGGCGATCTGGACGATAGTCTGGATCGAGGCCCAGAAAATACCCGGCTGGTCCTGGTCGAGCATCAGCGAGCGGAACGCGGTAGACTCGTCGATCGTATTCGGAGACACCATGACGAAGGCACCGCCAAAGACCGCATCCTTGTTGAGCCGGATCTGGGCGGCCATGGCCTCGAACAAAAGGGCGCGGGCTTCGGCTTGGCGGTGGGCGAGAGGAAGTTCTTCGTCGGTCACAGTTCATCCAGTTCTACGATCTGAAACGGATACCCAGCCTCGATAACTGGTATCTTCTTCGATTGTGATATAGCCTCGTCTCGGTCTTTAAAAACAGCCGGATCATCGCTATCGTCATCGCCAATAATGACAACTCTGCCGCTGCTGGGAATTCGGATGACGATAATGCAATCAGACATATCTAAACCCCGCCGCGAACGGCTTGATCTCATCCAGAAACATTCCGCCGGCAGATAGCGCGGTCGACAGTGCGAGCGCCGTGCCCTCGTCGAACCCGGTGTAGGCGCCGGTCTTGCCTCCCTTGAGGAATTTCACCAGCACCTCCTGCGTCTCGTCGTCCCAACCGACTTCCTCGATCATGCTTGATAAAACGGGTTTCATCCAGCCGGCCATCACACAAGCTCCACGCGTAAACAGCCGCGGAAGAAATCCCGCGTGGAATACGAATTATTTGGTCCGTACATGATATCAACTGGATATTTTTCCAATGCAATGATGTCTTTCATGCTTATCCGGTTAAGACACACGGCCCTAGATGTTGTGGTCATGTTCAAGCCGCGTTCTCAGCCGGTTTGGGTGTCAATTCCCGGATGCGCTTGTCGATGATCCAAACCAAATCCTCGCCCATGCCGATGCTCGGGCGTGGCAGCAGGCCCAGCACGACAACGAGATTGTCGTAAGCGTCCGCTTTCGGCTTGAGGCGGTCGATTGTTGCGCGCATGCCGATAATCTCTTGCTTGCAGCGGTTCATCATTTCGATAGCTTCTTGGTTGCTGATCTCGGGCGGCATTGCGGTTCTCCCTAGTTGTTCAGTTTCAGGCCAAAAATCTCGCGCATTTCCGGCGGCAGACGCTTCGCAGCGTCCTGACCGGATGGACTGCGCGCCCATTCGTCGCTTTCTTCTTTCGTGGCGTCGAACTCGCCGTTCGCTACGCGGGCGGCAAACTTGGCGAAGCCTGCGGCGGTCAGTTCCGAATAGAGTTGGGTGATCGGGCAGACATAGGTGTCGGCATAGTCATCGAACTCGCCCGTCTCCGCGCGCTTCGCGAAAGCCTCATACTTCGCCGCATTGTCCGGCGAAGCTATCGCGGCAACCTTTCGAAGCTCGGCGGCCAACTTATCGCGCGTCCTCAACATCTAGTATGTCTCAGCGTTTGTGTGTTGGAACCGGATAAGCATGATGTCTTTCGCTTGAGTCACGCTGTTGGCTTCGACGATGCCATAATCTTCTTGGTCGGCATGCCCTTCCATCCCCGTTGCGAGATAGTAATAGCTAACCTTGAACTGCATCGACCTTCTCCCTCAACGCTTCGACGATTCGCTCGAACACCGGCTCCCATCGCATGTCGTCGGACTGTTGGAAAAACCTTGACTTTGGGGTCCAAAGACGTTGTCCATCGGCGCCGCTAACTCCTGCACGATAATCCCTTCCGAGGTAGCTATAACCAACCCAACATTCTCGATTTGATATTGAACATATGTGCCCGAGAGCTGATTCAACTGTAATGACAAGGTCGAGGTTTTGAAGGATTGAGGTAGTGTCCGCAACATCTCGAATGTATCCCGATAAGTCCCTGATGACCGGCGCGCAACCCCACAAATTCAGATCGGACTTTTTAGCATCGACCTGCAATGAGTACAATTGAATTCCCGGCACACGCAACAATTCCAGGAAATGATGAATCGGTATATTGCGGTGCTTGTCGATGTCGTTCATCGGCGAGCCCGACCACGCGATACCGATATGACACTTTCGATCCGGCACGCGCCAGTGGCTCGACATCGAGAATTTCGGCATGTCGATGTTGGGGGCGTTCCTGATCTCGTCGTCCGTCAGTCCCAGAGCGTAGGGCAGCGAGACGAAGGTAGACCAGCAGTCGGCATCTGGAGGAAAGTTCGAAGGCGAAGGCAGGAAGTGGAGATTGTCCATGTGCCGGAATGCGTGCTCAAACACGCGACGCAGTTCACTCTGCACGCACATCGAAATGTGTCGACAACGACGTGCAGCCTGCTCGACAAAACGGGAATACGAGAGCGTGTCACCAAGACCCTGATCGGCCACCAGGAACAGCGTCTTGTCATTTTCTCCTCGCCACTTGGGATACGGGTACATCGTGAAGTTCGGCAGCCGTGCCGCAAACCTCGACTCGAAATGCTTCAGCCCTAAAGCGTACTGTCCGTCGAACAACAGCGCGAACGCCAGCTGGAATTCGGCCGTGACGTCGCCGGGCGGACCGAGATCGACACACTTGCGGGCGCACTCGACGGCCGTCTTGGTCTGTCCGAGGATCGTGTGCACGAGGCCGAGGATCATCCATGGCAGCGACAGCTTTGGATTAAGCTCGATGGCGCGGTGACAGTGCTCGATGGTCTCGACCTGCCGGCCTACCTTGTGCAGCTCCCACGCGAGATTGGTTAAGAGCTTCGGAAGCTCGTCAGCATCCACTTCGGCTTCCAGCGCACGCCGGAAGATGGCGGCAGCCGCGTGCGGGCGCTGAAGATCGGAGGTGGCGCAGCCGGCGGCGTAAAAGGCGTGGCCGTAAGACGGGTCCGCAAAACACGCGGAGGTGATGAGCTGGTATCCGTGGTCAAGATTGGTTGCCTGTGTTCGATCTTGCGCAGCCTGCTCGCCTTTGACCAACAGGTTGATCGCCTGCTGGCGCCGGGCGTCGTTGATCGGAAGTGGAACCGCTTTATTCACTTCATGCTTATCCGGTTGACACATACAAACCCCCGTGCTAGTGTTTCGTCATTGGACAAGCCCGCCCGGTAATGGAGAGACAGATGACCAAGATCGCTTCCAACGAACAGGCCAAGCGGACGGTACAGGCCCTCGCAGAGACGACTGGCCTTATCGCCAAGGAGGAATCCTATCGCCTTGACCTTCAGCACGCTGGTTACCTCGCCACGCTGAAGCAACACGCTGCGAAGCTTTTGCAGATGATTAGCAACTACAAGGCGGGGGTCTGAGCCATGGCACACCTTAAAAATTGGTGCCCCGAAATGTCGCCCGCAGAATATGCGTGGTTCGACAAGTGCCCAAAGGCCGTATTGTTTGAAATTGCTCGCCAATTCGCTATGCGGCTCGGCGACAACTTCACGGCCGAGTCTGCTTTTGCCGTTATGCAGACCGAATGGGAAGTGTTGCACGTTCAAGGGATTGTGCCGCAAAAAGCGCCACACGCGAGGGGTTGAGCCATGCCACGTGACTTCATCAGGGATATAAAGCTGGCGCTTTTCTTGGATAAGATGAGCGCCACTCTCGCCAACGATCTTGAATGGGCTCTCGCAATCATTGGTGAGAGTGGCCAACCACAAAGCATAAAAAATGCGAACCGCTACGTTTACGCATGGCAGCATCTTAGAATGAGGCGTGAATATGAGGCGGCCTGTTCCGGTGTTGGCGCGGGTGAGTTCCGTGGCGATGATCGTGATGAAAATGGCAATCTTACAACGCTCAAGGAACATCGTAAGGGTCCTTTGCCAAGTCGGCCGCGAGGGGATTGACGAATGCCTCCCCACGCCGACGTACTCCAATGGGAACATTTGCCGTTTCCCAAGTCTCTCAGGGACTTCCAGCGGCTGTTCAAAGACGACGCCGCTTGCGCCCGATACTTGGAGGGCGCGAAGTGGCCCAAGGGTTTTGTCTGCCCACATTGCGAGGAAAAGGGCGAGCCGTTCCGCATGGCGACCCGGACCAGCGTGTTGACCTGCCGCGCCTGCCGCAAGCAAACGTCGCTGACGGTCGATACCGTGATGCAGCGCACGCATACGCCGCTGACGGTCTGGTTTTGGGCGGCCTATCTGGTTTCCAGCATGACGCCCGGCATGTCCGCCGTGCAGTTCCAGCGCCAGCTTGGCCTGACCCGATACGAAACCGCGTTCCAAATTCTGCACAAGCTGCGGGCTGGCATGGTCCGCCAAGGCCGGGATCGGATCGGCGGCAACCTTGGGCGCGGCGATCACGTCGAAGTCGATGAAACCTACATCGGCGGCGTGGTACGCGGCGAAGGTCAAGGCCCCAAGCCAGATGATTCCGTTCTGGTTTCCGCCGCCGTCGAAGTCCGCACTAGACCGGCCAAGAAGGGCGACAAGCCTACCCGACGCGGCGGGCGCTACGCTGGCCGCCTGCGGCTGGAAATCGTCCCCAACCGCTCGGCTAAGGCGCTGGTAGGCTTTGTGGAAAACGCGGTCGAACCCGGCGCGATGGTCATCACGGACGCGGCCCCGGCCTACAACAAACTCGGCATGTCGGGCTACGCCCATCTGCCCGTGGTCGAGGCCGGGAACCCGGAAGTTGCCGAGGAATTTCTGCCCATCGTTCACCTCGTTTTCTCGAACCTCAAGGCGTGGCTGCAAGGGACGCATCACGGGCGCGTCGAGCCGCAACACCTGCAAGCCTACCTCAATGAGTTCACGTTCCGCTTTAACCGGCGCTTCTACCCGTTCAACGCCTTCCGTTCGCTGCTCGGCATCGGGACCAACGGCGAAGGCCCGACCTATGCCGGGATTTATGAGGGAACTTGGAAGCATCCGACGATGGAAACCCATCATGATTAATCAACCTTTGGGGGCTGTATGTTCAAACCGGATAAGCATGATTCACTTAAATGTCCCTGCCATTTATTTCGGAAATGAGTGGCGAGACAAATGCCATGACTGATCGCGGTGCCGCGGAAGATGTCGTGAACCCATTCCGACGTGTCCTCGCGCTGTCGCACCTTGATGCCGATCTTGCAATGCGGGCAAACATCGTAAACGGTTTTGTCGAATTCTTCTCGGGTCACGTCGTCATCCTCCTGACCGCTTCCGGCGAGTAAGGCGTCCCGGCGCGAGAGACAAAGCCCTCCGCCGCCAGTTGTCGGCCGATCGCCCTTAAGGAAGCAGTCCGTGCCAGCACGCGCATGCGCGCCGCCGCCTGAACTTCCTGCTCATTAATCTCAAGCGTAGCCGACCGGCCCTCTCCAACCTTACGGAACCCGAACGGGATCTCGCCGACCGCGCCGCCGCGATCCTTCTTGGCCTTGCGGCCGGCCGCGGTGCGCTCCAGGATGCGCTGGCGCTCCATGTCGGCCACGGCGGCAAGGATGGTCAGGGTCATCTTGCCGACGGCGGAGGACAGCGGCTCGGCGGAGATGTCATAGAGAATCAGGTCGACGCCCGCGGCCTTGAACTCCTCGAACATGGTGACGGCATCGCCGGCCGAACGGAACATGCGGTCGAGCTTGGACGAAATCACGACATCGCCGGGCTTCATGGCGCGAAGGAGATCGGCACCGGCCGGACGGAACGACAGCTTGGTCGCCCCGGACACGCCTGCATCGGTATAAATCTGGACGTCGAACTTGTCGGCACCGCGGACCCGGGCAATGCCTTCGATGACGTCGGTCTGGACCTGCAGGCTGGACCGGTCGTCCTTGGCCTGATCGAGCGAACTTACCCTGCAATATCCGAGTATCATTTTAGTCGCCCCCGTTAATCTTGAAATGTTTTATTGCGATCTTTATACGTCTGCACGCACGCCGCGCCCATCAACAATACAACAGCCGTACACATCACCGACAAAACAACGATCGCCAAAACATCGCACATAGTAATTCTCCTTCGCGCGGCTACCTATGACTACCTCAAGCCGATTGCTTCGTCAAGGCCTGATCGCGTATCCACGGATAAGTGATGGCGAGCCCGTTCCACAAACTGGTCGAAGGCTCCCAGTCGAGGACTTTGCGGCACAAAGTATTATCCGATCCTCTCGCCGTCACCCCAACCGGACCGTCCACCCACCGATGCACCAGTACCTTGTTGGCGACGCGCAACACGGTCTCGAACAGTTCCATGATCGTGACAGTCTCGGCATTGGCAATGTTGAGCGGCTGGGTGTAGTCGGAGTCCATCAGACGCTGGATGCCGTCGATCACGTCGTCGACGTAGGTGAAGGATCGGCGGACACCACCATTACCCCAGAGATCGACAGTTCCAGCATAACTGGCTTGGGCGACCTTGCGGCAGATCGCTGCAGGAGCCTTAGCTCGATCACCATCCCACGTAGAGTAAGGACCGTAGGTGTTCCCGAGACGTCCAATACAACAGTCAATCCCGTAATTGCGTCGGTAGGCGTCATACAATTTCTCCGCAAACATTTTCTCCTGCCCGAAAGCGAAGGTGTCGAAGTGGGCATCGGTCTCGCGATGGGCCGCGTTGTCGACGATGCCCCCGAAGCGTTCGGCGGCAAACGGATCGATCTCGAATTTGTCGGGATAGACGCACTGCGAGGAGGCAAAGAAAATCTTGCCGACGCTCTCGGTCTTCCGGATCGCCTCCAGGGTGTGAAGGTTGATCTTTACTGAATTAGTGAGAATAGCAGCGTCGTTAGCAGAATTGCCGATATAGCCAAGACCGCCAACCTCGGACGCGAATTGATACACCCGATCAAACTGATGGCGGAAATAATGGTGGTGAAACTCAGGAGGGTTAGCAAGATCCAGAATGTTAAGCTCATCGGCAACGCTCCTTCGATACAGCGGCGGGTGACGGGCTACGCTGACGACATGCCAGCCTTCTTCTTTTAGTCTGTACTCCATATGACCGCCAAGCATGCCGGAAGCGCCGAGCACGAGAGCTTTTTTCATTTCCACTCCGTTACAATGTTCATAGCTATGCTGGACTCAGCCAACCGCATTGTTGCGCCGATCCCGAACGCCGCGAGCACGGCAGGCGCTCCACTATTTGCTTCGGCCCTCCGCCCATCGGGGTAGTGAAAATAAAGCCTATCCTTCAAAAATCCAATTGCGTCGGCACGTTCCCAAATCGGTTCAAACCATTCAGCTTCGGTCCGCGCGTGTACCAAAGCGATGCCGCCCGGCTTATGTCGCGATAGTCTATCAATCCATAAACCGACCTTATAACGATGAAAAGGCGGGTTGAGCCAAACAAATCCATTCCACGGCATGTTCAGTCCGCGTGATGTAAACTGGAACGTCGCACACGGCCATGGCTGCGTTACCGATGCACACGGATCTAAATCGAATGGGCCAAGATCGTCGATGATTAATTTCGGCGTGATCCAGTCTTGCGAATCGCCGATCGTTTTCTGGTGACTGCCTAGTGTCATATCGCCTCCGGCAATTGCGACCAGTCGAACCTGAATGTCGTATCCAGCACCTGCGCATCGGCGGTCTGCAGCCCGTAGAATACCGCGCCCTCGGCCATCTTCAACTCGATCGTCCGCGGCACCGGCCCGCCCGGCACGTCGATATTGACAAAGTGGCCCGTCACGCCGGGCGGCAACGGCGGCTCGGCCTTAAATCCAGAGCGGGTGTCGGTCAGGGTCACGCCCGCGCCGGCCGAGCCGCCAGAGAGGAGGAATGAAGACGAACCAGAAATACGCAACGAAAGAGATGCGCCGCCCGGACCAGCACGGTAGGCGAACGGGCCGAAGCCTTGACTCCATTGCAATTCCAAATTGCCTTGCCATGCGGACTCCCGCAGATGCCCGAGCTGGTGAGGGAAGATGAGCATGCCACCGTTCTGCCGATGAATGATGTTCGGCCCGTCCAGTTTGTACTGCTTTGCTCTAATTCCGGCAAGGCTGTTGCGATAGCGCTCGAATGCAAGATTGTCGCGCTGCTTCTCGACCGGGCCGGTGGTCAGGTTCAACATCGTAGACAGACTAAGATCCTCCCAAGGCATCTGCGCTTTCGACGGCGTCAGCGCGAGACTGGCCAGTCCGTGCCGGGCAAGTTGGGCTTCCCATCCCCAGTCGGTCGTGGTCCACTCGCGGAAGCCGATCCAGGTGTTGAGGTCGATGCCGCTGAGCTGGGCGAACAGCCAGCGATTGGATGGATACCATGTGGTTCGGAAAGATCGCAGCACGATCTCGGCAGCTTCGCGGGTAAATATGATGAACCCTGCTCCGATGTTGTGCATGACAGCCCAGCCATCACGCTGTATAAGAACTCGGTCGGTATAGGATCGAGCAGAGACCGCGCCCACTTCAAGTCCATCTGCTTTCCCTTTCTCGAACAGCGCCATCGTCGGTTCGAACCAGTCTTCGTCGAGCAAGACGTCGTTTTCGATGATGCCGATGTGGGTGTACGGTAGCTTCAAAAGCTCGGTCAGCTTGAACGCGATGGCGCTGTCTGCCCCGCCTCGGATGTTGCGGTGGACTTGATACACTTCACCCTTGGAGGCTTCGAGATAAGCAAGCGCGGCGGAGTCGGTCGAACCGTCAACCCAGTGAAGATCGTACTTCCCGGTGTATCCTGAAACGCGCGGCAAAGTACGCTGTGTCAACTCAAGCTGATTTTTTGTAGAGTAAACAAGCCCCAACTTCACGGTGCGAACTCCCCTGGTCATAGGACAGACTCGCAATCTTCGAGCCACGCCAATGCTGCAGGCACGGCTTGCTTAGGATACCAGTCGGCGTGTGCCAGCGCGTTGTATATGATTCGCGTGTCGTCGATCACGGACTTTAGCGGAAGCGGGATGCTGTCCAGCAGTTCGGCCATCTTTGTGACGTTGCTCATTCCATCTATCTCAGCGCGAAGATCAACCATTAAGTCGTGCGGGTTTCGCTGCTGTAAGGTGAATGGAGGTCCGAAATGCGCATGGTACCCGCGCTCCCGCATCACTCGCTGCACAACAAGCGCAGCAAAAATATCATCGTGGCGGCCACATCCCGGCGCCATGAACCATGCAGGAATGAGTTCTCGAATCACCGCGGTATTCTGACTATTGAACACGGTCCACGTATTCGGATCGACAACCACGCCGGTCTGCCCAAGCAAGTGAACGCCGCCGATGTCGGGGCGATGCTCCATGCGGGTGACGGCATCGACGTCAGGATCACCGATCACGAGGCCAGCGGCTACTCCGATCTTGGCGTCGGTGACGGGCTCGGCGTGTTTCGTACGCGGCGTGACGTGGGGGAAGCCGCGGTGGCGGGTCGGAGGAACGAGAAGCGTGCCGGGGTCGAACCAACCGTTGAGTCCGCTGACTTTGATGCCGTTCCATAGATGTCTTTGTTCGAACACCACGGCTGTTTTGAACGCCCACTCGATATGCGCGAAGTGATTACGATCTATGTTCAGATTGTCGTCATCCCAACTGTAGATAACATCCGCTCCCCATTTGAGCGCTTCGAGGAAAGCAATGTTGCGGCGGGCGATGGTGTTAAATCCGATGGCATCAGCACATTTCCACCGCTCCCACGCATCGAAATATACGACCTGCGTATGGCTCACGTCGTAAGTGCAAAAGTTAGCGGCGGCCTCGGGTGTCTTTTTATCGATCGCCACGAAAAACCGGACGTCCTCGCTGCACTTCCGAAGCAGCTTGAGAGCGTGGGGGACGTGGATTACCGTGGTGCAAAGTGCAGTCTTCATCTATTAAACCACCATACCAGTGCTACTAAAATAAAAGCTATTGCGCATCCTATTGCGAACGCTGTCATTTTATATTTTTCCTCCGCCGATTCAGTCCGTACAACCTGCGCAGCGCCTTGGCGTCGTACTCATGTGAGTTATCGATCGTCTTGATCGCCGCCTTCGAAGCGCGATACCCGCGCTCGTGCTCGTAAACCTCGCCCCACAGTTCGACGGTACCGGTTACGACGATATCACCGCCTGTCTGTGCGCCGTATTCGGCCATCAGCAACACGCTCTTGAAAGCATGAATGCCGTCACCTCCAGCTGCATCGCCCTCGACAATCTCGCCCGGCATCCAGCGAAATGTTCGCTGGAACACGCTATGCAGAATACCGTCTTTCAAAATCCAGTTGCGATAAGCCACGACCTCGCCAGCGCGGATTCCGGCATCCTCGAATACGGGAGGCGGGAAGCCCGGTGGTTGCGTTATTCCGCCGGAACTGGTTGCGGGCTGGCCGGTACCGGCGAAGCCGGTGTTGAAGGTGAACTGGGCAACGGGCTGACCCGCGGCTCCGGAGCCTCCACCGGATGCCGGGTCGGGATCGCTACGAACTTTTTTAAAGGGCTGCCAATATCTGCCACGGGCGAATTCTCCTGCCAGTTTGAAGATTCGTATATAAGGCTCGGTCGCGCGCCGCCAACGCTCGGTAAACAAAATCCACTTCACCCGACGATCGGTCACGCGGTCACGCGGTCAAGCGCGTTGGCATCGAACGGCTTGAGCATCACGTCGGCAAAATCGTCGCCCATCGGATTGCGCAGCATGCGCTTGATGATCCATGTCGGAAGGTACAAGCTCATTCGGTCCTCGCATTCAAAAACGTGATCTGCCCCTGCAGCGTCCGCCTGATCCAGTCCGACTGGGTTCGACCCTCCTTCCTCGCAGCCGCCTTGATCGCCCGGTCGAGAACGCGCGGGATCTTGACCGAGGTCACAACCGTCATCGTCGGGCGCTTCTTTCGAAGCCGGGCGATCGTGCGTAGGGGGAGGAGGCGGTTCATCTCAGGAAGTGAGTTCCTTGACGATCCACATCACGGCATTTTCGAGCGACGTGATGGCAAGAGCGTTGTAGCGGCCGGGCTTGACCTGACCGAACAGCGTCTCCAGCTCAGACGCCTTGGTCTTGAGCGCATCGTGCAGCGCCTTCTCGTCATCACTCAGCGCGCGATAAGTGGGACGGAAGCGGCTGACCTTCAACTTCGGATCGTCGGACTGCCGGGAATCGGGCTTGCCTTCGTAAACATTGGCCATGTCAATCTCCTTTGATGAATGAAAACGAGGCGCCGCTACTCAAAGATGGGGGTTGAGAACGGCGCCTCGCGCCCGGTGGCCTAGGGGGGCTGGGCCGCGAGCTTCGGGAGTGTTGACTACCTTTGGCTACTTGTCAACAGCGGAAAGCTTTAGCTTTTCGTTTTTTATTGGGGCTCCCGCTGAAAGCGGGGGCTACTTGTCAAGCGCCTCGCGTGTGATCGACGATAAATTTCACCGGCTCCCAGCGCTGCTCAAAGGTCAGGGAGTACGGGCGCGGAGTCAGCAATATCGTCAGCAGGAACGCCAGTACCGCCGCTATCAACAGGATTGCCCACAGTTTTCTTTGGTCGACCATTTCGCTTCACCTTCCCCGCATAAGCGGCTTTCCGTTTCAATTTCGGCCGCAGCCGGCCTTCCTTGCGTAATTGTTCGACCACGGCCTTCTCCGCGATCGAGTTGACCTTGTGGCGCTCCAACAGGCCCCGAACGGCGACCTCCACGAGATGAGGAATATCTTCCCGCTTGCCCATGCGCCAGATCGTGGAGACGTTGAGCCCCAGATTAAGCGCGAGTTGGGAACGCCAGCGATGCGGGCCGTACATTTTTTTGCCGATGCGTTCGAACTCTAGCGGGGTCATGGCTTTCAATCTATCTCGATGCCGCGCAGCCAGCCAATGAAATCGCAGATGCCAATGGCGAGCAGAATTGCCACTGCATAAAATATAACGGTTGCGATAACGTCGATCATATATCCACCGCTTCCAGAACGTCGTCGATCAGCGGAACGAGGTGCCTGGCATCCGCGCGCAACGGCTCGTGGCTGATCGGCCAGCGGCGCCCGGTCAGCTCGTTCCATAATCCCGGATTCTCCGCCGCCATGTTGCCGAGCACCGTGCGACAACGCCGAAGTAAAGCAACGAGATCGTCTGTCGCCTCTTTGCAAACGAGAGCCATCAGATCAACTCCTTGTCGATCGCCAGCCACTCAGGCAGCGTCACGATGCTCGGGCCTCGCGTCTCCGTCACCTCGACTTGCGATTTAGGGAGCCAGACATCCCGGACGCCATCGTGAACCAGGAAGGCTTTGAGCGTTTCAGCGCGGATCTCGACAGCAAGGTCGATGAGGTCGCTTTTCATACCCAGCGCCTGAAGCCTTTGGTCGGATGCCACTCGTACTTGCGGCCGGTGGCGGGATCAACGCGAATCGAAATGCGACGCGCCATCGTACCAGGCTTGCCCTTCTCGGCACGGGACTTGGGCGTGCGGCCCCAGCGGCGGATGCTCATAAGCGGATTTTCCTTCGATGTTTTTCGGGTCGGGGGTGTGGAAACTCACTACGAACCTCCGCAGGCTCGGCGGCGGGTGTTTTAAACTATACGGTGGGGTCGTGCGGGATGCAATAGACGTTTTCGGATTTTTGAAATTTTTTTGGGGGACGTGCGGTTAGGCCTACCCAAGATTTTAATTCGCCGCGGGCCATCGCTTTGCGCGAGTGGTCACGCGATTGTGATGTATACAATACACCACGGGCTAGCCTGGTCGAGGTCGAAAGTGTGCGGAGCCTCGCACTACCTTTAACGATTGCGGTTAAGCCTTTGAATTGATTAGTGTTTAGCGTTTGATCTCGCTGGCGTCTGTCTCTCACTCTTGAGTGTGAGACGGCTGGCGCTACGGCCTGACGGTTGGCGACCGATTAAATACCCTTTTCGGCTTGATGTGGTTCGCGTTTCGTGCTAGGCGCCTGAATGTTATAACATTACATCTAGCAAGCGCCCCTCGGGTATGGCGTGTTTTTCGTCATGGCACCTGAAACGGCTTTCGAGCGTACTATCCGCCGGCTAGGCGAGACTAACCTGGTCGCGCTATTCGGTCACCGCGTCGCACGCACCACAATTGCTAATTGGCGTGCCGGCCGGCGCAATGTCCCGCCCTGGGCGATCGACCTGTTACGCAACAAAATCCGCGCGGCTCATGAAAGCGAACTGGCGGATCTGTCACAGGTTAAAGCTGGTCCGGGATTGCGCGCTGGCGCCAAAAACCTAGCGGCGTATCTGGCGCGGCGTTAGCTATTTAACCCGCGCCCAAAGCGCTTGCTCCCGTTCTCGCATCAACTCGCCAGCGCGGTCATAGGACTCGTCGGCTGTAAAACTCTCGCTACCCTCGTTCCAAAGCGTTAGCTTTTTGTTATGGCCTAGCCGCACGCTTGCGCCGTCCCCATAACTCGCAACAAGGCAAGCCGCATCTTCATAATGCTTCACGCATCCAATATACTCGCCTTGCGCGTTGTAGACCTTAAGGTGCGGCGATCCGGCCATGACTCCAACCTCCTCTAATTCTCCCCCGCACCATTGCGAGGGGATAGCTTACCCGTTCGGAAACGCTTCCCGCATCGCCTTCTGCGCCGCGCTACACGCTTCTAAATCGCCTCGGCGCAGCGCATCCACTATAGCGTCACAGTAAGCGCGTCGCGCGTCAAGAATAGCGCGTAACTCCAATACCGTCTTCGGTCGGTGCGCTTTCAACATTTTCTGCTCCTTATAAATTATTCCGACGCATTTCCGCGTCAACAATCGCACCTTATAAACAAAAACTCTGCAAGTCAACGCCTAATTTCGTACATCGTAAAGAAAACACGCTAAATCCGTCACCATGTGTCACCAGCTTTTCACGCTAACCCCTTGATTTTGCTTGTCACCATACAGTGTCACCATAGGTACCCCCTTTCCGGCATCAGATGGTATAAAAATATACTAATAATACTAATGCTATTTATTGCTATTATTATACCATCCTACAAAGGAATAGAAAGAATCAATGGTGACATGGTGCTAGTGACTGCGGCACAAGGCGCACCATAGCGTCACCATAGCGTCACCAGTCACCGGACGCGGTATATCCGCCAGTAGGGCCTTTCATATGCGCCTTGCACACGTATCCCAAGCCGCTTGTTCGCATACCCGCACGCGCGCCACATCCGCATCGCGTCCCGCTCGTGCACCACAAACGAATCGCCTACTTGCATCTGCCGGAAAGGGTAACGCGCCGGGCGCCCTCTGGGACGCTCCTGGAGCGCAACGCCTGCCGGCATAGGCCCGTCATGAATCTCATATGGCAAAACACTTCTCCCTTGCTTGGAACAAGCGAACAACCTAAAATGACCGATAATAAAAACAAATCACAAAAACGTGACCAAAATACCCCTTGCCCCGTTCTGTAAACCGTGCAATAAGAGGCAATCGACAAACAAGGGGAAAGCAAATGCCGGAATTTCAGCTTAACGCGGACCGCTACGGCAAGCATCCATATTATCAGCTCTCTGACTTCGCCAAGGGCTACGTCGAAGCCATGTTCTTTACCAATGGCGACACGGGCGATGAGCGCGAAAATCTGCTCAATGATCTTGGCGTCGAAAAGCTGACGCGCGAAGCGGTCAAAGACATTGCATCGGTTTGCGACTCGTTTGTCGGCTCGATCATGCCAGATGGTCGATTTTGTCGGCAGTGGTTAGATGAGATCGCCGGGCAATGCGCCTATGACGACGCGCGGGCGGGCAACGATTTTTGGTTTACGCGGCAGGGTCATGGCGTTGGATACTGGGACCGCAATGAGTTGTACGACGAACAAAAGCAGGCACTAAGCGACCTCGCGCACAAGTTCGGTGAAGCGTACCCGGAAGCCTGGCGCGGCTGGATTTACCATCGTTAGGAAGGAGACCAACTCCCTCAGGCCCGGCTCCGAAAGGATACCGGGCTTGGGGCGGTAGAAGACCCTCAAACCTTGGAGCGACGGATATGCGTAACACTCTCATGATGTACGTCGACCAGTACGGCGATAAGATTTGGGCGCGATCGGTCAAGGAGCTGAAAGCGCAAGCCGGGCCTGGTCGCGTGTTCAAGATTTACTGCGACATGAAGCCCGACGGCAAGTCGTATCATGTTGGCTATGGTGTTGGCCGGCGTTGGTTCAATGCGTTCCAGCCGCTCAAGGTGCCGGCATGAACCCGGAATATAAAATTCACGTCACGTTCTTTCGCAACCTTGGTGATGATGCGGACGTGATCGGCAAGAGCAAGCCGACAAATAGCCAGCTCGCGCAGCAATTCCGCAAAGAACTGCAAGAGGCTTACAAGCTGTCTGCCATGGCCGGACGCTTCAAAATCGGAATCATTGAAACTTAACCCCCAACTCCGAAAGCCCAATATCATGAACCCGACAATGACGCTGCAATCCATCCGCGACAAGTCACCTTGCGCCGACGGTTGGAAAAAACTGCTTGCCTCGCTCGGTTATTCGAACGGCGCATTCGATCCCGCGCGCCTGGTCTCGCTTGGCGACATCGCCAGATCCAACGACGCGGCCGACGCGCTATGGTGCATTCGCGCGCTAGACTGGAAAGACATCGCGGTTAGGCGCGCGGTCATTGCCGGCGCGGTTTTGCCGGCGGTCAAGCGCGCGGCGGCGCACACAAAAGACAAACGAGTATTTGAAGCGATCGACATTATCGAACGCTGGTGCGCGGGAGACGTTAAGGCTGATCTTGATAAGGCGCGCAAGTTAGCTCGTGCCTACGCCGTCGACGCCGTCTACGCCGTCGACGCCGTCTACGCCGTCTACGCCGTCTACGCCGTCGCCGCCGACGTCGCCGTCTACGCCGCCGACGTCGCCCGCAAGCGCAAAAGGGAACAACAGCGCCTGGATATCATCGCGGCATTTCCTCCAATCAATTAACCCCAACAAAAGAGCACCCAAAGCAAAACAGGACTTGCAATCCGTTCTTTACTATGTACAATAATCCACGCAATCTTGCAGTCCCACACAGGAGCGACGCAAATGAAAATATCTAAAACCGAACGCGAGCGTTGTCTCGCCGAACTTCACAAGATTCTCAAACCTGGCGATACCGTCCACACAATCTTGGATCACGTGAGCCGGTCCGGCATGTCGCGAGATATTCGCGTTATCGTGATGAAAACCGACGACAAGGGCGAGCCCTACATTCTGCACCCCAATTACCTTGTCTCGCAAGTTCTAGGCGTGCCGCAGGCCAAGCGTGATGGCCTCAAGATGGGCGGTTGCGGGATGGATATGGGCTTTCAGCTCGTTTATTGCCTCGGTGCCGCGATGTGGCCCAAAGGCACGGCTAAGCCGCACGGCACGCGCAACGGCGAGCCGGACAGTGATGGTGGTTACGCGCTCAAGCAACGATGGCTGTGATGGTACGCCTAACCCTCTCCGGCCTCCCCTGGATCGCCTACAGCCCGTCCGTGTACGAGCTGCAAGGCTATCCCGTCCGCCTCGCCTACGACGGCGCGGCCTGGTATCTCTCGATCGACAACGCCTGGGACGGCGCCCGCCCCTGGCCCTCCCGTGACGCAGCCGCGGCAGCAATCGCCGCCGCATTTTTGGAACATCAGATGCAGGAGCAAGGTTTGATATGAGCGACTTCAAACAGGACGACAACGAAACGCCCGTAGTATTCCGCGCCGATCGCGAAGCCGGCGTGCTCTGGATAACAGCGGTATTCCCCTGCGAACCTGCCGACATCTTTGGCGACAAGTTCACAATCTACCAACACGTCGGGCAGCACGGCGCTGGCGCCGCGCAATGGTATTGGCGCACGCGCGCTGCCAGGCCCGACGAATATGCGGACCTCAAGCGTGAACTGGAGTCCGCGCCTTACGGTTACCGACTCAAGGTCTACAAGCGCGTGCAGCCCTGGATGCGCGACGCCCGGCACGCTGAGGCCAAACGGTTGCGCGAGTGCGCGGCATGAAGCGCAGCGCCAAGGCTTGGCGCGGCATGGCGCTATGGGCCGAACGCAAGGCTGACGAGGCCGCAGTATCCAACGAACCTTGGGCGCTGGGCAACCTGCGCACCTATCAGAACTACGCTTCGAAGTGGTGGAGCGAACATTACAAAGCGGCGCGGGAGGAACCGGAATGCCCGACAACAACAACAAAGAACTAAAACGTCTCACGCGGGCGTTCGCTGCACGACGCGGCAATCAGGAACGCGAGCAGCCGCCGCTACAATTCAAGGGATATGATTTGACGTTCGATGGGGGATTCCCAATGCCAAAAAAGCGCAGGCGAGTTTTGTATAAATTGCACGTATCGCTATTTTTGGCTAACTTCAGCAATAAACGCATTTACGATAGTACCGCGCAGAACGCAAATCTCGCAATGTTCGATGCACTGCAGATCGCGGTGAACCTTTGCGCGCAGTTTCCCATTGTCGAGCGTTTTGAAATTGAGGTAAAATCAAAATGAGCACGAGCTACGGCACTATTAAACTGCGTGACGGCAGTACCCTAGAAGTCGAGGCGTTTGGCGTATCGGGATGCGTCAAATTATTACCCGATGTTTTCGCAAGTGGCGGGGGGATCGCTATTGACGACCCCGCGCAAATAGACGCGCTTATATCGCTGTTGGAGATCGCACGCGACCACGTGTGGGAACGGACGTGACCTCCTTCCTCGCCCACCTCTCCCTCGGCCTCGGCCTGGGATGGCTGACCTGGCGGCTGGCACCCCGATGGCTGAGTGGGAGGATTCCAAAGCGAAAGCCCTAGCGCGGGAACCAATCCCGTGCTAAGGCGTTTCCCGCACCTACCCCCGGAAACCGAGCATGGGCAGCCGATTCGATCCCAGCGACCGCCACAACGACGATATTGTCGCAGCGGTTGATCGCGCGTCCCGTCATATCGCCCAGACCCTCAACGCAGGGTTTCACCTGCTGGTCGCGGCAGCAAGCCCGCAAACCGACAACTCAGCCGAGATCGAGGCCGCTGCCAAAAAGCTCAACGACCTCACCGCCACGTTAACCAAGTCCACAACCTGAGAGAAGGAATCCCCCAATGGCCGGCCCCGTCGACCCCGAGACCCAGGCAATCGCCGATCTCAATTCCGCCGTCACCGACATCGGTACCGCGATCGCCGCTGAAATTACCGCACTGCAAAACGCCATGAACGCGCAAGGCGTCAACAACACCCCGGCGATCGAGGCCAGCGTATCCAATTTGCGCAGCCTCGTCAGTGCGCTCAAGCAGTCCGCGGGCGCCCCCGTCGTCACCCCGGCCTCGCCCATCGTCAGTTCGATCTCGCCGAGTGCCGGCCCGATCGCAGGCGGCACCTCGGTCACTGTCACCGGCACGGGCCTCACAGGCGCCACGGGCGTCACCGTTGGTGGAACGCCGGCCACCGCCGTCCTGGCAGGTTCCGACACGTCCCTGACCTTCACAACCCCGGCAAGCGCCGCCGGACCCGCCTCGGTGATCGTCACGACCCCGAACGGGGCCAGCTCGCCCCAGGTGTTCACCTACTCCTGATCCACCGCGGAGCGACGGTACCGCCAGATCCTGGTGCCGTCGCTCTCGCGCTTCTGGTAGCGCATAAATTTAAGCTGATGCAGCACGCGGCCGGCCTTGATCGTGTCCGACTGCTTCATGGCATCGGGGCGCATCTGGATAAACTGGTTATCGCAAAGCACCTCATGAACCGACACGTCCGTTTTGATTTTGTCGGGCATGTTGAGATATTTGTGAATCAGCTCGTGCCAGCCTTCGGTTTGCATCCTCTTTTCCTGTTCCTCGGCAGCTGCTTTCCACAAGCGTTCAGGCAGGAAGTGCGACACGCCGCTGGTCTCCAGCCACGACGCCTCGGCCCATAACTGGTCTCGGTCCCGCCGCAGGCTGCCCAGGTCGATGCTGCGCACGCTCACGGGCCAGAACCGCCGGTTGCCGGTATCGTCCTGCAGATATTCGCCCTGATTGGTCGAGCCGAAGAAAATGGTGCGACGCGGCTGGCTGATGCTGTAGCGGCCGTAGGCGGGTCTCGCGCGGTCCGATTTGCGTGAGGCGAACGACTTGACGTGTTCCAGATCGGCCTTGCGCATTCCATTCAATTCGCCGATTTCGTACAGCCACACGCCTTCGGTCAATTCCTGCTGCTTGCGGTCGTCGACGCCCAGGATCGACTGGTCGCTGAAGTTCTCAGTGCCGGCCAGTATCTCGATCGCCTCGGACTTGCCTAGTCCCTGCTTGCCTTCGAGCACGATGATCTGGTCGAACTTGGTTCCGGGGTTGCGCGCCCGTCTCACCGCGGCCACCAGCGTCAGTCGGCCGATCGCCGAGTTCAGCTCGTTGTCGTCGGCGCCGAGATAGGCCGCAAGCCAGCGGTCGAGCCGCGGCACGCCGTCCCATCTCACGCTGTCCAGATAGTCGAGCACCGGATCGAACCGCCGCGCGAGACATAAAATTTCACAGGCATCGCTGACGTTCTGCTTGTTCGGATCGAACCCCCAGCGGTATCGGATGACGTCGCGGATGATGGATACCACATGGTCCGACAGCTCCGCCGAGTTCCATTTGTTGATCAGCTCGCCCCCGACCAGCATCCGGTTATGGAACAAATCGTACCGGCATTGCAGGCCGAGCGCGCCGATGGCGACCTTGGCGTTGGTCATGGTCGAGCGGATCTTGCCCTCCTCGGTCATATCCGGAAAAAATATGGCCTGCGACGGGGCGGTAAAGGCCGCTGGGAGCGCGGGCTCGGCGTGATGGCCGTTGAGGGTGGGCTGCGGCCTCGGCGTTGCCGGCGGGCTTGCCAGAGGCGGTACGCCGCCATTCCAGCCCGCTTGTCGGGCGAGGTGATAGATCGTCCCCGCGGTCACGCCCGAGCGTCTGAACGAGTGCCATTTTTCTTCGAGCACGGCGAGCGCATATTTATCCGGGCATAATTGCGACCACTCATCCCAGAGCTGGAACCCGAGGTCGGTGCCGTCGCCACGCTCCCAGCCTAAGTCTTTCAGCGCCATGCCGACCTGGAACCAGGTCTCATACTGATTCGCCGGGATGGCCTGCAAGGCGCTGGTTAGCCGGGCTTGCTCGGATGCGGACCAAACCGTTTTTAGAGCTTCCGACGCTATCTCGCTGACGTTGTTGGACGATCCTCGAAGATATGCAGGCACAGGACCGAGATGAGCAAAACTTTCGATCCTATTTTTATTCGCATTGTCATCAGCTTGCACCAAACTGTTAAGAAGCCATAGAGGTAAATCGGCAATTGGTAATGGACTCAGCCACTTGTACGTAAACTTTGACCTAGCATTCACACTCGGCGGCAGCACGGTCCAGCCGCCATGTGCCTTGATGTCAATCCCGTCGTCGCCCGACTTTTGCCGCGGCTCGTTGTGGGTCCGGATGTGGCTTCCAGCCGGCGCCCGGAAATAAAAATGAAGCCCTCTGGCCGTTTGCGCGACCGCGGTGCGCGGGGCGCCGCCGTGCGCGGCCATGATGCCTTGCAGCCGCGCCAGCGCGCTCGGGCCGTCGGCGTCGATCACCACGATATCGCCCAGCGCTACGGCGAGGTTGGCTGTGGGTCGCTCGGTCCACCACGCCTCGATCGTCGCTGGGTCCGCGGTGGCGTCCAGGTGGCCGTGAGAGCCCTTCAGCGGCGTCTTGTAGCCGGTGATCCGGAAGACAGGCCAGCCGAGCTTCGCGTAGGCCAAGGCCCAGACCTTCATGTTCGACATGAGAAGCCCGTGTGCACCGTGTTGAATTGGTTTGGCAAAAGCTGCCCCTTGCAATCTTCCCGGAAGTCGGTAGAGTGGGGCCGTCAATCTTCCCACTCGGATCAAACTTCGCCCTCGGCCTTACACGCCGGGGGTTTTTCTTGTGCTATGGTTGCTCGCAAGGCGCTGGCTCGTCAAGCACAATTTTTCGAACCCCCTCGCGCAACAATATTTTTTCGCCCGTTCGTAGTTTTTACTATTTACAATCGCAAAAATTAGCGCATATTGGCGGGAACAAGGAGATTGACAGTGCGCGAGAAATTCATCGACCGAAAATTTAGTGTTGCAAGCTCGGCAATCATCGTCACCGCGAACGACATCTTGTCCGAGTACGAAGCCCAGGGTCTCGTGCTCACGCTGCGCCAGCTTTATTATCAATTCGTCGCCCGCGGCCTCATCCCCAACAAACAGAGTGAGTACAAGCGCCTCGGCTCGATCATCAACGACGCGCGGCTCGCCGGCTTGATCGACTGGAACATGATGGAAGATCGGACACGCACATTGCGCACCATCTCGTCGTGGGACTCGCCAGCTTCGATCGTTGAGGTTGTCGCCAAGCAGTATCAAGAAGATCTCTGGGCTTCGCAGGCATACCGGCCGGAGGTGTGGATCGAGAAGGACGCGCTGGTCGGTGTGATCGAGCGCGCGTGCCGCGAATTGCGTGTCGAATTCTTTGCTTGCCGTGGTTACTCGTCGCAATCTGCGCAATACGAAGCAGGACATCGTTTTCGGCGGTACATTGAAGCCGGGCAGACGCCCGTGGTGTTTCACTTCGGCGATCACGATCCCAGCGGTATCGACATGACACGCGATAACGCAGATCGGCTCTCGATGTTTGCAATAGAAGAAGTCGATGTCCGGCGCCTGGCGCTGACTTTCGAACAGGTCGAGCAATATAGTCCGCCGCCCAATCCTGCGAAGGAGAGCGACAGCCGGCACGAGGCTTATGCTGCGAAGTATGGCAACGAGTCCTGGGAGCTAGATGCCTTGGAGCCGACGGTGATCGACAACCTCATCCGAACCAACGTCGAGTCGTTAATCGACCGCAAGAAATGGAAAGCGGCACAGCGCTCGGAAAAAGAAAATCGTGACAAGCTCGTTCTCGTCAGCAATAAATGGGACGACGTCGCCGAGTTTGTGTCGGAGTAAAAACGCAATGATATTTCACTCCGACCCCGAACGCCCGGCCCTTCTCGACATGGCGAAGCTGCGTCTCGACCAATGCTGGCGGCGCAAGGAGATCGGCGATACGACCTATGTTCGCAGCCTGTTTTGTCTCGACGGCCGACGCTATACCGCCGACGTCGCAACCTCGGAACTGAACCTTCTCAAGATGGAGCGCCGACAATGAACTGGATTTGCATCGGAATTCTGGCCGGCTCGCTGATCACCAGCCTGCACGACAACAGGGAAGCCTGCGAGGGACGAGCGGTGACGCTGCGCGAAGCCAAGGCTGTCGTGAAGTGCGTCGAGATGCCAAGCGCGACTATTAGCTTCAGCACTACTTGCTGCGCGCTAGGTCGGTAATGGGCCGTAACCGGACCGACTCGACCCCTCAAGGCAAGCGCGCCAAGGCCTGGCGCGAGCGGGTCAAGCTGTCCCCGCAGGATCTGGCCGACGCCACCGGGTACAGCCTGGAAGCCGTGTACCAGTACGAGCGAGGCATCCGGGCCGACGGGAGCAAGTTGAGCGACTGGGCATGGCAGCGCTACCAGATGGCCTGCGCTGCGGTCGATCATCAGAAGCGGAGCGGGAGGGAGTTCGCGTGGTGAAAATCTGCGAATGCTGTGGGCATCCGGTGCCGGAGTACGACGCGCTGTCCGGCATGACGCGCGGGCAACAGGCGATCTTCGAGGCCGTGGAAAAAGCCGGGACAGCCGGTATTCGTCGTACTGCCTTGATGAACGCGATATACAGTCACGATCCCAACGGTGGTCCCGAGTACATGGGTGTGCTCAATGTCCAGCGCGCCAAAATGAAACCCGTTTTGGAAAAGCACGGGCTTAAAATCGTGACAGTCAATTCGGGCGGCACACGCTGGAGACTGGAAAAACTATGAACATCACCCCCGACGAAACAACCGTCCTGCTGATTGCCGCCAAGGGCGAGCCGATGATGCCGATAGGCCGATGGGCGGAGCCGACCAAGGCGTTGATCGCCAAGGGCCTGCTGGTCGCTCGCGGCCATCCCGGCGATCCCACCGGCCATTTCAACAACTACATCACGCCCGCCGGCATGGCTGCTGCCGAAGACCTCGACAAGCAGGAAGATCAGGCGCTGGCCGACGTCATCAATCTGTCCCGCGGGGTCACTCACGCCCAGAACAAGGCAGCGGCCAGCGCCGAGCAGATCGCCGTGCAGCTGGTCGACCTCGCCGAGCTGTCGTCCAAAACGATCGGCGATGCCAAGATCGAGGCGCTGCGCAACTGGGCGCGAGTGATTCTTGAACGGGCGCTGGAGATGATGAAGTGAGCGACATTGACAATCCAGCGGATGATCGCATCGAGCCTGTATATCGTTGCATGCCGTTCTGGGACCGAGGATTCGAAGTAGCGAAGCGTTGGTACCACGAGGAATGGGACGGTTCGTATATTCAGCTCACCCTAGCGCGCGATATCGCGCAAGCTATCGAAGTCGAAGTCGAACGAGCGCTGACAAAATGATCGACCCGGACGCCCAGTTCTTTATCCAGCATCCGGACCGTCAGGTCCGCATCCGCCTGCCGGTTAAGACCGCGCATCGTGACCAGCAACGCGCCGTGCGTTATCTGAACGAGTGCGAGATCGAATTCCGTCACCTCGGCGGCCACGATCCCAGGCGCCGCCGGATCATCGCCGTTCGGCTGCCCGCCGACCACGCCACGCATCCCAACACGATCATGAAAATTCCATTCCTGGCGTTCGCCGACGAGACGATCGAGGACAGGGACGACGTGCTGTTGCCGTTGTTGCAGGCGATCATGGTGCAGGAGGCGCAGTCATGAAAAAAGTATATTATGTTGATCCGAGAGGCGTTAAGCGCTTTACTGTGCCCCTTGGATGCAATGAAGGCACTCACAAAATAACCGCGACGCAAAAAGAAAGAGGAGCTTGCAACAAAGCATGGTCAAGCGTTTCTGAAACACATAATGGAACGCACCGCTGTTGCTTACCTCCCGGCCACGAAGAACGATGTCGATGTATTTGTGGATGGCCAACTCATTTCGTTACGAGATATTTTTAATGATTGCTTCGAAAGAATTCGACCCGCGCAAGCAACGGCTGAGCTACAAATCGGGAAGCCCGAAGCCATACACGCTTCGCAAGTTGACTGAATTGCAGTTGGCGGTACTTGCTTGCGCTCGTGACGATTTGATTCGAGGGCCGTTTACAAAGTATGCGGCCGGACAGTCGTTCCAGGTTTTTACGGTTTTTAATCGGTTCGATGTCACGGGGCAAATAAAGTCGTTACGCAAGCGCAAGCTGATAAGATATCCGACGCGAGACCAGCGGCACGACGCTCATTTTCCGCTGACCGAATGGGGTCTCGCCGAACTCGCACAACATCCGGAGTTCTGATGCGTCCCGTCGTGCTCGACTTCGAGACGTACTTCGCTGACGACTATACGCTGTCGAAGATGACCCAAGAGGCGTACACGCGCGACCCGCGTTTCGAAGCCCACGGTGCCGCGATCAAATGGGATGCCAACACGTCGGCACAATGGTACGATCAGCGCGAGCTTGCCTACATCCTGAAAGAAGAGGACTGGTCCGATGTTTTTCTTATCCATCATCATGCTCAATTTGACGGGTTCATCCTTAGTCAGCATTACGATGTTCATCCTGCCATGTTCGGCTGTACGCTCTCGATGGCTCGTCTTTTGCTTGGGAATCATCTCTCGGTCTCCCTCGATTCGGTCCGTAAACATTTCGGAATTCCTGCCAAGACAACGCCTTACAATTTGTTTCGCGGAAAACACTGGAACGAATTGACACCACAGGTTCAACAACAAATAGGCGAAGGCGCCATCGACGAAGTCGAGTCGATCTGGAAAATTTTTGGACTTCTGATGAAAGCAGGCTTTCCGCCCGCCGAACTCGAAGTCGTTGATTCCATCGTCAAAATGTTTTGCGAGCCCGTCCTCGAACTCGATACCGCCATGCTTGCCCAACTCTGGGAGTCGGAAGCGACTCGCAAGATCAATGGCGTCAAAGCGCTAGGCATTGACAATGGTCAATTGTCGTCGTCCAATCTGTTCACTGAACTACTGGAAGCCGAAGGCATCGAGATCGAATACAAGGACGGAAAGAATGGACCCATCCCCGCTTTCGCCAAGAACGACCCGTTCATGCGGGACTTCCTCTGTGAGCACGACAACCCTCGCGTTCGTGCGCTGGCGGAAGCGCGCCTTGCGGAAAAATCCACTCTCTTGCAAACACGAGCCGCGACGCTGGGCTGGGTGGCGTCACGCGGACCTGCACCTGTTTACCTATTTTACTCTGGAGCTGGCACGTTACGACCGTCTGGAGGAGATGGGTGTCTTACTGCTCAAACGCAGATATTGACACTTGACATCTCCGGCACACCAAAATACAAAAACATCGTAGACGTGCTTATCACCGACTTGGTGTGGGACGGCGAGGAATTCGTCGAGCACAACGGTGTAGCTTTCCAAGGCTATAGAGAGGTCGTTAGTTGGGATGGGATCAACGGCACATCTGATCACCAAGTCCTCGCTGGTGAAACGTGGCAAGACCTTGGGGAGGCTATACGCACAAAAACGCCTATCGTGGATTGTCGCGAACCCACGCCTTGGGAAGTGGAGGCTGGTCGCGCCCGCCAACGCTCGCGCGCTATGGGTTAAGTGTGAATGTGATTGCGGAACACGAAGAAAGGTTCTGCTAAAGGATTTGAAGGCAGGAAAATCTACGCAGTGCGGACTTTGTATCGAACAACCTTCGTTCTACCCCACTGTGCAAGACAAAAAATTGGCGCGCGCAATCAATCAGTGGAAAGTAAGATGTTGCTGGCCAAAGGCTTCAAACTACAAAGACTACGGCGGACGGGGAATAGAATTTAGATTCGCATCAGTCCAAGAAGCATTTGCATGGGTAGTTGAAAATATAGGATATCCGCCGCCAGGATTAAGCATCGATCGTATCGACAACGAGAGACACTATGAACCAGGCAATCTCCGATGGGCAACTCGATCAGAACAAATGTTCAACCGTCGCGCTTGGAAAATGGTGTAAAGCTGCCCGTTTACGACATTATAAATTGCGGACCGCGAAATCGGTTCGGAGCAAACGGAAAGTTAGTTCATAATTGCAACTGGCTTAACTTCAAACGTGGTTCCCCTATTCGTCGAGCAATCAAGGCGCCGACTGGATTTTATCTAGCGCCGGTAGATTCGTCCCAACTTGAATGCCGGATCGCGCATTATCTCGCCGGCGGCGCCGATGAACCGGTGGTTCGGGATTTCAGGGCCGGTAAGGATCCCTACGTTGGCGTGGCGTCACATTTTTACCAGGAAGAAATTTACAAGGCCGAAGTCGGCGATCCGCGCTACGACGAAATGACCGCCAAGCGCGGCATGGGCAAGCAAGGGAGGCTCATGTGCGCTTTCGGTGCGTCCGGCAAGCAGTTCAAGGCGACCGCGGCATCCGGCACATACGGCCCGCGTGTCGACATGACGCTGGATGAAGCTGACAAGTTCGTTGCATTGTACCGGCAGGACAATCCGTCGATCTGCGCCCGCGGCACCGGCTACTGGGCGCAATGTGAGCGGATGCTGGCGCGGCTGGCTGGGGGCGATCCCATCGATTACGGTCCTGTCCACATCGAAAATCATCGAATCTATCTACAAGGACGTCCGATGATTTATGACACCATCGAGTACCACACGCCGCAATCGGACGAGGAAAACCCCAGGCGAGGCTGGCGCGTCAAGAAGCGCGATGGCTGGCGCTTCATCTGGGGCTCGAAACTTCTGCAAAATTTGTGCGAAGGTATCGAGACAGTAATTATCTCGCAGGCTATGACCCGCATCAAGAAAAAATATGGTATCCGGACCTTGAACTGGCCTTATGATGAGTTACTGTTGCTGATACCTCGTAATGGCCGGGAAGAAGAAATGCTGGCGTTGTGCAAGGCCGAGATGGTCGTCGAGCCTTCGTGGCTGCCGGGATTGCCGCTGGCGTGTGATGGGAGTTTGTCAGATCGCTATGAGAAGTAGAGCACTCATTGTCCGCGACTCGTTTTCCAACCCCTACACCTGGGGCTGGCACCGGTTTCTGATCTGGGAACGCTTGCGCAGAGGATTGTCGATATGACGACAATCACTGCCGAATACAACAACAGCAGGGACGGAATTATGACTTGGACCGTAGTCGATGATGGACCGATGATTCAGGTGCGAGCCATGATCAACCCGATCACTGATGCTGACGAACTGAAAAAGTTGATCATCGCTTTGGTTAAGCGACATCCGCAGATGGCGGGCCATGTCTGAATTGCGAATTACACAACTGGAAAAGGAAAACGCTGATGGACAGCACCTTGCCTGATTTCGAACAGCCCCCTGCATCGATCGAACCGGCGCCGAAGAAGCCGAGGCGCAAGCCGACCAAGCGCAAGAGACCAGTGAAAAAGGCTGCGGTTCGCGTTGCGGCTCCCAAGCGACCGAGGAAGGTTCGGCCGGCGAGGAAGCGCGTCGTCACGCCAATGAACACCAAGAATACGAACCATGGCGGGCGATTCACAGTCGAAGCCTATCGGTTGATCGGGTTGCTGCTGGAACAGGACGTTCCTAATCGCAATCTGATCATGGCGATCGTCAAGGGAATGTCATGACCGATTTCGCTGCCGAGCTGAAGGAACTGATCGACCGGTGGCGGCAGCATCCCGACGTCTACGACGAGGATTTAGTGCTGGCGCTGGCAGAAGCCATCAACGAGCTTGACCCCGATGACGACGATTGACCTTACGATTCCTGATTACCTGCGGCGAGACAAGGACAATAAGATGCCGGAAATTTCGAAGCCGCTGGTGTACAGCTTCACCATGCTGAACACGGCGGACACCTGCCTGCATCGTTGCTATCGCCAGTACGTCAAGCGCGATATTCCATACGTGCCGACGCCTGAGATGGAGTTCGGTAACGAAGTCCACACCGCGATGGAGCATCGGGTCGGCGGTAAGCCGCTGCCAGAAAAAATGCGGCACTGGGAGCCGATCGCTGCGACCTTCGCCCGCCCCGGCGCGCGTTCGGAAATGAAGATGGGCGTTACCCGCGACGCAAAACCGGCCGAGTTTTTCGGCAAGGACGTTTTTTTGCGGGGCAAGATCGACGTCACGCTGATCGAGGGCACGTCGGCGTTTCTTCCGGATTGGAAGACGGGAGGTAGCCGCTACGAAGATCCGTTTGAGTTGGAAATCCAGGCGCTGATGCTCAAGATCGCCAATCCTTATTTGACCAAAATTGGCGGGTGTTACGTGTGGCTCAAGGAAAACCGAATTGGCAAGCCTTACGATCTGACCGACGTCAATTCGACGTGGGCGAAGGTTCACAACAAGGTCGAGGTGATCGAGGACGCGATGAAGGCGGGCGAATGGCCGAAGACCAAGGGGCTGTTGTGCGGATTCTGCGGCGTCAAGGACTGCGAGAACTGGTTCGAGGCGAGGCCGAAATGATCCACACTCCTGAATGGTACGAAAAACGCGATATAGGACTGTTTCTCGACCGGCTCGGGCCTGATATCTGTTCTTATGTCAAACATACGACCGGCGGCTTCGGAAAATCCGGTAACGGCGACTTCACGGTAAATCTCATGGGCGCGTACTGGAATGTTGAGGCGAAGCGGCCTGGGAAAGAACCAACTGGAGTTCAGGAGCGTCGGGCCAACGAGGTCAGGCGCGCCCGAGGGCATTCGGTAGCCGGCACCGCCGAGGTGGTGATCGCTGCCATGCGCGAGTGGCTGGCTGTCAGGGGCGTGGTGGTGTGACCACAATCATCTCCTACGGCATCGGCACGGATTCGACCGCGTGCATTCTGCTCATGATGGCGAAGCGCGAGCCCCCACCGCACGCGATCTTGTCAGCGGATACCGGCGGGGAACGCAGCTACACTTACGACTACTTAAAAATGTTTTCGGCGTTCATCCAGCGTTATGGTTGGCCCGCGATCACGGTTGTTCGTCGTCAACGCCGCGACAAGTCGTGGAAGTCACTGGAGCAAGATTGCCTGGATCGCAACGCGCTGCCCTCGGTCGCCTACGGATGGAAGACGTGCAGCCAGAGTTATAAAGTGGCGCCGCAGGATAAATGGGCCAACAGCGACGCACATTGCAAAGTCGAGTGGAAGGCCGGGCGCAAGATCACAAAAATCATCGGGTATAATTTTGACGAGACCAAGCGCGCCAGTTTCGGCGAGGACAAAAAATATATTCGGCGCTATCCGCTGATCGAGTGGGAAATCGGAAAAGAAAAAGCGAAGTGGGTTATCGAACGCGCCGGTCTCCCACTTCCCGGCAAGTCGGCTTGTTTTTTCTGTCCGCATGCCAAGGTGCCCGAGATAAAAAAGCTCGCCGTCGAGTACCCCGATCTCGCGCAGCGCGCACTGGCAATCGAGGCGGGCGCGAAATTGACTAAAATCAAGGGACTCGGCCGTCGCTTTGCCTGGGCCGATGTTTTACGCGATCACAACTTCGCTCCTGTAGAAGACCCGTTCGACGAAGAACCTTGCGGCTGTTACGATGGCTGAATTCTGGCTCGACGACTCCCGCAACCTCGTCATCTACGCAGGCCAGCCCGGCACTCTCACGCAATACATCCCCGACCTCATCACGCTCAGCCCCACTCACTTCGCCGTCAAGCGCACGCTACAGAACCTGCAGGTGCTGGCGTATTATAATTGGTCCGTGCCCCCGGTCATGACGGATTCGAATTACGACTGGCCGATCGAGCCCGGCAAGACGCCGCTGCCACACCAGAAGGTCTACGCCAATTTTACCGTGTTGCATCCGAGGATGATGAATCTCGGGGAGCCCGGAACAATGAAAACCATCGCCACTTTGTGGGCAATGGACTATCTATTGCTGCAGGCGAAAGAACGCTTTCGGTGTATCGTGGTCGCCCCCCTGACCATCCTGGAAACGACATGGGCCAAGACGATTTATCGCAATTTCCTCGGACGTCGTTCGTTCGAGATTTTAACCGGTACGCCAGAGCGTCGACTAAAGCGACTGGAATCTGATGTCGACATATTTTTAATCAATCACGACGGCATCAAAGTCGGCGCCCATATTCGTCGCAAGGTCGATCCTCGTAATCCTCGTCAGAAGCGCATTGAACTGGATGGCTTTTCCGCGGCGCTCGCTGCCCGTGACGATATAAAACTGGTTGTGATTGACGAGGCGCATGGTTTTGGCGACCCGTCGTCCGCGCGCTCGGGCGTCGCCAATATGCTGTTCGGCGTTGGCAAACGACCGATGTTGAAGCAGCTCACGGGTACGCCGACAGCTACCGCGCCGACCGACGCCTACGGTATCGCAAAATTATCGAATAATGCTTACGGCAAATCGTGGACCGGGTTCAGACTTGAAACGATGATAAAAGTCAGCGAGTTCCGCTGGATTCCCAAGAAAGAAGGCTATGACGCCGCACGGCGCCTTTTGACACCTGCGATCCGATTTGGGCTCGATGAAATATGGACCGAAGGCGTTGACCTGCCGATGACCTTTCAGCGCCGCAAGGTCGAGTTGACCGAGGCCCAGAAGCAGGAGATGAAGCGGCTCAAGAACGAGTTGCAGGTAATCTCGGCCTCGGGTCACGCCATCAGCGCCGCCAACGAGTCGGCGGCCCGCCAGAAACTAATTCAGCTTTCTCTCGGCGCGATATACGACGGCGACCACGTCGCGCACCTGCTCGACGCCGCGCCTCGTTACCGCGAGCTGGAAGAAATAGTCGAGTCTACCGAGCGCAAAGTCGTGGTGTTCGTGCCGATCACCTCAGCCCTGCATCTCGTTGTCAAATATCTGCGGGAAACCTGGAAGCGCAAGAAACGACCGTGGAAGTGCGACTTCATCAATGGCGAGGTAGCAGCGGGGAAAGAACGCGACGCGGTGATCAACAACTTTGTCAGCGATCCCGACTTCAAACTGGTGGTAGCCGACCCGCAGACCGCCACCGAAGGCATAAATGAATTCGTGATTGCCGACACGGTTGTCTGGTTCGGCGCCACCGACCGGGCCAAGGCGTGGATACAGGGCAACGCGCGGGTTCGGCGCCCGGGGCAGTTGTATCCGTCTACCTGCTTCCAGCTGGTATCGACCAAGCTGGAGGAAGAAATCTTCGATAGATTGGAGAATAATACCAGCATGCAAGGACTAATGTTGTCGGCGATAAGGCGGGGTGATTTTTAGTACTTGACAATGATTCTAATCTCGTAGAAATTACGAACGAAGTTATTTCGGAGATACGGATAGATGTTGTAGTGGCGTTGAAAAGCATCGTTGAAGGTGGCGGCCACTACCGGTTCCTGAGATGCCTGCCGTATCTGCGAAATAACTATCAAAAGGAACAACATGCCCCCTCGCCATCGCTCCGCTCCCACGCCGCAAGCCAGAGATCGATTAGCTGCAGTCGAACCCCCGCCCCCCGCCGGCCACAACTCGGAAGCAACCGACGACGCCTTGATCGCCGAGAACTTCCGGATCGAGGAGCAGATCAAGGCCGCCAGTGCCAAGCTCGACGAGTGGGCTGCCCCGCACAAGGCGCGAATCAAGGAAATCGAGGATCAGTTGTTCGCCCGCCTCACGGAACGCAAGGCTGACTCCACCAAGACCGACAGCGGCACGGCTTACATCTCGACTGTCGGCTCGGTGAAGATCGAAGATCAGGAAAAACTGTTCGACTTCGCCGCGGACAATTGGGAAGCCTTCAAGGGCGAGATCAAGCTGGCCATCGGCATCAAGGCCGTGCGTCGGTACATGGAAGAACACGAGGGCAACGAGCCGCCCGGCACCAAACTCAGCAATTTTAACAGGCTTAATATCAACAGGAGCTAACATGAATTTGCCAGCCCATCTTCAGCAATATCAAGCCCCCGATATCAACGCCGCGCTCGGCCAGAACCTCGGCAGCGCGATGCCGCCGCACGTCTCGATCGAGGGTGGCCGGTTCACCCTGGTCGACGCCTCGAACAACGAGATACCGGTCCCGACGTTCGATCCGAAGATCGGCGTCTATCTCGACGGCGCATTGATCGACGTCAATGAGCACATGAGCCGGATGTATTACATCAAGGATTATGACCCGTCGGCTGCGGGCGCCCCGCCGGACTGCTGGTCCGACAACGGCGTCGCCGCCTCGATCGGCGCCACGTCAGTCCCGCTGCTGCAGCCTCCGCACCCGCGCGCCGGCCAGCCGGCTGCGACCTGCGCGGAATGTTCGATGGCGGTGTGGGGATCGAAGATATCGAACCTCGGCAGCAAAATTCCGGCTTGCAGCCAGAAGCAGAAGGTTGCGCTGCTGGTTCCGGGGTTCCCGACGTTGTTCTTGCTGGCGGTGCCGCCGAACAGCCACAAGTTCCTGCGCGAGTACGTGGAGAAGTGCCGGGGCAGCGGTATCAACATGGCCGACGTCATCACTCGCATCTCGTTCGTGCCGGGCGTGCAAGGCACCTTGCAGTTCTCCGGCGTCAATTACATCGACGAGCCGACCGCCAAATTGCGTCAGGCTGCATACGCCGAGAAGAAGACCGACGCCCTGGTGGGGCGGAACGACGTGCCGCGGCAAGGCACCGCCCAGATCGTGCAACAGAACACGCCGGGGATGACCCACGGGCAGGCCGCACAGCTTGAGCATCAGTTGCAGGCTCCGGCCCAGCAGGCGCAACAGCCCACCCCTTTTGTCCCGTCTGCGGCTACGGCCCTCTTCCCGACCCAGCAATCGTCGGGTCAGCCCCTTGTCCAGTCTGCGAACAATCCTGAACCCGCCCCCGCGACCCGCAGGCGACGCAGGACGGCGGCGGAGATGACGGCGGCCAATGAAGTGGCCGGTGCCAATCAGCTCCCCCAGCAGCCCGCCGCAGCCCCGCAGGCCCCCTTCCCGCACCCCGGACAACAGACGCAGCCGCAAGGAACCCAGGCGTTCATTACCAACGCCCCCAGCCAGCAGGCTCCGCAAGGCAGCTTCGGCATCGCGGCCGGCACGCCTGCAGCTGCGGATCCGGCGGTCAGCACCATGCTTGACAACTTCTTCGGAAAGAGCTGACCGATGAGCTTTCAGTCCCGACTGAAAAAGTGCATGCGGCGACGCAACATGCGCGTCGCCGATCTCGCTCGCTGGTTCGATCGCCCGTACACCACCGTTCGCGAGTGGGTGCTGTACGGGCGCGAACCGGGGGAAGACAAGTATATTGCGAGACGGATGGTGGCGCTGGAACGGGCATGACCAACCCCACGGACAACACGGCAGCAATGCTGCCGATAACAATTGTTGAACCAATGAGAATAGCAAATGGTGGATGGATCAAGTTGTCGTCTGGCCGTGGTATCTTGTTATCAAAGGTAGATGCTTCCACTCTCCGCACCCCCACCTCGGTCATCAAGGGAGACCAGCGGGAGGCGATTGCGTGGGCATTGGTCCGTCGCCGTTTTCCGTTGGACAATCTGGAGCGACTATTCAATCGGTTCAATGATAATCCTGCGCACGTTCCGGCAATTCATCGGCGCTGCATTGAAAATGCTTATGCCGACGCTGACGCCATCCTCGCCCTCGCCTCCCCCGACCATCGCGATAGCGGGGAGGCTTCTTAAGATCTCGGATTGACTATTGTGTAAGGCGAGATATCGATAACGTGCAGGCGCGTGGCGCGGCCTCCACTGTTCGCGTCGTACACCATCCACATATTACCCGACACCTGATATTCCAGAGCGATGACATGATGCGGTCGAACGCCGGCCATGTGCGGGGCAGCTACCGTTCTTTTGAAAGCATACCACGCTCGCGCCAGCCACGGAGCTGCACGAGCACTGCCCAACAGGCGAACCGCGGCGCCGCAGGCGCAGAATGCCGAGCGCGGACAGCCGGCCGGATGCTCGACGATCGTGGCTTCGCGCTGCACGACAGGAACTGCTCTGCGGGTGACCGGCGCGGATCGCAGGGCGTGGCGTTTCGGCGCTACCCCGCCGATTCCAAGCTCTCTCGCGACGTACTTACCGCGCGCCACGCGCTGATTCTCGCGTACCGCGGAAGGCGAAGTAGGCGCTATGCAAGGCCACAGGATGTTGCACATCGGATGCAGGCCGGTCGAGACGTGCCGCTGTCGGGCTTCAACGCCGCTTGAAAAAAGTCCGAGGAAGATCGCCGTCAGAACGAGATACTTCATGTGATGCTCCTGTCAGATTTCTTCGATCGTCACGCGATAGGTTTTGTCCCGCTTTAATTCGCCGCGGGACCGTAAAAGGTTCAGTAAAATGTGTTCATCTTGTGAATTGGGTGCCGATTCGACGGTCAGCAATATCTTGGAAATACCGTTGCGGGGCACCACCGCGGCAGCTTTTGCTTCGAACCGCATGTCAGTGCTTCGGCACGTTGGCGAGCTTCAACTCGGCGACGCCTTGACTGATGTACTTGGTTTCCTGTTCCAGGATCGTAATCGAATTTGTCATCGCATCTTGCCGACTCACTACCATTTTATTGTCGATACGAATGCTCTCCAGTTGCTCAGTCAGGGTAGCCATCTTACTTGTCGCCAACATGTAACCCGAAATGAAACCGCCTGTAGCCACCACCACCGTGACAATGGACGAGATTGACCCGATCGCCACGAGGCTAAATCTGGCAAAGCGCTTGCCATTGGACGAGACCTCTACTGTTTTATCGTCGAGCATTTGGCGATCGTCTCCCGTTGCACATCGTTAGACAAACGCAGCGCTCGTTCCAAATGTTGCCCATCCAGCGCCTTCACCGCTTCATTGATCTGATCGCAGTTCGGCGGCGGGACGGGCTCGGTTTTGTTGTGCCTGTGATGAGGGCGATAGTGTGGCTCCCACGGCCAGCGAAACGTCGAGGCATCTGCCGTCGAGGCGGCCACCAAGATCAAAAGCGTGATCGCAAAAGGGCGCATCATCACCGCCTCGGCAGGCTATCAACCTGCGCCTGCAGACGATGGAGTTGATCGGATGTATTCGCCACCTGCACGGATAGGCCGCTCTGGATCGCATTTGTTCTGGACTGCTCGTCCACCATTTTGCTGATCTGGACCCAGACTTTTACCTGTCCGTCCTTCAATTCGGCCAATCCGTCGTGCTGGTTTATTTGAAGTGCGGCCAAACCATCCCGTTGCCCGGTTCTCAGATCATTGATGACCCAGCCCAGTCCTCCAATCGTAATCGTAAAGAGAGCAGGCATCACGAAACGGGCAACCGAGATCATGACCGTGGAGTCGATGATCTTTCGGAACGGCGCATCGCTAGCCGGTACGTTTACGGTATCCTGCGGAGCGTGGTTATCTGGCATTCCATCGGCCACAATTCACCCGCTCCCGACGTTGCTGTTTTCCTGAGACGGATCGTTGTGCGACGTGGCGCGATCAAGCCACTTTTGCGTTTCTGCGTCGCTCCAGCCGGGAACAGCGAAGCCCTCGGTCGCAAGCGCGCTCGCCGCCTCGCTATGGCTCATGCCGGTCGCCATCTTGGCGCCAATGGCCGAGGCTACCTGCCCGACGATGTTGCCGACAACCCCGCCGACCTGAATTAGCGACGGGATGAGCGACAGCAGCAGGCTCCATTCGGCCGGCGACATCGCTGCAATGAGGCCGAGCAGCCCGATCATATCAGCCGCCCTGCTTGATCAGCTGCTCGATTTCGAGCACGCGGGAGGGGATGTCAGTACCGGGAGCGGTCAAGGTCATGGCGAGTGCCGCGGCCGACTGCGGCAGACCTTGCTCGGTGACAAGTTTCATCACGAGTTCGTTTTCTACCGCGGGGTTGCCAGTGAACTGCAGGAGTTGCGAGCAGATTGCCATTTCCGCCGACTGGTTCGGATTCGACGCGAGGCCGATGCTTTGCAAGATGCTCGGCATGGAGGTAGACGAGACGCCAGCGGCAGTCAGTGCCGTGGTAAGGCCGGATAAGGTTGATCCGACAGAAGTCCAATTGATAGCCATATTCTTATTTCCTTGCGGCGGTTGAAATTGCCCGGCAACCGGCAGGCTCGGGTTTAGCGATTGGTGATGGAAGCGCGAATCATCATGGCGGGGACCGTCGCGATCGAAGCCCGGCATCACGGCGTTTTCTGCTGCGCACTGACCACCGCAAACGCGGCATTGAGTGCGTCGAGGACAACTTTCGCCAGTGCCTCGTCCGGCACCATGGAGCTATCGAACGAGCTGTAATCGTTGATAGCGACTCGTGCCGCGGCAACAGCCGCGTCGATAGCTTCCTGGCTTGGAGTCATTTGGTTACCTCGTTGGCTGCGGCGACGATCGCGGTTTTGGTTTCGGGCGGGATCGGGGTGTTCGGATCTTTGACGGCAGCGAGTACCGCTGGGGCCTGATTGGTGACCTTGGCCGAATTACTGGCGAATCGGGCCATGACCGCGCCGATGATCGGAAAGGCAACCACGAGGATTTGCCACATCGACGTCGCACCGTGAACGACCTGGCTGAGTCCGTTGAAAATCTCGTTCAGGGCGTCGGTGAAGCCCTTTTGCTGCGCGGCCGACATCAGGCCGATGCCACCGACGAACCCTGCGGCGATACTGGCATAGTTCCGTCCCGAGGCCAGAAGCCTGCCGACCGTCTCGCTTGATAGCGCCATGTGATGCTCCTTACGGTTGCGGAAACTGCCACATTTACCGGAACCCGGCAAGTCAGAAGGCCAGGTAGACCGCCTTCCAGCGCCGCAGCCACGTAATCCGGTCGGAAAGGCCCGTGTAGCCGCCGTTCAAGTGCTTGGTAACCATGGCGATATTGTCGGCCTTGGCCCACGGCAGGCAGCCGCACAGGATGAAATCGGCCACCCCACATTCGAGGAACCAGTGGGGGTCGTTGACGAGATCCGGGGTCTTGAGAAGGTCGAGGTTCAGCTTCGCGCCAAGAGCCTTGTAGCCGTCGTGCCCGGTGGTCTGGGTCGCGCCCCGGCCGCGGTAATTCCAGCCGTCGTTCGAGTTGGCCGCGTTGCCCATTCTACCCCCATAGACCTTGTTGGCGAGCAGTTGCGGGTTGTGGGCGTAGGGGATCGCAGCGTTGACGTTCGGGAAGCGCGAAGGCCACACCTCGCACATCCTGGGCGCCGAGTAGTTCAGGTTCTCGACCACCTCCATCCCGGCGTTACATTCGAGACTAATCTGCGCCATCAAGTGCGCGATCACCAGCGAAGGCTCGATTCCGTATTTCGAAAATACAGTCGGCGCGGCCCGGGCGATGCCGTCGCGCAGGCCGGGGATCAGCCGGTCGCCCTCGGGCCAGAGGTTGTAAAGGGAGTTGATGAAGGCCATTATTTTTTCTCCGGTTCGTCCTTCGGCTTTTCCAGTTCCTTGATCTTGGCGTTCGCCTTGGCGAGTTCGGCCTGCACGCCGATCAGGCTGGCGCTGCAGTTCAACCCGCCTTGGATTTCCTGCATCAGCTTTGCGCCGAGGGCTTGCTCGCTTGGCGTTTGTTGCTGGGCCAGCGCGGATGTTGCCGTCAACAAAGCTAGCCCGATGATAAATGCTCTCACTTGCGGTTCTCCATAATTTTAATCCGTTACCCAAGTTGTTCCGTTGCAATAGACCGACCCGTGAACCGCCCCACCGCCTGTTGCGTTAGTGAGAAAGGTTGGGGCCAACAAATCGGCAGTCCCGGCGTCAGTTTTACCGTCTCGGACGGATTGCGGCAGAACTCGCCATAGGTGCGGGGCTGGGTCATTCCTTTTTCTCCGTCGGCTTGGTTTCCAGTTCGCTGATCTTCTTTTGGGCGTCCGCGAGTTGCTTCTGTAAGCTCTCGATCACCCTGCCCTGCTGCACCAGCGTCTGTGCCCATGTGCCGATCACGCCGTTGATTTGCAGCGCGGTTTCGGGAGGGGAAGGCTGGCCCTGTTGGGCGAGCGCAGGAAGTGGCAGCAGGAGGATCAGGCCGGCGATGAATGCTCTCACTTGCGGTTCTCCAGCTTTGCGATGCGGGTTTCAAAATTGTCGTTTTCGCCTTTTAGCTGCATGTACCACCTGTTCCTGTTGCTGCCGTGATGATTCCACCCTTGATCGTGATACTAGCGATAACTGTTAACGCGCCAGAGCATGTCACGCCCTTTGTGCCGCCAGCATAGAATACCGTACCAGCAGAGATTTCCGCGCCGCCGTAGATTGCGCCAAGTGCACCCAATCCACCACTTAATGTTATAGAACCCGTCGAAGTTGATGTAGAAGCCACCGTTGAACCAAATTGTATGGAGCTATCGACATATTTGATATTGATCGCATTGCCGACTGCAAAGTTATATAATGAAAAATCGGTGGAGGCATTACTACCGCCGATCAGCGAAGAAAGTTCGCCGACACCCCAACGCGCGGTGCCATTGCGGTAAAAGGTTAATGCACTGCCACTGCCTGTACCGCTTGAACCGTACAAGTTTATATTATTATTTTGGCTATTCGCAGTTCCACCGGGACCCATGTTAAAAGCATTCCCGTAGCCCGTCAGTGTCACAACACCAGAAGCACTGAGCGACGTAAACGATCCTGCCAGTGGCGTTGTGGCACCGATGATGACATTGTTGATATTGTTACCGCCTCCCGAAATTGTTCCGCCAAGCGTGAAGGCAGGGATAGTACCGGCAGATGAGGGTGAACCAAGCGCGCCACCGTTGACGACGAATGATCCGGCAGTCCCGACATTTATGCCGAGCGCGGTCAAAGTCCCGGTGCCGGTCGTTATTGTAGACGACGCTTGCAAACCGCCGCCAATCACAAGGGCATTGGAGGTTAGAGCAGCGGCGCTGGTAACGCAGGTAGCGCACCCGATGGTGCCGGTGGTCGTGATTGTGCCACCAGTGATCGGGCTTGTGGTCGCGATGCTGGTTACGCCCGTCCCGGTAGGTGTGCCCCACGTCCCATCGCCGCGCCAGAACGTCGAAGATGACGCGGATGTGCCGCTGTTCAGATTGGTCACGGGAAGATTGCCGGTGACGTCGGCCGAGAGGGAAACCGCGGTAAAGGATGGGATGCCCGCAGCATTGCCATGTAGAACCGTCGTGGTCGTTCCGAGCGAGCCTAGCGTAGCTGGTGTCGTTCCAGCGCCGCCGCCAACCATAAGCTGATTTGCGGCCAGTAGTGCCGAGGATGCAATCGTGGTCGCGCCGCTAAAATAGGGAATGCCGCCGCTGGTGCCGGAAGCAATACCCGTGCCCCCGCGCCCGACAGCAAGCGTACCTGTCCATCCCGCAGTGATCGACGCTGCTGCAAGCAATGCCGTGCTTGGCGATCCACCAAGCGTCAGCGTGACGTTGGTGTCGTCAGTTTTGGTAAGCGCTGCGCCGCTGGTGATCGCCGATGCCGGGCACGAAAGCGCCCCCGCCGCCGTCAGCGCGCATCCGGTGATCGACTTCGGTAGCGGATCGGCGCCAGTCTGTCCAACTACCAGTTGCCCATCGGTCATCGCGGCCGTCGCATTGAGTGCGGCGGTGCCTTCGCCAATCAAAATGCCGCCTAAAAGTATTGTCCTGCGCCCTGTCCCCCCCTGGTTAACAGGCAACGCATTCCCAAGCGCGAGAGAGTCGATATATTGCCCGCCCCAATATGCACCCTCGGTGCCGGACAGAACACTGTTGGCATCGGAGTACATGGTGCCGCTGCCATCTGCGATCAGGTTCTGGAACGAATAGGTATCGCCAGCTGCTGGAAAGGTGCTTTCCAGCCTAATCATGGAACGGCTATAGCCGTTCGTCGCCGCTAACTTGGATGTTAGCGTGCCGTTGACTGTAACGCTGCGCGCAGCAACTACCTTAAGCCAGTCGCGCTGATAAAGCGTGCCGTTTCCAAGGCCCCAAGCGTTACCGCCGATAATCTGAAGATTACCGAATTTGTAGGTGGCTCCGACGAGAAAATCCGCGCCGGTGTTGGTGGTGTTCCAGTTGCTCTCGCCGTGCGGCGCAACAAACGTCACCGAACCGACAGGCGTTCCGGTGCTCGGACCGTCAAGCGTGACTGATCCGGCCTGGGTGCCGCCTTCGGATGCATACTGCACATTGTTGAACTGGACCGAAAGCGGGTCGCCTTGAATCTGGATCGCTGTGCCGACCGATATAAATTGCCCATCATCCATCACGATAGGGCCGGAGTTGGTCAGTGATCCACCACCATTTCCGATTGCCAGTGCAGGCGCTACTTGAGCGTTACCATAGTTGTTAATACCAACAATCTGCCCGCTGCCTTGAATTGAGTACGCGGACCCCGTACCGAGTGCAAAAGCAATGGTGTTTTCGAGCGTGCAGAAGATGCAATTCCAAATGCGAATGCCGATGCCAGTGCCGTTGGCATCGGCACGAAGATTCTTGATGATGATGTTGTTGACGCTGCCGCTACCGATGTTGGAGAAAATGTCGATGGCGTTGACGTTGTTGGGGGACGTTATTACCGATCCGGGCTGCGTAAAAGATGGAGTGCCAGAGCCATCTCCAAGCAATGTCAGCCCTGCAACATCCTGCACGATAACGTTGCCTGCATATCCACCTGTCGTGGTACAAGCGGGAAAATAAACAATACCTTTAGACGGGGCGGCGGCGGCAATTGCTGCAGAAAACGCAGTGGTATTGGCCGCGGCAGAGGCCGCGCATGACGCACCGTAGCCGACGACGTTAAACACATTTTGTGCGTTTGTCCCCGGCGGCAGCACGTTTGTATTTCCAAGCACGCCGTTGTTGTTATAAAATAGGTACTGATTGATGCCACCTCCTATCGTCGTGACGCCAACCTGAAGGCCCGCGATCGTGCCGCCCGGCGTGTAGCAGGTGCCGTTGGCACATAGTTGCAAGGGTTGCGGAGTATCTGTTCCGTAATTTTGCAGCGTGATCCTGCCGCCGCCGGTATCGGTGACGCCCATGCACAACGTCTGTCGGCCCGCCGCCGTGATCCGTTGGGAGTTAGTGCAGATGCCGTTGAATCCGTTGTTCGTCACCCCGAACGACGAGATCGGGCTGTCGGCCGACGTCACGCCGCCGCCGATCACGCCGGACGAGATGTACCACGGCACGGTGTTCGGCGTGACGTTGCCCGACTGCACGACAGATTTCTGCTGCGCGAACGCCGCGGTCGACAACAGCGCAAATACAAGAGCAAGGCGCAGACGCATGATTACGATCCTATCGAGAGGTCGATTCCGACAGCATAAATGTCAGCCGTCGCAGGCACGCCCTGCGGCGTCGTCAGCGAGAAGATGATCTGACTGGTCGGCAGCAACGCGGTCGAAAATCGCGCCGACAAAGCAAACGCCGTCAGCGTCGCGTTCAGCAACAGGTTCGCAGTCGTCAGCGCCGAGTACACCTGCCCGGCCGCCACGATGGCGCTTCCCGCTTTCGAGAACTGCGGATAAAACCCGCCGACCGCCGTCGTCAGCGAGACCGAGGCATTGGTGATGATCAGCCCGGTAAGCTGGAAAGCAGTGATGGTATTCGGGATATTGATCGGCTGATCGCCCGTGTTGTTGAAGTCGGCGCCTTGCAGGACGGCCAGCACGCGCTGGGACGCAATCTGCGGGCCGGCGTCGGCGATCACACCGGACGTGATCCACTTCGCCAGATGACCGGGAGTGACGTTGCCTGACTGCTGTACGGTGCCGCCCACTATTTTCTCCGAACGATCCAGTTGATGGCCAGGATGAGAATTCCGTACAGCGTCAGCGACGTGATCTGGTACACGTCGGGTTTCGGCGTCAGGAACCAAAGGTAGAAACACGAAGCGATTGTCAGCAGGCTGAACAGGTCGGTCGCCGCCGTCAGCGCCCGCTGCGACAGCGCCTTCAGCCCGATGGTCAGCATGGCGATCGCCACGCCGTTATCGGGTGCGGGCGGAGGTTTTACCGCTTCAGTTTCCGTTCCGCCGACTATCTCGAAGCCCGGGTTCGTCGCTGCCATCATGGTTCTCCGCGGTCGTGATCCGGTCGGCAAAATTGCCGAAATTGGGTAGTCCGTCGTCAGAGTCGTCCTTGCCGAGCCCCTTCATCTTCTGGACGTAATAGGGCACCAGCGCCTTGAAGGCGTCGATCTTGATGTCGAGGTCGGTCGCTTCGTTCCGCGCACCCTTGGCGATCTCGGTGGCGAGAGCGTCCATTTCCTCGATGAAGGCGGTCACGGTCCTTGCCTCTGATCCATCGCCTCGCCTGCGGATTGCCCGCCCATAGCCCCCAGTCTAGCACTCATGCCTGCGATATTGCCAGCTTGGTCCGCTTTCGGGTTGACTCGGGGCGAAATCACGCCGCTTCGCAGCATTTTAGCGGCATCTTCAGGTACGTTCGTCGTGAACAATATTTGGGAAATTCGCTCGTTCAATTTTGGATTTTCCTTGGTATCAAGGGTTCGCATGAACGACCACGCTCCCTTGAGAACTCCCATCATATTGCCGCTTGCCACTTGCCCGGCCATCTTGCCCATGTGCAACATGGCCTCGTCATTCGAAGCGGATTCTTCAGCAAGCCGCCCTGCTGTTGGGGACATGCCGACCATCCGCACTCCTCGATCAAACATTTGTCGTTCGGTCGTTACTGCATCCACGAAATGGTCGTAGTCAGACCTGTTCTCGAAAACTGGACGCAACAGTTTTTCGGTCCAGTTGTTTCGCACCAGTAGTTTCGCCTCGTCGGCGTTGAAGCCTGCACGGCCAATTTTCTCGCGCATAATGTCAGCGACGCCCATGCGAAAGAACTCACGATCGCCTGGAGACATTGTTTTTATTTCTGCAGCCATTTCTTCGGGGTTCGCTTTGAAAACGGCTTTCCCCATCTTAACCGCATCCATAGCAGAGGAATACCCCGCCCACGTCTGGCGAGCCTTTTTATAAAGACCAGAAGTATCGGCTTGGTCGATGGCTTCGACATACGCTTTTCGTAATCCGTTGAGCGAAACGCCTTCTTCGCTTAATCGCCCGGTAATAGGATCGCGCGCAGCCGAGACCGCCGCGTCCAATCCCTTCTTCGCCATGTTAAGTAGGCGCATGTTCGGGACACCTAGTATTTTGGTGCTTCCGTCAATACCGATATCGACACCCATCTGACTCGCAGTAATAGGATGCCCTTCGGCAAGCGAATCCCGGCTTTCCAGTTCGTAGCCTTTCTGCAACCCCTTTTTAAGATCGGGATGATCGAAGAACTGTTGCAGTCGCGGGCTCCACACGTTCTGCAACTTGTTGACTTCTTCGTAAAGCGGGCGTGACGCTGTTGTCCGCGCTTCCAAAAGCCCTTGAGTAGCCTGAAAAGCGGTCGGGCCAGATGTAACGTATTGGGAAATATCCTGATCCAGTCGAGCGGCAGCCTGCGGGTCTCTGCCCTCTTTGCCGCGCAAAAACGCTTGCGCTACCGCACGTGAATCTCCCGGCTGCCGAGCAACGTGCCCGGCCAGCCCCTCCACGTTGCCGCCTTCGATGCCGGTGTCGAATAACGCAATCGGCTTGCTGGCGGCGTTAACGAGATCGAGTGCATCAGCCGCTGACGGCCCGCCCGCCTTGGCATCCTGCTTGAACTGCTTGAGAATATTGACCACCGCATCTGACGTCAAATTGTCGGGATGGGTTCGTGCGAGATAACTGCCCCAGCCGGTCAGCGCGCCCGCCGCAGCGCCGCCCGCGCCGCCAATCGCACCGCCTAGCATGCTGCCGAGGCCTAACTCAGCCAGCTTCTTCTTAGCAAACTGTTCAGGATTGGATTCGGGCATCAACACGCCCGCAACGCCGCCACCCATTGTCCCGGCTGCCGTTGTCTCAGTGGCCAACTTCAGCCCCGGACTAAGCACGCGACGTGCAAGGGGCTCGACAATTACTTCGCCAGTTTTAGCGCCGAGCCCGCCCATCAGGAAATTAGCGGGGCTCAATATCTCGCCGGTCATGCGCGCCCAATCGACATTCTTGCTACCACCGCGTTCTTTCTGGATTTGCTCCTCGCGTTCTCTGGTAAATTGATCGATCTGATCCGTTGTCGGAGGGGTATGAACATGTTCCCCACGCGATTCGCGTTTTGCTCGTATTTTTGCATCGCCGGGAGTATCGCCCGGCAAGACGTGCGCGCCCAATTGCCCCAAGCCGATCAACGGATCTTCCATGCCGCGGCCAAATTGCTGCATCGTTGTAGTTTTATCGCGATGCTCTTCGGCGTAAGACTTCATCGCCTTGTCTACGGCAGTCATGGGGGTGCCTGCGGGGAACTCGTGTTTCACCCCGTCGGCAGTTATGATGGGTGCGTTTCCGTCGTAGACGTCATCCGCCATCTTTTATTCTATTTCCTTCTTTGTCGTACCTGATGGTCTGCCCCTCGAAAGACTTCGGAGTTTCCATGGTAGTGCTTATGTCTTTGGCGGAACCCATGACCATCGCGCGCACCGCGTCTGGCGACGCAATCGCTGCTTCCATTTCCTTGTTCATGATATTAAGCACGCGCTTATAGGCTTCAGGACCATCTACCGTTCCTAACAAACTATAGGCATGCCTGCGAATATCGTCGGTCGGCACACCCGTTGGCATAATGGCGCGTGAATACTGTTGAACCAAAGCGTTGTTAGCCACCGCAAACTCTTTCAGATCCGGATCGGATGTACCGTGCTCGACCATTTGCACAAACTCATTGAACTTGACGATTTTGGTGCGCGGCACTTTATCGGAAGCATCCTGCGCGATCTTCATGAATTTTTGCGCTTCGACCGCGGCCTGTTTGATTGCGACTGATCGAAGGGACAACGATCGTAACGCCGTGCGCGTTCCCTGATAATCAGCACTCGACAATGCTAACGTTTTTCCAAGCTGATCTGTGGATATCGTAGCAGCATTATCGACCATCTCATCATCCCAATCGGGATGTTGCTTTTTAATATCCGCTCGCGATGTCGTTTTCGCAGCTTCAACCATGGAATCAGCAACTTCCTGCCGCACAGCAATTCGATTAGCCGGGTTAAGCCCGACCATTCCGGAATTGTCACCCGCTTTGACTTGCCCGGCAATTACCTTGCGTGCCTTGTCGTCGAGCAAGCCTCCGGTACGAGCAGCGGCAACGCCGGTACGCGCGACATCAAATATTTTGTCCTCGCTCCAGTCGGGATGTTCTTTTCGCAATTCTTCCTTGCGCCGATTAACCTCGGCGCTATCAATCCGCGTCAAAGAACCGCGGCCTTCCTGCTGTGCAGCTTTAACGCCCTTCATTGCCTTGTCAAAAGCTTCGCTGGGGTCCATACCCGCATCGATATCCTTCTGCGCGCGCCTGCTTATTTCCTGTCCTGCCAATTTCGACTCGGTAATCATCCCTCCGGTCGTTCCGTGCACTCCGGTCAATCCCGCCTGTTGCAGCATCTTCGCGTCTTCTTCCGGAGGAGGCTCCTGCCCGTCGTGCGAGTCTCGCCAAGACTGTTTTGCAGCCTGATACATCTCGGTATTCGGCCCCTTCGGCGAGAACTGCTGATAAATATCCACGAGCCCGTCGACAAATCCCGGCTCCTTCGGACTGTGCTGGGTCCAGTAGGTGCCCATCGCCGTCTGCAATGGCGTGCCGGTTTCCTTGCCTCCCGAGAGCGCCTGATGCACTTTCGTAGCTAAAATCATCTTGTCGTGCGCTTCGTCGCCCGTGTTCGGCGGGTCGGCAACGATTGCTTTTATCGCCGCGCGTTGGAAGCTGCTATCCGTGATCGTATCGAGCGACTTCTGCATCTGCTCGGCAGCGTTTGCCCGCGCCGTCTGCAACTCGAACAATTCCTTGACCATGCCGTGCTCGGCCAGCATCAGGGTTTGCGAGTCGCCAAAGCGCGTAGCCGAGTTGCGCAGTTTTGCGGTTGCCGCCGCCTGGTCGTGATCCATCAAGCCGAGCGCGTCCTGATAAAGATCATGCTGCATCTTCCAGCGGTCGATCGCGAGCTTGGTGTTGTCCTTCCACGACTCGTGTGCGCGCTGGTAAGCCGCTTCATCGCCCGCCTTGATCGAGTTGATCGCGCCCGCCATGCCGTTGATGGCGTTTTCCATCGGCGCCTTGGTGAAAGCGGACGCCACCATGGCGAACAGGCCGCCGACGCTGCCGAAGCCTTCGATCGGGTTTTCCTCGAACTTCTTGTGTTCCTTGTCGGCGTCCCATGGCTTCAACTCGTCGTGGCCGACACCCTCGGCAGTATAAGCGCGTTCGACCCGCGCCTGATCGCGGTCCAACTGAACATCAGCCTTGCGGGTGATTGCGAAGTCTTCCGCGGTGCGCGCCCGTTGCGAGGCAACGAGGTCAGAAATAGACGACTGATCGCTACCGACGATCGAGCCGATGTCGGGCGAGGGGCTTGAAGTATCTTGCGGCTGGGTGTCAGGCATTCATCAGCCCTGACTGAGCTGAATATTGGTGCCGCCGACATTGGCGTTGGTCTTCCCGTTCAACGCCGCCGCCAGCGTGGCGATGGCCTTGCCGGTGTTCGCCGCCTGCGTCGTGTCGTTGGCCACCAGCGCCTGATAAAGCTGCCCGGAGAGCCCGGCCGCGCTCTGGCCGGCGCTGACGAGGCTGGAGCCGGACGAGAACAGCTGCGAGGCCACCTGCGAGATCATCTGCGGCTCGGAAGCATCGATCTTGGCCAATGTCGTGGCGAGCGCGGTATTCTTGGTCGGGTCGGTCGGCAGGCCCTGCGCCGCGGCGTTGGCAATTGCCGAGGTTTTTGCGTCCGCGATGGCCTGCTGCACTTGCGTCATATACTGAGGTGGCAGCGTGCCGCTGGTCAAATACTGCTGCAACGCCTCGCCGGAAGCCACCATATTATTCGAGTTGGCGGTCGCGGTCGCGGCGTCAGCGGACAGCGCTTTCTGGTTGGCCGTATCCTGCGTACCTTTATAGATATTGTACCCGAGCCCGGCGGCACCAAGAGCGACGGGAATCGGGTTCTTGGTCAGAGAATCGATAGCGCCGGAACCGGCGTTGCCAAGCAGGCTGCTGATCGAGGTGCTGCCGGATGCTGCGCCGGTTCCCGTCGCGCTGCCGCCGCCTGCCACATTGGCGGCCCCGCCCGCCGCGGTTGGATCGACACCCGTAGCCGGAGCCACACCTGCGGGAGCCGAGACGGATGGCGCACCGGCAGCTGCCGGCTGCGCCGCCGAACCCGCAATCGGGGTAGTTCCGGTGTTGAATACCGAGTTGGGGTTCCCGGTAACCGCCGTGGTCCCCGGACCGACAGACGGATTGAACCCGGTTGTTCCGGTCGCCCCAACTAACGCATTGAGCGGGCTTTCCGGGCTTACGATCCCGCTAATGCCGCTGGCAAGGCCGGAAGAAGCTGCCTGACTGGCCGCAACATCCGCCCCGCTGGCCGCCGCACCCGTGCCCAGCAGCTGTCCGCCTGTGCTGGCAGCGCCGCCCAGAAGCGATGCATCCGGAGCAGCCAGGAACGACCCCGCCGTGTCCAGAGCCGTGCCGCCGGTCCCGACCAGTGAGCTGATCCCTGTTCCGGCGCCCGCAGCCAAGCCTGTACCTTCGAGGCCAGTAGCACCGCCCGCAAGGCCAGCCCCCGTGCCCACGAGATCAGCCAGCCCGCCAGCTCCTGCACCAGCACCGCCGACAGCCGAACCCAATCCAGCCCCGGCTTCCCCGAGGCCAGCCCCAAGGTCAGCCCCTCCCGCTTCGGCAGCCGGGGCGATAAGATCCCCAAGCCATGAAAGTCCTGCGGCGACGACATCACCCACGGCCTATCTCCTACAAGACGATTGTATACACCAGATCGTGTAAAACGCCACCCAGCCGCTCGAACAGCACCCCGTGATCCTGCCCCGCCTTGGTCCGGAAAGTAACGGTATGTGCTCCCTTTTCTTTCATCGCCGCCTTGACCTTCTTGAGCATATTGTAACCAGTCCAGCCCTTGCGATATTCGGGAAGCAGGAAGTGAATATCCTCGGTCGCGCGCATCAGCTTCCGGTAATGCAGATCATTGGACAAAAACATCACGATGTACCCAACCAACCTGCTTTCGTCCCGTGCCGTCATCACCCACAGCTTGCCGGTTGCTTCCAACCGGTCATAGGCTTCGAAGTCGGGGTCGAGCACCTGCACTTCCTTGAACTGAGCGATCTCCTCGTAATGCCTGCGCACCACCTCCATGTTCGCCCAGAGTGCGCCGATATTTTCCACCGCGAATTCGGCCATCACAACCTCGCATGCGTGACCTTGGTGTCGAACAGCCGGCCCAGCCGCTCCTCGATCTTGGACTTCGGCACATCAGTGCTCTCGCAGACGATGATGCGCTCGGCGCGCAGCCCGTTGCCCCACGATACGGCAACGTCGTAGAAATCGGCCGCCAGCTCAGCCTGCTCCTTGTCGTTCTTGTCCTCGACCCAGACGAATCGCTCCTGGATCATCTTGCCGGGCTTCAAGCCCGGCACGTTGACGATCTGGAACAATGCCACCGCGTGCGGCTGGTAGAGAAACAGATGCTCGTTATTGGCGATCAGCCCGCGCATCCAGCCGCCGATCCACTGCTCGCTCATGTCGGGGAAAAGCAATTGCAGACGTTTGAGCACCCAGCCGCCGTGTTGCGACAGGTCGGCAGTGGAAAACCGGCGAACGATAACGGGGACGTGCGGGGCTTGTTCAACGAGGGCTGCTTCGGTCATTTACCCGATCTCCAAAATATCTGCGGCTTGAAGGTGCTCGCTCGCGTTGAGAAAGACCCACCCGGCCAATTCGTTCTGATCTTTCCAGTTCACTTCCGACAAATCGAACCCGCTGATACCGAGCAACAGATTTTGTGCGTTGTGCATCTGCTGATGCTGGTACTCCCATTGCCCGACATTGTCGACGTCTACGGGATCGAGACCATACTCCGGAAGCGAGACCGCTACCAGTTCATAAAGCCGCCGGTTGATGTCCCGGTGATGCGCCATGTGCGCGAACGCCCACTGCGCCCGCTCGGCGTCGGTGGACGGCACGTTGTAGAGATCGGCAATCGCTGACATCTCAGCCCCCCGCCGCCGAGCAGTAGTCCACCCACCCGAGGCAGCCGATCGCAGCACCGGCCGCGCTCGATGTCCAATAGATGTTCGAGCTTTCAAGGCCCATCGGTGCAAACCATGAAGTCGTAGAACCTATGTCTTCGTTAAACGGCCACATCAATCCGTTCGAACCGGTCGGCCCGTTATTGGCGCCTCCGTAGGAGGCGTTGGGTGCAATCAAGACGTTCGAATTGGTCCCGGCCTTCCATGTGTTCGTAATCATCGTGTTGATGATCGACGCGGTTGGCGGAACAACGGTGGATATCGAGACCGCTGCCAGCGTGGGACTTGTGGCGCTGTAAGTGCCGGCAACGCCGCTCGCCATCACCGGAAGCGTCGCCGTGTTGCTGGACGCGTTGACAATGTACTGCGCGTCGCACCCTCTTTGCCGCGAACGCAACAAATTCGACGACCCGTCGCAAAACATCGCTCCGACGTAAGCATAATACGAATATCCTGCCGGCAAATTAGGAGCGCCGGCTGTCGGCGACGTCAAAGTTCCTAATCCTGCGCCGCCCGAACCGGTAGAAATAATATAGAAATAAACCCACCCCCCAGCAGGCCGCGACTCGCCGTCCATGCCATTCGCTGTCGGCGTCACCGTGCCCGTAGTCAGGTCTACATTGTAAGCTCCGTTAGTTACGAAAACCGGAGCGCCGACCGCCGATACCATGCACGCTTGCAAGAAATTTATATTTGCACTGGTGCTAGGATTAACTGCGTCGTTAATGATTCTCAACCCGCTTACTGAAGCGTTGGCAGCCGCTGTCAAACCGGTCGCGGGCTGATACGACGACAGCACCCACGCGCCGTTTCCTGAGTTATAAGACGCGCCGGTTGTCCATGTGACCTCGTAATACTGCCCCGACGACAGCGTGCCGGAAGTCGCCTGAGATCCAGCCGGCACGTAGACCTGGAAAAATCCGAGCGCGAGAACTTCGAGCGTGACCGATCCCGTAGTAGCAGCCGGAGCGAGAAATCCGAACTTCAGTGGGTTGGGCAGGCCATACCCGGTGATCGCCGGCTGGTTCGCCGCTGGCGTCAACACAATTTGATTAGTACCGGTCGCCGTGCATAACAACGTCGTCAACGCGCCAACCGCGGCGAAATTGCCGTCCAGCTGCGCCATCGAGGCGGCGGTCAGGGGGCCGAATGTGGTGGGAAGCGCCATGCTCTATCCTCTGTAAGCCGGAATAGTGTCGCTTATCATCGACGAGATCAACGCCATATCGGCGGCATTGGTCGTAATGGTGAACCCCGTCAAGGCCCCGGTATTGCCGATCGCGTCGGGCGCCGACAGCGCAAACGACGTGCCTGACGTGTACCACGTCACCGGTTGCGCCGAGTTGTTGGTCCACGGCACCACGGCGTTCGAGTTATTAGTCCAGATTACTTGCGTCGGACCGACCGTGATCGTCACGGTTTCGGAATTGACCAGCGGCTTTTCGGTGTCGATCGAGACCGTCAGATTTGCGGACAAGAAGCTGTAATACGCTACCAGTGCCCAGAACCGGTTTGCTGTCTTGTAGAATTGATAGCCGCCGGGGCTGTCCCACAGCCGCGACTGCATGATCTTGGTTAGCGCTATAGACGGCTGCTGAAACATCGGATAGATCGACGTGCCGTCGGTGCCCCACGCCGTCAGCACCGAGTCGATTTCCTGGAACTGAATAAATATGAGCCCAACATCCTGTGTTGCCGGGAACCATTGTTTGCCGTTCCACATCAGGAGCTTGTTGGCCTGCAAGCCCGTGATCGGATCGATGATCGGCAGCAGCATCATCCACACTTTCTTGCCGAAGATGATAGCCTTGGCCGCGCTCGGGATCAGGTTGCCGAAATTCGGCACCGTGTTGTAAACGCCGTCCAGCATCTCGCTTATTTTAGTCACCGCCCCGCCATAGGAGACATGCGCGCCGAACGAATTAGCGAACAGGATGTTGCGATTGAACACGTCGACCGTATTGGGCCATGGAGATCCCACTTCGGGGTCAGCATTTTGGTTGGTGAACGTCGTGACCGGCGGTGAGCCCGAAGTCTGCACGCCCGAGATATAATTGACTGACGAGTCGCCGATCAGATACAGGAAGCCGTTGGTTTGCTTCAGTTGTACGAAGCGAGTCCGAAGGAAGCTGTCGGTCGAAGTGAAATTTCCACCGCCATCGCCCGACGAAAAATCGGTCACCGAGCCCGGCGCGCTGAATGTAACCGTCGCGCCATTGACGATCCACACCCGGCCCGCATAATTCTCGATTGCAGTGCCGCCGATAGCCAGCGGCATTGTGCCGTAGCCCGGCACTGCGGCCCCCGGTCCGTAGAATGTCGCGCCGTCCCACAGGAAATAGCCGTTGGTCTGCTTCGCAACGATCTGGATGAACTGATCGCCGTACTGCGAAATGCCGACATTGAGTTGCGACGGTGAGATGATTGTACCTGCACCGGCCATCAAGGTGCGGACGTAGGTCGTCGTGTTGAACTGATAAATACTGCCGTCGCTCAGCACCACGACCGCAATAGGTGTCGTTCCGATGTTGCCGAACTGATAGAACACCACGCCCGCGCCGGGAGTCGTGAAGCCTGCCGGTCCCACGCCCCAGAGGGTGCGCAAGTTGCGCCGGGGGCCGAGCGGGATGAAGTTCTGGCTCCACGCCATCTGCTTGTCGTCGACGCCCGGGCGTGTGGTCGCGGTGTTGATACCTTCGAAACCTTCGCAGATCAAAGGTTCGGGCGGCCCTGCGGGAAGATAGGGATTCGCTTGTTCGGCTGCTGGTTGGGGGGCGTCAAGCATTTCTCAATATCTACCATAGGGGTTCGTGGAACGCCCTGGGCGTGCCATTTTTGAATACCCTAGCGTGCGCAAGTCAAACTCGTTCTCGTAAAATTTCGCTGCGTTCCAGTTCTGAAGTTCCATATAGCATAACTGCGCCGCCATATACGGCACGGCATCGGTCCACGGTTGCGGGATCACTTCCGGAATTGAATTATCCAGCAGCATATCTTGCGGCAGGCAGAAGCAGTCGTATTCTAGCTGGTACAATTGTGATGGAGGTGGGTAGAAAAAAAATGTGCCAGAATTTCCCTGCCCAAACTGAGAACCGAAGCTCGGCACGTACTGATAAGTCGCCGATGGGTATTGCCGAATTTGACTCTGATAAGTCGTGAAACTGTAGACTGGAATTGAATACCGATATTCCGAATATATGATTGACACCCCATGAATAAGGTGAACTGTATCCACCCCCGGCCACGCGCCAAGGTAGATGTCGGAAAAAGCGTACTGCTCCTGCCCCGGATTGAGCGTGTTGATCGGTGACAAATTAGCTGTCGCTGACGCACCGACTCCAGGACCGATATCCGTGATCGTAATCAGCGGCTGGAAATATCCGTCGCCGCCATCGAGGATGATGACGTCGGTGATCACGCCGCCACTCATCAGCGCCGCAGCGGTTGCCTGCCGTCCTTGCGGATTGGGCAACGCGCCCGACGGCCAGTCCGGTGTGGTGATCGTCACCTGCGGATTGACATAGCCGCTGCCGCCGCTCACGAGGTTGGTCGAGATGATCTGTCCGGAGATCGGCGTCAGGCGGCGCACCGACTGCGTGCGGCCGGCGACTTCCCGACGAGCGCGGTTGATGTAAACCAGCAAGTCAGCCGGATTCAAGAACTCCTGCTTCTGCTCGCGAAGGAAGCGCTGGGTTTGCTGGAGGTATTGAAAAGCATCGACGATCATGCGGCGCCCGCCTTGCCCGAAATACCCATCTTCGGTCCTTGCGCCGGATCGCCAGCCTGCTGATACATCCAGCGGAGAGTATCCGGGTTCGACGCCTTGCGCGCCCGATCCGAAAACTCCTCGTACATCTTGTAATAATTCAAGGCGTCCGCCATCCGCGCCTGCGTTTGCGACGACAGCAACGCCCAGTAAGCCGCAAAGAACGGAATGCAGTCGGTCCACGGGTAAGGAATCGCCTCGACCGTCGTATCGTCGACCAGCGGAATCGGATAACAAACCGCGTTGCAGCTCAACACGTAAGCCAGATCCGGCAGCGGCGAAACATAGAAACTGCCGCCCGCACCTTGCGCGAACTGCGCCCATTCCCGTGGCGGACCGCTGTCCGGCACGACATTATTCAACTCATACAACGAGAACCACGGCCATGTCCGGGGCGACATCCAGAGCGCGCCGCTCGATCCGGGAACCGCGTAGCTCAGGCTGCGGATATTCATCACGCCTGCAATGCCGGTGGTCGCCGACACGCCCGTATTGATGTTCGAGAATAAATAAGGTTGCTGGCCAATCACCGTCGAGATCGAGCCGAGCGCCCGGATGCAGGAATTCTGCGGCTCGATCGACATCTGTCCGCGCGCCAGGTTGATGTAGCGCGTCAGGTCGGTGTCGCTGTACAGGCTGGTCGAGGCCGAACCAGGATTTTGCAGCAAGGAGCGAGTTTGTGTCAGATACGCAGTCAAGGCCAAGGCAAAGCACTCCTTTGCCGATCAACCTACGGCTACACCTTCATCATCACAAGCGACACGCCCGGAATCGAGCGGATGGGATCAGGCACATAGTAGGCGAGCGAGCCATCCGGCTGCTTGCACAACACCTGCCCGCCCCGGCTCATGAGCCCGGCCTGCGCGCCTGCAAGCGGCCCCACGACGTTGCTCGCGATGTCGGTATCACCGACCTGCAACGTCTTCGGCGTGTAACGGGTATTCGAGTCGATACCCGTCACGCTGAGGCTGAAGGTCTCCGCCATGTTACGGAGCCGCCTGCAGATCGACCTTGTCGATGCGGCTTCCCATCACGGCTGCGACCGAAGCAACCGTGCTCGGGGCTGCGAGGTTCGCCGGCAGCAGGATATTGAGGCTGGGCGCCGACAGGAACAGGCCGCCGTCGTAGATCGTGCCGGGCGAGCCAACCGAGACCGAGGTGTTGGCCGGGGTGAGGCCGATCTGGGCCTGCCGCGGCAACCACGCCAGTCGAAGCGCTTCCGGATTGTTGGTGATGCTGCCTGCCACAGGCGCGCCGCCCATGGTGGCGAACGGCAATTCCGCCGTGCCGAACCCGACGCCGGGGCCGGTCACGGTGGCCGCCACCACGGTCTGCATCACGTTCGCCGTCAGCGAGCCGGACGAACCGGCACCGCCGATCGACAGCGTGACGCTGGCGAGCGAGCCGTTGTTGAGCGGCGAGCCGTTGTTGGTCACGAGCGCGCCCATGATCACGCCGGCCGAAGTCAGCGACATCGTCACCGAGGCCACGGTAATGCCGGTATTGATGTTCGGGTCGAACGGGTTGGTCACGACCGCGATCGTCGGAACCGACGGATAACCGGCGCCGGGGTTGATGACCGAGATCGAGGAAATCGAGCCGCCCGAGCCGAGCACCGCCACGGCCTGCGCCGGGATACCGCCGACGCCGTTGGCATTGGCGTAGGACGGAGGCGGCGGGGGGATCATGATCAGCGGCGGGACGCCGTAGCCCGCGCCTTTGGTCGGGACGTCGATGGTAAACGTGCCGGTCAGGGCGAGCGCGCCGCCAACGATCGGCACCAGGGTCGGTGCCGCACCGTTGCCGAATGTGCCAATCGCGGTGATCGTGGTCGTGGCCTGCACGTAATTGGTACCGCCGACGACGACAGAAGTGCTGTAAACGCAACCGGTGAGGTTGGCGACGCGGACGTTGAAGCCGTCACCCTTGATGAACACCTGCCCGCGCGTCCACGCGGCACCCGCGCCCGCCGTCCAGATGCCAGTGACGGGATCGAGATACTGGATGATGCAGTAGAGCCCGAGATTGATGAACCAGTCGCCGGCCGGAATGACGAACACATCGCCGGGGGCAAGCGGGATACGGTTGCTCGAACAATCCTGCGGCGCGTTCGCTAATTCGCTAGGATAGTTGTTCTGAGGAAACGGGAGCCCAAGGCCGGGACCGCTCAAAGGACTGGGCATTGATTAGCTCCTAACAACTGAGAGGTGGACATTGACCAAGAACCCAAGATTTCGCGTAGGCGATTCGCACATTTGCCCGGCGTGTCAAACGCCGTTCGCAGTAACGTGTAGCTCTCATCGGTACTGCACTCCCGATTGCGCGAAGAAAGTGAAATCCTCGCGACCTCGTAAGCCTCGCGACCCCGAAGAAAGAGCCGCGTACAGCAGACGCTGGCGCGACACCAATTACGTCGAACTGGTAAAAAAGCGCCGTCGCTACTACGAAGAAAACCGAGAAGAAATTCTGGCCCGTCAGCGCGAACGAAAACGCGCGATGCCACGCGAAAAACTTCTCGCCCAGCGAGCAAAAGAATACGAACAGAATAAAGCGCGAGGACGCCGACACTATCACGTAACACGTGCGTGGCTCCCGTGGTTGAACGCATGGCAGGGATCAAAGCAACGCGCCAAGAAACGCGGCACGCCGTTCACCATCACCAAAGATTGGTGCGAAGCGCGCTGGACCGGTCGTTGCGAAGTCTCGAACATCGAATTTATCCTGAGCACTAAACGTAGTCCGTATCTGTTTTCGCCTAGCCTAGATCAAATCATCCCTGGGCTCGGCTATACCCCGGAAAACAGCCGCTTCGTCCTTCACGCCGTCAACGCTCTCAAAGGCGAGGGCACCGACGAAAACATGCTCGCTATTGCCGAAGCAATTATCTCTGCCTCGGGCCTAAAACGCCGAACCTTGTAAATTATAGCCGTGAAACCCGGAAACAGATTTGGCACTCAGCACGTCGTAGCCGCAAACGACCACACCTTGCTGACCGATCTGTCCGAGCGGCACCAGTGAATAGAAGCCCGAGAAGTCGAGCGCTGCGTCCTCGCTCATGTACATCGAGGTGTACTTGACGTTGACGCCGTAGCAGTTGCCCTTCGGACAAAAATGATCGGCGAAAATCGGCACGCCCGATACCACGAGGTTCGGGAACGAGGTTCGAACCGCGGTTTCCATCGAGCCGACGCCCGCCATCTGCGGGATCTGGTGAATCTGCTCGATCGAGATGAAGGTATTGTTGAGCGTCGCGTAATCGCCCGGGTTCATCACGACGAAGGTCGGCGCCTCGCCGCCGGCAGCATCAGTGACGCCGGCCAATAACGTCGCCATACCGGCGCGCGTGAAGCCCGCGGCACCCTGGCTGTAGGTACCGGAGTTCAGATTGATGTACTGGCCCTTGAAATTGGAGTTGCCGGCCGCGTTGCGGTTGATGCCGCCGTAGGTCGGAACGTTGGTGCCATCATCGAAGGCGTTGTAGAACGAATCCGGCTGCTGCGGGCTCGCCGAGTTGTTGGTGAACAGCAGCCCTGCCATATTCTGGCGCGTAACGGCGTAGACGTCGTTCATGCGCGCCTTGAGAATACTGATCTCGCGGTCGGTCGCCTGAATGATGGTCTCGCCGAACGGCAACGGGACCGGGACCACCCAATAAGCGAGATTCCACTGGCCGTTCTGTATGCCGGGGGTGATGACGGGCGAATTGAAGCCGCCGCCATACCCGGTCCATTGTCCTTGAACCATGCTCGCGCCCTGCATGGGCACGGTCACCTGATTGAGCCCGCCTGCGGCCCGCTGCGCGTTTCCGAGCATGTAGAACAGGCACGGGCTGCCAAAGTATAGCTGGACGAACAATTTTGGCACAAAAGCGCGCCTTGTGACGCTCGCCAGCTCAGAAAAAATAGCGCCTGACTGCGGGGCAACGCCTAAACCGGGAAGTGGCATCTCAAACTCCTAGATTAGCGGTGCTGCCCGCGAAATTCCTTGAGCGCGTCGATCGCCATGCGATCCACGATGGCGTTGTCCTCGCCCTTGCTCTTGATCAGCGCCTCGATGGACTTGTCAGCTTGCGCGTCGGCCGCGGTGAGGTCGGCAAAGCCCCACGAACCGATGCCGCCGGGCGTCACGGGTGTCTGCGGCGGATGATTGCGCTCGAAAATGGCCACGGCGTCGTCGACGTCGAGCAGGCCCTTGTCGTCCATCAGCTTCTGGACGGCGGCAACGCCTTCGTCGGTATAACCGGCACGGCGCAACTTCGCGAGACCTTCGGTCTGTTTCAGAGCGATCCCGTCGAGCGTGCGCTGCTTCTTCTCGTCCTCGCGCTCTTTCTTCATCGCCGCGATCTCCTCGGATAGCTCCGACTTGATCTTGTTGATGGGCTCAAGGTGCTGCGCTTCGGCATCGAGCGTCGGCGTCGCCGCGTTGGGATCGATGAGCTTCTGCGCCTGCTCCAGGAGCTTGCGCGATTCCGGCTTGGCGACGATCTTCTGCGCTACCTGGCGCAACGCCACCATCTGGTTGTACTCGCCCTCGTCGACTTCAATCTTCGCCATGACTTATTTCCCCGGGGTCGAGCCGGCATTCGGCACATGGCTGATGTTCATGGCGCCGGACTTCTCCTGCATCGGCAAGTGCGAGGTCCGACCGCCGATATCGATCTGCTTCATGCTGACGCGCACGATCTGCTCATCGCTCTCGGGGATCGATTTTGCCGAATTCTGAAAGATATTCAAATTGGACATGGTGGCTCCTTCAATAGCCGTGGCCGCGGCGGGGCCGCTCGACGCTCTTGACGCCGTGATTCTGCGGGGACAGTGCCAGCGCGTGATCGGTGATGATCAATTCGGCCGGGGTGAGCGCCGTGCGCACGACATCCGGACTGTTGGACTTCGGCGGCATCTCGATCTCGGTGTGGAAAATGGTGTTCTTCATGCCGCCCTCGCCTGTGGGGGCTGGCCGCCACCGGGAGCGCCGCCACCGGGCGCACCTTGGCGCATCTGCTGCACGGCCTGCATCTGCTGATTATTCTGAGCGGCCTGGCGCATCTGGGCTTCGATATTGTTTTTCTGGGCTGCCGGGGTGTGTGAACCGGCGGGTACGAATTTCACGAGTTTGTTGAGGCATTCGAGAACGACCTTGCCGATGTCGGAGCTGGCTCCTACCTCGGGGATCAAGCCTTCGAGCACCTTGACGACGCCTCCCAGCTTCTGCAGTCCGGCAGCCTCGTAGCCTTTGTTCGGTGTCGTGCCTGTCGCAGGCGTTGAGCCGAAGGGCTGTTGAGGCTGTCCACCCGGAGCTGCAGGAGCCGGAATTGGCATCTTACTTGCGGTGCTTCCGCTTGCCTTTGCGATTGCGTTCGATCATTGCCCGAAATCCTTCTGGCTGAATGACGCGGTTTGCGCCCGCGGACAACCTCGTTTGGTTCCAGAGGCTTGGCCAGTGACGCGATTGACAAAAATTGAAAGATTTCGTATGGAGGGCATCAGTTTTGAAAGAACGGTGCTTATTTCTATGGAAATTAGCCGGA
>Ga0182024_10001357_pt1 | contig 63566 bp, 60 predicted proteins | sample P32metaG_FD_120480 | JGI IMG/M metagenome (GOLD analysis project Ga0182024, IMG submission 120480) | Permafrost microbial communities from Stordalen Mire, Sweden - P3-2 metaG (Illumina Assembly) | ecosystem: Environmental > Terrestrial > Soil > Wetlands > Permafrost | place: Sweden: Stordalen...
GCTGGATCCGACGTCATACGAGGCGCTGCGACAAGCAGTTCTCAAGCGCGATGGATGGCGATGCCAATCATGCGGCACGATGTCGAACCTGGAGGTCCACCACAAACAGTTTCTCAGCCACTCCGGCGATGATTCAGAGGGGAACCTGATCACACTCTGTACAGAATGCCACGATGCGATCCATCACAATGTACGAGTGAAAGGAAGATCTCAGGTAGGCGCGCTCCGCAAGCCTCGTGCACGTCCCAATGACCCTGATCTCTAGTTTATGCTCGTTAATTCAAAATCGCCGGTCATCCGATACAATTATCGTTCTAGGCACACGCCCAAGTTATGATCACTTCATCCATTGACAAACTGAGAAATGCGTTTGTCAACGCCCTCGGCGTTAGTCCTGACAGCGACTTCGAATCCATGGCCTACGGCCAGACTCCCGGTTGGGATTCGATCGCCCACATGGCTCTGATCAGCGAGATCGAGACTGCATTCGACATTATGCTGGCTACCGACGATGTGATCGGAATGAGCTGCTTTATGAAGGCAAAGGAGATGGTCGCCCGGAACGGAGTCAGCTTCGCTTGATCTTACGGGACAAGGTCTCATTCATAACCGGTTCCACGCGTGGCATCGGATGGGCAACCGCACGTGAATTCGCGCGCCACGGCGCCACCGTGATTCTCAACCATCGTGGTTCCACCGCGCTTCTGGGTCAGCGCTGCCGGGAGCTTGAGGCTGAATTCCAAGGGACCGTGGTGGGATTGGCAGCCGACGCGACAGACGCTCCCGCGGTAAAGAACTGCTATGTTGAGATCTTTCGCCGTTTCAAACGGCTGGACGTATTGGTCAACAATGCAGGTATTCTGCAGGATGCGCTGCTGGGGATGATCAGCAACGAGACCATGCATGCGGTGATCGACACTAATTTGGTAGGCAGCCTGGTGCATCTGCAGGAGGCATCGCGATTGATGACCCGTAACCGGCGGGGCTCCATCATCAACCTTTCTTCCATCATCGGGCGGTTTGGCAACGAGGGCCAGACGGTTTACGCTGCTTCCAAGGCCGCGGTCATTGGGATGACCATGGCCGCGGCAAAGGAACTGGCTCCTAAAAATATCCGCGTCAACGCGGTCGCTCCCGGATTCATCGATACAGCCATGACCAGCCAATTACCCGCGGAGAAGTTTCAGCAACGGATGGCAGGCATCCGCATGGGTCGGATCGGCACGGCTGAAGAAGTGGCGCAGGTGATCGTATTCTTAGCCAGCGACATGTCTTCCTACGTGACGGGCCAGGTGCTCGGCGTCGACGGCGGGATGATTATCTGAATGGTCTTTTCGATCGATCATCGCGACCGGCGGAATCGTGTTGCTCTGATCGACGGAGCCGCGGACGCTTGCTGGACCTATGGGGAGCTTTCGGATGAGGTATCCCGGCGTCGCGATTCACTAGCGGACGCCGAAAAGCGCCTGCTGTTCCTGTTCTGCCGCAACGATCTGGCTTCCGTGGCGTGGTATCTGGCGGCGGTGGAAGCGGGGCACGCCGTGGCTTTGCTGAACGACCAGATCGACGCACAGTTCGCTGCCGATCTGATTTCGTTGTATCGGCCGGAGTGGGTGCTGGCCTCTCTGCCTGTCGATCCCGCGGAGTACGAGAGTCCCGGCGCTGCCGGCTTTTGGCGGCGCAGGTGGCTGGACAGTGCACCGATCCATCCCGATCTGGCCCTGCTGTTGTCCACTTCGGGCAGCACGGGTAGTCCGAAGTTCGTCAGGTTGCGACGCGACAACGTCGAAGCAAATGCCGAGTCCATCCGGCAGGCGCTCACCATCCGCGACCAAGATGTGCCCGTGGCTCATCTGCCGATCCATTATTCTTACGGTTTGTCGGTGGTGAACAGTCACTTGCTCGCCGGTGCATCCATCGTACTCGTGGGGGAAGGACTGGTGAGCCGGGCATTTTGGGAGGCAATTCGCCGTTACCGCGTGGATTCCTTTTCCGGCGTTCCCTACACCTATCAGATGCTGCGCCGCCTGGGATTGGACAAAGTGAACGCTCCCGCCCTGCGGGTTATGACCCAGGCCGGCGGCAAACTGGACACCGACAACATCGCTCATTTCCACGAACGCATGATCGAGCGCCAAGGAAGTTTTTTTGTGATGTATGGGCAAACCGAGGCCACCGCGCGCATTTCGATTCTGCCCTCCAGCGAACTGCCGCGAAAGCTTGGGTCCGCTGGACGCGCCATTCCGGGCGGCGTGATCCGCATCCACGACGAGAATGGAAATCCCGTCGGCGACCCCGATATCGAAGGCGAGTTGGTGTATACCGGACCGAACGTCATGCTTGGGTACGCGACCAGGCGCGAGGATCTGGCAAAAGGGGATGAACTCGGCGGCTGCCTCTTTACCGGCGACCGTGCCCGCCTCGATGCGGAGGGATATGTTTTCGTCCTGGGCCGATCCAAGCGCGACGCCAAGCTCTTCGGGCTGCGTATCAATCTCGATGAACTGGAGGCGTTCGTGAAACAGGACGGTCCGGCTGCCGCGGTTGCGAGTTCCGACCGTGTGGTCATCTTCTGCGAATTCGGCACCGAAGCCGCGCATCGCGAAATCCGCGCCGCCCTCGCCGCAAAGCTGAAGATCCACCACAGCGCTTTCGAGTTCCGGCGAGTCGACAGCTTGCCCACCAAGAACACCGGGAAAATCAACTATGAGGACCTCATGGCGCGAGTATGACGTTTGACGCTCTCATTCAGCGGCCCCAGTACTCCATCCCGCAGGCGGAGAAGGAGGCGGTCTTGTTGGCCGAGTTGACGCGCCTGAGCCAGAGCCATCGGGAACGGTCGCCCGAGTACGCTCGACTTACGCGCGTACTTTTTCCAGGGAGCGCTGATCCTCACAATCTCGCCGAACTTTCCTACCTCCCTGTCGCTCTATTCAAAGAACACTTTCTTTCGAGCATTCCCGAAAGCGAAATTTTCAAGATTCTGCAATCAAGCGGAACCACCGGCCAGACGCCCAGCCGCGTTGTGCTGGATCGCGAAACAGCCCAGTTGCAGACGCTGGCGTTGAGCCGCATCATGACCAGTGTCCTAGGTCCCAATCGCCTCCCCATGATTCTGGTCGAAACCACTGACCTGATTCGCGATCGGCGCCAGTTCAACGCCCGAGCCGCCGGCCTGCTCGGCATGCTCAATTTTGGAAGGAACCACTTTTACGCGTTGGACACTAATCTGGAGCTGCTTCTGCCGGAGCTAAAGGATTTTCTGCACCGTTTTGGCGGCGAACCTTTTTTGATTTTCGGGTTTACGTTTTTAGTCTGGACCCGGTTTTATCAAGCGCTGGTCGATAGCGGACTCGACCTTTCGAATGGCATCCTGGTTCACAGCGGCGGCTGGAAGAAGCTTCAGGAACAGGCGGTCAGTGCCGCTGAGTTTCGCGCCGCGCTGCGCAAGGCCATGGGCTTGACGCGAGTCTACAATTTCTATGGCATGGTCGAGCAGGTCGGCAGCGTTTTTCTGGAAGGCGATGACGGTTACCTTTACCCTCCTAACTTCGCCGACGTAATCGTGCGTGATCCGTATACTTTTGAAGAGGTCCCTCACGGTCAGACCGGTGTGCTGGAGGTGCTGAGCGCGCTGCCTCGCAGTTATCCCGGACACTGCCTGCTGACCGAGGATCTGGGCGTCGTGCACGCGGTGGACTCTTCTGCCTGCGGGCGATTTGGCAAGGCTTTCTCGGTCCTCGGCCGGATCCCCCAGGCCGAATTGCGCGGCTGCAGCGACGTCATCGACGCCAAGGTGAGCTAATGCAAGTCGAAATGCTGCTACCCCGGCAACGGATGATTGCGCTCGAGGAACTGCACAGCCTTCTTACTGGCACCATCGCGGCGGAGCCGTTCCATGAATCAATTGTCGACGTGTCGATCGATTTCTCACAGCGCATTTTTCATGACTCAGAAGCGCGCGGCCACCCCGAATTGCTGGCGCTGGCGTATTGGATGCGTAAGGCGGAAATGATCCGGCTGACCGCCCAATTCCGGTCCCTTCAACTCGATCACCGGGTACTGACTCCGCGAGGTCTGGTCTTTCATTTGCCGCCGCGCAATGTAGATACGATCTTTGTGTACTCGTGGCTTCTGGCGGCACTCACTGGCAATCGTAGCGTCGTTCGCCTTTCGCCACAGCGGTCCGAATCCACCAGCATCCTGTTGCGGCTTCTTCGAGAGAGCCTGGCCGCGGCTGCGGAGCCATCGAGTGGCGGCACCACGATCGTCAGCTACGGCCACGAAGCGGAACCGACAGAGATGCTGTCAGCCTTGTGCGACGCACGGGTGATCTGGGGCGGCGACCAGACGGTGGAGATTATTCGGCGCTCGCCCCTGCCTCCACACGCGAAGGAAATCACCTTTCCCGACCGCTATTCACTCTCCGCCATCCGGGCAGACTCGTACAAGGACCTCCCAGCGGAGAAGCGGAATTACCTGGCGGACCAGTTTTTCAACGACTCCTTCTGGTTTGACCAATTGGCGTGCTCTTCTCCGCGCCTCGTCGTCTGGTGTGGAACCGGATCCGAGACGCGCGCCGCTTCCGCGGACTTCTTCCGTCGAGTAGCCGCATGTGTCGAGCGTCGCCGATATGTTCTGCCGGCTGCCGCCTCCATGCAGAAACTGGTGTACACTTGTTCCGCCATTATCAACTCTCCCGTGGAGGAGTGCCGGCGGTACAAGGGGTTGACCATCTTGACCCTAGACTCCCTTGTCGGTTTCCAGCGGAGCCATCCAGGTAGCGGACTGTTCTTCGAGGTGTATCTGGAAAGCCTTCTGGATCTGACCACGTTCCTTGGCCGCCGGGACCAGACTCTGACGTGGTTTGGTTTCACACCAGACGAACTGTACGCATTGGTTCGGAGGTTGAACGGCCGCGCCATCGATCGCATCGTGCCGATTGGCCAAGCTCTGCAATTCCACCGCTTCTGGGACGGGTACGATCTGCTTCAGGAGTTCTGCCGCTGCGTGTACATCGAATCCACATTCCTAGACGTCCGGCCAACGCACACCAACGCTCCTGGGCGATCCTAGGCAGACTTACTTTCGCTTCAATGGTCTTAATCCAGCGAGGAACCGGTCATAGGGAGTCTCCATCGTAAACGCGACCGTGGCCTTGGCGAGCGGCTTGGCTTTCTCGTTGCCGACCAGCGTGTGAGCCGGAACATCCGAAGTGATGACCGATGAAGTGGTGATGACCGCGCCCTCTCCAATCGTGAGCGTTACACCGGGCGAGGCAGTCAACACAGAGTTTGCTCCCACGAAGACGTCCTTCCCGACCACGATCCGTCCCGATCCACGGGTGTGCGCGATCAGAATGGAGCGGAGACAGATTTGCGCGCCGTCGTGCAACTCGATGCAATCGGGGTACTCATTTTCGAGGTAAACATCGTCGCCGATGAAAACTCGGCCGGTGATGCGAACTCCGCGAAGCTTGTGCAGGAAAGGCCGCAACGACGTCGCTCCAGGCACAAATCGAGCCAACATTCCCAGAATGCGATTCAAGACCCTTCTCGCAACAGATTTGTTCATGCGTCTCCCGCGACTTTCAATCCCTTGGCGACTCCTTTGGCAACCTTGAATAGTCCGCCGTGTCGGGCGAGTGTGTTGTCCCTGAATTCGGAGAGCCCGCGGCGCAGCAGCACTCCCGTATTGTGGACGACTCCGAAACCGTTGGCCTGCTGGTGACGCTGCTCCCGATCCACGATCTCGATGTTCCGCACTTGACCCGGATCCGCCTGGACTTCCAGCTTCAAAAAGCCCCTCTCGAAAGAAAACGGAATGTTCTTTCCGTCGACCAGTACGCTCTGGATGGACGACGAATCCGGCTCGTGTTTGCTCAGCAAGAAGCAGTTCGTACCCCGTTCGCCACTATTCAATTGGAATCTTCTGGTGAAGAAGTGGATCTCAACCGAGCCGTTCGAAAGGCTTCTCTTCATACAACTGCGCGTCAACTGAGCGGTGAGGGTTGGCCAAGACAAAGCAGGGTCCAGCTTGTACAACTCGGCCACAAACTCCTCCAATGTTCCACAGCCGTCGCGAAAGTACTCGTGGTGCTCGACCACGAGGGACGGTCTGCCGAGGAAGAGATCGAATGCAAAATCAAATAGGCGCCGTGGATAGCGCCTTTGAAAAATTGGGAAACCGCTGTACCGGGTAACCGCCGGCTGGAGAAAGTCACCGACCTTTAAGTCATCTGGCGCGATGTTCGTGGGGAAGCAAGTGGTGTTTACTGCCGCGAGATAGTTGTTGGCGCGCAATGCCACGATCGCGGCCGTGGAAAAGAGCCCCTGAGGAAACACCATGATCCGCTCGAATGCTGCTCCCGTGCGCTCCCGCTGAGATTCCATCCTCTGCAGGGCCAAACCTGCCTTCCTGCCAAGAAGCGCCGAGTCTTGCGCCTCAAACTCCTTGTTCGTGTGGTCGCAGCCGTGAACACAGATCGCAAGGTTGGAACTCTCGCCGAGAAGCCGCGAAGTGTTCCTCCGAGAAGTACGCCAGTAATTCCAAGGGATAAAAGCTATCGAGGTCCCATACTTACTGCGCTGCATGGATTTCAGCAAGACGCTGTGATCGAGAAAACCATATCTCTCCGTGAGCAGGGGATCGTCAATGATCAATCGAGCCGTGCTCTCTGGGCCATGCCAGCAACTCTCTCCGAAGCAGTGGCGCAAGAAAATCAGAACGGGAATCAGCCGATGGTAGTGCTCTTGGAGTTCATACTCGCGGTCTAGTGGCTCGTCGAGATCAGGCAACGGCGCGGAAAAGAGAAAGACCTGGCACGATCCCCGGTCCATACGGACAAATACCGGGCGCTCGTTTGCTGCCATAATCACTTCTGCAGCGGGCGTCGCATTTCGCAACTCAAAGGTGGAAATCGGCTCCCCGTGCCCCCCTGAGAAACTGAGACCGGCAAGTTGGCGACTAAAGGACATTGCTTTCCGGGGGAACGCAAAACGTGCCGCTTGGTCGCCTAACGGGCTGATTCCGGAAACCGCTCCAGACGTAAGCCACGAGATTGCACTAAGTTGCTCCTTCGAACTTGTGCATCCGAATATCAGCAGCGCTACTGAGTATTCGTTGATAACCTTTTGCAAGTCGGCACCCGAGATTGACGCATTATTCATAAGGGCCAGCGTCTCAGCACTTATAGCCAGAGAGTATGTTCTAGGATGGAATTCATCTAGGAGGCGTTGTATGAACGGGCTGCCGTTCTGGATTGACACGCTCTTTGCCGAGACGCCCATCGACGACGCGAATGCTAAGAGGCGCCGCTCTTCTGCGGTCGGTTCGGTTGCTGACAGTAGGATCAGATGATTCAGCGGGCGCATAAGTCTTGAGGCGTGTCCTCCGTTATCGATGGGTCCAGGTGCCAGATGTTTCCACCAAAGCCGGGCGCTCCGGTGAACGCTCGGACCATGGCCTGACCACGTCGCAAGTGCGCTCAGGAAGATTCATCAAGCGCTCAGCGACGTTGTCGCGAATGTTTTCCGGCATAAATGGATCGTAATGGTGTGAGCTTTCCGGTAACAGTAAATGACTTTAGGCGATTTCGGGCCGCTTCTCTCCCGACGCGGCCTCAACCCCGGCGCAGCCAAATCTCCCGCCAGTAGGCGAATTCGCCGCGCGGACACCCGCCAAACGCCACGCAAGCGCATCCGCACATTGACCCTTCCAGGAAGGCGGTATTGTGGAGTTCCCGCATCTCTCCTGTACCATCCACAATGATCTTCTCGAGCTTGCGCTCGACCCGGTACTTCTCGCCACACGAACGTCCCATGGCTGGGGTAAAGAACAACCCGCGGTTATGGCCCTTCTCGTTCAAGGTCTCTGCGATATCCGCCACGGATTTGATTTCGATCCACTCTCCGGACTGTAGATTCAGGCTCTCCACCGGGGTCGACCTTTGATTTCCACGGGCGTACGTGCCGAAAAATACCTTACGGGTTTTCCAGAACAGCCATATGCCAATGCGTTGCACCATTTCCCGGATGCCACAGTTACCGGCGCGAATCTCGCTGAAGCACTTTCTGAATCGTTCCCACCGAGACAACTCTATGGTCGCGTTTAGTATTTCACTGGCTTGACAAAAATAAGTCTTAGGTCCCGTTGAAGTCTTGAGCCGGGCTCGCAGGCGCCCACTACTCTCCGGGTCCCAACTCGACTGGAATGAGTCCAGCCCATCGACTTTGCGCAGCCACGCTTCACGCCAGAAGATCGTACACGCCTTCTGACAGCCATCGTGGTCGGCGCCCGAACACCGCAATCCTTCAAGGAGAACTACATCGTCGGCCGGGAATTTCCGCATACCCGACCTGGTTCCGTAGTAGCAGGTTTTCACCACCCGCTTCGAGACTCGAAACCTCTTTCCGCAGAAGTCCACCATTTCCGGCATGAACGGCAACCGATCCAAGGTGCCATGTTCATCCAGGGTCTGCAGGATTTCTCCCGGGGACTTTATTTCCACAAAATCGCCGGGGCGAAGGCTTAGGGTCGCCGGCTTCATTATCTTGGTGACACCTTGGCGGGATCTTTTTCGACTGCGCGAGCTTTCTCCCGTATGCGTTCCATCGGCTCGGTGATACTCGATGTCCTTGAGATCACCCAGATGATCAGCCGGTTGAGCAGCGAGGCCGGAAAGAAAACCGGACGCAGAAAATCGACAAATAACACCACACGATAGGAGTCGCAGTCGTTCCAGACTTCGTGCGGGTGACTGTCATCAAAGATCAGGCTCTTCCCTTCCTTCCAGCAACCCACATCGTCGCCCACCCGAATCCTGCAACTGCCTTCCGGCCCTGGAACAATCAACCCGAGGTGGTAACGCAATACGCCTTTATACATTCCTCGGTGTTCGGGAATATGCTTTCGGGGCGCGAGGATCGAGAACATCGCCGACTTCATCCCAGGAATGCGTCGTAAAACTCGCATCGTCTCCGGGCATCGGGCACAGTTCTTCTCGGCCTTTTCACCGTACGCGCAAAACCAGAAAGTCTTCCATTGCTCGCCCTCGGTCAGAACTTTTTGCGCTTCGGAAACATCCTGGAAATTCGGAATGTCCTCGCGGCGCGCCATCACCGCTTCCAATTCCTTGCGAATCACGGGCCATTCGGCTTCTACGGCGGGCACCCAGGGAAATGAACCGGGATCGAAAAACGTTTTCTCGCCGTCGCGAAAAAACATTATTCCCTCTACCAGCCTTCGCAACACTCCATGCTGGAACGTCTTCTCAGGCTGGGCAGGCGCCGCGGTATTCACGTTTATACTTTTTGAACTCATCGCAGACTCCACAGGGCGCCCGCCGCCAGAGCGAGCATCAACGGTGACTCGCTCGCCACACCCACAATCCGGAGGAGTTTGTGCCATGCCTTGACGGCAAGGCCTAACGGTCGCCACAAGCTTTCCTTGAGCACGCCAACCTTTCGGAGTTGCTCCGTAATTCGCCACGTGCAGGAGGTGCCGGCAGGGAAAAATCCCAAATCTCCCGGACCGAACCTGCGCTCCTCACCTTTTTCGTTGGTCATGAAGGCTTCGCCGGAGATTATGATGAGGGCCTCGTCCATGCAGTAATGCCATTTGAAGCTGCCGGGCGTGCAATCCCAGATCACAATGTGCGAGGTCCGGTCATGGCTTCTTACCATTTTCTTGCAGCGTGCCACTGGCGAGCCGGTCACAATCCAATCGGGTGGAATGGGTTCAGGCTCAAGCTCAACCGTCGCTGGGGTGGCCACTAAGATCGACTCGATAACGGAGATTTCCTGATTCCGATCAAACGCTTTCTCGTCCTGAGTCGTTGGAAACACGGATGAAACCTCTTTCGACACGTCGTTCCCTTTCTAGCCCAGTGCGGATCGCTTGCGTTGAACATTTTGATGGATAGCCACCACCGGTGAAAACTCCCGCACATTCGCTTTGTTTAACATCATATAGCGCAGCCAATTACGGTAAATGGCCGTCGCCGACGAGTGCCACGTCCTCTGCAGTTTCCCAGCCAGGGCCGCCTCAGGAAAGCCATCCATGAGCTCTTCTCGCCTATCAGCCAGAAGAACATCTTGGAAATTGGTTAGAAGTTCCGTAACTACCGCATTAAAATAACCGCTCGGCATGGTGGGATAAGTCTCACGTTCTTTCCTGAGATATCTCCTTATATCTCTCCGGTATTCCTTCAGCAAAGTCTCGGCACCATACTCTGGATGACCCTGGAAATGTACGAACAGACTCCGCTTTTTCCTCTTCACAAACGTGTCCACCCCACCCTGGACCGAGTGAGTCAGTACGCTGTAACCACATGCCGCCAGTTCGTCCGCCTGCACCTCGTTCCATCGAGAATGTGGAAAACGTACCGGCTCCCCGGCGCCTGTGAGCAGGTGATTGGCGCCCTTGGTGAAGTCAAACACGCCAAAGCGCTTGTCGGGTAACCGGTGACGGCTGATGCCGTCGCTGTGGAGAACGCTGGCATGCGCTGCCAGGCAGGACAATATAGTAGAAGCCGTGTTCCGCTCCGCCCAATCGAGCACATCCGCCATGACTTTCCAGTAGGGTTCATCCCGCAGGTTGGGCTGGCGCGGCTCAGTACCTGTGACGATCACGCCCTCAAACTGGTTCTGCCAGAGTTCGTCTAGGTTGTAGTAGAAGCTGTTCAGATGACGCTGCCCGTGATCGGTACGCGGAATTCCGGTCAGCGAGTAAAGTCTTAGGTATATCGAAACGTCACCCGATGCGTCGTCGAGGAGGTCAAAGAACTGTAACTCAGTGTCTTCCAGAGCCGCATCTGGCATGTTATTAATGAGTGCGATGTTCAAGTGCTCTGTGTTAGTGGATGCTACCAGGCGATAGTTCCCCTCACGAGCCCAACGAGGCGGTACTCGTCCACCTTCAACAATCAACGGCATGTCCCACCTCCCCCACTCACGATGCGTGCCTCACTGTTACTGCTTTGCACTATCCAGTGCCTGACCCAGATCCTCGAGAATATCGTCAATATGCTCGATCCCCACGCTGAGTCGAATCATCTCTGGTGTAACTCCCACTTTCGCCTGTTCTTCTGGAGTTAGCTGCCGGTGTGTAGTCGACGCAGGATGACACGACAACGATTTGGCGTCCCCCATATTGACCATGCGCTTGAACAAGCGGAAAGCATTGAAGCACTTCCTCCCACCTTCATAGCCGCCTTTCACGCCAAAAGTCAGCAGCGAACAAAAGTTCGTGCCCAGGTATCTATGGGCCATCGGATAGAGCGGATTGTCAGGAAACCCGACGTAGTTTACCCAATCGACCATCGGATGAGCCCGCAGGAATTCCGCCACCTTGCGTGCGTTCTCCACATGGCGTCCTACGCGGAGGGCTAGCGTCTGAATTCCCTGCAAGAACAGAAAGCCGTTAAATGGAGACAGCGTGGCGCCCGTATTTCTTTGGCAGACGGTCCGGCAGCGGGCGACAAACGCCGCATCCCCGTAATGGTCGACATAGACGACGCCGTGATAGGCAACCTCCGGCACATTCAGCATGTAGAATTTTTCCGGATATTTTCGCCACGGGAACTTACCGCTATCCACAATCATTCCGCCGACACTGGTGCCACCCCCTCCGATGAATTTCGTCATGGAATGAACCACCACATCGGCGCCATACTCGATGGGCCGCAACAGAATGGGCGTGGCCACCGTGTTATCAACCACCAGCGGCAGACCGTGCTTGTGCGCCACTCGCGCCAACCCTTCAATGTCCGCCACGTTCCCCGCCGGATTGCCCACACTCTCGCAGTAAACAGCGCGGGTATTTTCGTCGATCAACTTCTCGATATCTTCGGGGCGATCGCTCGCCGAAAATCGTGAACCAATTCCCCGCTTCGGGAAGATATGCGCGAGCAGTGTGTAAGTGGCTCCGTATAACTGTGGGGTCGAAACGATGTTATTCCCCGCTTCAGCGATGTTGATAAGCGAGTACTCGATCGCGGCCATCCCCGAACTGACGCTGAGCCCATCGACCCCACCCTCCATTGCGGCCACGCGCTGTTCCAGAACCGTGTTGGTAGGATTGCCAATCCGGGTATAAATGTTCCCTTTGACTTCCAGATTAAATAACGCGGCACCATGTTCGGCACTATCAAACTCAAAAGCGACAGTCTGGTAGATCGGAACCGCCACGGCTTTCGTTGTGGGATCGCCGTCGTAACCTGCGTGGATTGCGATGGTCTCTAGCTTCATGCGTCTATCAGGCCTTCCGATCGTTCGACTGCATCACTTCGCGGTGGTCGCTACGCTGCGAACCGGAACCGATGCCGGGCTCTGTGCCAGCGCTTTTACCATAGTTTCGGTGAGACGGCGAGCGGCAAATCCAGCCCCGAAAGCAAACCGCATCACCGGACCAAAGCTGTTTGCCGCCGCGAGCCCCGCGAAATAAATGCCGGGCACCGAAGATTCGAAAGTCGACGAAAGCACCGGTGCGCCCTTGACTACCTTGATCTTCGAGCGAATTTCAGTGCTGAGGAAGGGCAATCGCCCCAAATCCACTTTGTAACCGGTCGCCGCGATGACGTGCTCGGTGAGAACATCGCGCTCGCCACCATCCATAGCACGCAGATGCAGGCGAACTTTCCCGTCTTGGACTTCAGCGCTTAGGGGCGTGTAGCCAAGCAAACAAGGCACCCCCGACATCTTATCTTTGGCGAACCATCCCGCCGAGGGACCAAGAGTTCTTTCCACTGCCTCCAGGCGGAGACGCTCGGGCAGATGGTGAAACAACATCGGTGCATCGGAAAAGAAGCGGGACCGCAATCCCGGGCCGAGCCCCGATTTTGGATGAAGAATCTGCTGCCAACGAGAACGGGCCTTGCCCAGAGGTCCGCTATGAAACTTCAACGAGTTTTGGCGCGCAACCAGCTGTACATCGGCATCGGCCTCGTGGAGCAGCGCCGCCAGGTCAATGGCAGAAGCGCCGCCGCCGATTACAACCATACTGCGTCCCCTGAACGCTTCAGGGTCCGCGTGACGGAAGCTATGCGACAGGAATTCCGACGGCAAATGCGTCAAAATTTCGGGGACGTATTCAAAGTGAGTGATGCCGACTGCGAGCACGACTCGCCGCGCCGTCACCGTTTCACCATTCTCGAGCCGGAGAACAAATCCTTTCGACGCGCGGTCGAGACCAACGACCAACTTGTCTTCAAGCTCCGGAAGCATTCGTTCCCCGAACGCCAGACCATAGGCAGAAAACGTTTCAAGACGCACCGGGATTCCAGCATCGGAGTATTCGATTCCCCGCTGGGCACAGAAGTGTTTAAGGGTGAAGTTATTGTCCGGATCGTAGATGTTCGAGGCGAACCCGTCCGACTTCAGCATCATGCCTTTCGGCATGTGATTCAGCCAGCTATCCATCGAACGCCCGAAGATACGGAACGGAATGCCCCGACGCCGGAAATGTGCGGCGATTGAGAGTCCGTAAGGACCTGCTCCGATAATAGCGGTTTCTAACATGTTTTCAGATCGAACTTCTTTGATAGTTTTGTTCTTAAATGGCAAATTGCGGGCAATCCTGTTTGCATCAGGATTGGGAACTTCGGGGGGCTTCAATCTTATCTCGGCAGTCGCCCGACGGCTACATCTGTAACTATTTTATTATCAGTTACATACGAGAGTCCAGATCAGTCGCAGAAGGCTGACTTCAGAGAGTCCTTATCTTGGAGCCACGCAAACAAGCTCGCCAGTGGGCTCGCCGTGCCCGATCTCCCTTACTTCGAAGAACCGTTTCAACCTAAGGACTGGCTTCTCCAGAAGATTCCAGGACAAGGCAGCCATAGCGAAAGTAAGAACAGTCGTGATCGGTAGCGCCAGAAGCGGGTGATGGTCGAGATGCAATGTCTTCGCAGCGTCGAGCGGAATCTTTTGCAGCAAATAGATTCCGTAGCTAATTGTCCCGGTGTAAACCAGAAACCGGTTCGTGAGAATCGCTTGCAACCATCTCTGCGTCGAAAACAGTGCTAGGTAAACGAATGAAACCGAGGCCAGCGCGGTGAAGGAGAAGACGATCCATCTTGCGTGGAAGGTATCAATCATAAGCGCGAGTGGGCCCGACACAAGCAATGCGATCCAGGCTCGCGTTATAAATTTCGACGGAAGAAAGCTACTCGAACGGACGACTAACGCCAACAGCGCCCCAGCCATCAGTCCATCCAATCGGCAGAGTGTGTTGGAGTAGATATTTACCTGATGCTGCGACAAATAAAAGCGGAGCGCCGGAGAAAAACAAATAACAGTAATCGCGATCTTGCGAAGCTGGGCCTCATTGCAGAAGCGCACCACCAGAGGCCAAACCAGGTAGAACTGTTCTTCGACCGCCAGGGACCAGGTAACACCCAACAGGCCCGTCGCCATTGTCGGAATCGGAACCAGAAAGTTCTGAAGAAAAAAGAGATAAGCCCACCACGGCGACGACCTTGCTTCGAACACGGTGTGGGCCTCGGATGGGCTTAACAGCGGGACAATCACAAACATGAAAAGCAGCGCCGAATAATACAGCGGCCAGATGCGAAGACAGCGCCGGGCATAGAAATTCCTGAAATAGCCCTCTGATTTTTTCGTGTCGACCAAAATCCCCGTGATCAAGAATCCCGACAGGACAAAAAAAAGATCCACTCCCATCCATCCGTTGTCCGCGATCAGTCCCAAATGGAGAGATGGATACCTGCCGGTGTTGTGTAGTAACACCACCAGCACGGCTAAGCCGCGAAGGGCATCGAGTTGAGGGATTTTCTTCACGTCAATGATCGAACAGCAAATGATCGATTAGTGCCGCTTGAGGAGGCACACTCCCGTCCACGGATAATTCCCGGGATTGCCCCTAGGCTCGGGCAACAATGACAATAGCTCGGCTGGCGCCCGCTTGAATTGCGCTGCGGTCTTCAACAATCCCTGAATTTCGGCCGGCTCCCAGCCGAACGGGGTGAAGAAGTTTGCGCCTTCGTGCGGACCGAACTGGAAGGATGCTCCCGCTTCGCTCAACTGCTTGCCGGTCGTGCGCTGCATTAATCGGAGTTGTCCAGGAGAAGCCAGATCGATAATCCAGCTATTAAAGTGTTCCCCAGCAACCAAATCTTTGGCCAAAGACACAACCTCTTCGGTAGTGAAATAAATGAGGAGACCTTCACTAGCCACGACAACCTTTGTCGCCCGGGCGTCCAGCTGTGCGAATAGCTTGCGCCGTGCCGTCACCTCCGATAAGTCTAGAGAAATTCGCTGTAGCCGGCAGCGAGGTTCCTCATTCACGAGGATCTCTTCCTTAAAGGCAATGATTTCGGGCAAATCCACTTCCACCCATTGCAGTGCAGCGGGCAACTGCATGTGGTAGGGCCGGGCGTCAAGACCCGCGGCGAGATTCAGGATCAGATCGGCGCCTTCTTGAATTGCACGGGTAATAAACTGGTCGAAAAGATAGGTGCGTGCCACCCACGCCCACTCGTGCTTATTGCCATCAGGCAGAGTGTTGGCGATCTGGAACCCGTGCGCGCCCGCCAAACGCTCGGCGTAGGGGTCGCGAAACAGCGCATCAGGCCGTCGCGTTTCGAGCGCGCGAAAATAGGCTACCCAACGAGCGGTATCGGAAACACCACGAACCGCAAGATTTTGCTGTTTCATTTTCGGTACGTTGCGAAGCGAGTTACACTCGTAGACCTTACAGAGGTCAAAATAAATATCGCTATGTGATCTGCATCCGGCATTGGCTACGCGCTACCTGCGCCTCGCCAACACACGACCGGAAGTCGTAAGTTTTCCGGCCGTCAGGCGGTGGTACGGATCCAATCAACTAGTTGGCTAACTGAAAACCCTCCGTTCTTTCGCAAACGGAAGGACCGATGGGACGCCTGCTCGTGTGAACCAGTTTTGCTTCACACTCAAGGCATGTAACAGCGCTCCCAAAACCGTCCCAAATGTGTTGGTTATGAGATCGGTCATCCCTGAGTCTCGCGTCGGCAGAAATGCTTGCAGCACCTCGATGGTGAGGCTGACCGCAAATCCCAGGGCAATGGTCAGCCAAATCGCCCGTTTGATATTTCTAATGGCGGAGAAATACGCACTGACGAAAAAGCCAAGCGGAATGAAGCCGGCGATATTGATACCGAGATCCTTCAAATAGCTCCAGTCAGAACGGAATTCATCCCACGGCCGTTTAAGGAATTGTTCACGTAGTACAAAGAAACGTCCCGGAATAAGAAGGTCGGTCGATGAATCTACTTGGTTATGGACAATGTTCCCTTTCCCTTCATTGAAAAGATAACGGGCAACAACACCCGCGTTTCCGGCTAGATCCGGCTGCTTCTTCGTCCAGTCCGCAAAATGCTGTGACACCTCGATTGCCTGAAGCTCGCGATCGTAAATCGCGAGACCCTTTATCTGCCCAGACCAGCTATCGGCCGTCGACGGAGCGTTGCCGATTACGAGTTGACCGGTCAAATCCCGACTTGAAAAAGTGAAGTTTGCAGATCTCTTGAGCAATTCACCATCTACATAGATGGCTGTGCCGGCTTCGCCTGAGCTAATCGTAAGAAAGACTGGCTTCAGCGGGCTGAAAACATCTCCGACATAGGTGTTGGCCTTCTTGACTAAGTGGCTATCACTATCGAGTTGTAGCACCACGCCGCTTCGCCATTGACGCAATAGAAACGAGGCGACTCTGCGGGTTGGCCGATAAAACGCGAGAATTGTTCCCGAGGATCTGGATAGGCTCGGCTCCAACCAGATCTCGAGACTGCAAGCACTGTCCGCCTGCGAAGGGGCGGCTTCGGAGGCACCCGTACTCACGATGCTGCCGTGCCTGCCAAAGAGAAGACCATTCGCCTGACTCAACCAACTGACATCATTTCTAGGGGCATGAAACGGCCAGAGTCCCGCCACCAAGATGCCCGCTAGAACGCAGGCACATGCCCCCAAGAGTATCGTTTGGTTCTTGGCGCGTCGCACGCTTGGGAAGCGTTCCTCTTTACCGACGATCGCAACGCCAGCAGGCTGAGAATTGTGAGACTCGGACAGAATCACTGATCAGGCGCTCATCGTGGATCGAGGAAAAACTTATTCGGCCAGCACCAGCAGGCTGTATCCGCCAAGCACGCGCACCGTCAGGTCCGGGAAACCTGCAAAACACAGCGTTCTCGGAACCTTTGCTATTTTCTGGACAAGCAGGTCTCCCAGTTCGATGCACCGCGGAGTATAGAACCAATCAACGATTGTGTATCCGACGTCGGTCAGCGTACGCAGGGCGGTTTCCTTCGTGAAATAGTGGAGATGCGCATGATGATCGCGGCGAAGCAGGAGACCGTTCTTACGCAGAACTGCCTGAACCGAGAGATCCAGCGGAATATGAAACAGCTTCTGCTTGGCTTTGGAGCGGACCGCCCTTACCAATCCGATGTAATCCTCAACATGTTCAAAGACATCGAGCATTAATAACAAATCGAAAAACGTGTCACTCTCGTCGGTTCGTATGTCGCGCAGGCGAAAGCGAAGGTTTTCGTTGCCGCGGTCCGCGCACATGGCGAGCGCGTCGGGAGAAACATCGTAGCCCCAGCAAATACAATCCGAAGAAAGATGGGGTTGCAGTTCCGCCAGCACCAGCCCCGCGCCGCAGCCGACGTCGCATACGCTTTTCGGCGCTAGCATCTGCCTAGTCATCATGCGCAGGATTTGCCTCACCTTGAAGGGCGATTCTTCGACATGCCACGAGGGGTTGTATTTCAGATAGCTGCCGTCCCGATACACTGCGCTTTCCGAATCGATGCTAACCAGCCGATCAGGATTCGTTGCAGTGTTTCGGCGAAGGGGAAGGGCAGTCATGGCATCATGAACTCCAAGACTCCAACTGGCTGGCTTTGGCGCTTGTACCATTCGACCGTGCGGCGCAGGCCGTCTTCAAAGTTGACCAGAACCTTGTATCCCAAATGCTTTTCTGCCTGCGTGATGTCCGCCAGCGAATGTTTGATATCCCCGCCGCGCTCGGGACCATACTTGACGGTGCCCTTGTAGCCAGTCAGTTGTTTCAAAGCGTCGAAGGTTTCGTTCAGCGTGATCCGCCGGCCGGTGGCACAGTTAAAAACGCGCCCGGCACACTCCGCCGCCGGGGCAGAGCAGGCCAGCAGATTGGCCGACACCGCGTTGTCGATATAAGTAAAGTCGCGGCTGGTTTCGCCATCGCCAAAAATCGTGGGTTGTTCCCCGCGCAGCATTTGCATGCTGAATTTGGCAAGTACGCCCGAGTACGGCGAAGAAGGATCCTGCCGTGGCCCGAAAATATTGAAGTAGCGCAAGCAGACAGTCTGGAGGCCGTAGCAACGGTAGAACGCAATCATGTAAAGCTCGCTGGCCAGCTTGGCCACTGCGTAGGGCGAGATCGGATTGGGAGCCATAGCCTCACGCTTCGGAAGGGTCGGTGTATCATCCCCGTAAACCGAGGATGAGGCGGCATACACGACCCGCTTCACTTTAGCATCGCGCGCCGCGACCAGAACATTGACCGTACCGTCGACATTGGTGCGGTTGCTGCCGAGAGGGTCCAGTACCGATTTCGGGACCGACGGAAGGGCCGCCTGATGTAGCACGAAATCGACCCCGGCGCAAGCGTTGTGTATGGCGTCCAGATCAAGAAGATCAGCCTCGCGGAAGTCAATCTGGTGGAGCACTTCGGTCAGGTTCTCGCGTCTGCCGGTAGCAAAGTTATCGATGCCCCGGACCTGCTCGCCGCGTTCCAACAGTGAGCGCACCAATGAGGACCCGATGAAGCCTGCAGCGCCGGTCACGAGATATTTGGCCATATGCTTTTAATGCAGATGCTCTGTTTTCGACTGCGTCAGAAGCCTCTTTTGATTGCCAAATATGGGATGAGGACCACTTCGGCTAGGCCGGGGAGGGGATCCTTAGCGCTGAACACTGCTTCCACTTTGCAGTTTCTCAACGAATGGAGATAGCTCTTCAACCCAGTGTCACCGCTGAGAATCGCCAACATTGAAGCAGGAAAATCGGTAGTCGTGCGGATCCATGCCAATCCGGTGCGGCCTTTACTGAATGACACAGGCAGACCAATCTGATCCGAGTAAAGCAGGTAGCTAAAATCCACACCAGCTTGGGCGCCTAGACTGACATAGCCCCATGTTCTCGCGTTTACGTCGAGGAGTTTGTACTGGGAATCACGCGGATCAAGCTTATACTCCAGTTCGACCAGGCCATAATAATCGATCGCGCGCAAGAATCGCTCGGACAATTCCTCCAGAAGTGGAACGTCCACTGTCTCGACATACGTACTGGCTCTTCCAAACAGAAGAGGGTGTTGACGCCTACGCCGAACAACCATCTTACCCACCGCTTCCATGTTGCGGAAAAACGCGCAATACGAGAACTGCTGTGTACCTCCGCCTGGAATCAACTCTTGCACCATGATCTCTCCGTTACCGGCTAGCTCCGACGCCTTCTGAAACAGCGTTATCAACTCAGCGTGGCTATTCGCCCGCCATGCTTTGGCTTTGGTAGCGTAGATGAAGTGTTCCTTGATCGCAGGCTTGATCGCAAAAGGAGGTGTGAGGCTATGGAGTTCCGCTAATTGATTAGCATTCTTGGGACAGTGCGTGACCGGCGTCGGAATACCGAGTTCCTTCGCAAGTCGATAAGTGTTTCTTTTGTCCCAAGCCCACTTCACGCTTTCCCAATCGGGTGTAGGAACTCGGAACACTTCGCTGAGTTCCGCGCGATAGTGCGAAAAGGCAGCGACGAGTTCCTCGCGGGTTGGGTAAAGGACCCAGCCATCCAAGCCCAGCCGCTTCCCGATCTCGAGCAGGCCTTCCACTGCCTTACGCTGATCGCGGAGGTCTGGCAGGCTCACAAATCGCTTCGAGTATCGCGAGTATCTGGAAATCGAATGTTCGTCGTCCACGACACAGACAGGCACTCCCCGCCGGCCGAGACTGCGAACAATACCCAGGCCCTGGTAGTCGCCTCCGACCACAACCGCCCCGACTGTTTGGCGCGCAGAATGCACGACGCCGGGCTTTGGAACGGATTGGGCTAGAGCGTTCACGGATCAGTTGTTTCGATTTCTCCGAGTAATGCAGCGAACTAATTCGTTCGAGGCAAACTCCGCTCCCGAAACAAAACCGAGCAGCGGCCCGAAACTCCGTGCCGCAGGCTTACCGAGGAAGTGCAATCCTGGGATCGAAGACTCCAGTCCCCGATTTAGCACCGGGAAGCCTTCCGCTGTTTCCAGTTGCCTCAACAATGCCTGCGACAGGAATGGATACCGCGAAACATCAACCCGGAATCCGGTTGCGAGGAGCGCGTGATCGACGATGCGTTCCGTCCCGTCGTCAAGTCGAAGGCGAATCTGGCTGCCTGCGACCGCGGCAGAGATCACCTTGCGCCCCAGCGTGATGGACACTCCTGTAATCCGCGACCGCAGCCAGCCGGCGCCAGCCGGCCGTATCGCGCGGTAGGCAGTGTGATCCTGGAATCGTCGGGGAAAACGACGAAACAGACGCGGCATTGCAACCAGTCGACTAATCCCAGCCGGGCCGACGTCCCGCGTCGAGTACAGCATTGTGGAAATCATGCCCAGATGATGCAATCTCGGGTGTAGCCCAACCCAATTGAGAGCCCTCGTACGCGCAATCACCTCGACCTGAATGCCGGCCTCTTTAGAAAGCGCAGCCGACTCCAAAGCACTCTGCCCGGCACCGATGACGACGACCCGCTGACCGTTGAACTTCCGGAGATCGTTGTTCTCGCTGGTATGCGAAGCCAGGGTAGAAGGGATACCGACAAACTCTGCCGGACGAGCGGCAAACGCACTGATTCCGCCTGCGACAACAACACGCCGTGACGTGAATGCCTCGCCACCCGCTAGAAGCACCTTAAACCCGCGCGCATCGATTTCCACACTGCGGACGGGGCGCTCATCTACATCTGGAACGGCGTTACGCTGGTACCAAAGCCCGTAATCGACAAAGCGCTCGATCGGAATCGGCTTCGATATGTGGTTTCCATTTTGACGGCAATATTCGTCAAGCGTCAGTTCGCGCCGGGGATCGGCAATGTGCGAGGCTTCCCAATTGGACCGCAAACACATGCCGGCCGGCATCTGGTTGTGCCAGAAGGCCATGGGCTCGCCAAAAACCCGTGTTTCTACTCCCACCGCACGCAAAAATGCCGCTGCGGAAAGTCCATAGGGACCTGCTCCGATGATCGCGACATGGCAATCCGTTGATTTGCTCTGCACGGCGCGTATGCTTTACTGGATCTTTGCCAGATGGGGTAAAACAATCACGAGTGCTTCCAAGCGTCCGCGGAAGGTTCGCATGCTGCCGAATGCTGCATCGTGAAGACAAGGTTGCCGTCCTTTTCACTGGCGTAGGCAACGCGGGCCCGTTCGCTTCCCGCGCCTTCAATCCGCCACGCGTCTCCATCCCTAACCAAGTCCATTTTGGATCTTTGTCGCCACCATTGGTCAATTTCGCCCGGCGCGGCGACCCATGCCTTTTTTCGGTCGCGAAGCCAGGCCAGATGGGTGAGCAGTTGCTGATAAACGCGGCTCTCACGATCCTTCATGACGTAATCTGGATGCACGATAAAACTGATCAGTCCGTTTTTCTCCAGGATCAGTTTGATCTGCCGTTTCCAGAGGTCTATCGAGAAACTTCGCAGATAGTTAAAGAGCGAATAGTCTTGCGTGGTAGTGACTGGCAGTTCCAGCATTTTGCCTACAAAGTAGGGCATTATCGTGCAGCACCCGCCGCGCTGCGGCTCGAGGCGCCCCGAACTCGGAACCGACATATCGTACGAGAAATCAAGATCCGAGTACCACTCTTGCCTGCGGTACAAGATAGCGGACCGGAAGCCGGACGCGCCAAATCTCCGTCCATATTCGTTGATTTTTTCCGCACGTCTCGCAAACTCACTTCGGTCGTTGTACAACCGGCCGTCGTGATTCAAATCCTGAATATTGACTTCGAAGCCGCGTCTGCGCATCGAATCCAGAAATTCCTGGCTCACTTCATACCGATCTTCGGGGACGATCTGAAAGGAGGCTGGTATTCCAAAGGACTCGTCGAGGTTCATTAAGGACTCGCAGAAATCTCTCCCCGCATCGGTCTCAATGTCGTGTGTCATGCTCACACAACTGGACGCGCCATCCGGCCAGAACCAGATGAACGGGATCTTCTCCAGTTGCTGTGTGCGCAGCAACAACTGCATGGATCCGCGGACAATGCTGTCCACAGTGTGATCCACTGGCCAGTTGGGAAAAGCGATTTTACTCCAATCACTTAGGTACGCGCGTTGTAAATGCCTGCGGAAGGTAACTGGAAGAAAAGGCCGCATAGCATAGTACATCCGTGCAACAATCCCCTTTCCGGAACTGCCGAATTGGGGATCTTCGGTATATCGCTCCAGTCGAAGATTTTCTACAACCTCCTTCAAATCAAACGGCAAAAACACAGAACCATTCGTACAATCTACGTCCTCCCACGCTTCACAAAGCTGGCCTCGCGGCGAATCGGCCGGTCGGTGCTGAGCATACCTGCCATAGCCGACAACTCCCTGCCCAAATTGGAAGAATCCGCAGTTCTCGGAAAGCCCCTTTTTCACGGCGAACCGAGCGTAGGGCTCTGGGCAACGAAAATATTCCAGAAATGTCTTATTCATAAACGGAGACCTTCGACCGTCGCGACATATTCTCCTTCTGGACACTACCGGTCAATCCCCCTAAAGTGCGGTGTTGACTCAGGCTATGTGTCGGTAGAACAGACTTCCCACTGCGGCGAGCAATCGATCGGGTGCTGCTTTGACGAGCCGCCCCGCGATTGTTCTCACCCACAAGCTTTCGTGAGAATGCGAACGATTCGGGTAACGCCAATAGTAGAGAGGGGAGCGGATTCCGCCCAAATGCTCCTTGAATGCAGTCAGACCCTCATTGCTGCTATCGCTGCGCCCCAGATCGAGTTTCTCGCAACCTGCAGCCTTGGCTTGCTGAATCGTGTTCCACAAGAGCAACGCCATGCCCCCTAGCGGATGCAATCGGGCGTCGCTGCAGCCATACTTATAAGTAACCGTATTCTTGTGGCCCAAAGTCAAGATACTGGCAATGGGCACGCCATTTTTGAATGCAACTCGTATCTTAAGGTTGGCGCCGAAGGTCGCCATCAAGCTGCGAAACCATTTCATCGGCTGCGGAGCGAGGTGTTGCCGCCTCCGCGTCACCAAAAGCAATTTGTAGAAGTGCCCGAGCAGTCGCTCCGAATTGCCCTCCTCATAGGCTAAGCCCTCGCGTTCTGCCCGCCGGATCTTGCGCTGCACGGAGTTTTTATGGAAATTCTTAAGAATCGCACCGATGCTCGGCTGCAAATCGATTGCATGCAAAGAGTATTGGTTACTCTGCTCGAGCATGATCGAAACACCGGGCTCGAAGCGAACTGGCCGAACTTCGCAATAGTCCCATTTCCCACCATCAACGCTTTCCCGTACCGACAACAAGAGATCATCAAACTCGACTGAGCTCTCTACCAAAGGATCGCAGTGATCCGAAAAAGGTAGCGACACCAGACGGTGTCCCGTAAGCCAACTCTTCACCTTGCAGAACACGATGCCCGATGTAAGTTCAGCGGAAGGCTCACAGGTCGTGTACACTATGGGTTCATAACCATATGCTAAGTACAATGCGGATAACCACTCCACGCTGTGAAAAACCGATGCTGCTGGATGCTTCTTGATTAGTGCCGACCATCGCTTATCTCGCAATGGATCGAGAGTACAAAGGCGTCTCGAATTCGCGCGGGGCGCGTCTACAATCGCGCATGCCCGGCGACGCTGCCCCGTCTCTGTAGTTTCCTGCGTCACATCGCCTTTCCCGCTGCCCACAACAATAGTGGGTTCAAACCAGCTAACGAACCATCGAGCGTGTCGAGGGTCGAACCAGCGGTCTCGCCATAGAACAACTCATTCGAACCTGATTCGTTTTCAGCCTTGCGTTTAACAGCCGTTACGAATTGCCATACCGGCACAGTGCGACTAACTCCTCGAGCCATGAGGCGCACAGAATGCAAGGCTCTCGGGGAACCTACGATCGGTTCGACCTGCACGGGCGTCGGAGCGAATCAATCTGATATGTGATCAGATACGTAGTGATGGCTAGAGGCATTCCCACCGATTCCACGAAATCTCGACCGCACTCTCGGCCGCTGTTCTACCCTCAGAAATTCTGTAACATCCCTCGGTACCGCGCGCGGAAATCGTCGACACGACGCCCAACGAATCCGGAAAAACACACCAATGCTGCGATCAGCAAGGTGATGCCGATAAGCGAGTGAGGCACTTGAAGACTTCGAAGACCGGGTCGCATCCCAACGAGTGATCCATCAAACCCTTGCGGTAGCGTCCGCGTACAAGACCACCATCTCGGACGCTCTGGCTTCTTTCTCGGTTTCGGCCATGCGCTGCCGACGTTTCGCGCACCACCCGCAGGTGCACTCCCACCTTCTTGGCCACCGCCGCGATTGTTTCGATCCCAACTTGTACTCTCGGCGGATCTGTTCGAATAACTCCGAAATAACATTTAATCTTGGCTCCGGCGATCTTGCCGTTACGAGATGGTTGGGCTACGCGGAGTCGCTGCCAGAGCTCAGATCGATCTTGTTAATATTTGAATTGAATTTTAATGCTCATAGTGTTTCGCTCGTTCCGCTCAGTAGGTTGTCACCCTCGGAATCGGTACGACTAAGGGCCCGAACCGCTCCCTGATAAACTGCAACTGTTCTGAAATTTTGACTTTCAGGTTCCACAAAAGATGAGAGCCTAGTCCAGCTTGGTCTCGCGTGTCCGGTCCGGAAAACAGAATTGGGATGCGATTGCCCGGCAGGAGGCCCCATGCTTGTACACTTCAGTCCATCGATCGGATCCTTCAGATTGTCACAAGTAGGCGAGTGATTCGTTAGCCTTAACCCCTAGTCGCTTGGTGTCTCTCGATTAGGAGATCAGTGAACGACAACGGTGAGGCTCGTTGGAGGGGGAAGTGGAGGGTCATTGTAACAATTGTTCGCATTGAACGTCAGCACACCCCCGCTTCCATCAGATGGCCCGGACATGACGTTCAAGTAGCAGTTCCCTGCTGGGATTAAGTTGGCGTGCCCTCCAGCCCCGGGCAGATTACCCCCAGTAACGTCCGGACCAATCGCAGGCCAAGGAGTCGAACTGAACCACTGCGGCTTATTGCTGAGGTAGAACGACCCAGGTAAGGTCTGGCTCGCGGGAACCGGATTGGCATACAAGCTTAGACTACTTGGCACTTCTGCCGCTTGCCACCGAACGGCGCTATTTACCGTGTCATAATTTCCCCAACGCATCATTGAAGTCTTAACAAATGGATCATTGCGAATGTTGAGCGGACCGTTATGGTTAGCGTATCCCCATGTATAAATTGTCCATACGCCGGAATTGCCATCAGCCGTGCAGCTATCGCCGGTTGTCTGAGCCGCGCATTCGTAGGTAGTGTGATAGCCGTACTTCCCGACCACATTCCCGATGAAGTTGAAATAGCGGTTGAACGAGCTGATCTGCACGACGTTCGTGTTATTCGTTGTTCCAGTTTTCCAGCCGATCCATCTGTTGCGGAACGCAGTCATAAAATGCGATGTGCCATGAATCGCATCCCCAGTGAATCCGATCCCATCATTACCCTCGTAGAGGGTGTAAGTATTTCCGATGTCGTGATGAAACGCGGATGACGACAGCCAATCGGAGGGATTAGTCATGTAGTCGTTGATGGAGAAGTTATATCCAAAGACATTCCCCTCGGTCCCCGTCCCGCCGACAAACGGAGAAGTAATCGTCTGAAAAATGTTGTTCTCAAATAGCGAATCGGAAGTCAGATCGTTCTCGAATCCATAACTCTGCACGCCGCCGGTACTTTGAGTACCGTAGAAGTAGCTGTCGCGGAGGATAATTCGAGTCGCACCAAACATCCACACGTGAGCGCGGTTCGACCAGAGAGAGCGGTAATTCTTCACCCAGCAATCGCGGGCATTGCCAAAGACGATACCAGCCGCAGCTGCTGTGCCGCTGTGGTCCACCGACAGATTCTCGATGCCCACGCCTGAAATTTGATCCCCAATCCACCACGCTTGAGGGGTCTTCCCCGAACTCCAGTTGGGCATGTAAATTGGGTTGTAAATACCCACACCCCCCGTTCCTGAATTAACTGACGTGACGACTGCGGTCTGTACTTGTCCGCGCCCGGTGCGGGCGATGCCCACGGGTCCCTCGGTCGAGCACACGTTAACCGTCTCGCAGACCCAAAGGTTGCCGTTATCGGTATTCGAGTCGTCCAACTGATCGAGATACAAGATCATCCCAGGCGACAGACCAGACGTGTTATCCAATGTGATCGACGTGCTTCCTGCGCTTAGGCCAGCCGTCCAGTTAGCTGTGTGTGGAGGGCTGGCAGGATTGATGCCCGAGGCGTTCTCTACGCAGATATCTGCGCTTGGGGTGCCAAGGCAGCCTTGATATCCGCTGAAGACAAGGAAGGTCTTGTCTGGGCCGACGCCGCGCAATGCCACGTTGCTGTGTCCCTGAATCAGGATTCCAGTGCTCAGGTTAAACGTGCCCGCGCCGAGGAGCACATAGGTCTGCGCTCCACAGGCCGCGATTGCGTTGTTGATCGTTGTGGCAGTCCCCGAGTAGGCGGCAATGGTCGATCCACATTGCGTGTAGTTCGCCGGGATTCCACCATTCACGCCGGGATTCCATGTGATTGCACGCGACGAGTCAAGGATGCCGTACCAATTCTGGGCATATAGGCACACAGGCAAGCAAAGTAAAATCAGCGATAGTGCACGCGACTTATTGCCCCTCATTGAGCCTCACACTCCCCTGAATGCGGAGGCGGCGCGGTCTCGGCGACTGCCTGTGGGACTAGCAGCAACGCTAACGGCCGCTGACCCGCTCCTTTCCAGAGCCCCGGGGGATCGAATCTGGGGCGCCTACCGAAGACCCTACGCGATGGTAGGTGACAGATCAATACACGAAGGTACAAGCTTGCAAGTTGAGGCGAACATGGCTGTCTGGCTTTTCGGACAAGACCGTTGGAGCGTAACATGTCATTATAAACAAGGGAATCGAAGTGACCTGCTCCCTATTTCCGTTCACGGGATAATACGACAAGTTAGTTGATTGATCGGTTCCCTTTTTCTGCAACACTCTCAAGGTGAGCTTCCGACGGTTTGTGAGCTTGGCAGATCGCTATTCAGAGCGATCTGACAAGCGAACTCACTCGGCGCTCGTTCTCCCAGAGACCTGTGAGGACGACTGTCATTGTATTCCCGCCTCCAATCCTCGATAACCTGCTTGGCCTCGGTTAGGGTCGCGAACCAATGCACGTCCAAACACTGCGCTCGCAGCGTGCCGTTGAACGATTCCACATACGCATTGTCGGGCGGCTTCCCCGGACGCGAGAAGTCGATCTGCACCTGGTTGTGATATGCCCGGAGATCCATGATCTGACTTGTAAACTCCGATCCGTTGTCACAGAAGATAAGCTTTGGAACTCCACGCTTCTGCCCCATCTGATTCAGAGCCCCTACCACGTCTTCGCCTTGCAACGTCTGTCCCACTTCGATGGCGAGACTTTCCCGCGCGAACACATCCAGCACCGTCAATGCTCCGAAGCGGCGCCCATCGGCTAACTGGTCGGCTACAAAATCCAACCCCACCTGGGTGGGCGCCGTGGCCGGAAACGTTCGCGCCTATGCATCGCGGCCCGCCGCTTCCGTCGCGGCTTGTGCCGCAGCGTTAAGCCTTCCTCCCGGTAGCGCCGATACACCAGCTTCTTCCCCACTTTCCAGCCCTCGCGGTTCAACAGCAGCCGGATTTTCCGGTAGCCGCAACGAACGCAAATCTGCGCGATCTCGCGAATCCGCAGACGCAGCGCCGTCCTCGGCTCCTGCATGCTCTCATAGCGAAAGGCCAAGACCGGCATCCGCGCCACACGACATGCACGCCGCTCGCTCATCCGGTAGGTGTCGTGCCAATAACTCACCACCGGGCGGCGCCGCGAGGGCGTTACAGTTTTTTGCCAGCACGTCCTGCAGCATCACTTTGTCCAGCGTCAGCTCTGCCCCCAATCGCTTCAGCCGCCCATTCTCTTCCTGTAGTTGTTTGAACTGCTGGACCTGGTCGGTCTCCAGCCCCTTATACTGCTTCTTCCACCGATACAGCGTCTGCTCAGTAATCCCCACCTGTCTGATCAGATCCGCCACTGGTACTCCCCCAGCGGTAATCGCGCGGCGCGGGCAGACCCTCGCCGGTGTCGAAACCATAGACAATAATTGGGTTGCATAAGTACCGGCTCACTTCCTCAGCAATGGACTTCCAAAGCCACCAGACCGTTTCCACCAGCCACGCCAAATTCAATTGCTGACACGCCAGGCAGTTTCAGTCTTTTGGCCAACTCTGCGGCTCGAAACAGACCGTAGACATACTCCGGACGGTCCCACACTCCAAAGCGCACACGGACGGGCGCCGGGCTAATCGGGAATCTTCGCCACGCGTACAGGACACCGGGCACCCTTGTCAGACGAATTAGAAACCTGTCGATAGTCAAATTACATCCCTCCCAACATTGGTAAGTTAGTACCCTTGCGTGCCGGTGGACGAGTTTCTTGCTTCGACCGCTGTCGCAAGTGGCCGAACTAACGAGGCTTTTGAGAACCTACCCCTTGGGACCATCTCGCGCACGAGGCCCGCCACCTGGTAGAGCGGTGCGCACCCACGGTGCAACAGGATGACCGCACCCAGATACAGGGCCCCGAACAATCCTGAGATCACCACAATTCGTGCGAACGCCTCGAGAGCGTCCGGGAGTCCAATCAAAGACGGGAGGCGTCGTGTGACGCCGGCGCAAACGCAACCCGCCAAGGCCGAAGCAACAACGTACTTCCAGATCGCAGCGATCACCGGGGAGACCTTCAGATGAATTGGCCTCCCCGCGTACCAGAGCGCTGGAATCGTAAGAATCCAGAAAGAGGCAGTCCAGGCCATTGCGATCCCCGGAGGGCCCCAGGGCAGGGCCAGGAGAAAAAGCAAACCCGTGAAGGCAAACTCTATCATCCCCCAGCGGAGCCAGCGTTCCGGTCTTCCGATGGAAAGGTGGATCCAGGCGTGAGTACCGTAGAGAAGCATGACACCTATCCCGGGCCCGAAGAATGCGAAAATCCTACCCGACTCCGCCCATCCCTTTCCCAACAGCAGGCGAATCACGTCCTGACCGACCAGAGTGAGGTCTGCACCCACGCCCATGCCCACAAATGCGGTGACTGCCAGCGCGCTGAGGAGATACCGTCGATACTGAAGGGAGCCTCGGTCAAATCGGCTCAGAGCCGACACAGCGACAGTTGTGATTGATGACACAAACATGGTCCCGGAAAAGGCAAACAAGTCATATGCCTTTTTGTACAATCCTAGGGCCTGCGCGCTAAAGCGCCATCCCACTAACAGGTTATCCATGTTCTGAGCGGAGTAGTTGAAGCTGAAACGACCGTAAACGTTCATCGCAAACCGCACCATGGAGGCCGTCCCTGCGACGCGCTGCGGAAGGCCGGGGATCCATCGACAGAGGCACCAGGCCCCGATTGATTTGCTGAGCGGCTGCGCGACCGCTCCTGCAACGAGCGCCCAGTAGCCCCACCCCGCCCAGGCAAGGAAAATGGAAACGATCACCGAGACAGCAACCGCAAAGATGTTGTTGGAGGAGACTACCGCGAAGCGCATGGCCCGACACAGAAGGGCCACGTGCAAAACCGAAGTGCTCGCGATGAAGATCGTTGCGGAAATGCCGACCGCGATGTGTGCCACGCGCGGTTCTCGATAAAACCACGACAGTAAAGTTCCGGCTGAGGCAAACCCAATCGTGAGAGAGACGCCCGCACCTATGCTGATCCAGAATAGGTTACTGGCCAAAGCATGATCAATCTCGCCCCGCTGTATAACTGCCTCCGTAAACCCGTTTGCCCCAAAGTTTACAAGCAGCAGGCTGAAGGTAGTGACCATGCCGACTACCCCAAAATCTGCCGGCGTCAAGAGTCGAGCCAGGATTACTGTGGCAATAACTTGAATGGCAGACCCAAAACCTGAGGAAAGTACCGTAGCGCCGACGCCCCGGACCGCGAGGCTGCGCAATCCGTGCCCGTCGGCGGCAGGCAGGAATGCGCCACTTGAATCAAACGGCTTCAAACTTCCTCCATACACGGCGTCACTTGCGCGTTAATTGGAGGTGGCGCTGGAGCTCTCGAGCGCTTGGTTCGCACACCATTTCCGGGAACCACAATGGCCGCCATCAGAAAGAGGATCCATACTGGGTCCAGCATCTTCATCGCTGCCTCGGTGAAGTTGAAGACCACCGCCACGACGAAATACGCGAGCTTGAGTCTACCCATTTCCGGATCACGCCGGAACGCATCGAAGACGTTCCGGTAGCTCGTGATCAGCAGGGCAGCAAACAGGGCCACCCCCACCCACCCCAAGTTCAGGAATACCTCGATGTAACCGTTATGAGCCTCGTTCGGGTGCCACCAGTAGACACTCCAGATCTTCTCGAGTCGCGGCCCGAGCCAGAAACTCTCGAAGCCGGTCCCGAACACGGGGTTTCCGGTCATCGTGAGAACCAGCTTCCAGACTCCGGTCCGGCCGGTGAGCGTCGGGTCTCTTCCCATTGTCTCTAATACGCCTCCACCGAGATTGAGGAAGAGGACGGACGCGGAAACGCACACCACCGCCAATATAAAGAAGTGCACGAGCGATGGCCTCCGGATTACCAGGCGAAACCTCGTCGCCGCCATCACGCAGCTGGCCAGCAGGAAACAAGACAAGGACGTCATCGAATTGGCCAGCCAAAAGAGCCACAGCCCCATCGCGAGAAGAGTGCCGGTGGCCACCAGAGGTCCAACTCTAGTTCGGCGCCCGCGGCCCGGGAACGCCTGAAAGAAACTCCATTCCGCTGCGATTATCGAGATCAGGCAGATCATCCCGAGAAGGTTTTTGCCCGTCGTAATGCCGATGTACATGGGAGCTCCGGTCGTGCTATCGAACGCCCGTCCTAAGTCGCCATAATATTTAATGAACAGGATGGACAGGGGCACGAGGAGAAAACCCACCCGCGCCAGGAAGCGCTTAATCGCGGCGGTCCGGTTCGGGTCAGTCAGTACGATTAGAACCATTACGGGGTCGCCGAGGGCCTTGATCCACCGTCTGAACGCCACGCCCGGATAGTCGGACCAAAAGATACTCACGGCACAGTAGAGGAAAAACAGAACGATCGGTAAATTCGCTCGCAGGAGCGCCGCGACCTGTCGGCTTCTTCTGACAAGCACGACCATGCCAACCACCAAGAGTGCCGTAAACACAGCCCGGTCGATGGGACTTCCGTCAATGAGCTGGTCAGGTGAGGCTACCGACCCTGCGGCGTCCGAGAATCCAATTATCGCCAGCCACTGGGACATCGCTCGCGACCCGCAAATCCACACCCACATCACGGGAATCCACAAGACGGGGGAAGTCTGCACTTTCCGGTCGCGATTAAGCACGAAAAGGCCCAGAATCCCGAGGACGAAGGCGATGGTGGCATTCTGCGGGGACATTACTGCGTCGTTGACGATAGGTTTTGAGTCATCTCGCGTCGAGAAAGAGCCGATGCAGGAGTTCGAGGGTCAGCACCTGATGGATCTCGGTGGTGTAGTTTCTGTCTCCTTTGAGATGGCCCTGCACCATGGTTTCCAGCACGCTCGGTACGAGGTACGGCCGGGAGAGCGTCCGAGGGTCGAGCAGCATCTCCCTGACATACTCGGAGAGGGTATCCCGGTACCAGATCCGAAAATGGCTAAACTTGTGCCTGCCCAGGAAGAGGCGCTCGAAATGGAACGGCGAGAAAAGATGATCGATCCGCGCTACCCACTGGGGCATGCCATCGCCGTAGGCGTATTCCGCCTTGAACGTGAACTCGAGTAGCCGCCGGGAAACCGCCGCTGAGAGCGGCGCCTGATGCCCGGCCAGACCGCGATCCGTGCGGATCCGCTGGAGCGCGGCGTCTCCGTCGGCAATCAACCGTAGGCAAATACCGTTGTTCGTACAGGCGGAATCCGGCGCGCGAAAGACAGTCCGAACGAAATCGTTGTCAAGAAACGGAGACCGCAGGGAGAGTTGGGTCTGTTCGAGCGCGAGCAGGCCGTAATGGTGCCAAGGAGCTTGCTGGAACACTGCAAAGGAAAGGGGGTGGCCTCGAAGCAGCTCCGTGTAGGTCTCTTTTGCCTGGCGAACGTAGGGGAGTAATTCACCAGAGAACAACCCGAACAGGGGCTCCACGGGCTTGAACGCCCGCACCCGACGAAGTACTTCTCCCCCATAGTTTCCCGTCATCCTTACCGGAGCGATTTCGCGGGCCCGCTCGTTGACGTACAGGTCGGCGGAACGGTCCACGCTGGTGCAACCGTCGGTGAGATACACGGAACGCTCCGCGTAGCGGGAAAACTGCGACAAAAATTCCTTTCCCACCGGGATCACGTCGTGGCTTTGCCCGCACGCCCGGGCCACTTTCCGCGCCAAGGTGACGTCCTGGCAGTCGCGGAAGGTTCCTCCGAAGGAGTAGCACGGAAGAGATTCCGTGGGAGACTTCCTCCACGCCATGATCATCCGGGTGTCCAGTCCGCCGGTCAAGGACATCCCGATCCGCTCCTGACCGTTAAAGTACCGCGGGAGGTTTTGCGAGAAGACCGCTCGCAGTTCCCGGTAGTATGTTTCCGGCTCCAAGGGGGCTTGCTCCTCCCACTCCCGCGGGTGAAAGTAGCCACTCTTCCGCTCGATTCGAGCGTGCTTGAAGACCCAGGCCGAGGCAGGTGGCAGCACATGGATGTCCTGGAAGAACGTCCGGTTCTCTAACACACAACCACAGGCGACGAACTCTCCCAAGCTGCGAGCATCCACCGTCCGGAGTTCGGGACGAACCGCGAGGATCGCCTTGGCTTCCGCGGCGAAATAGAAGGCCTCCTTCGATTCGTGCCAGTAGATCCGATGCATCCCGTATCGGTCGTTGAAGAGCATCGCCGTTCCGCGTGTGCGGTCCACGAGAAGCCCGTGGAACCTTCCGTTCAAGCCCGCCGGAAAGGTGGGGTCTTCCTCGTAGAGGTGGACGAGATAAGAGGGCCTCTTCGCCTCGAGTTCGTGCCCCCTCTCTTTGAGGCGGCGAGCCGTCCCGGGCTCGGGATATTCCTCGCCAGAAAAGGCCAGAACGACATCCTCTCGTTCGTTGCAGACCGGCATCCCGTCAGAGAAGGAACCCTTCCGCATGGCCCATCCCACGTACGCTCCGGAGGATTCGTCGATCCACGTTCCGGTCGTGTAGAAGGACTCATGGCAAAGGACCTCAACCATCCGCCGAAGTTGCGGCTCAGCCCACTCTCCCGGCATCTTCGTTAGAAGACCCACGATTCCTGGCATATCAAATCAGGCCAGACCAGACTCTACAATGACTCGGAGCGGTTTAGCCATCGTTCTCCGAATGGATCAGTTGTCCGCGGGTTAGGCATTGGAGCCGGCGGGAGGATTTGAACGCTCCATCTGCCGCTTACGGTTCGGCCGCTCTAATATTGAGCTACACCGGCTCATCGACCGCTTGAAACCGTGCCAATTCGCACGGGTACTAACGCCCACCGCGATCACCGTGGGCGGGAGGATGCCGAGAAGGCCGCGATGGAGTCCGAATTTCATATAGAGCCTTCCCTTGGTTGTCAACGGAACGTAAAATCTGGGCACTAATATTTCTTCAAATCCATTTCGAATCTTGAATTGCCGTAAAGGGCTCTCGCGCTTGTTGCCGTAATTGAACATTCCATATGTGACATACGACACTCCCTTTGAGTCGCAAACCTCGACGGCCTTGGCGATCATGGCATTAGCCGGTCGATTATCGAACTGGCTGACCTTGGACACGAAGTTAAGGATCGCAGCGACCTCTCCACAATAGACCAATTTCACGAACCCGATTACTTCGCCTTCAAGGTATGCGCACACGAAATCACTCCGGTCAAGGAACGACCCCTCGTCTTTTTTCACCTGCTCGAGGCTCTTGCCGAAATGGATGTTGGGCACCCCCTGCCGCAGCGGAGAGTCATCGTTCACCGAAGCGATTGCTTTGATCAGATCGTCATCAAATCCTTTGACTTTGACCACCACTCCGCGTTTCTGTGATCTCCTCACGTTCTTGCGAGTTTCTTGCGGCAGCTTTTCCCACCAGTCCTTGAAGCTAGTGAGGCGAATCGCAGCAACGCTATCCCATTCCATGGGGTACTGATATTTTGGCAGCGTGGCCGGTAGTTTCTGGGTAAAAGTGAAAATATCAGCATGCAAGGCCCCCAATTTCTGCTCTTTCAGTTTTCTTACCCACAACCCTGGATCCTCTATTGCGCTTTCCTGCCAGAATTCATCATGGATGGCGGCCACCCTGATCCACTTTCCTCTGACGACTACTTTCCGTCCGTTAACGTCCAGCGCCGGAACTCTGATCCACTTCCCCTTAACGCTAATCTCGATGCTATGGTCGGTCATGGCTTCCTTAGCTCATCCCCCTCGCCTACAGTTTCATGTCGCGGGCACTTGCGACACGCTCCTTGAGTGTCCGATAGGCTGTTCTTGCGGAATCGCCGAATCTGACGCAAGAATAGCTGAGATCACTGGCGTGCGAATCGAATAGCCCGAGAAAATGAACGTCTCTGCCGTGCTGGCCAGCCAAGTCATCCTTGAACTTGTAGGTGCCGGGATTCCTTGTGGGATTGACCCCATTCAGGTCGTAGACGGTACAACCGTCCTTCTTGACATCCTCGATGAGTTTCCATTGCAGGAGATATGACCCATTGCTTTTCATTCCGACATTGCTTGTTGCACCAAAGAGGTACAGAACGGTCTTCCCGATTGCACTGTACACCAAGCCTGCACAGGTACCTTTTTCAGACTTGCAGAGCATGATCTTCATTTTCAGATTCTCAGGTAGCCGGGCTTGCATCAATCTGAACTGATTAATGTCGTTCCCCTCCGCAAATTTCTTTCGGGAGACCATCTCTTTGTAGATGTCGATGAAGGCTCCAAAGAGCTCATCGCTTGAACCTGCAACCACCTCGAGGTTGTTTCGCTCGGCTAGTTTCAACTCACGCTTCCAGTGCGATTTCATTCCTTGACGCAACACTTCGAGCGGAGGAGTGAGGTCCATGAGAATCGTCCGCCAGCGAGTTTTTTCGCCTGTTGCTGAGAATCCTTCCTCCGCCAGAATCTCTGCGAAGCAGGAAATGTCGATGTTATAAACGATCGGAAACAACTTTAACACCAGACCACGCCTGCAAGAAAACTCGTTACGCAACGCTCGAATGGTTTGCCGAAAAATCTCCGCTTTGGGTTCCGCGCCGCGGTGCCAGAGTGGCCCCCATCGAATGTACGCCAGACCGATATTGAGGAGGGGCAGCGTTGCGAGTCTTGCTTGAGCGACAGCGACAATATCCCGATTTTTCCTAAGGATGAGATGACCGATGTTCCGTCGACCGGAAGTGACGGCGGCGTAGGGCCACGTCTGATAGAGATTAGCGTCGTCAAACTCCCGTAGGATCTGACACCACGCCTGTTCATCTACGGTGTCGATTTCCGATGTATACCACGGATCTAGCTTGCGCATTGTTGGCATTGACTTGGACTCAGCCGATCAGCTCAAGAACTTGGCCGTGTTTCGCTCTTCGCGCTGCGCGGTCTTTACTCTACCGCAGCCCAGGGGTTCGCCCCTATCACACACTCCGTTGGTTAAGTCAAACTTTGGCTGGGAAGCTGGCGGGTGCGGGCATTCTGAAAGGGTGGCTCGAATGAAAACTGCTTCGGCAGTTGTTTAGCGCCAATCTGATCAAAGATACGGTCCATGATGGTGGCGGTCAGCAGGATTTCACGGTTGGGTATGGGCACCGGCGTACCTTCGATGATGGAGCGGTAGAAGGACTCGATCAAACAGTGCATGCCGGCTTTGGCGTGGAAATCCCTGGCCAAGAAGATCCTTGCGTTCGCGGCCAAGTTGGCAATATTCTGTCGGGCGAATACGAGAGGCGGAATAAATTTCTCGAGATAACTCTTGAACGGCGCACCTCGAAGTTTAAGCAAGATTTCGTGATCCTGATCGAGTAGCAGCCCGTTGGTCGGCCCGTAGATGGAAAATTGATGCAATGAGGGGCGCATCTGGGATGAGAACGTGAAATAGGCGGTGGTGCGTTCTTCTTCACAGATCATGACCCGCAGCTCATCGATGATTTCGGATTCACCGACGCCCTTCAATAGCGGGCTGACAAAACCCTGCGCGATCACCTCGGGCGAATCGGTGCTCAGAAACTCAGCGATGCGAGCAATACCGTGGCTGATGATGTTGTGGAGCAACTTGCCCGGCAATCTGCGCACCCAATGTTGCTGGTCGCCAAATAGCGCTCGCGCATAGGTGTGTCCGAGTTCATAACAAAAATGACTTTCCATGTGGACCGGCGGTCCGCCCAAGTAACCGCTCTCGACAAGCTTCCGCATCCGTCGCGTCACGTGGCTGAACTGGTCATCATGTCCTGCCGTCAGTTTGAGACCCTTCTCATTCGCGAAGGTCACAAGAGAGCGCGCTTCATCGGCGTAAAGTGTGAACGGCTTCTCTACATAGACGTGACATCCCGATTCTAGGCAAAGCCTGGCAATCTCAAAATGGCTTTCTGCAGGAGTGGTGATGTGAACCACGTCCGGCCTTGCTTCACTAAGAAGATCCGTCAGTGCCTCGAAACAGCGTTTGACCGGGAACCTTTCGTACAACTGGCGTGCCATCAGGAGTTCCCGGTCGTACACCCCAACGATCTCGCACCCCTTGATCCTCTGGATCTGCGACGCGTGGGCGTCTGCGATCTTGCCGCATCCAACGATGCCCACCTTAACCATCTCCTGGCCCCTCCTGGCATGCTTCGAAGTAACGTTTGAATGCCTCGGTCATGGGCACCTTTGGCGACCAACCCACTCGCGCCTTCAGTTTGTCATTGCTATAACGCGTCTTCTTCCAATTGGTATGCCATTCCCTGCGATTGAAGACGGGCGGCAACTGTTCCTCCGACCAGTTGGAGTACGACTCCCACAAATAGCAGAGGGCGTAACTTAGTATGTGCGGGACGTACACTGATGTGAACTTCCTCACATTCTTCTTGTACAGACGCAAGAACCTACGGCTGGAAGGCAGATCGTCATCTACCACATTGAAAACCTCACCATCCACACCCTTAGTCAAACCGCTCAGTGCAATCGCGTCCGCACAGTTATCGACGTAAGTGAACGGTATAGTGTTGGAGCCGCCCAGATGCAAAAATATCCCGAAGGTCGCGATCCCTACCCGGCTGACAATGCCCGTCTTGCCAGGGCCTAAAACATATCCAGGCCTCACGATGACGTAGGGTATCCCGAATCTCTGGCCATAATCGGTGACGTTTTCGTCCTGCTTGATTTTTGCGAAACAATAAGCCCCCCGAAGCTTGGGATGCTTTTCGACCGGACACGACTCATCCAACAGTCTTCCCTGCGGTTTTTGGGTGTTCGAATAAACTGTCAGTGAACTGACGTTGACGAATCGCCGCAAGCAGTGGTGCTGTAGCGAAGCTTCGAGGAGATTCCGCGTGGTGACGACCGAGTTCATGAACGCATCCGGAAATGACTTTCCATCCCTGCCCGTGGCCAAGTGAAAGATAAGCGCCACGCCTTCTGTCGCAGAAACGCAATCCTCGCGCGACAGAAGATTGCCTTTCACCACTTCGACCCGTGCGTCGTCCCGCCGCAGTGCAGATAGGGCCTCGAGCCCAGCCGTTTCACTGCCGGGCCTGACGAAGCAGCGCAGACTGCGAAATCCACGGTCCAGCAGCCTTTCAACGAATCTGGGCCCGAGGAAGCCGGATGCCCCCGTCACCAGGATAAGGTCATCCCGCCCGATTATAAAATTGTCGTGCTCCGTTTGGCTCATATCTCGCTGTTACTCAGTAACGTATGGCTGTTTGATCGGGCTGAAGCCCAGGAGCGCAAGAAGTGCGCCCAAGTGATAAGAGAGTTTGATTAGACATGTCATGAACCAGCGATGCCCGAAGAATAATGTAACCGGCAATCCGGCCGTGTAAGCTGGAACAGCCAGGATCGATTTCGCAATGTTCAGCACTCCGAAGGTCGGATGCACTGGGGAGATTGCCCCTGAAAGCAAGGCCCTTTTCAACATGAACGAACGTTTCCAACGTATGGGAGGAACCACCTCATACGCTACTGCCTCGTTGCACCAGATGAAAACATGGCCTTTTTCGATCATCCTGCCGAAGAAGTCCTGGTCCTCTCCCGTCAGAAACTCCGGGTTGAACGACTGTCCGCTTGCGGCAAAAAGGCATCTCTTCAACAGCACGTTGCCGGTCCGTCCTTTCTTCCAGTCGATAATAAACCCCGTGGGATAAGTTGTCCGCTCGTAGAAGTTGCCTTTAGCGATCCACCTTGGCGGCTCTTGGTCGAAGAAGGGCTTCACCGGCCCCAGGACACCATCCACTTCATACTTGTTGCATGCCGCAAACAACGTTAGCAGCCAGCGTTCAGTAGGAAACTCGTCGTCGTCGATGAAGGCGACGAAGTCCCCGTCGGAGTTCTCGATTGCTTTATTCCGCGTCAGCGCTATGTTCTGCTTAGGTTCCACACAGTATCTAACCAGGATGGTCGAACCTACTGCAAATTCCAGGACCACGGGTTCCGCCGATCGCAAATGATCATTGTCGGCAACCACGATCGAATAGGTGAATAGGCCACCCGTGTCCTGAACACTGAGCTCTTTCAACAAGCGCTTGAGAAAACCCGGCCGCTTGTAAGTGCAAATGCAAACGCTAATGTGCTTCTTCTGGTTGGTCATAGCATCTGAGACCAGGAGCGGGCTTGCGACGCACTCATAGGAGGCAGGAGTCTAGGCTAGGCGGTTCCATTTGATCCTCTGCCCTCCTCTTTGCCGGCGCGCTGGCGGATGGGCATCGCGAAACCGGGCGCAATCGGGAGATCTCTAGTCCGACGGAAAATATCTCCTCCCGTCAAGAACCGATATTCTTCCGCGTTTATCGGATGCGTCTCTACTTCGACCGCAAACTTTCGAGCCAGTGAGAAGATCCGCTGCAGACGATCCGCAGGTTCAAGCGGCGGAAGACTGAACAGGAAGTCCGCCAGTTGGTGCCGCCGGCGTAGCATGTGATTGACGAACCAGCGGTACATGCGGTTGGCGCACGATTTTTCACCGGCCCGAAAAGAAAAGCTCCTGCGCACCAAGCCACCGGGTGGCAGCAGGTTCCCGAGAACCACGTTGGCGCAAAGATGCATATGATGGTGCCCATCGATACGAGTGGGCTCCACGCCGTAAAGCCGGTTGAATTCGTCCAGCTGTGCCGCTACGACGTACTCGAATGAACCGGTGAGACCCGGGTGAAAGAGCACCGGGGCAAAGCGGTGCCGTTGCAAGAACCCAGAGAGCCGTTGCTGATGCTCCATGAGCTTCGCGCGTCCGGCGGCCGAAAACGGCGTCGTGAAGTTCAGGTGGAGGCCGGCATCGATTCTGTACTCCCGCGCTATTGTTATTGCCCGCTCGGAGTCCTTCATGAAGACCATGGCACTCACAGAAGAGACACTTCCACAACGAACGCACTCCAGGATCCGGTCGCTAGTATCGCGGTCCCTTCCCCAGTCGTCGGCATTGATGATGAGAAGACCGGTAGGGGGTGCCTGGCTGCTATGGCGCTCCAACTCATCGTCCGGCAGTAGTCCAACTGAAGCCTTCGTTCCCATCGGCACGCCGAGATCACCGTTTTGCATCGATGAATCTTCCCTCGTTCACGAAGTTTCCAATCATCTCCAAGTTGTCTGCCCCGCCCACGAGCCGGCTCAGCTGCCGTCGCCTGAGATAGGCAATCAACTCCTGATCATCTACTCGAGGAATGCGCTTCAGGAAGGTGGTGAGATATCCCATAGAGCAGCCCTGCGGAGGCCACAATATCAACAACATCGGACGTCCTGAATCGACGGTTATTAATCAACGCTTAAACCTCGCGATGTGACCGCTCAGCTCACGGATTCCCACCACTACCTACCCGATCAACGTCAGGCAACAATCGGGCCTTACCTCATTCAGGAGATTCCCGGTTCTTATGACGCCCTCCGGCGAAAAATCCGCTGGGGAGCGAGCAGTTGCTGTAGGCGCTGCATTTGCTCGCGTCGGCGGAAGGCCACCAGTTCGCGGGAGGCAGGACGCTCCGTGCGCCGGATCACCGACCAGACATAGCCCAACAGCAACGCCAAGCCGCCAAGGACAAGAGGCTTTCTGGTCATCTGAAAAACCGATCGAGAAAACTCCCAAATGGGGTGATTGCCCAGAGCGTAGTCCTTGGCGCCCGACCGAAAGCGGGCCATCAACGCACCGCTTTCAGCGGTGCCGCTCTGCCGATGGTGTGCACACGTTTTATCCGTAAACGTCCTCGTCTCCCAGCCCTTCATCCTTGCGCTAATAACGGCAATCGAATCCACGGTGCCGCCCTTGATGGGTATATATCCGCCAATCTCTTCAAAACACTCACGTCGAAACAACTGGCACGCGCCGGGAACGAACTCCATGCTGGCGAAGCGATAGTCGTACACCGTTCTTCCCCCCTCCTGGTAAGGAGTACCAGCGACTCCTAACTTCGGGTTCTCGGCGAACTTGCTGAGCAGATACGCCAGGTAGCCTTGCTCGAAGGAGATATCCGCATCCAGATTGCCAATAACATTGTAAGGCAAAGCCGTGACTCTGGCGTATCCGGCGTTGAAGGCATGCACTTTCCTCGCGAAATTCCGGTCGTAGCGCTCGGTCATTCTGACCAATTCAACCCACGGGTGGTCGGCTGTATATTGCTTCACCAAGTCGTCCGTGCCGTCGGTCGAACCATCGCTAACGATAATCCATTTGATCGGCAGGATAGTCTGTGCCACAACGGACTTTAAGGTTAGCTCGATAAACTGCCTCTCATTGCGGGCCGGGGTAATCAAAACGTACTTCAGGTCTAGTTCTGGCATTGACGTTGCCGATCTTTGTTTTCCGCTTTGTAAGCCCCAATAGGAAGGCCGGTACATCGCTCAGACTGAGATCCGAACGTGCGGGGCGCCGGCGCCAACCGTGGTTGTCGGGTGTGACTTCTGCCCTCTGTGGACCCGCAACTGCAGGCCAGGCAAGTCCTGATTTACATCTCCGACACGGTTCACGCCCACGTCAGCCGATTCGCAAGCGCTGTTAAACGACGCCGACCGGCGTATGCGAAACCACGCTACCGCTTCCGCCGCAGTCGCGAACCACGCGCCTTTGCTCCTGAGTTCGTCAACTAAGCCTGCGTAGAAGTCGCTCCAGCATCGTTCAGGCGCGATGCTTCGGTCATGCCAGTTGACAGTGACGGCACCGCCATAGCGCACCGCGGTGTCGATAATCGCGCCTACTCGCCTGCGTGCTTCCGAAGGAGATAGCGCCATTCGCGTTGGGTAGAACAACGCGGTGTCCATGATATGGAGCGGCAGTTCGAGCAGTCGGCTGGCTTCGAGCGGCTTGTAAACCTGGGGCGTCCCGGCGCGGTAGCCGATGGCCTCGTTATAGCCGACGGTTGTGTCGTAGTCAGCCCCCGCATGCTCCAACGTGAGTGGTGATTGTTGGTCATGGTACAGCCAATGCATTCGGACACCGATCTCTCGCATCCCGGTGATCCGCCGAATCTGTTCCAGTTCCTCGCGGCCCTTGGCGCTGTCGCGCCATGCGTCGATTCCGTGAAGCCCAATCTCGCAGCCCGCTGCGTGCAAGGCTCGCAGCTGGCCGGCAATGTCCGCGGCGCCGTAGCGGGACGCCCGGTGTTTTGGTGCCGGACCACCATCAGTCCGGCCCGGGTCGTCCTTGAATGGAATGACGAAAAAGGATGAATGCGGGCAACCTTCCAGCTGTGGATAGCGGTCGAATTCCAGCCAGAAGTCCTTGGCGACGCCCAGATATACAAACGGTAACTTCAAAGCCGCAATCCAGTTGACTAGGAGTTCGCGCACCGACATCTGTCTCGTCACCAGTTTGAACAATGACTGGAAGACTGCACGATAGAGAAAACCAAACATGGTGTGGTCAAACTTATGAAGACGGATGGAGGGATGGTCTACGTCGTGCGTCAGGCACGCGATGAACCGATACCCCTCTGGCACCGGCGGGATCTCAACTAACTCCCTGCCACTCGAAACGATCACGTCTCGCAACAAAGCGATGTGGAGTTCCAAAGTCGGAATGCCGGCGTTATGCGCGGGCTGCCCCACCGTGAGTAGGTTGCCGATCTCACGAAAGAGGTCGTAGCCGATCCTCGCGACGACTCTTCCGTCCGACTGGTCAAGATACGCAACTGCCCGCCGCGATTCTGCGTCTACTAAGAAATCGGACTTTCTTCCAAGAAAGTGAACGCTGTCGGCATAGATGGGAATGCGGAGTTGCTGATAAACAAGCATGCGGCCGTGGTCTTGTTGAGGGACGGCCTCAAGCTCGGTTTGACCATCGAACAACAGTTTCCTACCCCCATACACCAACACCAGTTTGGCGGTCTTCTCGCTGAATATCCCTTCCCCCGCACACAACAAGACCTCATACTGCCGATCGCTGTGATAGAACTCCCACGGGGTCTTGAACAGTTCAAAGAACTCTCGAACGGCTGCGTGTTCGGACGGATTCGCGACGACACCAATCATGCCAGCAGATCTTTCAATATCGCTCCGCGCTTTGGGCTGAGGGTCACCGGTCTCATGTTCTTGTTCACCAGTGAGCGGCAGCGTTGCCACCGTCCATCAGGTCGGCGTAGAAGGAAAGAAATCTCTCCTTTTCTGACTGCCAGGAAAGACTGGGCAAGAGCTTTCTCGCCACGGTTAAGCGTCGCAAGACCTCCCCTGGGTTGTGCCACATGAATCTAAGAGTGTCCGCCATCGCTGCATCGTTGCCCGCTTCGTAGTAAAACAGGCAGTCCTGGCACAGGTACCTGGTGATTGTTGGCGTCTGCGGTGAGAGCACAGGAAGATTTTGGGTCAGGTATTCGACGATCTTGGTTGAAAAATACAGATCGCCAAACACGCCTGGCCGGTGGCAGGAAATACCTATATCTGCCTTGTTCATCTCAGAGGGCACGCAGTCGAGGGGAACCGGACCGATATGCTCTACCGAGTCCCTGACGCCAAGCACGGAGGCCAAGTTGAAAACTTCGGTCAACTTGTTCCCTTCCCCCAGAATTCTGAGCTTAACCGGGACCTCGCCGGCAAGTCTGGCGATTGCTCGCACGGCCAACCCAAGGTCATATTGCTCGGTAACCGTGCCGCAGTACAGCAGGACCAAACTGTCCCTGCTCCGAGGCCAGGATAGGGAAGGTTCGTTCACCGGAAAAAGCTTCAAATCCGGAAAGTTGTGCACGATGAAGATCTTGTCGTCGCCAACCCCCTTCATTTGAAGGTTTTCTCTCATGCTTTCATTTACCGTGATGACCCGGTCAGCGAGGTCGCAACTAATCCGTTCCTGCAGGCGGAGAAGCCGGACCACCATGTTGTGAGGTGTGCGGTCGCTGCAAGCCATGAACAGTTCCGGCATAGGATCATGCACATCCAGGATCAGCTTACTTCCACTGAGCCGGGGAATGAGCGCAGCCAGCACAAGGATGTCGGGCATGTTGTGGACGTGTACGACGCTTAGCTTGCCCCGCAAATGCAGCGATGCAAGTTTCAGTGCGCCAAGAACTCCAACCGAGAAATATTCGTAGAGGTATCGAAGATAGCCTCCTCGCTTTTTGCTGATCGGGAGACGGTGGATCTGAACTCCATTGACAATGGCTTGGCGCAGTTGAGGCTCGCCATTCCGTTCCTCCGCCAAAGAAATGACATGGACTTCGATGCCCTTCTCTGCCAGCGCCTCGGCTTCTCTGCGAACTCGCGGATCACGCAGGTAGTAGGTGTGGGCCAACATGGCCACTCTCTTTGTGCTTGTCTTGTCAGGCATCGTATCTCCTCACCAGGCCATCCACGATTTTCCGGTGAGCGGTGCCATCGCCAAACAGTTCCTGGTACGGACCGGTTGGTTCAAAGTTGCTTACAAGGTGCGCGATCCGGTCTGGCTCGGGGCCCGTCAGGATCTTCCATCCCGCCTGCGAGATTTCAGGAAACCAAGAGATATCAATCAGCACGATACAGGGCTTACGCAGAAGGTAGGCCTCTCTGCGAACTCCGCCAGAGTCAGTGAGAATCTTGTCTGCGCCGGCGGCCAGCCGGACAAAATCAACATAGCCCATCGGCTTGCAGAGCTCAATCTGTGACTTGCCGAGGATTTCCATCAACCCGAAGTCCTGCAGGCACTTCAACGTTCTCGGATGAGCGGGGAATATGATCCTTCGCCCAGCCCTGACCAACCCCTGAATGATCGCGCGCAGCCGTGGCGCCTCCTCCAGGTTTTCTTGACGATGCAGGGTCAGAACGTGGTAATCGCCCCGGGAAGGTTGGATGCCGTATTTCTCCAAGGTCATGAGAAGCGCATCCTTCATCAGGTCCCCTGAAAACTCGATGCGATGGGGCTCATAACCTTCCTTCTCCAGGTTTCTGACATCGGTCTTTGTGCAACAGAAGATGACATCAGCCAGGACATCTGATACCCGTCGATTGATCTCTTCCGGGTTGTACCGGTCAGCGGCTCGAATACCGCCCTCCACATGAGCAAACGGGAAGCGCAATTTGCTCGCGGCAATCGCGGCGGACATCGTTGAGTTCACATCCCCATAACTCAAGACGCAGTCGGGCTTTTCGGCACGAAAGACTCCCGCCAATTCTTCAATGATTCGACTCATAAAGGTCACGGGATCATTGTTTGGAATTTGAAGGTGATAATCGGGTGGCGGCAACTCAAAGCACTCGAAGAAGGCCTGCGACATTTCGTAGTCATAATGCTGGCCTGTGTGGATCAGCACCTCTCGCAGGCCGCGATGTCGCAACTCCATGTTGACGAGATATTCCTTGACAAAGTTTGGTCTCGTCCCCACTACCGAGCAGATCTTCATAGGGATCGTCGAATACTTCCTTGCGTGATAGGGGCGTCCGGTAGCTGTGCAATGGCCGTCGGTCTCTCAGGTACAGCCTCCCGCTCGACCTTCATTTCGTTGGAAGCCTTGATCGCATCGAGAATCACGGAACGGGCATACTTGCTCAGGATCTCGATGTTGGGCATGACGCAATGACCGCCAATTACTCCCGGGAAGTACTTCACAGGAGGAAAAAACTTTACTTCTTCGAAGAATGACACGACCTCGTCGTAATTCCCGCCCGCGGTATCGCAATATCTCTCGACCTCTTGCGCCCAAGCGATCAGCAGACCGAAGTATGTCGTCTCGCTGAGCTTTGCTAGTTCGGTCGCTTCCGTAGAGGACAGGACCTTCGTTTTCAAACCCACCGACTGAAAGTGCCTGGCAGCCTGTTCGCCGGCCTCGGGATCAGCCGCACCCACAAACTTCGTGTAGAGACGGAGGTCGTCGAGCATGTGCGCGTGCTTGCCGCGGACCGGGCTGTACACGACCGCTGTTCCGGTTCGATCGCCGATAGCGCGGGTCGTCCCGATTCCCACTGTGCTATTGATGACTGTCAGGCTGGGCCTGTAGAGGTCGATGTAGCGGGCCGTCTCGCCGATGAAATCCTTAATCTGGAACGGGTAGCACACATGTACGACCTCAACCTGCCCAATTTCACCGGGAGGAGGCGAGACGTCCACCCCAACTGTGTCGTGGTACCTGGAAATGAGCTCAAAAAGCGGCTTTCCGACCTCTCCGAGTCCGACGACAACAACCTTACTTTTCCTTTTCATGACCTTTGAGCCTCCTCCGAAAAAATAGCTGTATTGTGAACAACGTTCACTGAGGGAGATTGCATTATTGACTGTGTTATGGGATGTCTCTCTGTGCCTCTGCTAGAACATTTGAAGGTACTCCTTCGACACTCGATTGAAGGCACGCTGGGGCGCCGACTGGACCCTTTATGTGTGGGTGATACTGCGGCTGACCCACCCCGATGTAATGAGGGGAGTACTACCTTTGCGTTCGCCGTGTCCCTTATTCCGGGACTTCCGAGGAGTTGAAAATGGGGGAAGTGGCCTACGCCGTCCGGTCCACCGTTGCCAACGGAGTAACATCGGCCTCGACGTGTTTGCGAATGAACTGGATGTCGAAGCTCAGGATCTCCTGAACCACCCGTGCCTGTTGCGCTGCTGTCAATTGCGGGAACATTGGCAGAGATACGATTTCAGCGGCGATCTTCTCGCAGACCGGGAAGTCGCCTGCTTGGTATCCCAGGGCTTCATAAGCCCGCTGACGATGCAACGGAATCGGATAGTGAATCCCAGTGCCGACGCGAGCCTTCCCCAAGTGCGCCATCAGGCCTTCGCGATCCTGAGTCCGCACGACATACAGGTGATAGACGGCGCGGGACCAAGAGGGTTCATAAGGAGTCTGGACTCCGGCTTGGAAAGCCGCCAGCAGACGGTTGTACTCCGCCGCCCTTTCCCGTCGCTTTGCGTTCCACCCGGCCAGGTGCTTCAATTTCACGCTCAGGATTCCAGTCTGAATCGAATCGAGACGGCCGTTGTATCCCTCGATGTCGTGGTAGTACTTTTTCGCCTGGCCATGATCCCGGATCATTTTGCAGGTGTCCGCCAGCCGCGCGTCATTCGTGGTAATCGCGCCACCTTCGCCGCAAGCTCCGAGATTCTTCCCGGGATAGAAGCTGAAGGCACCCGCGCGTCCCATCGAACCTGCCTGCAACCAGCGATTCTGTTTACGCGAGAAATATTCGGCTCCGTGCGCCTGGCACGCGTCTTCCACCACCAACAACTGATACTGCGTGGCCAGTTCCAGAATCGCATCCATGTCCGCCATCTGCCCATAAAGATGGATCGGGACAATGGCTGTTACTGGCCGCATGCTCCTTTTGCTGATCAGCTTACCATCCTCTAATACGGTGCACTGCGTCTCCAGATACTCGCGCAATTTCTCGGAATCCATGTTGTAGGTGCGCTCGTCGATGTCGACGAACTCCGGGAGTGCCCCTACCTGCGAGATGGCTTCCGTCGTGGCAATGAATGTGTGCGGAACGGTCACCACCACATCGCCCACGGTCACGCCGGCGGCCATCAGCGCGAAACGGAGAGCGTCCGTACCACTGTTGACTGCGACCGCACGTTCGGTGTGACAGAATGCGGCAAACTCTTTTTCGAAGTTATCCACCATCGGGCCGCCGATGAAGCCGGCTGTCCGGATTACTTGCCGAAAAACCGCTGTCAGCTCCTGTTCGAGCTCGACGTGCGGCGTGACCAGATCAAGAAAAGGTATATTTTCCGAATGATTCACTGCGCTACCCCCGTTTCAATTTGACGAAGGATTCTTGCTGGATTGCCGGCCACAATGGCGTTGGCCGGAACATCTTTGGTGACCACGGCGCCTGCTCCCACAATGGCGTTCTCTCCGATGCAGGTATTAGCGAGGATGGTCGCGCCGGAGCCGATTGAGGCTCCCTTTTTTACCACCGTCCGTTCCACACGCCAGTCGGCATCGGTCTGCAAGCCGCCCGTGGCAGTAGTCGCGCGCGGATACAAGTCGTTGATGAACATCACCCCGTGTCCGATGAAGACGTTGTCCTCGATGATTACGCCTTCACAGATGAACGTATGGCTGGAGATCTTGCAGCGTTTGCCCACCGTCGCGTTCTTCTGGATTTCGACGAAAGCGCCGATTTTGCTCTCGTCACCGATCTCACATCCATAGAGGTTGATGAACTTGGAAAGCTTGACGTCTCGTCCAAGCGTTACGTCCGGAGCTATGCATACATAAGTGTCCATAAAGAGAACTAGATGTTTTTCGACCGACCTACTGCCAACAGTCTTGCTTCCCAACCAAGACTTGCACTGCTCAATCCGCAGTCGCCTGATCGGGCTCGCACTTCCAGATGGTTGATGGACTGGCGACGGCTGTGACGGGACGATGATTCCCGGGACGCCCAGTCGATGGCAAACTGCCCAGTTCAAGCTCGCGATGGAGACTGGCTACCGCGATTTGCACGTCCGGTTGCGGCACCACAAATGACATGCTGCAATCGGAGGATCCTTGCCCTATCGCGATGATGTTTACACTTTCCTGCCCGAACGCGGCCAACGTGCGCGTAACTGTCCCGGACTCAGTTCCCATGTTGTGTCCAACCAACGTGATGACGGAAACTGGCGCGTAAGAAAAGGTGCATTCCACTTTTTCGTGCACCAGGTCCGGCGAGAACTCATGCCTCATCGCCTCGACTATTCGCTTGGCAAACGAAGATTCGACTACCAGGCAGATTTCATTGTTGGACGACGATTGCGAGGCTAGGAGGACGTCAGCTCGAACCGCAGCCGCGGTGCTAACCGTGCGTGCCAACGCGTCGGGAACGCGTTGCGGGCCCGGTCCCGCGATCGTGATTAGTGCGGCATCGAGGATGGCCGTGAGAGCCTTGACTCCTCCAGCGTTCAGCGGACCCTTGGGCGTAATCTTTGTTCCGGACCGATCGGGTGCAAACGTATTTTTGATCCAAATCGGAATACCGCACTGCATTACCGGACGAAGCGTCTTCGGGTGCAGAACCTTCGCCCCGAAATAGGCCAACTCGGCCGCCTCCCGATACGAGATCTCTGCGATCGTGCAGGCTTCGGTGACCAGTTTTGGATCGGCGGTCAGCAGACCGGGCACATCGCTCCAGATGACAACTTCGTCCGCGTCGAGAGCTGCTCCGAGAATGGTTGCCGAATAGTCGGACCCACCGCGCCCAAGCGTCGTCAGTACGCCTTCCTCGGTCGCACCGATGAAGCCCGTTACCACCGGCACGATGCCTGCTTCCACGAGCGGAGCCACGCGAGCCTGGCAACGGGCGCGAGTCAGGTCAGTCCACGGCTCGGCTCCGCCGTGATAGGAATCGGTCACGACTAGTTCGGTTGCGTCCATCGCCTCGCTAGCGACTCCGATTTCTGACAACGCAGCTGTGACGACGGGGGCGCAGAGTCGCTCGCCGAGCCCCGAAATCGCGTCCAGAGTTCGCGGTGTCAGCTCTCGAAAGAGAATTGTGCCCTGGCACAGACGCTGACCCTCGGCAAAGAGGTCGTGAAGCTTGCTTTGCAGGCACCGCCGCTCTGTCGTCGAATGGATCAAGGCGGTAACGGCTTCGTCGTGCTGCTTGCCCAACTGAGCGAGAATTTCGGCGACCGCACCTTCATTTCCGGCCTTTGATTGGTTCGCGGCCTCGATGAGTCGATTGGTGACACCACTCATCGCGGATACGACGACGGCTACGTTGCATTCGCGCGAGGCGGTTCGAATGATGTCAACGACTCTTTCGATGCAGGATGCGTCCCCGACCGAGGTACCGCCGAACTTCATCACTTTGAGCGGTCTTCTCATCTCGCTGCGATCCTCGCTGCGGCGCTACTCTCAGCTGGAGTTTTCACGGGTTGAGACGCGACCGCAGTCCCGCGACTTGCGTCACCTCGGGAATACCACACACTCTGCATTTTGCTTCGACGGATGCAGGCATGAACCAAGTCTGGCGTATCCCAGGGGACATCGTGATATCCCGTTCGCAGGAATTCGCTCTGCGGATCTCTTGCCCACTCGTGCGGAAAAAGCGCGACGGTGTCGTTCTCGGTGAGAGGTGCCGCGACTCGAGTCGGATGTCCCGAGATCGCGCCGTATAGGGCCGCGGGAAGATCGCGCCCAGCACCGAGCGTGATGTGTCCGACCTGAGTCGTTCGGGGATTGATTTCGATGAGGTACGCGTTTCCGGTGCTGGTTTCCAACATGAAATCAAATCCGCACAGGCCGGAGAGGCCCATACGACGGACAACCTTTTCGGCGGCGGTTGACATTTCATCATTTTCGATCAACCGCACAACAGTCGCGTACCCGGCAACATTGCATTTGCGGAGCACCTCAAAATGGAGACTCGCCAAGACTGTGCCCTTCCAGCAAGCGATGGCGCTGGTTGCTTCATGTCCCGCTACGAAGGCCTGAACATTCACCGTCGGCCGGTGTTGCAGTAGGGATGGCCAAATCAGAGTCCGGTCGTGGTCGACCAGGGCTCGCTTGAGCGCTCGTGCTAAGAGCGGGGGCGCCTGCAGCTTCCGGAAGGCACGTTGCGCCTCGTCCACCGTGCGGACCACCCGTACCCCTTCGCCTCCCGAAGTGCCATCGACCTTTAGCACAGTCGGAAGGCCAACCCACTCGACCCAGTTCTTGAGATCTTCGGCGGTCTTGATGATCTCGGTCCTGGGAACCCGGATTCCCTCTTCCAAGGCGAGTTCCATGAAAGCGGCCCTCGCGTCCACGATCGGGTAGGCTTCTGGCAACCCAAGCGAGCGCTCAATCAGAGAACCAAGGTCAGTCGCGTCGCCCGCATACAAGTCTCGCCGGCGATAAAGTTCGTGCAAGTGCCGGGTCGCAAGGTCATCTCCGGGCACAATGAGATCAGGCTTCGCGGCGGCGATGGCTCGGACAAATGAACGCAGTGGTGTCAGGCCCTGATAGGTATGTGTCCGGCACGCGGCGTGCGTTTGCTCCAGCGCGTGACGGCGAGGACAAAGCGTTTCAACCCTAAACCCGGCATTTGCAAGAGCGACAGCCAGGCGCGCCGTGGGCACCCAATTCTTCGTCGTTGCAACTAAAGAAGTTGGCTTCACAAAAGGGATAGTCGTTTCGTGCCGGGTCGATCAGAGGTAGACGAGCTCGCCACGTTTGCCAAGCGACTTACTGGCGGCCTCAAGCATGCGTACCACTTTCAGTCCAGCACAGCCGCCGTTGAATGGAGTTTCATTTTTCTTGATGCATTCCACGAAGTATCCAAGCTCCAGCTTGAGCGCCTCCACCTGTTCAACCTGCGGCGCCCACATGTCGCCCGAGCGATAGCTGACCAGCAGGTTGTACACGCCTTCCTGGGTCTTTATGTCTACGCCCTTGTCGTAAATCTTCAGCTTTTCGTCAGCCTCAAGATCGTTCCAGACCAGCATCTTCTTTTCCCCGCCAATCAGCGTGGTTCGAACTTTGACTGGCGAAATCCAGTTCACGTTGATGTGTGCAATCACATTATCCGGAAAGTATGCTGTGATGAATGCGATGTCTTCGTGACCGTTGAGGTGGGCCTGCCCGGTGGCCGAAATCGCTTCCGCGTCTTTGTACAGCAGGTGGTTCATGATCGAGAGATCGTGCGGCGCGAGGTCCCAAATCACGTTGCAATCATGCTGAAAAAGCCCAAGGTTCACTCGCGTCGAATCGTAGTAGTAAAGCTTGCCAAGCATCCCCTCCCGGAGCAATTTCTGTATCTTGCGGACCGCGCCGGTAAACAGGAACGTATGATCCACCATAATAAGGAGGTTTTTTCGTTCCGCGAGGTTGATGAGTTCTTCCGCTTGAGCGACGTTGCTGGTAAACGGCTTTTCGACGAAAACATGCTTGCCGTTTTCAAGCGCCGCCCGGGTCAGTTCGTAATGCGTCCATACTGGGGTGATCACCGCGATAGCGTCCACGTCTCGCGACTCTATCAGCTCTCTTGCGTCGCTATGGACTGGAATTCCGGGATGCGCTGCCTGAATGCGTTTGCGAGCGGCGGGAGCCTGATCGCAGATCCCGACGACCTCGCAGCCTTCCAGGGCGCGCAGATTGCGCACGATATTCGGCCCCCAATAACCGAAGCCGATCGCGCCAAACTTAAGCATGAGAATTTACCTGATAAGTGCCTCGATCGAAACGAGAGGGGAGGAGACAGTTTTTGTATGAAACCTGCATTGGAGAGTTGAAAGCGGTCAAAAGGCAGCTAGCAGGCGCCATTCCCGGCGATCACTGCCCTTGGAGTCTGCATCAGAATCTTCAGATCGAGCCAAGGGGAACAACTTCGCGCGTAGCGCAGATCAAGTCGAACCATATCGTCAAATCCCACGCGGCTCCGGCCCTGAACTTGCCAGAGGCCAGTAATTCCCGGCTTGGCTTCGAGCAAGCGGCGGCGATGCCAGGTGGCGTAAGCCTCGACCTCATAAGGCACAGGTGGGCGGGGTCCGACCAATGACATGTCACCTCGCAGTACGTTGAGGAACTGTGGCAATTCATCCATGCTCGTACGTCGCAGGAACTCCCCCACCGGAGTGATCCGAGGATCATTGGTGAGCTTGAAAATGCCTTCGCCCGCGCCATTGGTCGGCTGCTTGGTCGCCTGGCCAACGATTAGTTTGCGCACGTATTCCTTGTGCTGGCTGGCATCGTTGTCTACGTACATCGACCGGAACTTCAAGAAAGTGAATGCCGTTCCGTGTTCTCCCATGCGCTGCTGACGGAACAGAATCGGTCCCCGGGAAGTCAGCTTTATGGCAGCGGCAATCGCCAAAAATACCGGGGAGAACAGAGCGAGAAGCAGAAGGCTTCCCAAAATGTCCATGCCTCGCTTCATCGCTCGTCCCATCCGGTTCGCACCGTCGCGCTTGTGGAGATCGGGATAGAGCGTCGGGTTGCTCTGACGCTCTGGGTTGCTCGCATCCCACTCCTCGGGGAACAGATGAAACGAGAACTTGATCTGGCTGAACTGTTCGCTCGTGAGCCGGCCGCGGAGGACCTCGCTGATTCGGGCAAGGATGGCGCTGAGCATGAGATTATTTTCCAGCATGATCTCGGTGAACATCACTCCCACGGCGGCGTTCGTCTCGTACCAACCCATGACGTCGGTTTCACGCGTGGCGCTCTCGAGCGCGAAAAGGATATCGAGAAGAATCCGGCCATTTTTTTGGGTCAGCTGAGTACGCCCCGTGTCCATGAGCAACAGGACAAACGGACGCTGCGTACGCTCGCTGCGCTTGCGCTCCAACGAGATCATCCGACGGAAAGCTTCCTCCGAGAGGATTTCTTTGGAGGCGAGCAAGTTCTGCGGTTGAGGTTTTCGTTCCGATTGAAGCTTCCGATCAATGGATTGCGAATCTGCCGATGGTAAAGCCACGGATGCATCTCCTCGCGCGCTACGGGTGGCAACAAGTGCTTCGTTTCGCGGACACAGACTAGGTTTCGACGGAAAAAGACTAAGTTGAAGGGGAGGTGAAGCTAGTTGTCGGCTCTCGGTTCCAGGTCAGGATTCCTCACCAGCGGCCGGGCCGTAGCGTGCGTAGTAATCCTTCTGGTCAAGGCTGTGACAACTATTCACAACCACGCCAAGCATCGTAGAACGGTCGATCGCCTCCACCGCTCGCTCAAGTTGTTTCTTGTCGCAAACACCTTCACGAGTTACAAGCAGCACTCCATCTGCCAACTTCATCAGGAGTGGTGTGTCCGCCAGAGGAAGCACGGGAGGAGTGTCGATAATAATCCAATGGAAAAATGTCTCGAGCTGTTCGAACAACTGCTGGAGCCGGCCCGATTGCATGAGATCGATTGGATTCTCGGGGGTCACGCCTGCTGGGATGAACCAGAGGCCCGAACCCTCGATCTTATATACAACATCAGACAGCTGCCTTTCTCCACGAAGAACCTCGCTGAGTCCAGGCAGATTTCGATTAAAGCCAAAACGGCTTCCTAACGCGGGCCGTCTCAAGTCGCCATCGATGAGCAAAGTGTTGAGAATCTTGCTCCGGGATTGATTGAGTGCCAGGTTTGCAGCGATCAGAGTTTTCCCTTCTTCTGCAATGCTGCTGGTAATCACAATGCGTTTGAGCTTGCGCCGTTCGCGCAGATGTCGCAGCCTCAACCCCAGCACGCGAAACTTTTCCGCCGCTAAGCCACCTTGGTCCATCAGACACACCAGCCTCGAATCCGCTGGAGGAGCTGGCAAAAGTGCCTTCGCAGAGGCAAAAGGATCTGCTGCTGTAAACTCTGGTGCAGCCGCCGGGGGCAATTCAGAAACAGATTGCTCGCGCTCGATTTTCTCTTCGACCGCCTGCAGCAAATCCGCGACCGAGTCGGCGTTTTTCGGCAGGCTTCCGCCGGACCTCTCGGACTCCGCTCGCTGCAGTGCTTCGAATATATAGCTCATCGGGGAGAACCCTCGCTTATTGCAGCCGGCCCTTCATCCGGGGGTGCATGCGATCATGCAGGTCAAGCAGCGTCTTCACCGCGAGTAGGAGATCATCCTGCTGCTGTTGTTCGTTTGACAGCCCGGCTCCGCCATTGTTTCTCGGTTCCATGGGCGACGCCCAGAGCCGCAAGTCCCGCGAGACGCCGTCAATGATTTCGGCTGTAATCTGGGCCGCGTGTTTGGCGTAGCCCGAGAGCAGGGCGTTCTCGCAGATAGTGTTAATTAGTCGCGGAATTCCCCGCGAGTAGCGAAACACAGCCTCGATAGCAGGCCCGGAAAAAATCTCGGTGTCTGCCGGTGCCCCCGCAATCCGGAGACGACGGCCCATGTATGCCATGGTTTCGTTCGAACTTAGTGGGTCGAGATGGCAGCGCAGCGCAATCCGTTGCTTTAACTGCCGGAGTTCATGGGAATCGAGCTTTTGATCGAGTTCCGGCTGGCCCGCAAGCACGATCTGGAGCAACTTCTGCTGCGTCGTTTCCAGGTTAGTCAAGAGCCGGATCTCTTCCAGTATTTCCGCCGACAGGTGATGAGCTTCGTCCACCGCCAACATGGTCTTCAATCCCTTTTGATGTCTCTGCAGCAGGAAGCCATTCAGCTCGTGGATCAGTTCGTCTTTGGCCTTGCCCACAACCGGCAACCCGAAGTCGCGCGCGATATAGCGGATGAATTCCAAAGGCGACAGCGTCGGATTGAATATCAGAGCAAAGGCAAGGTCACGGCGCTGCAGCAACTGCAGCAACGAGCGTAGAATTAGCGTCTTTCCCGTGCCCACCTCGCCCGTCAGAATTACAAATCCGCGGTGCTCCGTCACTCCGTAGTACAACGAAGCGAGCGCTTCGTTGTGCCGCGTCGTGGGAAACAAAAACAACGGATCCGGCGTGATCTCGAACGGTTTGCGCTGGAGATGATAGAAAGTCTGGTACATGATTCCTAGCCGAACAAATACGTTACTGCCGATCCGAGCAGGATGCATCCCACGATCACCACTGCCGCCGCGCCCGCGAACCAGGCGCTGCGCCGGTGGGAGGACTGTTCTTTCAAGCTTTCGATCGGCGGGATTTCCGCGATCACCTCGAACGGAACCAGCTTCTTGATCTCGCGCTCACCGTAGATCTTGCCACTGAGCTTTTCTTTGCCGAAAGCAAAGCCCCCGCCTAGAACCAGTCCCACCGCAAATCCAGCGCCGCAAAGCATCAAACGATTCGGTTTGTAGGGTCTTATAGGAAAATTGGGCGGGTCCAACATGCGGAAATGTTCGCCTTGTTGCGTCTTTTCTAGGTGGGTGGACATCTCCGACTGGTTCTTCTTGGCCAGGAGCGATTCGTAATCTGTCTTCGATTGATCGTAATCGCGCGTGATATCTGCGAATCGTTGCTCCATGACCGGCGCCATATTCAACCGCGCCTGGTACTGGTTGATCTTGTTTTGCTCGTCCTTTATTTCCGCCTCATGGTTCGCGATTTCGACTCGATTGGCTTTCAGCTGACTCTCTAGCTCCAGCAGTGGTGCACTTTTCAGGTCGATCGACTTTGGTGCAACCGTTACCGGAGTCGGGTCGTTCCCTGGTTTATCCATGTCAGCGACGATCTGTTCGCGTATTCTCTCGGTTCTTGCGATCTGCTCTTTAGTTTTGCGAACATCGGGATGCTTATCGGTATAGTGAGAGGTCAAATCGACCAACTGGGCCTTCAGTTGGTCCAGTTCTTTATCAATTTCGGCCAGTCCGGCTGGCCCGACAGTGCCCGGCTTCGTAGCGCGATCGATGGCCTTGTACTGACTGATCAGCGATTCGAGATATGTATTCTGCTGCTTGGCGCGGTTCAGCGCATCTTCGTTCGCTTGGATCTCATTCTGGAGGCCGGCCAGGATCTGCAGATTGCTCTGGGTTTGGGTGGGCAATTCGCCCAAGTGCTCGTCTTTGAACACACGCATTTTCGCTTCTTGCGCTTCGAGCTTTGTGCGCGCCTGTTCGAGCTGATCTTCGAGGAACTTGGTCGTATTCTCGGAACGCTCCTGCCGCTGCTCTAGATTTTCTGTGATGAAGAGATTCGCCAGCTCGGCGGTAGCCGCCTGCGCCATCTTTGGATCGCGATTCGCGTAATAGATATTGAAGGCGGAGAGCTTCTGATCGTCGCCGTGCGATAGTTGGATGTCGATATCCTTGCTCATCTTCTCCACCAGATCGTCGGGGCTCTCGTGCTTCCTCTCTTCGGGGTAGAGGCCGAGGGAGTCAATAATCTTGAGCAGGCGCGTGCGGCTCAGGATTTGTTCCGTGATGCTGTCTAGTTGATGCTGAACAAGGTCGGTGTCGACGTTCGAGACAACATATTTCTCCGGCACCGAAGGCTGCTCGATCAGAATGAGCGTGCCCGACCGGTAGGTCGAAGGAATCAGCCAACTCACCCCCCATACCAGCAACCAGCCGCAGAAAAAAGGAATAAGAAATTGCCACCGTCGTCGACGGACTATTCCTTTAATCTCGGTGAACTCTAGGCGCTCGTTTGATTCTTGTGGTTCTTCTTCCATGCCTACATTCCTATCGGTTTAGCCCACTGGTACGAAAGCGTTACAAAACATCGGTTCCGATTCGCATTGACCGTCGGGTTTGGAGCGGGCAAGCCAAACTGCTCTTGAAAGTCATGCGAATAACCCAACCGTAGTCCGATACTCTTTCCGACGGTTCGTTCCAAAGAGATGCCCGCAGAGGTCAAATTAATGGAACTCGCGTCGCTCGCCGAGGGCACGATAAGCGACTGGTTCGTTCCGTGACTCACCGTGAGAGTAGTGGCCCACCCCGGAACCAGCTCGCGGCGGAAAGTGCCATAAACTGTCTGCAAACGGACTACGCCCAAAACGCCGCTGCCGTCGCTAATAGCTCGAGAGTATCCGGTCGCTAGGCTAGTCCGCTGGTTCGCCCAACCGACATCCGCACCGCCGGCAACCGACCAAGCATTCGGAGCGGGCACGCCCCCAGGAGCCACACCCTGATTCTCCGAGTACTGCGGTCCGATGAACCCAGTCAGCGTGAATCGATTGGGAAGGCTGAGGGTATTCATCGCGGAGAAGCTATGGACCCGGCTTTCGCCGCCCCCAGGGTTGAAGATAATCCGGTCAAAACGATAGCTGACTCCGCCCCAGTCTTTGCCAATCAACCGGTGCAACCAGAATGCCGACCCGGTTGCGGTTTGCGAATTCGTCAGCTGAGTCCCGACGGGAGCGTTGCTGAAATGCAAATCATAGAATGATCCGCTTGCGCCAATCAGGTCGTTTAAGGCAAAGTGGTAGTTCGTCTCTACGGTGGTTACACTGGATCTCTGCGTAGACAGCGGAGCAATCAGACTGGCGTTCGGGCCGGCCGATCCGGTGACGACTGCGGCGCCATTGTTCGCGTCAAAAACTCCCGTGGTTATGGAAAAGTTCTCTGCCACCCGCAGGTTCACGTGCGGGCTCAACCGGTACCCCGAATCAAAGATCAGGTTATGCGATCCCTGGTTCTGATTCGTGATCTTCTGATTCACAGTCAGGCCCCCCGCATATCCAAGGTTCCAGCGCATTCGCGACGTCGATTCCTCAATCCTGATGTTGGGGAAGATCGACTCACTCGTATTGCTTTCCGTCCCGCCTGAAAGCAGCAACGGATTGGAATCATAGACCGCGCCCACATTCACCCCGCCTCGTAGATAATTCGAACGTTCTAACTCGGAGATGAAGGCCGAAGAAATTCCCGGTCCCCCGAGAAGCGCTGGTATCTGGGGTAGTTCGGCGTTCGTGTCATCGGCGCCGCCTTCTGGCAGTATTCCAATTAGGGCCGAGACTGCGCCGGCCGGAGCCGGTTTTACGCTGGCATCGACGGAACTTTGGGACGGAAGGGTTGGTGAAGGAGGGCTCTGCCCCGCCGAGAGAACCTGCAACGCGGCCACCATGCATCCGAGAATCAAACAGCGTCGAATACTCATCGCGACAACTAAGGAATCACCACCGTATCGCCAGTTTGCAGGCGGATGTTTTGCTCCGGATTCTTGCCTTTGATCACGTCTTTGTAGTTGAATGGGATTCGTTTCTGCGTTCCGTCCGGAGCTTGTCGAAGCACATAAATCGACTTCTGCTTCGCGAAATCTTTGAAACCCCCGGCCATGGCAATCGCATCGAGCACGGTGGTCGAACTCGTCAGTAAGTAGGCGCCAGGTCGAGCGACCATACCCAGGATGTTCATCTTCTGACTCCTACTATCGGTAACAATGATCGTGACTTCAGGCTCGGAGATGTAGCTTTGCAGACGTTTGGTGATCTCTTGCTCCAGTTGCAGAGGGGTTTGGCCGCTCGCCTGCAACTCCCCCACTAATGGCAGAGAAATCTTTCCATCGGAACGCACAGGAACGGAACGCGAGATTTCAGGTTCTTTCCACACATTGATTGCGAGGACATCGTTGGCGCCGATCACGTAGGAACTGTCCGACTGCCCGACACGCGATCCTTCCCCGGACTTGTTGCCGGCTTGCTGGTCGGCTGCAGCCGCGACGTGCGCCGGAGGTCGAGATGCGGAATCGGATTGCGCGAATGCTCCGATGGACACCACCACCAAAAGTGTCAGACCGCGCATGACTCGATGAGCCGCTATGGGTTTGGTTATAAGCAATTCCCGTCAGTCCTCCCCATTTTCATCGCATACCGTCGGTACCAAGAAATCGCAAAGACTCTTCCGGCGGCGTCATGTGGTACTCCTGGATCTTGTAAAGCAACGCACGATAGCTGACATTCAATAAACGAGCTGCCGCTTTCCGGTTCCACCGCGTCTGTTCGAGCGCCTGGGAAATCGCGGTGCGCTCGGCTTCGCCTTTTGCGTTTCTTACCAGCAACTTAAGAGACGACCTTCCTTTCGGCATGTTCAGGACCGACGAGTGAATACTGGTTGGGGCGCGGCCGTTTCCGTTTACCTTTTCATTGTCGGTCTCACCGTTACTCGCGAACCTGTAATCGGGACTCGAACGTAATTCGAGCAACGCCGCTTCTTCATCGCCGTGCGCCAGGAAGCGCTTGGCAAAGTTCTCCAGTTCGCGCAAGTTCCCGGGCCACGGATATTGCTGGCACGCATCCAGCAACACGCTGGAAAGGCGCGGAGCCGGCACACCGTAGCGCTGGGTCAGCCGGTTCATCAGGTGCCCCAGCAACAGCGGAATTTCCTCGTGCCGCTCCCGCAGAGATGGCACGCGCAATTCGAAAACGGTCAAGCGGTAGAACAGTTCCACCTGAATTCTCTTCTCCGCCGCTGCCGACTCCAGATCGCCGGACGTGGCCGCGATGATGCGTACATTCGGTCGTATCGAGTTCTGGCCGCCGCGACGGATAAACCCCCCCGATTCCAGCATTCTCAGAAGCTGGCGTTGCACCGCATCAGGCATGGCGTCGAAATCGTCCAGCAACATCGTCCCTTTGGCACACTGCTCGAACTTCCCTGCCGTCGATTCCGGCCGGCCGTTGGCGGAAGTGTGCTCGTAACCGAAGAGTTCATTCTCCAACAGATCCGAGGTGAGCACTGCGCACTTTACGCGCATGAACGGGTAGCTGGAACGAATTGAGAGCGAATGAATCAGCTGGGCGGCGGTCGTCTTCCCACTCCCCGCCTCTCCGGAAATGAGCACCGGCACGTCACTCTGCGACAGTAATTCCGCTTGCGTGCGAAGCCGGCGTGTGGCCGGGCTGGCCGCAATGAAATACAACTCTTCGTTGATTCGCTCGATTTCCTGTTGATACATGGTTAGGTGTGCTCGACGGGAGTTTGCAAGAAAATCTCGGATCGGTTAGGAGAGAATTCGTTGATTGGCGGAGGGCAGCAGTTTTTCCAGATTAGCTCTTCAGACTGGGTTCTTCAGATTGGCTCTACATCGTAGCCATCGATTCGCACGGCCATCGATCGCTGAATCGCATCGACGGAAACGATCAGGCTGTGGTCGCCGTTCTCCGATAAGAACACGCCTTCGACTCCGTCCATTGCCCCGCCGCGGATCCGGACCCGCTGTCCCACCTTGAGAAAGGGGTACGAACGCCAGGGCGCCGACTGCGTCAGAACTCTCTGGATGGTTTCGATTTGATCGTCGGGAATCGGCAGGCTCGTTCCGCCGGCGCCGACAAAACCGTGCACACTCTCCACCTGGTAGACGCGCGTACGATCCCTTGCACTCAAAGCGCAGCGCACGAACACATAGCAACTGAAGAGTGGTAGTTCGACTTTCTTCTTACGATCACTCCAGCGATGCACCTGAATCCTGGTGGGCAGGAACGTTTCCATGCCCTGATCGCGCAATCGCCGCTCGACCGATTTTTCGTGACGCGCTCTGGTATGCAAGGCGTACCAGCGCAATTCTTCCTGCGAAAAAAACGGGCCCCGCCCGCTGCCCGCTTCGGAAACCTGATTGGGACTGCTGCTCATAGCTTCGCCCTCTGGGTCCCATTGAAATGGGTCCGCCTGGATCGCGTGGCAAATCGCGAGAACACATCGGGGGAGAAGCCAACATCTACTACTGGGGGAAGAACGTTATGATCACTTGCAAGAACATGCAAGTGGTAGGACTTCTTAGGACCACTGCGCCCTATTAGAAGAGAGCTGATCTTCTCATGGCGGGGTACATGGCTTAGAGACGTTATTCTTTGGCTCAGCCATAAGGCATACATCTTCGGAAGCCGAGTAGTTCACTTGTGAAATCCGTCATTCCTGAGGAAAAGTTTCCACATATCTCATTGACACAATTACGTTACCGCAGACATTCGCGATATTGACAAGCGGTTCCGAGATGGGCGACTGGGCTAGTCCTTATGCATTGCGCTGCAACCTCTCAGGCTTGGATGGGAGGCGATCCCATCAGTGCAGCTTCTTGCATACGTCGCAATTCTGTGCTTGCCAGCTTCCTGGTCTAATGCTACATTTCTCCGTCACAAGGGACTCTGGCCGACTTTCTTGTTACCCTCCCCCGGGCGACCATATTCTTTTGGGTTGTTTTCGGCTTCCCCCTGTTTGGTTCACGAAACGCTATATCAGGAGAACTCGGATGCCCTCCCATGATGAAGTGGCCTCGGACTTTGTCAGTATCGTAGTTGCCGACGGCACGCGCATACACACCCAACTCTTGGCCGACGCTCTCCGCAACGATCGCGGCCTGCAGGTCGTAGCTGCGGCCTCGAATTCTGAGGAGCTTTTGGACGCCATCGCTCGCGTGCCGATCGACGTCGCCGTCATCAGTCACGATCTGGACAACCAGCCTGGGCACGGCATCCAGATGTTGAGGGAGATGCGTGCGGTACGACCCCAGATCAGGGGAGTTGTTTTGCTGGACTCCTCTAAGCCACAGGAAGTCCTGGAATGCTTTCGTGCCGGCGCAAGGGGCATCTTTTCCAAACAAGAGCGACTGGAGAGCCTCTGCAAATGCATCCGTGCCGTGCATGAAGGACAGATCTGGGCGCGCAGCGTCGATCTGGATCAGGCGCTCGAAGCGTTCGCTAACGCACCGCTCGTCCGAGCCACCAACCACAAAGGAATCGAACTGCTTTCCGTGCGCGAACGCCAGGTCATACAGCATGTGGCCGGGGGGTTGTCGAATCGTGAAATCGCTCGCGCTCTCGATCTCAGTCCGCATACGGTGAAGAACTACCTCTTCCGTATTTTCGACAAGCTGGGCGTCTCCAGCCGTACCGAGTTGCTCTACCTCACCATGAACCACTCGCAACCCCAGCCCCCCGTCGCAGCTCGCGGAGAGAGCCAGACATTCTCTGCGATTATCGAAGCCGCCGAGGCTGGCGACCCCTGTGCGCAACTTCGCTTAGCTGAGCATTTTTCTCAGATCAAAGACGTTCATGACAACGAACATGGCCCAATCGCCGGCGCCCAACCCGCCTCCGTTTCCGCTTACATGTGGTACCTGCTCGCAGAAAGGACGGCGGCACCTTTGCTTGGACAAATCGAGGCCGGCAAGAGAAACATTCGCCGGTCGATGTTTCCACAACAACTGGCGGAGGCCGAAGGCAGAGCTGCCGCGTGGTTGAGCAACACCAAGAAGCGGGCTGGTTTCGCCGACGGCGGTGTAGCAAAGGCTTCTGAAGGACCGCCGAAGCGCGCCGCCGCTCGATAGGCCTGCGACGCTTAGCGACTTGCGCATCCTCTCGAGGTAAGGCTCTACCTAAGAGCCTCTAACAAAACCCTCGCGCCGCTACTGCCCGGCCACGGAATACTCCTCTGGTTGAAATGCAGCCTCATCTTGAAAGCAATGACAATATGGTGTCGGCATGTCGGTGGTGGACGCCCGTGTCAGGAAGCCGAAGCGTAGACCGGCTGACTCTTCATCCAGTCCGTTCGGATGAACCGCCAACAGATGAGAGCGCATCCTGGGAACAAGAATGTTTCGTGGATATCAGCCCGCTTCTCGATTAGCCCTCCCCCGAAAGCTGCTCACATTCACCCTACGTTCTGATCTGCACTGTGGGAATGGCTCGGACGAACTACCTCGCCGGGAGCCGTCGTCCAACTGTAGGCGCACACATTTCGCATTGGGCAGCCAGAATTAACCGTTCTAGCCTCGCCGTAGCCAATGGATGTAAAGGGTTTCCAAGAATCTGAGAAAGTGAGCAATTTTGAACAGCCACACTATTGCGGGAACAGTAGTCTACCGTCTGCTTCCACGAGGGAGTTTTCTAAGAAGCGGAAAGCCTGTAGGGCGGTCATGGGTTAGCGTCAGGTGACTGACATTCGGACCCACACGACCGCCCCTTTTCAACCCAAAAACAAATCTACCAAGTTGGGATGACCCATGACCTCCCCTTGGGAGGCAACCACTGACGTGTTAAAGGAGCATTATGAATAACGAAGCCAAAACTGATCCACAGCAACAGAAACAGCAGCAAGGCAAGCATCAGACGACGAAATCGGTGAACCCATCGGATACTGAAGACTAACCCGTCTCAGGAAAATCAGCGCAACCGCCCACAGGAGACTTCCAAGAAGAGTCCATCGCAAGACAGCGACTCTCAGCACAAAGGCCAAGAGAAACCACAAGATGAGAAGCGGCGTGCCTCCTGAACCATTCTCTGCGAGACACCCTGTAAAATAGGCCCCGGCTAGAATATCCAGCCGGGGCGTTCTCAATTTGAAGGGTAGTTGCGACAAGCCCCGCCGACCCCACAACCGCTCTTGAAAACTGCTGGAAGCAATGTGGTTGCCGATACTGTGGCCCATTCAATTGTGAGCAAGTGTGAGCGCGTCTTTTCTGGCGTAGAGAGAAAGAAGTGATCCATGAATTTGCAATCCGCGCCTAC